>Ga0075105_1000111_pt1 | contig 51342 bp, 50 predicted proteins | sample AntDeeMetag02WF5_FD_69800 | JGI IMG/M metagenome (GOLD analysis project Ga0075105, IMG submission 69800) | Saline lake microbial communities from Deep Lake, Antarctica - Antarctic Deep Lake Metagenome 02WF5 | ecosystem: Environmental > Aquatic > Non-marine Saline and Alkaline > Saline | place... | reverse complement strand
CTCGTCCTCGTCGTCCGGTTCCGGGAGGTCAGCGGCCTCGATGTCGCTCTCCACGTCGTCGAGTTGCGCCTCGACGTCGTCGAGTTCGGCCTCGGTCTCGGCCGCGTCGAGTTCGGTCTCGGCCTCGTCGAGGCGGACATCCAGCGTCTCGACGCTGAGTTCCGTGGCCTCCTCGTCGGCCGTCTCCTCCGGCGTCTCGGCCGTCTCGTCGGGTTCCTCGTCCCCGTCGCTCATACTAACGGGTTCCGCCAGCGCGCCTATGAGCGTTTCCCTTCGGGCCGCCAGTAGAACCGCGGTGCGAGGAGGAGGTAGGCCACCGCCCACGCCAGCAGCACGCGGGGCAACGCCCGTGAGAACGCAAGCGGCGCGAGGAGTGCGGCCGCCTGGACGAACCCCATCGACAGCGCGTCGCGGGGGTAGAGGTCCGGGTACTGTATCGTCGTTACCATCAGGACGGCGAGGACGCCCGTGGCGGCGACGACGACCAGCGGGTCCGAGACGCCGGCGAGGACGCCCGCCGCGAGCAACGTTGCGGCCAGGGTGGTCGGTACGCCCTCGGTGTGGGCGTTCCCGGTGTCGAAGGCTGTGTACAGACCGAGCCGGACCACGCCAGCGGCGACGAACAGCGCACAGACGCCGACCGCGAGCAGCGCCCGGGGTTCTCCGAATCCCCAGTTGTCGCCCACGTGGGCCACTACGAGGAACGCGGGCGCGACGCCGAACGACGCCACGTCGGCGAGCGAGTCGAGATGTTCCCCGGCAGGCGTCGAGCCGTACCGCCGCGCGAGAAGGCCGTCGAGGCCGTCCGCGATGGCCGCGAGCAGCACCAGTCGCGCCGCGAGTTCTACGTCGACGGTCGCCGCGACGACCGCCACGAAGCCGAGCGCCGCGTTCGCCGACGTGACGGCGTCCGCGACGCCCAACCGGCCGACGAACCGGGGGTGCATGGTTCGCTCATGACGACAGGCGTCCTTACGTGTTTACATCCGTGGTCCGCCCCGTCCGTGGCCGCCGCCCGCGCAGTCGACGCGGACCGCGGCGCCTATATGGGTCACGTGCCGACTGTCGACTATGCAACGCCGGGCGTTCCTCGCCGCCGGCACGGGCCTCGCGACGACTGCTCTCGCCGGCTGTATCGGCCCCTCTCTCGGCTCGACGGACTACGACATCGGGATGCAGTCCAACGCGTTCGTCCCCGAACCCCGCGTCGAGGGCGAGGACCCGCCGACGTTCGCGGCCTCGGTCGGTGAGACGGTCGTCTGGGCGAACAGCGGCTCCCGCAACCACACGGTGACCGCCTACGACGACGGCGTTCCCGAGAGCGCGGACTACTTCGCCTCCGGCGGCTTCGAGAACGAGACGGCCGCTCGCGAGGCGTGGGCGAAGAGCGTCGACGGCGGCGGAATCGTCCGTCCCGGCCAGACGTACGAACACTCCTTCGAGTTGCCTGGCGACTACTACTACGTCTGTATCCCCCACGAGGCTGCGGGGATGATCGGAAAAGTCGTCGTCAGCGAGTAGTACGCGTCGGTCGAAGACCGGTCAGGCCTCGACTTCGTCTTCGTCGACGTCGACCGCGGTCTCCTCCTCCTCGTACACTTCTTCGGGGTGGGCTTCCAGCGTGGCCTTCTGGACCTCGACCCGGCGGAGTGGGTAGATGGTGTTGGCCTCGCCGTAGATTGCCGATGAGAGACGACCCTCGATGACGGAGTCGATGAGCGCCTCGAAGGTGCGCTCCTCGCCAGCTTCCTCCACGAGGTCGATCATCGTGCGGCGGATGGCCTTCTGCTGGCTCTGGTCGGCCTGCTTGGTCGTGTAGGCGACCGGCTGGACCTTCACGCGGTAGTCGTCGGTCGTGAGGACCGTGATGGTCGCCTCGATCTTCGACGAGCCGCGGCGCACGAGACTGCGCTTGTAGTCCCGCGTGAGTTCGTGCTTGACGAACTGCGTCGACGCGGTGTCGCTGCCGACGTCGCTCACCTGGAAGGTGAGTTTGACGTTGTTCTCGCCGCCGTCGGCGAGTTCGCTCATCGTCGTCTCGATGGTTCGGTCGTAGACCTGTTCTGGCTCCTCTGCGGGGGTCTCGCCGAGCTCCTGCCGGTCGAACTCCTCTGGCGCGAGCACGGTGTACCACCGCTTCTCCTGGTTCTGCTTGGATACGGAACGTTCGCTCATGATTGGTGTGTTGTGTGTCGTTCGGCGTGCTCTGCAACTTCGGTCGCCACCGTGACGTTGACGACGTAGTCGTCGAGGGTCGACGCGAGGCCGGCGGTGTCGTCGCGCTCGATGCGCGTGACGACGGTGCCGCTCTCGCCCGACGAACTGGCTTCGTCGCGCTCTACGCGCGTCTCCATCTCGGTGGTGTTGTCCGGGCGAACCGAGCGCGCGACGATCTCGGGGTCCGCAACGTCGGTGCGGACGGTCGCCGTGCGCGTCATAGTTCACCCCGGACGGTCTCTACGAGGGACGCTTCGTCCTCGACGCGCGCGATGGCGACGGACGGCGAACCGACGCCGTTCGGCAGCACGTCGCGCGCGTCTTCGTCGGTCGTCGCGAGCGCAGCGGTGCCGTCACCGACGACGAGCGCCGCGGGTTCGGCCGACCGGTAGTCTCTGACGAGACGGGCGACGGTCGGATTGGCCGTGTCGGCGTTCGCCACGACCACGCCCTTGTGTCGGGCGGGGTCGGCGGCGCGGACTGCTGCGTGCGCGTCCACGGCGTGCGAGCGCCACGCGTCGAGCGCGGGCGTGCCGTCGACGCTCCCGAGCGCGAGAGCGACCCCGAGGCCGGGGGCGTCCCACGCCAGCGCACCGAGCACGTCGGCGTACCCTTCGACCGTCTCGAAGGGGCCGTCCGGCGTCTCGTGCGGGCGGAGCGCGTCACTCACGCGTTCTGCCGCGCGGGCCTCTCCCCCGTCTGTCGCGTCGAGCGCGACCACGGAGGCGAGTCTGCGCCGCGCGTCGTCGTCGAGGTCCGCCGGCAGGCCGAGTTCGGCGAGGGTCGCGCCCGCCGCCTGCTCGTCCCCCGAGAACGACGCGTGTAGCAACGTCGTGTGCGCCAGGCCCGCCGCGAGGTCCGCGGTCGGGACGCCGACGCCCGGTCGCCGACCGAGGTCGGCGGCTTCGCGAACGTTGCTGGACGGCTCACCACCGTCGGCGAGCGCGCCCGCGAACGCCAGCAGTGGACTCGGTGACGCACCGAGTTCCCGGGCCGCGTCGTAGGCTTCGTTGGCGGCGTCAGCCGCGAACGATGCGTCAGCGGCCGGCGTCTCGACCCCGACAGTGACGTGGGTCGCGTCGGCGACGTCCGGAGCCGGAGCCGTTCGAGCCACGCGCACCTGGTACGGTGCGTCGCGCTCGTCGCAGGCCCCCGCCAGCATCGCGGCGGCCGCGAGGCTCCCGCCGGTCGGCGCGGCCGTCACGCGGACGAACTCCGCGTCGGCGAGCGCCGAGACGGCGTCGGGCTCCGTCGTCGCTGTACTGCGTCCCGTCGTCGCCATCTACTCGAGCAGTTCCTTCGCGTTCTCGTGGGAGTACTTGAAGTCCTGGTCGAGTTCGTCGCCCCGGTAGTAGTTTACGAGGCGGCGGATCTTCGACTGCGTGTTCTGCAGTGCGCGCTTGTTCTGGTGGTCCTGTCCGTTCTCCTCGACGTGCTCGTAGAGGCGGACGGCCTTCTCCAGGAGGTTCCGGAGGTCCTCGGGAATCTCGGCGTCTGCGTCGTTCTCCTCGAGAATCTCGGTGACCTTCTTCCCTGTCGCCAGTTTCACGTCCGGAACCGGCGTGCCCTGCACGCCCTCGTCGCGAAGCTTCAGGCCGATCTGGGAGGGGTCGTGCCCCTGCTCGGCCAGCTCCACGACGCGGTCCTCGACTGCGTCTTCGTCTACGTCGCTCCACTCCGGTGGTTCGTCTGCCGTCGGGCGGTCCGAACCGGAGGACCCGCGACGGCGCGTGTGCATTCGTGCCATTGTTCGGATTGGAACTACACGAAACGCTGGCGGCACCCGACGGTGCCACGACACTACCGCAGTCCCAAGCCGCCCCGGCAGCGTGGCGAACAAACGGTGCCACGCACCCGGCGAGCGGCGAGTCGGATCTACGGCCGTGTGGTTCCCTATCGTCTGCAAAACGCCCGGGCACGTAAAGGGTTTCCATCTCCGTACTGGAGCCCGACACCCCACGTCTGCCGTCGAATCGCGGGGTTTATCAGGAACCCCGGGCAAGGAGGAAACGCGTTCGAGGGCTCGTAGATCAGTGGTAGATCATCCCCCTGGCACGGGGAAGGCCTCGGGTTCAAATCCCGACGAGTCCACTCCCGTTCCTTCGCCGTAGTCGGTTTTCGGGTTTCAGCCTATAGCGGGCCGGACGCTCTAACTTTCGTTCGTTACAGTGTGCTACACACCGGCACGCCGGGACCACGACAATAAGATAAATAGTTGACGAGTGGCATCGAATCCAAGTGTCCAGGGGTCGAATCGAGAGGAGAATACTAGATGGAGATTACAAATGGCTGTTCGCGACCGTCCGAGGAAGGGCCTGCAGAGTACTTCACCGGTGACGTTCGAATCGATCCCCTGTTCGAGCCGAACGACGACGCCCGTGCAGCCGCGCTGAGCGTGACGTTCGAGCCTGGCGCGCGCACGGCCTGGCACACGCATCCACTGGGACAGCGCCTCGTCATCACGAGCGGCTGTGGGCTCGTCCAGCGCGAAGACGGTCCGATCGAGGAAGTGCGCGCGGGCGATGTCGTCTGGTTCCCGTCGGGAGAGAAACACTGGCACGGCGCACGACCAGAGAAGGCCATGACGCACATCGCTATCCAGGAGGAACTCGACGGAGACGCCATCTCCTGGATGGAGCACGTCACCGACGACGAGTACGCGGGTAGCGAGTAACGCCTGCTGGCTGATTCCCCGTCATTGGTCGCAACCGACGGAACTCGCGAGATGTCCCAGAACGGGTTGTGATTGTCGCGGTTCAGCTTCCGAACCTCTGGAGAGGCGGGTTGGCATCCTGGCCGCTGCATCCTCTGTTTTGAGGGCGGCATCTGTCCCGGATTTGAATCGGGTATCTTGGGGGCGTGCTGAATAGGGGTGCATCTCCAGCAGTGACGCTCGGCGGGACCGAGATTACCGCACTGAATAGTACAGCCGGAGTACCTGCCGCGGCAACAGAAGTACGGCTGGGCCTGCTACGGTGGTTCTCCGTATTCGTCTCTTGCCGACGATATGGGTATTGTCGCCGACTTCAGTGTCCCAACCGACGCCTGGTGTCTCGGCGAAACTCAGGCAGCGCTTCCGACGGCCACCGTGGAACTCGACCGCTTCGTCGCCCACAATCCAGAGTACGTAATGCCGTTCCTCTGGGTCCTGGACACCACTCCAGACGCGTTCGAAGAGGCAGTACTCACCGACCCGACAGTCGAGAGTGCCACCGTCACCGGCTCCTTCGATGGTGCCCACCTCTATCAAATCGGCTGGACAGACGTCGTGAGTGACCGCCTCCGCACTATCGTCGACCACGATGGAGTCATTCTCAACGCGCTTGGCTCTGGCGAACGTTGAACGAAGCCATCGTAGTGGCAACTACTGGCAGGAAGCGAGCGTAAGGGCGGCTCTGCCAGTGGCTGCGAGTGGTTCTCTGGGTTCGTTCAGTCGTGGTTGCTTGGGATACTGAACTCGGTGCCGCCACAGTTCGGGCACGCGTCGTGAACTGAAACGACCTCGCCATCCCGGGCTCGCGCCGCCCACCGCCGCCGGCAGTCGTCGCATCTGACCGTCAACGAGGCCATCGTGGTTACGCCTGGGAGTCCTCTCCCGGTTCGACGATGACGGTTCCGTGGCCATTGACGGTGACGACCTGGTCGGCGTATTCGAAGGCGAGGGAGCTCTCACCCTGGCCTGGCCCGTCGGGTGCAGCGGAGAAGAGCCCATCGAGGGCGTCGGGGTCGAGAACGGAATACAGCGGCGGCAACTCCAGGGGACCCATTCCGGTGGCGGTCGCCACGGCGGTGACGACTGCCTCAGTTGCCGGGTGTGTTTGCTGGTCGAACTCCGCCCGATAACTCTCAGTCGGCTCGTGATACTCTATGTGGGTGGCAGCCGTAGAATCCGCGAGATCTCGACCGGCAGGTCCCTCTCCGAGAGTCATTGACCTAGGAGTATGCTTGAGCGCCGGGTGTAGATTGCTTCTTCGTGTGAGCGGCATTTATATGGAATGTGGTGATCAGTCGGCGGAACTGGCCAGAGTGCTGCCGATGAGGTGATCAATGCCCCGTCGGAGGCGCGACCCGAAGGACTGCCCGGTAATCCCGACTTCAGCAGCGAGGTCCTTGAGGGAGGCCTCCCGTGGTGAGTGGTAGTACCCCCGCTCGTAGGCGAGCAGGAGCGCTTCTCGCTGGGCGTCAGTCAGGGCGTACTCGGCCCCGCTTCTGAGTGCGGCAACCGAGTGGAGCGAGGCCAGTTTGACGGGGATGCCGTGGTCGCGGCAGTACTGCTGGAACGCGGAGATTCCCTCACGGGTGTCGCTCCGGACCTCGAACGTCCAACTCCCCTCTGACCCGGCGCCGGAGACGAGCGTCACGCTCGTCTCGGTGATGGCTCTGAGCACGCCGTGGTGAGTGGGGACCCAGTCGACGCGCAGCAGATACTCGTCGTCAATCTGGTCGACGAGGGTGACGGCTTTCACGTCGGCGTGGCTGGACGCCGTGGCTACGATTCGTTTCTGCTCCGTGGAGCTTGCCCCTCGAACCCAGACGTAGGGAATGAGCGCGTGGTTGGTCGGGACGATGCGCTCCAGTTCGACGGTCACGCTGGGGAACTCTGTGAAGAGGCTTCCCAGGGGGAACGACTCGGACGGGATCGTGAACTCGCCAACCGTCGCCATAGTCGAACTACGGCGCCCGGTGTGATAAGGAGTGGCATGCAACTCATAGTCGTACGCTGGTTGCCCCTCCTGACGGGGTCACTGGCCCACTTGGACGTGACCGCGAAGCGACGACGCTATCACTTCCGACGACCGGAGAAGGAACAGTTTACGTCCCACTGGCCAGTAGCGCACCCAGTGACCGACCGTTCGAACCGGACGGGTGACACCCGGGAACGGAGACGCAGGCGCCCTCCATTTCGGCCTCCGCTAGGGGTTCGGCGATGAGCCTCGCTATCGAGGCTCTCGTCGAGGCGGCGACCGGACCGCCGGGTCTCGTCCTCATCTTCGTCTACTCGGTGCTGGTCGCGTTCGTGCTCCCGCTACCTGGGGAACTCGTCCTGCTGCCGGCACCACAGATGGAACTGGGCGTCTCGCCGGCCCTCAGCATCGGGGTCGTCATTCTCGTGAGCGCCGCCGGGAAGGCAGTCGGGAGTCTCGCCGCGTTCCGCATCGGTCGTGGGGCGGCCAGCGCCCGTCCGGCGCAGTGGCTCCTCGACCGCCTCACCCCTGGTCACGGCGAACCGCAGCGTGGCGGGCCCCTGATGGCCTTCGTCCGCCGGTACGAGTACCCGGGGCTGGTGGCGCTGCTCTCCGTGCCGCTGATGCCCGACACAGTCGTCATCTACGCCTTCTCCATCCTCAGCGCCGACGACGAGCGACGCCTCTTCCTCGCCGCCTTCTTCGGCACAATCGGGCGACTGCTGGTGACGCTGGCGCTGGTGACTGGTGCGCTGGCTGTCGTCTGAGAGCGGCCACCGCCGCGACCCCGCGACACGCTTACGTGTTCGGTCGCTGTCGGTGGGCGCATGTCCGAGGACCCGCTGTTCTGCGAGAACTGCGAGAAGCACCTGGCCCACGAGGAGGTTCACAGGGTGGACGGCGTCCCGCAACTCGACCCCGAGACCTTTGAGATGGAGAACCAGGTCGCGGAAGTGTACCAGTGTCGAGGCTGTGGACTCGTCCTCGGTTTCGACGCGCCCGCCTGACCGGCGTACGCGGGACGACGCCGCGGCGTTCTGTGGGACCACCAACCTATTTCTCCCCGGTCGCGGAACTTCGGGACGAACCATGGCTCCCTCCACCGATGCTGTCGAGGACACCGCCCGCGAGTTCGCCACGCGATTCGCCGACGAGTCGTTCGCGGCGGCCGCGGAACTGCTCTCCGAGGACGGCCGGGACGCGGTCGTCGAGTCGTTCCCAACCTTCCACATGGTGCCCGGCGAGGACGCAGAGACGGCGTTCCGGCGGTACTGGTACGGGCTGACCGAGCAGTACGGCGCCTTCGAGTCGGTCGGCGACGTGACGGTCGACGACGACGCGGTGACCGTCGAGCTCGCGTTCGCGCAGGGCAGCCAGCCACTGGAACTGTCCGTCGACGACGGCGCGGTGACGAACGTCTCGTTCCCGGTGTCGTACACGCCACCAGAGTACGCGGACGAGTCCGCGTTCACCGAGCGCGAGGTGACCGTCGACGCTGGCGACGTCGAACTCGGCGGCACTCTCACGGTGCCCGCGGGCGAGACGCCCGTGCCGGGGGTCCTGCTGGTCCACGGCGCTGGCCTCCACGACCGTGACGGGACCGCCGGCGAGAGCAGGATTCTGCAGGACCTCGCGTGGGGACTCGGATCGCGAGGTGTCGCAGTACTCCGGTACGAGAAGCGCCTCCTCGACCACGAGGACGAGATTCCCCCGGAGGAGCACGACCTAGACACCGTCGTCATCGACGACGCCATCGCCGCGGTCGACGAACTCGCGAACGCGGACGAGGTCGACGCCGACAGGGTGTTCGTCGCGGGACACAGCCAGGGCGGCATGTGTGCGCCCAGCATCGCCGAGCGACACGGCGTTCGAGCGAGCGTAGCGAGCTCGAGCTCGGCAGGCTCGCAAAGCGAGTCTGCCGGCGGCGTCGCGGGCATCGTGAGCCTCGACGGGCCGGCCGATCCCGGGATCGACGTCGAGGCAATCACCGACAACATCCGGTACGGCCTCTCGCCGGACGGCGAACTCACGGAGGCCCAGGCGGAGTTTCTCGCCGAGGAGCGGGCCGAACTCGAGGCGGCCGCGAACGGGGAGTACGACGAGGACGACACGGTACTGGGCGGCCCCGCAACGCTGCACGAGAGCTTCGTCTCGATGGACCCCGTCGAGACTGCGAACGACCTGTCGGTCCCGCTGTTCGCCGCCACGACCGAGCGAGTCGACCCCGAGGTACAGTCGGAGCTTGTCGAGTCGCGCCGGGAAGGTGTCGAGCAGTGGCGGGAAGCAGGGTCGATCGACGACGACCGCTTCGAGCACTACGAGGACGTCGGCCACTACTTCCAGCACGGGGAGACACCCGCGACGACGATGGAACACCTCAAATTCGGCGGGAACGTCGCCGACTACGTGGTCGAGGACGTCGCGGAGTGGGTCCACGAAGTGAGCGAGCGCTGAGGGCGGTCTCGCGGTGAGGGGACCGATTGTGGACCGACCACTTTGTCCCGTTCTCGCTCGGTTGCTCGCTCAGGCCTCAGCGTTCGACGCGAACTGGTCCGGAGAGTCCTCCTTGACGCGCCGTTCGGTGCGCTCCTCGCGCGGTCGCCCGGGTCGCTCCCGGTGAGACGGTCGAGCACCCACAGCACCGCGAGGAACGGGGCCAGCGGGAGGAAGAGCAGGAGCGACCCCGCAGCGACGGCGATGACGCTCATCTCGGCGTCGGGTTCGAAGCCACTCGCCGGGCCGACGCTGTTCTGGTCAGTCGTGGCACGTAGACGTAGGTGCGCCGAAAATACCACACGCGAGGCGGAGACGGAGAACAGGCCGGCGTGGAGTTTCCGGGCAGTCGCGCCTCGATCAGGCGGGGCTCGGCGTCTGGACCGTGGAGATGTACGAGGTGAGGTCCTTGGTGGTGATGATGCCGATGACGGTGTCGTCGTCGAGGACCGGCATGTGGTGGAACCCGTGCTCGACCATCGCGTCCGCGACGTCTCGAATGGAGTCCTGTACGCTCGCGGTGACGACGCCCGTGGTCATGTAGCGCTCGACGGTCGTCTCGGCCTTCGGCTTGCTCTTCGCGACGATGTCGACGAAGTCCGTGGTCGTGAGGATTCCCTCGAGGTGGTCCTCTTCGTCGACGACGATGAGCGAGCCGATGCCGTGTTCGAGCATCAGGTCCGCCGCGTCCGCGACGAGCGTGTCCTTCGAGACCGTGTGGAGGTCGTCCGACATCAGCTGGCCGACGAAAATATCGTCCATGTGCGAACGTGCTACCGGACGTGTGATAAACGTTGTCCGATTCGACCAGTCGCTGGGGCGAACGAGCGCGGAGTATGCGCCGGGATAATTCTCCCAGCCGGAAAAATTATCACATAGTCGAAACGTCTTAGTTGGCGTCTGTCGACGTTCACGCATGGACGACCGCCCCCGCATCGAGACCCGCGCAGTCGGTCACGGAGAAGACCCCGGAGCGACGCTCCGTGGCGACGTCGTCTCCCCCATCCACCTCGCGTCCACGTTCGCCCTCCCGGAACTCGACACCAACCTCAGTCTGGAGGACGTCGACCCCGCCGAGGGACAGTTCCTCTACTCCCGGCTCAACAATCCGACACGTCACGCCCTGGAGCAGCGCCTCGCCTCCCTGGAGGGCGGTGAGCACGGCTTCGCGTTCTCCTCGGGCACGTCGGCCATCGCCACCGCGGTCATGGCGTCCGTCGAACCCGGCGACCACGTCGTCGCCTTCGACGACCTGTACGCCGGGACTCGGCGCCTCCTCGAGACGTTGTTCCGCGACAGACTGGGCGTCGACGTCTCGTTCGTGGACGCCACCGACCCCGACAACGTCGCCGACGCGGTCCGCCCCGAGACGACGCTGCTCTGGATGGAGACGCCCACCAACCCGCTGCTGAAGCTCTGTGACGTCCGGGCCATCGCCGACATCGCCCAGGACGCAGACGCCCGCCTCGGCGTCGACAACACGTTCCTCAGCCCGTACTTCCAGACCCCACTCGACCTCGGCGCGGACGTCGTCGCCCACTCCACGACGAAGTACCTCAACGGCCACAGCGACTCCGTCGGCGGGGCTCTCGTCACCGACGACGAGTCGTTCGCCGACGACGTGGCGTTCCTCCAGCAGGTGGGTCTCGGCAACGTGCTCTCGCCGTTCGACGCCTACCTCGTGTTGCGCGGCACCAAGACGCTCGCACCCCGGATGCGCGACCACGAGGCGAACGCGCTCGCCATCGCGGAGTACCTGGAGTCTCACGACGCGGTCAGCGCGGTCCACTACCCCGGACTGGAGAGCCACCCGCAGCACGAACTCGCTCGCGAGCAGACCGCCGGCTACGGCGGCATCCTCTCCTTCGAACTCGACGGCGACTTCGCGGACGCGAAGCGGTTCCTGGAGGCCCTCGAGGAGTTCGCGCTCGCGGTCAGCGTCGGCGGCGTCGAGTCTCTCGCCGAACTCCCCGCGGGGATGACCCACGAACCGATTCCCAAGGCCGAGCGGGATTCCCAGGGCATCACCGACTCGCTGATACGGATCTCCGTCGGGATCGAGCACGTCGACGACCTCGTCGCGGACCTCGACCGCGGCTTCGCGGCGATGCGCGGCCAGCCAGTGGACCAGTAGTGGACCAGTAGTGATACGGGATAACCGGTTCGCTCAGGTCGCGCTCAGGGCGACCACGCGGCCATCGGCGTACATCACGTAAATCTCCGCCGCGCCGTCGCCGTCCGTGTCCGCGAGTCGTGGGTGGGTGTAGACGACGACGTCGCGGCTGTACGTCGCCACCACCTGGCCGTCCGACGGCGAGACGACCTTCACCATGCCGTCGTTCGTCGTCGCGACGAGTTCTCGGTCGCCGTCGCCGTCCACGTCGCCGAGCACCGGTGGGGGCATCATCTGGACGTCCGCGGTCGTCAGTGTCGTCGTCCACTCCGTCTCCCCGCTCTCAGCGTCGAGGTTGCGGAGGACGCCGTCCGCCGCGGTGGCGTAGACCTCCAGTGTTCCGTCGTCGTCGCCGTCGCCGACCGCCCGGACCGCCGCCAGTGCCTCGAACTCGCGGGTCCACTCGGCGCGACCGGTGCGGCCGTCCACCGCGACGACGGACCCGCCACGCGTCGCCACCACTATCTCGCGCGCCGGGTCGTCGTCGACGTTCGCCGTCGTCATCCACGTTATCGACGTCTCGGTGAGGTTCGCCCGGTGCCAGACGGTCGACCCGTCCTGCTCGAACAGGTTGAGTTCGCCACCGCCGGCCACGCCCACGACGAGTTCCCGGTCGCCGTCCGCGTCGAAGTCAGCGACCGACGGCTGCCCCCAGGTGTAGGCGTCCAGCTGCCGCGTCCACGCTGCCGTCCCGTTCGCGTGGACGACCGATACCTCGCCGCGCGCGTCGACCACGACCACCTCCCGCTCGCCGCCCCCGACGAAGTCAGTTAGGAGCGGGCCGGAGTAGCCGTAGGAGGATAGCTCGTAACTGAACTCCGCGTCGCCGGTACGGGCGTCGAACCCGGTGACTCGCCGTTCGGTCGTCGCGACGAACACCTCCAGCGTGCCGTCGCCGTCGAGGTCACCGACGACGGGGTCCGCGACGGCGTGGATGGCGCAGTCCTCGGGCGCGACTGGGTGGCTCCACTCCCGGTCGCCGTCACCGTCCAGCGCGAACAGTCCGCAGTCGTCGGTTCCCTTTCGGCCGCTCACCGGCGCGAACACGAACATCTCGTCCCCGAGTCTCGCCGCCGCCGGCTCGTGGTGGGTCACGCGCACGTCGCGCCCGGTGTCGCTCACCCACGCCACCGAGAGGTCGGTGCTGTCGCCGCCGGAACCGCCGAACGCGAGGAACGCGCCGCTCGCTCGGCGACGACTCTCCCGTATGCGCTGGACGCGCGTCGTCGGTGTTCTGCTCGCCGTCCCGTGGCTGGTCGGCGTCGCCGCTGCCCACGAGGTCCCGGGCGGGCGCCTCGACGCGCCACTCCCGCTCCCACTGCTGTTCGCGGGGGCCGGCTTCACGGTCGCGGCGACCGCGTGTTGGTTCGCCCGCGACGACCACACCGTCGACGAGCGAGAGCGACGCCAGGTGGAAGTTCCGTGGCTCCCGCTCGGCAGACACCTCCTCCGTGCGGTCGGCCTGGTGGGGTTCGCGGGCGTGCTCTGGTTCGGGCTGTTCGGGCTGCAGGTGGCCGCCGACAACCCCGCCACGCTGTTCGCGTGGGCGGTCGCGCTGAAGGGCGTCGGCCTCGTCGCCGTCGTCGCCGGGAGCCCGTGGCGCTCGCTGTCGCCCTGGCGAACCGCCTACGACGCGTTCGTCGCGCTCGAGGGCGACGAGCTAGCGCGCTTCGACTACCCGGACTGGCTCGGCGTCTGGCCCGCAGTCGTCGGGTTCGTCCTCCTCGTCGGCGTCACCGAGAACCTCACCGGGATTCCCCAGTCGCCACGCCTCACCGCGGGCGTCCTCGCCGCTTACGCGGTTCTGATGCTCCTCGGCGGACTCGCGTTCGGCCGCACGTTCTTCGACCGGGCCGACGCCCTGGCGGTGCTCTACGCCCTCCTCGGTCGGGTCTCGCCACTGGAGTGGCGCGAGCGGGGCGTCGTCGTCCGCCCACCCTGGGCCGCCTGCGCTCGCACGCCGTCGACTCCAGGCGTCGCGGCCTTTGTCGTCGCGGCTGTCTACACCGTCACCTTCGACGGGTTCTCGAACTCGCCCGAGTACCAGACCGTCTACTTCGCCCTCCGCGACGCCACCGGCGCAGTCACGCCGCTCGCGCTCTACGTCGCGGGCCTCGCGGCGTTCCTGGTCGCGTTCGCCGTGGTCGCGCTCGCGGCGGACCGACTCGGGTCGGGGCGGAGCGTTCGGGGCGCGGCCGCCGCGTTCGCGCCGACCGTCGTCCCCATCGCGGCCGCCTACGAGGTGGCCCACAACTACTCGTTCGTCGCGCGGAACCTCTCGCAGTTGCTGTCGCTGGTCGACGGGGTCTCTGTCTCCCTGCTCGGCTGGCTGCCGCTGTCGGCGTTCTGGTGGTCGCAGGTGGCGCTCGTCGTCGCCGGCCACCTCCTCGCCGTGGCGGCCGCACACCTCGTCGTCAGCGCCCGGTACGGCAAGCACGCCGGTCGGGCCCACGCGCCGCTCGTCGCGCTGATGGTCGGCTACACGGTGCTCTCCCTGTGGGTCGTCTCCCGCCCGGTCGTGACCTGACCCGAGCGCTTAGCACGCTCCGGCCGCAAGGGACGGTCGTGATTCCCGTCGCGCACGCCCAGTCGGCTGGCCTGAGCCTCCCCCTGGTGGCGGCGCTCGCTGTCGCCGGGCTCGCCGCCGCCGTGCTCACGGGCGCGGCGCTCGCCGTCTTTCTGCGACGCAAGTCCCGCTCGCACCTGCTGGTCGCACTCGCGCTCGGCGCTCTGCTCGCCCGCACCGGCGTCGCCGCCGCGAGCATCGGTGGCGCGATGGCTCTCGACAGCCACCACCTCGTCGAGCACTCGCTGGACGTGGTGATGGCGGCACTCGTCGTCGCTGCGGTCTACTACGCCCGATCTACAGAGGTCTCCTCGGGAGGTGGGACGCGGTGACGGCCGTCCGCGAGCGCGTCCGCGACCACGTCGCCGCGAACCCCGGCGTCCACTTCAACGCCGTCGTGCGACAACTCGACCTCGCGCCCGGGCAGGTCCAGCACCACGTGCGCAGCCTCCGCGACGACGGCGCGCTCGCCGTCGACGGGTTCTACGGCCGTACGCACTACTTCCCGCCGGAGACGCCCGAGTGGGAGCGCGCGGCGCTCGCGCTCGCCCGCCGCGAGACGGCCCGCGACGTCCTCCTCTGCCTGCTGGACACGTGCCCGTCGTCGCCGAGTGACGTGGCCGAACGCGTCGGAGTCGCCCGGAGCACCCTCGAACACCACGTCTCGAATTTCGTCGAGTGCGGCGTCGTGGAGAAGCGCCGCGACGCCCGCAACCGCGTGACGCTCGCACTCACGCGGCCTGAGGATACGGTTCGCGTGCTCGACGCGGTCCAGCCGTCGGTTCCGGAGCGCTTCGTCGACCGCTTCGAGCGCCTCGTCGACGACCTACTGGACTGACTGCGCGCGGCCGCCGCTGACAGCGCGAACGACGCTCCCGAGCAGCAGCACCACGCTCGCCGCGAAGAAGACGCCGCCGACGGGGGACGAGGGGTCGAGGAACGCCCAGTAGGCGGGCGTCGCCGCCGCGCCGAACAGCACGGAGAGCACGCCGTAGAACGCCGGCGCGCAACAGCAGCACGCGGTCGCGCCGGTCGTCGCCGCCATCCCGAGCGCCGACGTGCCGGAGCTGTCCCTGGTGCCAGTGGCCCACTGCTGGACCATCACGCCGACGTTGAGCGCCGCCAGAGTCCCGAGCAGGGTGACCAGGAGGACGGTGCCCACCGAGAAGTAGCCTGCCAGCGGTACTGACGGGAAGACGAACTCGACGGCGGGCCACGCGACCAGCGGGTCCGCCACCGGCAGGAAGATGACGAGCGGTTCTGTGGGAGCGCCCACGCCCGGGTCCGGGTTCAGCGTGAGGGTGCCCGCCGAAAACAGGAAGAACACGGAGAATAGCGTCCCGGCGAGCAGTCCGGCGCCGAGCGGGCGGCGGTCCCGGCGGAGGCTCTGGAGGACGGCCCGCGCGTCCCGCCACAGGACGTAGCCGACGGCCAGCACGACGGTCACGACGAGCACGTGGCCGGCCGGGTTGTAGACGCCCCCGTTCGGCATCGCGACTGGGTAGACGACCCACGCCGCGAGGAGGATTCCCAGGCCGGCGTACCGCGGCCGCTGGGGCCACCTGAGTCGACCGACGACGAGGCTACCGACGGCCATCGCGACGCCGACGACGAGGCTCAGCGTCGGGTAGATGTCCGTGAGCGTCGGCGGCGTCTCGGCGACGACCTGGAGTTCGACGAGACCGACGAGTCCGAACAGTCCGGCGACGGTGGCCGTGAACGCGACCACGGCGCTCGTCGTGCTCTCGACCGCGCTGCGTCGGTAGGCGGCGACAGCGCCCGCCGAGATGCCGCCGCCCACCAGCACCAGCACGAACAGCAGCCAGTGGGGGGTTCCGGCGTGCGTCGTGCCGGAGTGGGCCGCCGCCGTACCGACGGCAGTGCTGGCCGCGAGACCGCTCCCGGTGGCGCGCGCGACGCGCCGGATCGTCTGCATGGTCGGAGATAGCGAGCGGGCACCTTAACGGATTCTGGTTCGCCCGTCGAATTCGACGCCCGCACCAGAACCCCTTTTCAGACACGCCCGTAACGGTCGACCATGCACTCCGACGAGTGCGGTATCCCCCGCCGCGCGTTCCTCAAGTCGGCAGTCGCCATCGGCGGCGCGAGCGCGCTGGCGGCCTGCGTGGACCGCGAGAGCGAGGTCTCTGTCCCGACCGGCACCGACGACCCCGCGTCCCTGCCCGCACGCCAGCACGCGTGGAACGACTACGCCGCCCGCGACGACGCCGGCAACGTCCTGCCGCCTCGCCACCACGTCCTCCTCCACCTCGACTACGACGGCTCCGAACCGACGGCCGACGACCGCCGGACACTCGAGGACGCGCTCCGCTCGCTGGAGCGCGCCTACGAGTGGTCGAACGAGGGCCTGCTGTTCACGCTCGGCTACTCGCCCGCGTACTTCGAGTCACTCGGCGGGTCGCCCGCTGACGTAGACCTGCCAGAACCACGCGCCCTCTCGGAACTCGAAGACCCCGAGTTCGACACTCCTGACGCAATCCTCCACTTCGCGAGCGACCACGCGCAGGTCGTCCTCGCGGCCGAGGAGGGGATGCGCGGGAACCGCGAGGCGCTCAACGACGGACCGGTCGACGCCACGCTGACCGACGCGTTCTCGGTAGCCGACCGTCGAACCGGCTTCGTCGGCGAGGGTCTCCCGGCCGACAACCAGGACACGGGCGGCGTCCCGGACTCGAAACCGGTCGACGAGGACGCCCCGCTGTACATGGGGTTCAAATCCGACTTCGAGAAGAGCCAGGCGACCGAGGACCGCGTCACGATTCAGTCCGGTCCGTTCGCGGGCGGCACCACCCAGCACGTCTCCCACATCGACCTGAACCTCCAGCAGTGGTACGAGCAGGACGGCCGCGAGGAGCGCGTCGCGAAGATGTTCTGTCCGGCCCACGCCGACTCGGGCGCCGTCGAGGGGACCGGCGAGAATCTCGGAGATAGCCCCCAGCTAGACGACTGTGCGGACCCTCTGGAGGACGCCCAGCAGCGCGGCGTCGTCGGCCACGGCCAGAAACTCCAGTCCGTGCGCGAGGACGGCCGCCCCATCATCCTCCGGCGGGACTTCGACTCCACGGACTTCGACCACGCGGGCACCCACTTCCTCGCCCTCCAGCGAGAGCTATCGGACTTCGTCACCACCAGAGACGCCATGAACGCCACGGACATCACGGACCAGTCGGCAGTCGGACGGCGCACGAACAACGGCATCAGGCAGTATCTCTCGGTGACCCACCGCGGGAACTACCTGCTGCCGCCGCGCGGGAAGCGCACGCTCCCCACTCCGGAGGGCGGCGATGCGTAGACGCGACGTGCTAGCCGCGGCAGGTGCCACGGGCCTCGCTGCGTCGGCTGGCTGTCTCGGCTTCCTCGAGACGGAGCGCGCGAGTCGCGAACCGCCGGTCCCCGAGAACCGGCCGGACGCGCCCTACCTCCCCTCGCACACGGAGGGAATGGAGATGGCGGGGATGGTCGCGAACGGGCGATACCGCTGCGCCCTGTCGTACACGTTTGCCCACCGCTTCTGGCTCGTGAACGGGGAGAGCACCGAGCGCGTCGACGTCGAGGACGGCGACGACGTCCACCTGATGGCGTCGGTGTGGGACGCCGAGGCGGGCGTCGCGCTCCCCGCGACGAGCCCCCACATTACCCTCTCCGGCCCGGACGGCGAGACCAGTTCGTTGGCCCCCTGGCAGATGCTCTCCCAGCAGATGGGCGTCCACTACGGCGACAACGTCGGCCTCGGAGCGGAGGGCGACTACGAGGCCACGGTCCAAGTCGCCCTCGGCGGGACGCGGCGGACGGACTCGGTCGAGACCCCGGACGGCCCGATACAGTTCTCCTTCTCGTTCACGTTCGAGCGGAACGCCCTGAACGAACTCCCCTACGAGGACATCCCGGCGGACCGCGAGGGGAACGAAGGCGCCGTCGACCCGATGGACACGAAGGCCGTGCAGGTCGGCCGAGTGCCCGCCGCGAACTCGTTCCCGATTCCGCTCCGCGGGAGCGGCGCGACGGAAGGCGTGGAACTGGCCGTCGGGGGCACCGACCAGCGCGGCCAGTTCGCGACGGGGGACGACAAGTCCTACCTCGTCGGGTCGCTGCGCACCCAGCACAACCGATTCCCGCTTCCCGCCGCCACGCTCGTCGCGGACGTCGTGCGGGACGGCGAGACGCGCTACGACGGCCCGCTGACTGCGACCCTCGACCCGGAACTCGGCTTCCACTACGGCGCCACCGTTCCGTCGCTATCCGAGGTTGACGAAGTGACAGTCCGGATGCAGGCGCCACCACAAGTCTCCCGCCACGAGGGGTACGAGACGGCGTTCTTCGGCTTCGATTCGGTGCGGCTCTGAGCGGCCGCTGTTCCCGGCTCGACGCCCGGACCGACAGGTCTGCACGCCCACCTATCGAAGCGGCCAGTAACGTGTAACCAAGTGGGGCGATGTGGAAAGTAGAGCGTCGCTACCGGGTATTGCCACCGGATTCAACCGATTGGGCGTCGTAGCAAATATATGTCGACAATCGGGTCGGTCGTCAGCCTGGCGCGCGACCGAAACCTCACGTTCCTGGGGGCGGGTATCGCCTACTACGCGTTCGTCTCGATAATCCCGCTGCTGTTGCTCGCCGTGGTTGTCGCGTCGGTCGTCGGGGGCCAGGAACTGGCCGCCCGCGTGACCGAACTGGTCAGTCAGCAGCTCTCCGGGTCCGGTCAGGAGCTCGTGACCGAGGCGTTGACCAACACCACCGGCCGCGGGGCGGCGTCCGTGGTCGGTGTCGTCACGCTGACGTGGACCGCACTGAAGCTGTTCCGCGGCCTCGACCAGGCGTTCGACGAGGTGTACGCCGACGACATCGAGTCGTCGTTCCTCGACCAGGTCAAGGACGCGCTCGTGGTCGTAGTCGGTATCGGCCTCGCCGTCGGCCTCGTCGTCGCCGTCGGCGCCGCGCTCGCAATCCTGCCGCTAGAGATACCGTTCGTCAACGTCCTCGGGTCGCTTGTGCTGATTGCCGTGCTCACTGTCGCGCTCCTCCCGATCTACTACGTGCTCCCGCCGGTCGACGTGACCGTCGTCGAGGTGCTCCCGGGCGCCCTCGTGGCCGCCGTCGGCTGGGTAATCCTCCAGGTCGGCTTCCGCATCTACGCGGCCAACGCCAGCCGGTTCGCGGCCTACGGCATTATCGGCGCGGTCCTGCTGTTCGTCACGTGGCTCTACTTCGCCAGCATCGTCGTCCTCATCGGCGCGGCGGTGAACGCCGTCCGGCGCGGCGTGCGGACCGAGGTCGTCTGAATCTGGATTTGCGAGCCCGGCTACGGTTCGGCCGACAGCCGGTTCGCCCGGACGACGACGTAGAGGAGGACGAGGCCGGTGCCGACTGCGAGGACGAACTGGGTCGCGAGCGAGAACAGGACGGTCAGCCACGGGAAAATCGCCGGAATCTCGAGGAGCAGGACGCGGAGGGGAATCGGGACGAGCGCGGCGACAGCGACCGTGAGGACGAGCTTCGCGAGCGGAACCGCCTCCGCGCGCAACTGGGCCGTGTCTAACTCGCCGTTGGCGTCGAAGAACGGTCTGGAGGGCGACATGTGAAGCCATCCAGAGCCGCCTCGTATAGCTCTTCTGGAGGGCTGATGGCAACTCCGCTACTGTTTTGTCGCGGTCGACGAACGTGGCGTATGGAACGACTCCGTGACTCCTTCGAGGACGCGCCGGTCATCGAGAAAGACGGTGGCTACGAGTACGTCGTCCTCCCCATCAGCAACGGCGTGCCGATGCTCGAACCTGCTCTCCTCCGCGAGGTGGTCGTCGGCGTGACCCGCGTCGCCGAACTGGAAGACGTCGACAAGATCGTCACCCCGGAGGCGATGGGCATCCACATCTCTACGGCCGTGAGTCTCCAGACGGACATCCCGCTGACAGTCGTCCGGAAGCGCGAGTACGGGCTCCCGGGCGAGGTGTCACTCCACCAGGAGACGGGGTACTCCGAGGGCGAGATGTACCTCAACGACGTCGAGGCGGGCGACCGCGTGCTCGTCCTCGACGACCTGCTCTCGACCGGCGGGACGCTGCGCGCGCTCACCGACGCGCTCGACGACGTCGGCGCCGAGGTGGCGGACGTCGTCGTCGTCATCCGGAAGGTCGGCTCCGACAGCGAGATGGCGGATTCGCCCCACGACGTGACCGCGCTCGTCGACATCGAGGTCGCGGACGGCGAGGTCGAAGTCGTCGAGGAGTACCAGTAGCGACCCGGTCGGCGACCGTTCTCCTTCCCGCTCTCGAACCCGGTTCTCCCAGCACGGTTACGTCGCTGGCGCACGTTCGTTCGTACATGACCGGCACCCACCCGCTCGCCCAGCGGGGGCGACGATGAGCGATGCGTCGCAGGCGGTCGAACTCGACGGTGTCTGGAAGACCTACCAACTCGGCGAGCAGACCGTCGACGCCCTCCGCGACGTCTCGCTGACGCTCTCCCGTGGGTCGTACACGGCCGTGATGGGGCCGAGCGGCTCCGGGAAGAGCACCCTGATGAATCTCGTCGGCTGTCTCGACACGCCAACGGAGGGTCGCGTGGACGTAGACGGTCGGGACGTCACCGCGCTCTCCGAGCGCGAGCGGACCCGGCTCCGCGGCCGGGAGATCGGGTTCGTCTTCCAGACGTTCAACCTGATGCCGCGGCTCACCGCCGCCGAGAACGTCGCGCTCCCGATGGTGTTCCAGGACGTCCCCCGGAGCGACCGCGAGGACCGCGCCCGCGACCTGCTGGGCCGCGTCGGCCTCGGCGACCGGGCGGACCACCGCCCGAGCGAGCTCTCCGGCGGTCAGCGCCAGCGCGTCGCCATCGCCCGCGCGCTCGCTAACGACCCGGCGCTGTTGCTCGCGGACGAGCCGACCGGGAACCTCGACACGGAGACTGGCCAGCGGATCATGGACCTGTTCGCGGAACTCCACGCGGCCGGCAACACCGTCCTCATGGTGACCCACGAGCGCCACGTGGCCGAGCACGCCGACCGCATCGTCCACCTCCTCGACGGCGAGGTCGAACGCGAGGAACGGGTCGCGGAACCCCGCCGACCCCACGCGGGGGGTGAGCTGTGAACCCAATCGAGAGCCTGCGGATGAGTCTGCGCGCCATCCGCGGCCACCGGCTCCGCTCGCTGCTTACGACGCTGGGGGTCGCCATCGGCGTGGCCGCGGTCATCACGTTCGTCACGCTCGGCGCGAGCCTGCAGGCGGACGTGCTCGGCCAGGTGACCGGCCAGCAGACGCCCTCGATGACAGTCACCGCGGGGCCGACCGACGCGGGCCCCGGCTCACCGGGGCCACAGCAGGCCGTGTTCACGGAGCACGACGTGGCCGAGATCCGGAACGTAACGGGGGTGAGAGACGTCATCCCGATTGGGTCCGTCCCCATCTCGGGCATCCGCACGCGGGGGCAGACGCTGGGGTACAACCGGCTCACCGCAACCACGCCGAAATTCTTCGACTACCGGCAGGACGCCGAATTCGTCGCCGGGGAGCCGTTCGAACTGGGCGCCCGGGAGGTGGTCATCAACGAACCCGCGCTCGCGCTGTTCGATGAGAACGTCAGCCTCGGACAGCGCATCGGCGTCGTCCGACCGGACGGCACGCTGGTCAACGCCACGCTCGTCGGCGTGGTCGAGAGCAACGGCGGTCCGTTCGGAGACTCGTCGTTCCCGGAGGTGTACGTCCCGACGGACCCGTTCTACACGAACCAGCTCGAGAGCCCGAACCAGGGCGTCGAACAGCGCGTCTACCCCACGCTGATGGTGGTCGCTACCGACTTCCCGACGGTCGAGGCCGTCGAGGGGCGCGTGGTCAGGTACCTCAAGGAGGAGTCCGACGCCCGCGAACTGAAATCGGAGAGCTTCTCGTTCACCGTGCGGACGCCACAGGACCTCATCGACCAGATACAGGACCTGCTGAACACGTTCACGGCGTTCGTCACCGGCATCGCGGTCATCTCGCTGGTCGTCGGGTCCATCGGCATCGCGAACATCATGCTCGTCAGCGTCACCGAGCGGACCCGCGAGATCGGCATCATGAAGGCCATCGGGGCGCAGAACCGCGACATCCTCCAGTTGTTCCTCGTGGAGGCGGTGGTGCTGGGCGTCGTGGGCGCCGTCGTCGGCACCCTGCTCGGCATTCTCGGGGGCTGGGCGGCGACCCGGTACGTCGAACTCCCGATGACGTTCCCTGTCGAGTGGGCGGGCATCGCCGTCGTCGTCGGCCTCCTCGTCGGCGTCGTCGCGGGGCTCTACCCGGCGTGGGACGCGGCGCGGACGGACCCCATCGACGCGCTCCGCTACGAGTAACTGTCGTGGCTTCAACAGTATGGTAAACGGGCACAAGGGTTTTTCACGCTGGGGGGAATGGACCCCCCAATGGCAGGGGACGACGCCGAGGACAACAGGGGTCCAGTCGGCGGCGAGGGTGGCGACGGGAACGACGGGTCAGCGGACGATACCGCCGGGGGTGGCGGTGGGTCCCGACGACCCGGCGGGAGCGCGGACCCCCCGTCCGACGGCGACGCGGACGACGTGACGTTCGGAGCGGCAGAATCGACCGGGGAATCGTCGGAGGAGGCAGCAGGGGACCTGTTCGACGAGTCCGATAGTGGACGCGAGAGGTTCGACGAACTGGAACCCGCCGTCGAGCGCGTCCCGGGGACGGGGCGGGAGACGGCGCTGAACACCGACCTCGAACCCGCAGTCGAGCAACTCGTCGGCGAGGGCGGCGCGACGGTCGGCGACTACTCCTGGGTGGACTACCTCCAGGAGTACGGCCACTCGGCGGCCGCCCACCGGGTCGAGCAGCGCCGCGAGCGAGTGAAACACGAGCTCGCAGTGGTCGAGTCGGACGCCGAGAACCCGGAGAATCCGGAGAACCCCGAGGACCGTGTCGAACCGCCGTACCCGGAGTTCGCGGAGTTCGGCGCCGACCCGCCGCGCCCGAACTGGAAGCGCGTCGACGCCGACCCGACGGACGACTTGGGATTCGAGCCCGAGGCCCGGGACACTGTCGTCGGCACGGCGGCCCGCCGCGCGCAGAACCTCCACGACTACTTCGACGAGTTCACCGACCCCGAGACGACGCCAGTGAACTCCGAGGAGTGGATGTGGGAGCACTTCAAGCGGGAGTACTACTACGTCGGGGAGAACGACTGGACGCGGCCGCGCGACGACGACGGCGACATCGTGCGATTCGACCCCGTCGAATACCTCGGCTTCGACCCGGAGAACACCGCTCACTGGCTCTCCGTGAAGACCGAGGCCGCCGACGAGATGCTCGACCTCGAGGACGAGCGCACGGTGAACGTCCGCGACGACGTCGACGAGGGCGCGTTCTTCTCGACGGTGGAGGGGCGGACGACGATGGCGAACCGCTACGACCTCGAGAAGGCGGTGTCGATGGAGAAGAAGACCCACTTCAGCGAGGTGGAGCGCTACTGGGTGAACAAGCCGTACGCGTTCGTCCTCATCTTCCACTCCGACCGCGAGAACGAGAAGAAGTACTACCTCGTCGAACCGTACCGCAACCCCATCGAGACCGACCTCCAGTCGTTCCTCACGGACAAACTCCGGACCGCCATCAAGTACGCTAGCGAGGGCGTGATGGCCGCGGGCGACGACACCCAGCGCCGGTCGGTCATCGAGCGCGAGACCCGGAAACTGCTCGAGAGGTACGACCTCTACGAGGGCCCGCCAACCACCGCACAGTCCCTGCTCGACCGCCTGCTCGTCGCGCTCGGACAGCGCGACGCACCAGCGGTGCTCGACCCGGACGAGATAGATGGCATCCAGGCCCGGCCAGAACCGGTGGTGCTCGAGGAGGACGCCGACCAGTTGACGCAGTACCAGGTCGAGACGCTGCTGTACGTCCTGCAGCGCAACTTCATCGGCTACGAGCGCATCGACGGCATCAAGCACGACATCAACGTCGAGGACGTCTCCTGCGACGGCTACAACTCGCCGGTCTTCGTCTACCACACGGACTACGAGAACCTCATCACGAACGTCCACCACGGCCAGGAGGACCTCGACAACTTCGTCGTGAAACTCGCCCAGCGCTCCGGGAAAGGCATCAGTAAGCGCCAGCCACAGGTCGACGCGACGCTCCCGGACGGCTCCCGCGCACAGTTGACCCTCGGCAAGGAGGTCAGCGACCACGGGACGAACTACACCATCCGGCAGTTCAAGGACGTCCCGTTCACGCCGGTCGACCTCATCAACTGGCAGACGTTCAGCCTCGACGAGATGGCGTTCCTCTGGCTCGCCATCGAGAACCACAAAAGCGTCGTCTTCGCCGGGGGTACAGCCTCCGGGAAGACGACCAGCCTGAACGCGGTCTCGCTGTTCATCCCGAGCAACTCGAAGATTGTCTCCATCGAGGACACGCGGGAGGTCGAACTCCCGCAGCGCAACTGGATCGCGAGCGTCACCCGGCCGAGTTTCGGGGAGGACGAGACGGGCGACATCGACGAGTTCGACCTGCTGGAGGCCGCGCTCCGCCAGCGGCCCGACTACATCGTGATGGGCGAGGTGCGCGGCGAGGAGGGCCGGACGCTGTTCCAGGTGATGAGCACCGGCCACACGACGTACACGACGTTCCACGCGGACAACGTCGGCGAGGTGCTCAAGCGGTTCACCACCGAACCCATCAACGTCTCGAAGACGCTGTTCACCGCCCTCGACCTGGTCTCCGTGCAGACGGAGACGCGGGTGCGCGGCCAGAAGGTGCGCCGGAACCGCTCCATCACGGAAATCAACCGCTACGACCCGGAGAACGACGAGATCAACGTCAACGACGTCTTCCAGTGGGAGCCCGAGGACGACTCCTTCCGGCAGACGGCGGACTCCTCGACGCTCGACGAGATCAAGTTCGACCGCGGGTGGACCCAGGTCGAACTCCAGCGCGAACTCCAGGAGCGGCGTGTGCTCCTCGCCTACCTCATCCAGGAGGGGCTCAACGAGTACGCGCAGGTCGCCGCGACGGCGCAGGCGTACATCAACGACCCCGAGACGATTCTCGCGCTGGTCGCCAACGACCGCCTGGAGGAGGCCCTCGAGGACCTCCGCGGGATGGAGAGCGTCATCATCGACGTCGACCCCGACAAGGAGGAGATGGTGCCACGGCCCGACCCCACCGAGCAGGTCTTTGCGGAGACGGAGGCCATCCTGGAGGCGGCCCGCGAGGAAGACGGCGTGCTCACCGAGTACGAGGGCGTGACGCCGGACTCGCTGGCGGCCGCGCTCTCCCCGGACGCCGCCGATGACGACATCGTCGCCGAGCGCCGCGGTCTCGACGCGGAGGCGCTCGAGGCGGCCATCGAGCGCGTCGCCGGCGACCCCGCCGACGGCTTCGGGGAGTTCGAACCGGCGAGCGCGAAGGCGGACGACGAAGTCGCCGACGGCGGGACACCGAAGGACTCCGCGGCGGACGCGAGCGACGGGCCACCCGCTGACGGCTCGTGGTCTGCGTCCGGCGGCCCGTCGGACGGGGAGGGCGGTACCGAATGAGCACGGGGTCCCGTACGTTCGGCGAGGGCGCGGACTCGCTCGCCGACACCTTCTACCCCCTCTACCGGTGGGCGTTCGGCGAGCAGAGCGACTTCGTCGCGGACATCGAGACGAAGCTGGCGGAGGCCCGCATGGACGACCCCGCGGAGCTGTTCGTCTCGCGGGCCATCGGCGTCGGCGTGCTCGTCGGCGCGCTGTTCTGGCTGCTCGGCCTCGCCCTCGGCTACGTGCTGTTCTACATGGGGGTCATCGGGACGGCGTCGATAATCGGCCTCCCCGTCCCGAACGAGACGCTGCTGGCCATCGTGCAGGCCATCAAGATTCCCGCGCTCGTCGTGGCCACGGGCCTCGTCTTCGGCTTCATGGGGTTCACGGTCGGGTTCGGCGCGCTCGTCGCGTTACCGTACATGCGTTCGAGCTCACGGGAGCGTGAGATCAACATGCTGCTCGCGGACTCCATCTCGTTCATGTACGCGCTGTCCATCGGCGGGATGAACCAGCTCGAGATTCTGGAGGCGATGGCGAAGGCCGACGACACGTACGGCGAGGTGGCCATGGAGTTCCGGAGCATCGTCCAGGAGACCGAGTACTTCGACACGGACTACCGGACGGCGGTGCGGAATCGCGCGATGGAGACGCCCAGCGACGAACTGAGCCAGTTCCTCACGGACATGCTCTCCATCATCAACTCCGGCGGGGACATGACGGAGTTCCTCTCGGACAAGAAGGACAAGCACATGCGAACCGCCAAGCAGCAACAGGAGCTAACCCTGGAGACCCTGGAGCTGTTCGGCGAGATGTACATGACGCTGTCGCTGTTCCCGCTGCTGCTCATCATCATCCTCGTCATCATGAGCATGCTCGGGCAGGCCCAGATGCGACTGCTGTACGCCACGGTCTACCTGCTCGTGCCAATCGTCGGCCTCGGCTTTCTCGTGCTGGTCTCCACGGTCAAGGAGGACGAGGTCGGCGACGGCTACCTCGAACTAGACGACGGCGCGGACGGCCCCAAGGAGCCCGGCCTGCTGAACCTCGGTCTCGTCGAGCGCTTCGTCGGCGACTACGCCATCTTCGACCGGGTGAAGAGCCGCGAGGGGACCTACGAGACCAAACAGCTCATCCGCCACCCCGCCCGGTTCTTCCGGAACAACCCGCTGTTCACGCTCGCGTTCACCGTCCCCGTGATGGTGGTGTTCATGGGGGCCGCGGTCATCGGCGGCGTCGCGCCGACCAGCGTCGACGGGATGGTCGACGCCCCCATCTGGGGGACGTTCCTCTACGTCTACCTGCCGCTGTACGTCATCGGAACACCGCTCGCGTTCTTCCGCGAGTGGAACGTGCGCTCGCGGCGACGCATCACGGACAAACTCTCGGACAACCTCCGGAAGCTCTCCTCGGCCAACGACACCGGGATGACGCTGCTGGAGTCCATCAGCATGGTCTCGGACACGACGGGCGGCAAACTCGGCGAGGAGTTCGAGGTGATGTACGCGAAGGTGAACTACGGGACGAACCTCCGGCAGGCGCTCGTGGAGTTCAACAACAAGTACCACATCCCGCGGCTCGCCCGCACCGTGAAGCTCATCTCGAAGGCCCAGGAGGCGTCCAGCCAGATTACCGCCGTGCTCTCGACGGCCGCCCAGGCCAGCGAGAACCAGGACGACATCGAGCGCGAGCGGCGCTCGCGGGCCCGCATGCAGGTCGTCATCATCGTGATGACCTACCTCACGCTGCTCGCCGTGATGATCATCCTGAAGGTGAAGTTCCTCGGCACGATGGCGGGGCTCTCGACGTCCACGGCGGGCGGCGCCGGCGCGAACGCCGACATGAGCTTCGGCGGGGACATCGACACCGAACTGCTCGGCGTGATGTTCTTCCACGCCGTGACGATGCAGGGCATCATCTCGGGGTTCATCGCGGGCTACATCCGGGACGCGGACCTGCTGTCGGGCGTGAAGTTCGCGGTGGTACTGCCGACCATCGCGCTGCTCGCGTTCGCGTTCACGTAACATGAGCCGCGCACAGACCACTATGGACTTCGCCACGGGCGTCAGCATCTTCCTCGTCACCGTGGCGTTCGCGTTCGCGTTCGTCCCCGGCATCATCACGCCGTTCACCGGCACGAACGTCGGCGACCCCGTCACTGCCAACCGCCTCGCTGACGGCCTCGCGTCGGACCGACTCGCCGACCCCGGCGCGCCCTACACGCTCGACCGGGACCGAGTGGAATCGTTCTTCACCGACGGTACGGACCTCTCGGAGCGCCTCGCCGTCCCCGAGTTCCGTTCGGCGAACGTGACACTGGAGAACAGGTCCGGGGTCGCGAGCGTCGCGGGGGAATCCGCGACAGCGGGCGACCCGGTGCCGGACAGCGCGGACGTCACCGTCGCGTGGCGCTCCGTCTCCCTCGACGGCCAGCGCCACGAACTCGTGGTGCGGGTGTGGTAGCGTGCGGGGGCAAGCACACACCCTGGAGGGCGTCGCCGCCGCGCTCATCGTCGTCGTCGCGGTGGCGTTCACGCTCCAGGCCACCGCCGTCACGCCGCTCACCGCGAGCACAGCGAGCCAGCACATCGAGACCCAGCACGAACAGGCGGCCGCCGGACTCCTCGAGACGGCGAGCGCCGACGGGTCGCTGTCGGCGACGCTGCGCCACTGGAACGCGACGCGGGCGGGGTTCTGGAACGCCAGCCGCCAGGGGTACTACGTCGGCAGCACGCCGAACACCACGTTTGGTGACGCCCTCGAGGCGACGTTCGGGGAGCGCTCTGTCGCGTACAATCTGAACGCCTACTACGTCGACGGCGACGGTGACCGCCGGCTCAGGCGCATCGTCTACAACGGGCAGCCGAGCTCCGACGCCGTCGCCGCGACGCGGCTCGTGACGCTGTACGACGACCAGCCAGTCACGGGCACCGACGGCGGGCCGACCCTGGAGAACGCGTCGTACTTCGGCCCCGACGACCCCGGGCCCGCGTACGGCGTCGTCGAGGTGGAGGTGGTCGTGTGGCGGATGTGAGCCGCGGCGTCTCCACGGCGCTGGGGTACGTCCTGAACCTCGGCGTCGCCGCCATCCTCGTCACGACGCTGATGCTGTCGGCCGGCACGCTCGTCGACGACCAGCGTCGAGTGGCCGTCGAGACGGAACTGGAGGTCGTCGGTGAGCGGGTCGCCGCCGACCTCGCCTCGGCCGACCGCCTCGCGCGAGCGAGCGACGGCGGCTCCGTCCGATACGTGGTCGACGTTCCGACCCGCGTCGCGGGGACGACCTTCGAGGTGCAGGTCAACGAGAGCGGTAACGACCGTGTCGTCCTCGTCGCCGACCGGCCCCGGGTCCGGGTGAGCGTCCCCTACGACAGCGAGACGTCGATCCCGGGGGCGAACACGTCGAGTGGCCGGTTCGCGTTCGTCTACGACGCGGGCACGGACACCCTGGAGGTGGCGGATGTCTGAGCGGAGCCGTGCGGTGAGCGACACGCTGGGGTTCGTGCTCGTCTTCGGCATCGTCGTCTCCACCGTCGCCGTCGCCTACGTCGGCGGCTTCGACGCGCTCACGGGCGCCCGCGACGCCCAGCAGTTCGCCAACACGGAGCGGGCTTTCGACGTGCTGGACGCGAACGTCGAGGACCTGGCGGTTCGGGGCGCGCCGAGTCGGACCACCGAGATACTGCTCTCCGACGGCGGCCTACGGTTCGGCGACCCCGTGACGTTCAACGTCAGTGCGGGCAGTGACTACTACGCGACGACCGTCAGGCCACTCGTCTATCACGCGGACGACGGCAACGAACTCGTCTACTCCAACGGCGCCCTCTTCCGGCAGTACGGCGACCGCGCGATACTGTTCGACGAACCGCAGTTTGCCGCCGGCAACCGGACCTTCGTCCCATACGTCGTCACGCGCGCCGCCAGCGCCGACGTCAGCACGGACAACACCCGCCGCCTGCTCGTCCGGACCACGGTGTCGGACCGTGAGGTCAGGACCTTCGAGGATGTGAACGCGAACCTGACCGTCACCTCGCCGCGGGCGGCGGCGTGGGAGCGCTACCTCGAAGGCGAACTGGACGCCGACTGCACAGGTCCGGCCGACGGCGTCGACGGCGAGGTGCGCTGTCCGCTGGACGCCGCCGACGTCTACGTGCAGGCCGTCGTCGTGGACGTCGCGTTCAACTGAGCGTCACGTTGATGGCGTTCTCCGTGACGTGCAGGAACGTCACCACGCGGGAACTGGACGAGGAGTACTCGACGTTCCCCGTGGAGGCCTGCAGGTCGACGCTCGCGGAGTTTCCGGGGGCGTTGTTCTTCCCCTTCGACTCGACCTCCAGGTCCAGATTCGGTCCCAGTTCCGAGAGGTAGTGGTTCACGACGTCCCCAGTGGAGTTGTTCGAGAGCGGAGACGTGGCACCCTGGTACGTGACGTTCGTGGGTCCGGTGAGGTCGAGGTGGAGCGTCGGCGTATCGCCGTCACAGGAGTACGAGTACGTCGAACCGTCCGCGGTGAACGCGGTATCGTTCTGCCACGCGTGGGTCGTTCCGCCGTCCGTGTACGAGATGGTCACCGTCGACTCCTTGTCCTTGCACGGGTTCGCGCCGTCCACGTTCACCTCGAAGCGCTCGGAGCCGCCGTCGTCGGCGACCAGCGACCAGTCGAGGTCGTTGAAACTCGAGGCCTTCTTCGGTTCGAGCGTGAACGACAGCGAGTCGATGGGCTCGTCGTCCCCGAGTCCGCGGAGTTTAACGGGGGTCTCCTGGAGCGTGAATCCGCCGCCCGTCCCCCGCGCGAGCAGTTCCAGTTCGACGGTCTGGTTCCCCTCGTGGATCGTCACGTTGCCGGTGCTCCGGTCCTCGAAGAACGTCGCCCACCCGCGGTAGTACTCGCTCTGGACGGTCACGACCACGGTGCCGTTCGAGAGCGGGTTCGACCGGTTCGCCGTGGGGAACTTCGAGACGTTGACGGTGTCGTTCGGCGTGACGCGCGCAGTCGGCTTCCCCATCACCGACGACTCACCGCCAGTGACCCGGATGAGCGGCAGTGTCAGCGTGGCGTCCTGGTAGTTGAACTCCGGGGGCGACACCATCCGCGAGCCGGCGCCGTCCGAGCGCCAGACGCCGCCACCCTGGTAGGCTACCTCCGAGTCCTCGTTCTCGTACACCACCGCGCCCAGCGACGCGTTCAGGATGGGGTCGCCGACCTGGTCACCGTCGCCGTCCTTTCGTATCACCGTGATGTGACCGGAGTCGGGCCGTACGTCGTAACTGCCGCCCGCGGAACCGGACAGCGACACCGTCTGACCGTCCGTCTGGCCCAGCGCTACGAGCGCGCCCCGCGCGTCGAACAGGCTCAGCGACTGTTCGGCTCGGTCGACGGACGCGGAGTGTTCTGCACTGTCGAGCGCGCTGCCGGCCACGGTCACGACGACGCCGACGCTCGCCACGGTGATGGCGAGCAACAGCACCAGCCCAATCGTCTCCGACTGGCCGCGCGCGTCCATGCGACACCCCTTCACAGCTATCACGCAATAACCTGACGGGCAAGGTGAAGCGAGCTTACAGATACCAGTCAAAACGTCGAGACACTCGGAGCAACGAGCGTCAACCGACGGACAGAGCCGAAGTTACGAAAACCGGAGGCCGGAGCCGAAGCTACGAACGTCGAACAAAGAGGAGGAACAGGGCGTGACGGGACCGAGCGAACGCGGAGCGTTCGCGAGGGTCGTCACGGCCGCGAACGAGCGCAGCGAGTGAGCGGGCGTGACGGGACTCGAACCGGAGGGAGCCGGTCGGCCTCCCGTCGGTCGGCCGCTGCGACTCCCAGGGTTCGAGCCCGGCGTGCCGGTTCCCTCGTCGCTACGCTCCTCGGTGCACGGGCGTGACGGGACTCGAACCCGCGATCTAGAGGTTAGGAACCTCTCGCCGTAGTCCGCTAGGCCACACGCCCTCGTCCGCAGTGAGGGCGGGCCATCGAAAAACCGTTACGCTACTTCTCGGAGTCGGTGTCCGTGGACGCGTCGGTGGTGTCGGCGGTGTCGGCGGTCGACTCGGTGTCGCCCTCCGCGGAGTCGTCGGGGTCGCGCATCTCCTGGAGTTCGGTCTCGATCTCTTCGCGGCCCTTCTGGAACTCACCGATGGCCTGACCGCTGGAGCGTGCGAGTTTCGGGATCTTGTTCGCGCCGAACAGGAGGACGGCGATGAGCAGGAGAACTGCCCACTCCATACCCCCCGGGAGTCCGCCGACGAACAGTGGTGTACTGGTGAACATCGCTATCTGGTGGTAGCCTACCTTCGATTATAGGCTTTATGCTCCTTTCAGGTTCGCAGTATCGACGCGCTCCGTGCAGGGAATGCCTACCTCGGGCGCCGTAGCGCGTGTTGACCCAGGCGCGTTCCTGCAGCCAGATTTCGACGGCGATGCCTACGACTTTTTCCGTCAGCGGACGAATGACCGAACATGAGTGACGCCACTGAGTCAGACTCCGGATACAAGTACGACCCGGGAGAGGACCACGCGTTCCCTGACGAGCTTCTGAACCGCGTCCTGGAGTTCGTCGACGACGACGAGGAAATCACCGCCTACCTCGAGGCACAGAACGTCAACCCCGTGGTCAGGAAGGGTTACAACGACCACGGAGCCAAGCACATCGAAATCGTTCGCAACCGCGCGCTCAACCTCTACGACCTCCTGAAACGCGGCGGCGTTCACTTCAACGGCGCGAGCGACCAGGGCCTCGAGGAGGCCGACGAGGCGGTCATCGTCGCGCTCGCCGCGACAATCCACGACATCGGCCACGTCGTCCACCGCGACAGCCACGCCTACTACTCGATTCCGCTCGCCGCCGACCTCCTCGACCGCGTGCTCCCGGAGTTCTACGACGTCGCAGAGTCGGTCCGGATGAAGGCCGAAGTCCTCCACGCAATCCTCTGTCACCACACCGAGGAGGACCCGCTCACCACCGAGGCCGGCGTCATCCGCGTCGCCGACGGCCTCGACATGGAACACGGTCGCTCCCGACTCCCGTACGAGCGCGGCGGCCGCGGCATCAACACCATCTCCAGCCAGGCCATCGAACGGGTCACCCTCGAGGAGGGGACCGATGTCCCCGTCCTCGTCGAGATCGAGATGCGCAACGCCGCGGGCGTCTACCAGGTCGACAACCTCCTCAAGGAGAAACTGCACCGCTCGGGCATCGAGGACGAGGTCCGCATCGTCGCGCTCAACACCGGCGGCGAGGACAACCAACTCGTCGAACGCATCGAGCTCTAGGCAGCCACTTTTTGCGCTGACGCCGAAAGAGCGCGTAGCGCTCTTTCGAGATGACGAAGGCCGCCGGGGACGTCTCTCGAACCACGGGCCTTTGGCCGCCCTCGGCAAAAACTTGCGGAAAAAGCACTCCTCTCTCACTTCGCTACGCTCCGTTCGGTCGTCGGCCCGCGCTCGCATTGCTCGTGCGGCCAAACTCGGCTCCGCTTCGCTCCGCCGAGTATGCTTCCTTGACCGCTACAGCAACCACTATTCCTCGAAGCCGTCTTCGAATTTGAACGTCCCGTTGCGCTGGACGACTTCGCCGTCCACCTCGATGAACGAGTCCTCGCTCATGTCCGTAATCATGTCCACGTGGATGGCCGATTCGTTCTGCTCGCGGTCCGGGCCGACGTTCTCCTCGTACGCGCTACCGAGCGCGAGGTGGACGGTGTCGCCCATCTTCTCGTCGAACAGCATGTTGTAGGTGAAGCGGTCGATGCCCCGGTTCATCCCGATGCCGAGTTCGCCGACGCGGCGGGCGCCGCCGTCGGTGTCGAGGATTTCCTCGAGGGCATCCTCCTTCTGGCGGGCGGAATACTCCACGACCTCACCGTCTTCGAAGGTGAGGCGGGCGTCCAGGATCTCCTCACCGCGCCACATCCGCGGCTTGTCGAAGCGCACGGTCCCCTCGACGCTGTCCGGGACGGGCGCGGTGAACGCCTCGCCGCCCGGCATGTTGTTGTCGTCGGCGTCGTTTCCGCCGATCATGCCGTCGACGGACATTGTGAGGTCCGTCTCCTCGCTCGAGACGATGCGGACCTCGCTGGCGTCGTCGAGTATCTCCACCATCTGGGCCTGGAACTCGCGCTGGGCGTCCCAGTCGCGGTCGACGGCGCGGTAGACGAAGTCCTCGTAGGCCGCGGTGCTCATTCCGGCCTTCTGGGCGTTCCCCGGCGCCGGATACATCGTGCCGACCCAGCGCGTCTCCTTGAGGGCGTCCTGGAGGTCTTTGTTCTCCCGGCGCTCCGCGGTGACGTTCTCCGACGGGACGTCGCTCGTCTCTGCCATGTTCCGTGCGCCGTTGATGCCGATGTAGGCGTCCGTCTCCTCGAGCAACGCCAGCGTGTGTTCGGGACGGGTGTACTCCTCGGGGTCCATCGCGCGACCGTACGCCCTGCTCGCCCGGGAGTTCCGCCAGGAGAGTGTCGGTCGCGCGCCGATTTCGCCGAGTTTCTCGTAGACGGCGACCACGAGGTCCTCAGCGACGGTGGGCGCGTTGACCCGCACCATGTCGCCCTGCTCGACCGTCGCGCACTGCTCGACCAGAATCTCCGCGTGCCGACGGACTCTGTCGTCCATACTTGTTGGGCCAGTGGACCGACCAAAAGCGTGTACATTCCAGACGTTCCGGCAAGGAGTCGCGGGTCGTCCGTTTCGAGGGACTGTGCGCGACCGGGTTCGGCGTCGGTGGCGAGATTGCTACTGGAGACCGACCGGGACTCAGTCCTCTTCGACCCACTCGAAGCCGTCCGCTCGCGTCTCCTGGACGTTCTGGCCCGACTCCACGTCACCGTCGAGCGTCTCGCCAGTCGCGTCGACCTCGAAGCTGTCGACGCGGTCGCGCAGCACCTCTGCACGGTCCGACAGGGAGCGCGCCTGCTGGGTCACCTCCGACAGCGTGCTCGCCTGCTCCTCGGCCGCCTCTGCCGCGGTCCCGGCCTCCTCGGCAGTCTCCTCGCCGAGGGTCACCACGTCGTCGACGGCGCCGGTGACGTCCGCCACGGACGACGCCTGTTCGTCCATCGCGCGGCTGATCTCCTGCATCCCAGTGTCGGCTTCCTCGACGCTCTCTACGATGTTCTCGAGGGTTACGTGGGTCTCCTCGACCGTCTCGACGCCGTCGCCGACGCGGTCCTGGATGGTCCCCATCGCGGCGACGCTCTCGTCGGTCTGCTCGCGCACGTCGGACACGAGCGCCTCGATGTCGCCTGCGGACTGCCTGGTCTCCGCGGCGAGTCCCTTCACCTCCTCGGCGACCACCGCGAAGCCGTCGCCCGCCTCGCCGGCCCGCGCGGCCTCGATGGACGCGTTCAGCGCGAGGATATTTGTCTGCTCGGCGATGTCCGTGATGACGTCCACGATGGACTCGATCTCGGCCATCTGGGACTCCAGTTCCCCCACGGCCGCGGCGGTGCGCTCGGTCTCGGCCTCGATGTCGCGGAGCTCCGCGACCGCCTCGGCCGCCGCGTCGCGCCCCTCGTCGCCCAGGTCCGCCGTGGCGCGGGACGTTTCGGCCACCTCGTCTGCCGACGCGGCCACCTCTTCGATGGTCGCGGACATGTCGTCGGTCTCGACGGCCACGGACTCCAGTTCGTCGCGCTGCTCGCCGGTCCGGTCGCTGATGCGGTCGACCGACGACGACACGTCCCGGCCGACCCGCTCGACGGATTCGACGCGTGCGGACACCTCGTCGCTGGCGCCCGCCACTTCGTCGGCGAACGACGCGACGCCCGCGACCGTCTCCTCCATCTCCTCGGCCATCTCGTTGAACGACGCCGCGACCTCCGCCAGCGCGTCCTGCTCGACGGAGTCGTCGAGACGCACCGTCAGGTCCCCGTCAGCGTACGCGGCCATCGAAGCGGAGAACGACGCGGCCGTCCGCCTGAGTTCCTCGGCGCGGCGCTCTGACTTCCGCTTCGCCGCCTCCGCCCGCTCCGTCGCCGCCTCGGCGTCTGCGCGCGCCTCCTCCGCGGACTCCCGCTCGCGCTCGGCGGCGCTGATGCGTTCCTCGACGGTGTCCCGCAGGCCCGCGAACGAGTCGAACAGACCGCCGATCTCGTCCTTGCGGCCGACGTCGAGGTTCGTGTCGTACTCGCCGCGTTCGAGCGCGTCGGCCTTCCGACCGAGCACGTTCAGCGCGGTGACCGTTCCCCGACCGAGCGTGAGGCCGATGAACGCCAGCCCCAGGAGCGCGACGCCGACCATCAGGAGCACCCGCTCGGTCACGGTCGAGCGCAGCGCGTACGCCTCGCTCGTCGGCACGTGGAGTGCGACCGCCCAGTCGGTCCCCTGGACTGGCGCGTAGGCGACGACGTGGCCCTCGTCGAAGGCTTTCGCCGCTTCGCCGTCCCGCAGGAACCCGCTCCCGCCGCTGCCCGCCGCCGCGACGACCGTCGAGTTGTTGGCCCCGGCGTACGCCTGCAGCGTCGCGACGGCACCGTCGTCGGCCAGCACCGCTCCCGACACGCTCACGAGTTGCGTGTTACTGTTCGTGGTGGGTTGGCGGAAGTTCGTCGTCACGGCCCCGAGGTCCGTCGTCAGCACCACCCCCGTCCGGGTCCCGAACTCGGCGGGGATGCGCGCGACGAACGCCACCCGCGTCGCGCCGTCTTTCACGTACGGCTCCGAGACGAAGACGCCATCGTCGCCGAAGGAAATCTCCTGGGCGCTCCACGGCGCGCTCTCGGCGGTCAGCCGCTGTCGGCGCATCCCCGGGTCGGTGCTCGCGATGCTCTCCTGGGACTGGAAGTTGACGTAGTGGACGTTCCGCACGTCCGCTGGCATCCTCGCGAGTTCCTCCGCGAGGAACGACTGGACGCGCGTGTAGTTCCCGCCGACGAGGACGTCGTACTGCGCCAGCATCCGCGCGTTGTTCGTCCGCTCGTCGAGCCACTCGGAGACGGACGCGGCGCTCAACTCCGCGGCCGTCGTGTACTCCGAGCGCGACTGCTGTTCTAGCTGGTTCGACGTCTCGACGTAGGTCGCCGCCCCGACTGCTCCGATGCACAGCACCACGACGAGCAGCGCCACCCCGAACTTCGCGAGGTAGCTCCGGCGCACGAACCCCGGCGTGAGGCGACGAGTGACTCGGCTCGCCAGCGAACGAAGCGACATCGTTGAGACGCCGACCGACCAAACACATAAAGATACTGACGACGGTTTCACTGGTGAAAACCGACCGGGAGTCGGGCTGTGGGTGCCCTCCGACTCCTCCCTCCCCACTTTCCCGGGCCTACCATCGTTCTCCGGGAACGCTTCGCTCGGCCGCGATTCGTTCGGCCAATCTGTTTTGGGCGTAGAGCTATCCCACCACCTGTGGTACCATGTAGCATGGATGGGATTCTGAACAAGACGACGAACACGGTACACAAACACGAGCTCAGGCAGACCGAGGCACGAACTCCCTGCGGCGCCACTAAGTACATCGCCGACAGGCAACTCGACAGGGTCGACATCGCCGAGGCGGTCACCGACCACGAGGTGGACAAGTGCGGTCGTTGCTTCTCGGACGGCGGCGGCTACTGAACGCTCGCCGAGAACAGCCACGCGTACTGAGGTCGCTCGACACGTTCGTTCGGCAGAAATGCACCGACCGGGAGTCTCGTGAGCGCAGCGAACGAGACGTCGGTCGGAAACGACCCCAGGGAGTGCACCGACCGGGATTTGAACCGGAGCCAGACGTGCTCGCTCACTCCGTTCGCTGTGCGCGACTGGCAGGGTCCAGAATCCCTGCGCATTTCGTCTCACTTCTTCGACAGAAATGCACCGACCGGGATTTGAACCCGGGCCATGAGCTTGGAAGGCTCAGGTCCTGCCACTAGACCATCGGTGCGTTCGTTCCACTCGCGCACCGTGGCGCTCGAATCCGTCGGATTCGCTCACCATCGGCGCTCACCACCACTTTCCCTGCGTCGTTTATGGGCGTTTCCCTTCGGCCGAGGGTTCAAGTCCAAAGGCGAGACCAACCCGTCGCGTGCTCTGAGTGACGCGGTCGCACGGACGAGCGAAACGGCGGGTGCGCCGTGTGACCGGGAGCGAGACCCCGTCTGTACGCCCTATCTGGAAGCGACTACGGCGTAGCAGTTCCCGCTGGACACGAACGCGTCCTCGACGGCGAGCGCGCTCGCATCGAGGTCTGCGCGGAACTCCGCGGGGTCGTAGACGTGGTAGAATCGCGGGACCGTCTCGCCGCCGGGGAGCGTCCAGTCGACGGTGGTGTCGAAGCCCTCGTCGGCGTCGAATCGGTCGTGTTCAGTGCTCCAGGCGCTCACGAGCGCGGCAGCCCCGGGCGAGAGGACGCGCGCCAGTTCGTCGAGGCTGGCGATTCGCGATTCCCTGGTCGGGAGGTGGTGGAGCGTCGCGACGTACACTGCGAGGTCCACACAGCCATCACAGAGGGGGAGTCGGGCAGCATCGCCCGCCAGAAGGTCGGGGTCGAAGTCTCGGGCCGCGGCGCGCTCGCGGGCGGCGTCGAGGAGGCCGCGACTGGCATCGAGGGCGAGCACGCGGTCGGCGCGCTCCGCGAGTAGTTCCGCGTGACGGCCGTTGCCGCAACCGACGTCGAGGGCCGTCTCCGCGGTGCGGTCCGCGAGGAAGGACTCCACCTCCGGCCAGGGGTACTCCCGGGTCTTCGAGAAGTGGTCGGCGATGCGGTCGTACGTGTGGTGGACGTCCCGGGTCATCCGATGAGGACGAACAGTCCGTACGCAATGGTCAGCATCACGGCGGCGTGTTTCACGCCCGCCTTCACCGTCCCGTCGCCCATCTGTCCGGCCACCAGCCCCGAGCAGACCGTCTGCACCAGTCCCGTGTGGAAGAAGACGAGGCTGTAGCGGTCCTTGTCCGCTTGCGTGAGCTGCGTCGACTCGGAGAACGGGCCGGTTGAAATCGCCTCGTCGGCGGCGGCCTGGGAACCATCGGCGGTGGCGGCGGCCGCCTCCGCCACCGGGATGTTCGGGATGAAGATCGTGTCCAGCGCGACGATGATGGCGAGGAACACGAAGAACGCGATGTAGATGACGACGACGTACGTGAGCAGTTCGTTCCGCCGGTCGCGTTCGAGTCGCCGCGTCGCCTTCGCCTCGTTCGCCGCGATGCGCAGCACCGGACCGAGGTCGCCGCTGGCGTTCATCGCGTTCGTCGTGAGCGCGACCACGCGGGAGATGGCCGGCGTGTTCGACCGTTTCCGGAACCGCTGGAGGGCGTGCTCGACGCGAGCGCCCCACTGGACGTCGGCCCACGTTCGCTCCAGTTCCTGCGTGAGCGCGCCGAGTTTGCTGCCCACCGTCTTTCCGAAGCTCTCGACGACGGGCATCCCGGCCTCGTTCGTGCTCGCGAACCGGTCGAGGAAGTCCGGAACCCCGGCCTCGACGGCCTTCAGCCGGCGACGGTGGACCTCGTAGGCGACGGCGAACGTCCCCAGCACGAACAGCGCCGCGTGGATCAGCGGGTCGTCGTACGCCGTGATGTCGGTCGAACGAGCAGCCACTAGCGGCCACCACTGGACGACGAGGTAGAGCGCAGCGACCGGCGCGGTCACCCAGAACAGCACCGTCGGCGTCTCCAGGACGACCGCGAACGGATGTCTGAGTCGGTAGAGGAGAGGCCGGAGCCGTTCGTGGACGTCGAGGCGTTCGCGGTTCGTCGTGTTCCCGGCGGTCGCGGGCGGTCCTGCGGTCACCGTGCCGCCGTCGCTGCGGACCGCCCCGGTCACCCGCGGGATTGACTGGAAGCGCGCGCCCGACTCGATGGCAGTTTCGTCCTCTTCAGGTCTGCCCGTCGCCGTCTCCGTGATGCTGTCGAGGTAGACGACGAAGCCGGCGGTGGCGAGCGGCACGAGGAGGTACGCGGTCACGCGGAGGAAGTCGAGGGTGTCGCCCATCGTCAGGCCGATGACGACGAGGATGGTGATGAGGAACAGCGGCCCCGCGACGAAGACGGTGACGTACGCCTCCGCGAGCGTCGCGAGTAGTTCGAGGAACTGCTTCTGCTTGGACTCGGCCTCGTCGGCGTAGTACTCGTACTCCTGTTTGAGGAACGACGGGAGCTGCTGGCCGCTCTTCAGGACGCTCGTGAGGTTCTCGGAGAACTCCGAGAGGTCGTCGCTGGGCGTGCGGTCGCCGAGGCGTTCGAGCGCGCGGAGGATGTCCGAGCCGTACATGTCGACGTCCTTCACAACGATGCCCATCTCGCGAGCGCTCTCGCCGTACACCGACCGGTTCCGCGCGAGGATGCGCAACACCTCCGGTAGCGCCATCCCGCTCCGGGAGAGCGCGTACATGAACGCGACGGTGCGCTCCATCGACGTGTCGATGCGCCGGGCCCGCTCGCCGGCCTCGTACCGCGGCAGTAGCCACCGCACCTTGCTGGTGAGCAACGCGCCGAGCAGGCCGAGCGTGGCCCCCGACGCCACGAAGATGCCGAACAGTTCGGCGACGGTGAAGTCGGCGACGCTCGTGGCGAACAGCCCCCGTACCGCGGCGGGGAACTGCTCCTGGAAGCTCTCCGGTGTGGTCCCGACGAAGACGAGCACGCCCGCGACGAGGTAGACGCCCAGGATGGCGCCCGCGAGCGCCGCCGTCGTCGCGAACAGGTAGGTGCGGGCGGCGTACAGCCGGTAAGTCTGTGGGACGTGAGCGCCACGGAGCGCGTCGACCTTCTCGGGGTTCACGTCCTGCTGGTCGCCCGCGAGCGGGCCGAACGTCGCGAGCGCGACCCGGGAGACAACCCGGTCGAGGGCGGGAACGACGGACGCTACCGCGAAGAAGAGCAGCGCCGCGAACACCGTCGCGAGTGGCAGGTAGACGAGGGCCATACTACTCGGCGACACCCGGCGCGTCCACCACGACGTCCTCGTCCAGTTCCGCCTTCACGCGCTCGACGACGCGCTCCGGATTGGCGTAGTACTCGTTGATGAGCGCGGTGAACTGCCGGTAGTCTTCGACGTTCTGCTGGGTGAGGTAGTGGAGGACGCGCTTCCGGTTCCGGAGTTCCCGCAGTAGTTCGCTCCGCGACCAGCCGCGCTCCTCGCGGATGTCGTCGAGGACGACCGAGTCGCGCTGCGAGAAGGAGTCGTCGGCCGCCTGCCACTCGAACGCCGTCGAGTAGTCGAGGTCGCCGGTTCGCTGGTCGATGCCCTCGATCTCGGCGATGACGCGGTTACGGCGGACGCGCTTGGTGCCGACGTGCGTGAGCGTCTGCACGCAGAGGATGTCGAGGCTCTGGATCATCGCCCGCGGCACGTTGATTGGGTCGTTCTCGAGGCGGTTGATGACCGTCTGCACGCTGTCTGCGTGCATCGTGGAGTACGTCGTGTGCCCCGTGTTCATCGCCTGGAACAGCGTCATCGCCTCCTCGCCGCGCACCTCGCCGACCACGATGTACTCGGGGCGGTGGCGGAGTGCCGAGCGCAGCAGGTCGTACATCGTGATGTCGTCGCCCTCGCCGATGGCTTCCCGCGTCACCGAGGAGAGCCAGTTCTCGTGGTACAGCGACAGCTCCCGGGTGTCCTCGATGGTGAGCACCTTCGAGCGTGGCGGGATGAACATCGAGACGGCGTTCATCGAGGTGGTCTTCCCGGAGGCCGTCCCGCCCGCGAACAGGAGGCTCTTGTTCGACTCGATGGCGAGCCAGAGGTACGCCATCTGGTCGAGGTCGAACGTGTTGAGGTCGACGAGCCGCGCCGGCGTGAACGGGTCCTCGGAGTACTTCCGGATGGTGAACGCCGACCCGCGCGGGGTTACCTCCTCGCCGAGCGCGAGTTCGGCCCGCGAGCCGTCGGGCAGCGTCGTCTCCGTGACCGGGTCGCCGATGGAGATGTGGCGGCCCGACTGCTGGGCGAGGCGGACGACGAAGCCGTCCAGTTCCTCCTGCTCGTAGCTGACGTTGGTCTCGACGTCCGTGTACTCGGCGTGGTAGACGAACAGCGGCACCCCGTAGCCGTCACAGGAGACGTCCTCGATGTAGGGGTCCTGCATCAGCGGGTCGAGCTTCTCGAACCCCTCGAAGGCGCGGTGGAGGTAGTAGAACAGCCGGTAGAACGCGTTCATGCCGATCTCCACGCCGTACTCCTCGAGCAACTGCTTCATCTGCTCTTTCAGAACGGATTCGGGGTCCTCGGGTTCGTAGACGGCGTCGTAGATGAGCGCGTCACGGATGTCGTCGTACAGCGTCTCGAGGAGGTCCTGCTCGAAATCGTCGAGGCCGGGTTCGACGACGTGGTAGCGGTGTTCGTCGTTGGCCCCGTCGTACCCGATGTAGACGAACGCGTACGGCGCGTTCACCCAGTACCGGTCGACCTCCTCGTACCCATCGAGCCCGTCGAAGGACACCAGTGGCCCGTGGGCCTGGGGCTCGTACTCCGTGACTTCGACAGCGGAGCCGCGGAGCACCTCTGCGGCGCGCTTCGCGCGGTGTCGGAGGCGGTCCATCCGCCTGTCGAGGTCGGCGAGGAGGTCGTTCGACATCGATAGCTACCCCCATCTTCTCTCCCGTGAACTTAAAGACTGTCCGGTGGCGCTCGCTCGGCGCCGCCGCTGGGGGCTAGCAGCGTTCTGTGGTGAGGCGGGCGTTACGTTCATTTCCCCGTCGCCCCAACTGTCCGGTAGGGAATGCGCCGGGATTACTTCGAACTGGACGTGACGGGCGTCGACTGGGTCGACGACGGCGGTGAGCCGAGCAAGCCGAACGTCGTCATCGAGTTCACGGGCGACGTCGACGACCTCCGCGACCGACTCACAGACCACGACGGTGAACTGCTCGACGCCAGCGAAACTGACGCCACCTTCCGCCTCACGGACGACGTCGAGGAACGGGGGGCGACGGGCGTCGTCGCGGTGACCAACCGCACCACGGGGGACTTCGTGCTCGAACTGAACGAGGACGCCGAGGACGTCTTCACGTTCATCCGTGCAGCGCGCCGCTACGGCGAGGACACGGACGACGACGAGGGGCGCTACCGCGTAGAGATACGCGTCGACGGCGACGAACTGGTCGTCTACGAGAAGTCGACGTTCCTCGTCTACAGCCGGGACGGCGACCTCATGCGCGCGGACAGCCTCATACCGAGCGGCATCGAACTGTAGCAGCCCCTACTCCTTCGACGCCCGTATCACCGGGAGCTAAGTGCGAGCATCCGCTCCCACAGGGCATGGAACTGTTCGGTACGGCAGGCATCCGAGGGGACGCCGTCGAGCGCGTGAGTCCGGCACTCGCGCTCGCTGTCGGCACCGCAGCCGGTGGGGAGGCACGGGGGCACGGCGACCGCGAGTTCGTGGTCGCGCGCGACGGCCGGGAGACGGGGCCAGCGCTCGTCGCGGCGATGACCGCTGGACTCGAAGCCGCCGGTGCGCGCGTTCAGAACGCGGGCGTGCTCCCGACGCCGGCGCTCGCCTACGCCTCGCGTGGCCGCCGCGGGGTTCAGGTGACGGCCAGCCACAACCCGCCTGAGGATAACGGCATCAAACTGTTCGTGGACGGCTCGGAGTACGACCGCCAGCGCGAGCAGGCCGTCGCCGAGCGCGTCGACGCAGAGGCGACGTACGCCTCCTGGGACGAGTGGGGCGACGCCGAGTCCGTCGAGGTGCTCTCGGACTACCGGGACGCAGTCGCCGCGTACGCGAGTGAGTTCGGCGCGCCACTCGACGGTCTGACCGTCGTCGTCGACTGCGGGAACGGCGTCGCGAGTCTCGCCACGCCCCAGGTGCTCCGGCGACTCGGCGCGCACGTCGTGACGCTGAACGCGAACGTGGACGGCCACTTCCCCGGCCGGCCGAGCAAGCCGACGCCGGAGACCATCACCGACCTTCGCGCGTTCGTCGCCGAGAGCGACGCCGCGTTCGGCATCGCTCACGACGGCGACGCCGACCGTATCGTCGTCGTTGACGGCGACGGCGACGTCGTCCACGAAGACACGGTACTCGCGATTCTCGCCGAGCACTACACCCGGGAGAGCGACGCTGTCGACCCGGTCGTCGTGACGACGCCGAACGCGTCGGCCCGCATCGACGAGCGCGTGCAGGACGCCGGCGGCCGCGTCGAGCGCGTCCGACTCGGCGCGCTCCACGAGGGCGTCGCGGACGCCGAGGCCAACGGTGGCGACGTAGTGTTCGCCGCCGAGCCCTGGAAGCACGTCCACACCGGCTTCGGTGGCTGGATCGACGGTGTTGCGTCCGCCGCAGTGCTCTCGGGCCTCGTGGCGGACGCAGACGGCTTGGCGCCGCTCCGCGACCCGGTCACGGAGCGCCCATACCGGAAGGTCAGCGTCGACTGCGTGGACGCCCGGAAGGTAGCCGCGATGGACGAACTCGCTCAGACGCTCCCCGACGCGTACCCCGACGCGAGCGTCGACACCGAGTACGGCGTCCGACTCGAGTTCCCCGACGCGTCGTGGACGCTCGTGCGCCCCAGCGGCACGGAACCGTACGTCCGCGTCTACGCGGAGAGCGACGACGTCGACGCCCTGGTCGACGAGGTTGCCGGGGTCGTCGAGGACGCCGTGCGCTCGGCCTAACTAGTACAGCGAATTCGGCCACTCGCCCCCCCTGAAACGACGCTTTTATCAGGGTACGTAGTACTCTTTGAGGCAACTATGTCCGACTTCGATCGGCGCGAGTTCATCAAGGCAACGGCGGGGCTCGGGGCAGTGGGTCTCGGCGGCATCGCTGGCTGTACCGGCGGCCCCTCGGACGGCGAGGAGGACACGACGACCTCGACGACCACGACCTCGGACGACTCGGGGAACGACACGACCACGGAATCGACGACCGCGGAGTCCGAGACCACCCACGTCGGGATGGTGTACGCGACCGGCGGTCTCGGCGACGGGTCGTTCAACGACCAGGCCCAGCAGGGCATCCAGCAGGCAGCCGAGGACTTCAACGTCGAGTACCGCGAGACCCAGCCCGACGAGGCCTCGCAGTTCGGCAACTTCCAGCAGCAGCTCGCCAGCTCCACGGACCCCAACTAAGACCTGGTGTCGTGCATCGGGTTCCTGCAGGCTGACGCGCTCAGCGAGACGGCGGCGAACTTCCCAGACCAGGACTTCCAGATCGTCGACTCCGTGGTCGAGTCGGACAACGTCGGGAACTACGTCTTCCAGGAGCACGAGGGGTCGTACCTCGTCGGCGTGCTCGCGTCGATGCTGACGTCCCAGAGCTTCGAGGCGGGCGCGGGTTCGACGAACCCCGACAAGACGACCGTCGGCTTCGTCGGCGGCGTCGAGGGCGCACTCATCAAGAAGTTCGAGGCAGGCTTCACGGCCGGCGCGAAGGCCGCGGGCGACAACGTCGAGGTGCAGACGTCGTACGTCGGTAGCTTCAACGACCCGACTGGCGGCCAGGAGGCCGCCCTCGCGATGTACAACGACGGCGCAGACATCGTCTACCACGCCTCCGGCAACACTGGGACCGGCGTGTTCCAGGCGGCCCAGGAGCAGGGTCGGTTCGCCATCGGCGTCGACCGCGACCAGTCCGTCACCAAGTCCAGTTACCAGGACGTCATCCTGGCGAGCATGGTCAAGCGCGTCGACACGGCCGTGTACAACGCCGTCGAGGCGAAGGTCAACGGCGAGTTCGCGGGTGGAAACGTCACGACGCTCGGCCTCGAGAAGGACGGTGTGGCCTGCGTCTACGGCCAGCAGCTCGGCTCGGAGATCCCGGAGGGTGCGAAGAGCGCCGTCAGCGACGCACGCGAGGGGATCATCGCCGGCGACATCTCCGTCCCGCAGGACCCGTCGAACGTCTAGGCTGGCCGACCTCTACCCCACTGGTATCTGTACGAAATGAGCCAAACGGACGCGGCTGTCCGACTCGAATCGATCACGAAGCGCTTCCCTGGCGTCGTCGCCAACGACGAGGTGGACCTGACCGTCGACCGCGGCACGGTCCACGCGCTGCTCGGCGAGAACGGCGCGGGGAAGACGACGCTGATGAACGTCCTCTACGGGCTGTACCAGCCGACCGACGGCCGCGTCGTCGTGAACGGCGAGCCGCGGGACTTCGACTCGCCGCGCGACGCCATCGACGCGGGCATCGGGATGATCCACCAGCACTTCATGCTCGTGGACCCGATGACCATCGCGGAGAACATCGCGCTCGGCAACGAACCCCGGAAGTGGGGCGGCCTCACCGTCGACGAGGAGGCGGCCCGCCGGGAGGTCGTCGAACTGAGCGAGCGCTACGGCTTCGACGTCGACCCCGACCAGACGGTTGCCGAAGCGAGCGTCGGCGTCCAGCAGCGCGTCGAGATTCTGAAGGCGCTCTACCGGGGCGCGGACATCCTCATCCTGGACGAGCCGACGGCGGTGCTCACCCCCCAGGAGGTCGAGGACCTCTTCGGTGTGCTCGAGGAGCTCACCGACCAGGGGAAGACGGTCATCTTCATCACGCACAAGCTCGGCGAGGCGATGCACGCCGCCGACGACGTCACCGTCCTCCGGGACGGCAAGCAGGTCGGCACCGTGGCCGCCGACGAGACGTCGCGTGAGGAACTCGCCGAACTGATGGTCGGCCGCGAGGTCATCCTCGGGGTCGAGTCCTCCCCGGTCGAACCGGGGGAGCCGGTGCTCGGCGTCGACTCCCTCTCGGTTCGGGACGACCGCGACGTGCCGGCGGTGCGCGACGTCTCGTTCACTGTTCGCGAGGGCGAGGTGTTCGGCATCGCGGGCGTCGACGGCAACGGCCAGGCCGAACTCGTCGAGGCGATAACGGGCCTCCGCGAGCAGGAGTCAGGCAGCGTCACCTTCGACGGCCGCGACCTCTCGGAGGACTCCCGCCGCGAGCGCATCGAGCGCGGGATGGCGTACATCCCGGAGGACCGACAGGAGCGCGGCCTCGTGATGGAGTTCGACCTCGTCGAGAACGGGATCCTCGGCAGCCAGCACAGCGCGCCGTACGCCGGAAACGGCCGCATCGACTGGGATCAGTCACGCGACCACGCCGAACACATCGTCGACGCTTACGACGTTCGACCGCCGAACGCGGACAACGACGCCGCGTCGCTGTCGGGCGGCAACCAGCAGAAGTTCATCGTCGGCCGCGAGTTCGAGCGCGACCCGCGACTCGTCGTCGCCACGCACCCGACGCGGGGCGTCGACATCGGCTCCCAGGAGTTCATCCACGACCGACTGCTTGGCCTCCGCGAGGACGGCCGCGCGGTGCTGCTGGTCTCCTCGAAACTCGACGAAGTACAGGGGCTCTCGGACCGCCTCGCGGTGATGCACGACGGCGACCTGATGGCCGTCGTCGACCCCGAGGCCATCACGGAGGAGGAACTCGGCCTGCTGATGGCCGGGGAGTACCCCGAGGACTACCCGACCGCTGAGACCGCCACCCCGGGGGTAGAGTCGTGACGGTCCGCGACCGAGCCCAGGACGCGATGGTGCGACTCGTCAACGCCTCCGGCTTCGAACGCCTGCTCATCAGCCTCTCCGCACTGCTGCTCTCCATCCTCATCGGCGCGGTCATCATCCTCGCCGCCGGGCGTATGACCGACTGCGGGTCTGCGGTGTACACACTCGCGTTCCCCGGCAGCCTCGTCACCGGACTGGTCGGCGGGGACGCGCTGTTCTCGATGGGGTTCTGTTACGACCCGTTCTCGGTGTACGACAAGCTGTTCCTCGGCGCGCTCGGAGACGTCCTCAACAACCCGACGAACGGCCAGTTCGCCACCACGCTCGCGGAGACGACCATCCTGATGTTCACTGGCGTGGCCGTCGCCATCGCCTTCCGCGCGGGCATCTTCAACATCGGGGCGCAGGGCCAGCTCGTCGTCGGCGCGCTGCTCACCGCTGTCGTGCTCGTCTACGTCGCGCCCGCGTTCTCGGGACTCGGCGTCGTTGCGACGCTCGTCCTGCTCCCGTTCGGCCTGTTGCTCGGCGCGCTCGGCGGGGGCGCCTACGGGGCGCTCCCCGGCGCGCTGAAGGCGTACGCGGACGCCAACGAGGTCATTACAACCATCATGCTGAACTTCGTCGCCACCTCCGTCGCGCTCTACCTGGTGTCGGACCACTTCAAAGACCCCGAGAGTTTCGCCGACCAGACCGTGGCGATCCCCGACTTCTCGCTGTTCCCGTCGATGCTGTTCCGGGCGCGAGACGACTTCTCGCTGGTCGCGCTCGGCATCGGCGTGCTCACACTCGTCGGCATCTGGTACGTCCTCACCCGGACGTCGTTCGGCTACGACGTGCGCACGAGCGGCCTCCAGCCGGACGCCGCCGAATACGGTGGGGTCGATGCAGACCGGACCATCGTGTCCAGCATGGCGCTGTCCGGCGCGCTCGCTGGCGTCGGCGGCGCAGTGTACGTGTTGATGATACTCGGGAACTTCCAGACTGGAGTCCCGTCGTACGGCTTCGACGGCATCACCGTCTCCATCCTCGCGGGCAACAACCCGCTCGGCGTCGGCTTCGCTGCGTTCCTCTTCGGCGTCCTGAAGAGCGGGTCCATCGTCGTCCAGGTGGGCTCGGACGTGCCGCCGGAACTGGTGGGCGTGCTCCGCGGGCTCATCATCCTCTTCGTCGCCATGCCGGAGTTCTTCCGGATGGCTGGTCGGAAGTTCTACTCGGTCCAGCCGACGGGGAACCGCGCTGTCGCCGCGGACGGCGGAGGTGGTCACGATGAGTGAGGCGTCCATCCGCGGCCGCGCCGGGTCGGCAGTCCGGAACGCCCGCGAGCGACTCTTCGAGGGGCGCAGCCCTCTCCAGCAGATCGTCATCGCCGTCTCGTTGTTCGCCGGGGTCGCGCTGCTCGCGGGGGGCATCTTCGCACCGAACTCGACGGCCTCGGACCTGCTCACCATCTTGTTCGCGGACTCGACGCTCGCCGCCACGCTGCGGCTATCCGTCCCCATCGCGTTCGCCGCGCTCGGTGGCATCTTCGCGGAGAAGAGCGGCGTCATCAACATCGGCCTCGAGGGCCTGCTCATCATCTCCGCGTTCACGGGCATCTGGGCGACGGACATCACCGGCAGCGTCTGGCTGGGGCTGCTCGGCGGTATCGTCGCCAGCACGCTGCTCGCGGGCCTGTTCGCGGTGGTCTGCATCGAGTTCCGCGCCGACCAGATCATCGCCGGTCTCGCCGTCTGGCTCATCGCGCTCGGCCTCGCGCCATTCGCGTCCTCCGTCGTCTACGGCGGGACCACCACCGTCAGCGTCCCCACCTTCCAGACGCTGCCGAACATGAACGTGCCCGTGCTCTCGGCGCTCGTCACGACGCCGCTCGGCTTCGTCGTCGAACTCCCGGTCTTCGGCGTGCTCGACCTCGAGTCGTCGCTCGTCGGCATCCCGTTCTTCGGGGCGCTGTTCGATGCCAACCCCACTGTCTACCTGATGTTCGCGGCCGTCGCGCTGTCGTGGTACACGCTCAACCGCACCGCGTTCGGCCGGTGGGTGGTCGCCAGTGGCGAGAACCCGAAGGCACTCGACACCGCCGGCGTCAACGTCCACCGCGTGCGCTACGCCGCCGTCCTGCTGTCGGGCGTGCTGGCGGGCGTCGGGGGCGCGGCGCTCGCGCTCGGCATCGGCCAGTTCACTGGGAACGGCCCGACGATGGTCAACGGCAAGGGGTTCATCGCCATCGTCGCCTACCTGTTCGGGAACTACAACCCCATCGGGGCGTTCCTCTCGACGATGCTGTTTGCAGGCCTCGACGCCGTCCAGTTGACCCTCCAGGCGCGTGACGTCTTCCAGGTTCCGCGGCCGCTCGTGCGCACCATCCCGTACGTCACCGTCATCATCGTGCTCGCGCTGTTCGGTCGCACCCGCCTGCCGGAGGCGGCCGGCGACAACTACGAGTCCGGCGAGGGCGAGTGAGGCCGGCGTCGGCCCACAGACAGCCCTCCATCGGAACGGGTGATATGCAGCGCCCGAGGCGCCGTGTCGGCTCTGTCACTGGATTTCTGTGGAAACGACCGTGGTTCAGAAGTCACTGACTGCACACCACCTACTGTTTTGCCCGCGCCGGAAGAAGGCATAGGCATGGACGAAGCCGACCTGCTGTCTGCCGCGCGCGACTCGCTCGACGACGCGTACGTCCCGTACTCCGAGTACCCCGTCGGCGCCGCCATCGAGACGGCCGACGGCGAGGTGTACGTCGGCTGCAACATCGAGAACGCCAACTACTCCAACAGCCTCCACGCCGAGGAGGTCGCCATCGGGGAGGCCATCAAGGACGGCCACCGGGAGTTCGAGCGCCTCGTCGTCACGTCCGCCGAACGCGACGCGGTCACGCCCTGCGGGATGTGCCGCCAGACGCTCGCGGAGTTCTGCGACGACGAGCTGCCGGTGCTCTGCGACGCCGGCGAGGACTTCGAGCGCTACACGCTCGGCGAGTTGATTCCCGACACGATCACGCCCCAGATGCTCGGGAAGTGAGCAGGTCGACGAACGTCGCCCTGTTCAACAGCACGAACCCCACCGCGACGACGACGAACCCGAGCACGGTGACTGGACCGACGCTGTGGCCGAGCACCACCCACCCGACCACGGCCGTCACCACGGGCACCGCGTAGGAGACAAGGTTGGCCCGGACTGGTCCCACGACGTCGATGAGTTCGAAGTAGAACGGGTAGGCCAGCGCCGTCGCGACGACGCCCACGTAGAGAATTGAAACTACGAGCGTCGACGTGTCCGGGAGCACCTGCGACTCTCCGAGGAGACTACTGAGAACGTGGAGGAGAACTGCGCCGAGGACGAGCCCCCAGGCCGTCTCCGCGAGCGCGTCGAGTCCGGAGTCCAGACGGCTCACGAGCACGCTCCCGAGCGCGAGGTTGGCGGCCCCGACGAGCACCAGTAATTTGCCGAGCGCTCCGCCCGTGAGTGCGGCGAACGACGGCTGGACGACGATGCCAACCCCCACCAGACCGAGCGCGAGGCCGAGGAACTCGACACTGTCGAGGCGGTCGGACGGGAGGAGGCCGCGCGCGAACCCCGTCGCGATGACCGGGGCCGTGCTGAAGAGGATGGACGCGACCGCTCCGGTGGTGTACTGCTGGCCGGTGAACAGGAAGGCGTTCATGAACGCCGCGACCAGCACGCCGTTCACAGCGACGCTCAGCACGTCGGCGCGGGTTCTCGGCAGCACGCGGTCCGATAGCAGGAACGCCAGCGGAACTGCGGTCACCGCGGCGACGTCGAGGCGGAAGGCCGCGAACAGGACCGCCGGGAGCGCCGTCAGCCCCACGTCGATGGCCACGTAGGCACCGCCCCAGGCGAGCACGACGACGGCGAACAGGACGACGGCGCGGTTCCGAGACACGCCGACGACAACGACCGCCACGACGAAGTGTGTTGGGCTCCCGGCACGCCGCCGGAGCTGCCGACGAAACGGCAAGACACTTTGTGTCGGGCGGCCGAATCGGCTGGCATGCCCGGCGACAGCGAGGACCCGAACGACGAGGTCCAGTACCACATCGAAGTCTCCGAGGGTGACGTCGCCGACGCCGTCCTCCTCCCGGGGAACCCCGAGCGCCTCGACAAGATCACGCCGCTGTGGGACGACCACGACGAACAGGCCTACCACCGCGAGTACCGCACCGCCACTGGCAGCTACGAGGGGACGCCGATCTCCGTCACGTCGACGGGCATCGGGTCGCCGTCGGCCGCTATCGCCGTCGAGGAGCTCGCGCGCGTCGGCGCGGACACCTTCA
>Ga0075105_1000110_pt1 | contig 51432 bp, 50 predicted proteins | sample AntDeeMetag02WF5_FD_69800 | JGI IMG/M metagenome (GOLD analysis project Ga0075105, IMG submission 69800) | Saline lake microbial communities from Deep Lake, Antarctica - Antarctic Deep Lake Metagenome 02WF5 | ecosystem: Environmental > Aquatic > Non-marine Saline and Alkaline > Saline | place... | reverse complement strand
TCTCTATTCGCTCGGCCTGACGGATCACGACCGGCTCAACAAGGAACTCGGCGGCGGCATCCCGCCCGGCAGCATCGTCCTCGTCGAGGGCGACTACGGGGCCGGGAAAAGCGCCATGAGCCAGCGGCTCACCTACGGCCTCTGCGAGGAGGGCCACACCGTGACGATGCTGTCGACGGAGCTGACGGTCGGGAGCTTCCTCGACCAGATGCACTCGCTATCCTACGACGTCGTCGACCACATCCTCAGCGAGAACCTCTTCTTCCTCCACGCCGACATCGGTGACGGGAACACGTTCTCGGGCAACGAGGAGGAGGGCGAACGGAAACAGCTGCTCAAGCGCCTGATGGAGGCGAAGGTGATGTGGGAATCCGACGTGATCATCGTCGACACGTTCGACTCCATCCTCCGGAACGACCCCAAATTCGAGGCGCTCGTGCGCCAGAACGACGAGCGCCAGGCCGCCCTGGAGATCATCTCCTTCTTCCGGGACGTCATCTCCCAGGGGAAGTGCGTGATGCTCACCGTCGACCCGTCGACGCTGGCCGAGGAGGCCATCGGGCCGTTCCGGGCCATCGCCGACGTCTTCCTCGAACTGGAGATGGTGGAGGTGGGCAACGACGTTCGCCGGCAGATCAGCGTCAAGCGATTCGCCGGCATGGGCGAACAGGTCGGAGACAGCGTCGGCTACTCCGTTCGCTCGGGGACCGGCATCGTCATCGAATCCCGGAGCGTGGCCTGATGACGGACCACGGCCGACCGAAACCGTCGGACGAACTGCGGCAGGTGGCCGCGCGGCGCCCGCACCTGCGGGACCACCTCAAGAAGTTCAAACAGATCACCGGCGAGTTCCCCAAGTACATCGAGGCGGCCGACGACGACTACGAGTCACACCGGCCGAACGTCCTCTATCCGGTCGGGGGGCCCATCTACTGCCACATCTACGGCGACCTGGGCCAGGACATGAAGTACTACGCCATCGAGCCGGAACTGGACCAGGACGAGCAGGTCGTCTTCCAGAAAGTTCGTAACAAGCTCCTCGAGAAGTCGGTGACCAAAGCCGCACCCCAGAACGAGGCCGAATACGACGACCGTATCGAGGAACTCCTCCAGGACTCGACGAAAGTCCGCGAGGAGAGCGGCAACAGCGGTGTCCTCACGCGGCTGGCCAACCTGGGCGCCGTCGGCAAGGTGGAGGTCGACGAGCGCACCTACGAGAACATCCTCTACCGGCTCAACCGAGACATCGTCGGCCTCGGCCCGCTCGAACCGGTGATGCGCGACCCGGCGAACGAGGACATCCACGTCATCGGGCGCCAGGAGTGCCACGTCGACCACGAGGTGTACGGGATGCTCGAGACCACCGTCGAGTGGCCGAGCGACCAGGCCTTCGACCAGTGGCTCCGGAACATGGGCGAACGGATCGGCGACCCCGTCTCCGACTCCGACCCCATCGTCGACTCGACGCTCCCCGACGGTTCGCGTCTCAGCCTCATCTACTCCGACGACGTCTCGCTGAAGGGCCCCTCCCTGACCATCCGTCAGGGCGTCGAGACGCCCCTCTCCATCTTCCAGATTACGAAGTGGATGACGCTCTCGCCGGAGCTCTCGGCGTACCTCTGGCTCTGCCTGGAGAACGAGCAGACGGTGTTCGTCGTCGGGGAGACGGCCTCCGGGAAGACGACGACGCTGAACTCCATCATGTCGTTCATCCCCCGCGGCTCGAAGATATACACGGCAGAGGACACCGCCGAGGTCCTGCCGCCGCACAACACCTGGCAGCAACTGCTGACCAGGGAGGGCGAGGACGAGGGGACCAGCGTCGACATGTTCGACCTGGTCGCCGCCGCACTGCGGTCTCGCCCCGACTACATCATCGTGGGTGAGGTGCGTGGGGAGGAGGGGCGGATGGCGTTCCAGGCGGCCCAGACCGGTCACCCGGTCATGCTGACCTTCCACGCGAGCGACATCGTCTCGATGATCCAGCGCTTCACCGGCGAACCGATCAACGTCCCCGAGACGTTCATGGACGTCGCCGACGTCGCGCTGTTCCAGAACCGCGTCAAACAGGGCGACCAGGTCCTGCGTCGCGTCACCTCTGTCCAGGAGATCGAGGGCTACTCCAAGGAGATGGACGGGGTCGTCACCCGACAGGCGTTCTACTGGGACCCCGTCGAGGACGAGATCGTCTTCCAGGGGATGAACAACTCCTTCGTCCTCGAAGAGCAGATCGCGACGCTGCTGGGCTACGAGGACACGCGGGAGATCTACAACGAGTTGCAGTTCCGGGCGAACATCATCGAGCGGGCCATCCAGGAGAACATCCTGGGCTACCACGAGGTGAACGAGCTGATCGAGAACTTCCAGCGGGACGGCGTCGAGGGCCTCCCGTTTACCATCGCCAGACCCGACTGACGATGGCGTCGAGCCAGGCCGAGAACAGACTCCCGACGACGATCACCGAGACGATAGCCTCGCTCGTCGACTCCTACGGGAAGATGCACATCCCCCTGGAGCGATATCTCTTCTTCATTCTGCTCCCCTCCGGGGTGTTCTTCGCCGTCTCGGTGGTCGTGGCGGTGCTCGTGGACCTGCCGATGATGATCCGGCTCCCCATCCCGTTGCTGGGATTCCTGGCGATGGGGACCGCCGTCATATACCCGAAGATACTGCTCTCCCAGCGGCGCCAGCAGCTGAACGACCGGTTCCACCTCATGGTGACCCACATGACGGTGCTGGCGACCACGAAGATCGACCGGATGGAGGTGTTCCGCACCCTCGCCCGCGAAGAGGAGTACGGCGAACTCGCCAACGAGATGCACCGCATCGTCGAACTGGTCGACACCTGGAACCAGAGCCTCGACGACGCCTGTCGCCGCCGGGCCAAGGAGGTCCCCTCCGACGCCGTCTCGGACTTCCTCGACCGCCTGGCCTACACTCTCGGCGCCGGCCAGTCGCTGGAGGACTACCTCATCGGCGAGCAAGAGCAGATCATCCAGAACTACTCGACGGTGTACGAGGGGACCATGGACAACCTGGAAGTGATGAAGGACCTGTACCTCTCGATGGTCCTCTCGATGACGTTCGCGCTCGTGTTCGCCGTCGTCCTCCCGGTGCTGACGGGGACAGATCCGACGATGACCGTCAGCGCCGTCATCGTGATGTACATCTTCGTCCAGTCGGGCTTTTACCTCGCCATCCGGTCGATGGCGCCGTACGACCCGCTGTGGTTCCACCCCGAGAACTACCCCTCGCCGGCCCAGGCGCGGATCGACAAGGCGACCTACGTCGGCCTGGGGCTGTGTGCGGTCCTGGCCTTCGTCTCCATCGGCGGGATGTTTGGCGTCTCGCCGCTGACGCTGGAGCACCTCTTCTTCTTCATGGACGACGTCCCCATCCCGCTCCATCCGGTCGTCCCCATCACGCCGCTGTTGATCCCGGGGATCGTCGTCCGCCAGGAGGAACAGCGGATCAAGGGCCGCGACGACGAGTTCCCGAGCTTCATCCGCGCGCTCGGCGCGACGGAGGGCGCCAAGCAGTCGACGACGTCGAAGGTGCTGAAGTCGCTGCGGAAGAAGGACTTCGGCCCGCTGACGGAGAACCTCGACCACCTCTACAAGCGACTCAACATGCGGATCGAGCCCGAAGGCGCGTGGCGCTACTTCACCGCCGACTGTCGCTCATACCTCATCCAGACGTTCTCGGAGATGTACCTCGTCGGGCGCTCGATGGGGGGCTCGCCCAAGATGCTCGGCGAACTCATCGCCAAGAACATGAGCGAAGTCCAGCAACTGCGCAAGCAGCGCCAGCAGGCGACGGTCCAGCTCGTCGGCCTCCTCTACGGTATCACCGCCGCCTCGACGTTCGCCTTTTTCATCGGCCTGCAGGTCGTCAACATCCTCTCGGAGATGACGCTCGGCCTCGATACGACTTCTAACTTCGACGCCGGGTCGCTCATCCACACCGAGGTGTACAACATCCCGCTCATCGAGTTCCTGCTGGTCGTCATCATCATGTTCGGCGCGATGCTCTCGGCCCTGATGGTCCGGACCGTCGACGGCGGCCACAAGATCAACACCTACATCCACTTCGTCCTGCTCGCGTGGATCGGCGCCGTTATCTCCATCATGACCAAGTTGCTCGTCACGCAGTTCCTCGCGATCTGACTTTCGGGTGTCGTTCGTCTCGCTTCCGTGACTTCGTGTCGATCTGTCTGATCAGTACGTGTGTGTACTGAGCGGCGTGTTCGTGATTGAATTGCTGTAAGAAATGCTATCGAGAACAGCAATACCCAGAAAGCCCTCGGACCGCTTCGGTCCCGCGGACCCGCTGTCGTCCGTAAGGCGCGGAGCGCTTTTCGTGATGACGAGAGAGCTTCGCTCTCTCGAACCACGCTCCGTGGGTGCTTGCGGGTCCGGGGTTCCCGAACCGGCCCTCGCCCTTTCATTCCTCCAGGTTCAGCACCGCAGTCCTATCTTTCCCCTGGTCGCGCGATGAAACGCGCTCCCGGCCGAGCGGTTGCGGAGCGGTCAGGACGCGTGATTCGACGCGGACGCGCCGAATCCGGGGAGGTTTGGTGGAGATATTCGCGAGCGCCGCCGTGGCGCGAGCGATACGGTACGATACCTGGAGGAATGAAAGGGCGAGGGGCGGTCGCGTGGGCTGAGACGGGCCCTATCCGAGCGACGCAGGAGCGAGGATATCCCGCTTGGTTCGAAAGACGCCGGAGGCGTCTTTCGTCATCACGAGAGAGCGAAGCTCTCTCGAACGACAGCCCGCGACGAGCGCGCCGAGGGCTTTCGAGGTGTTTGCGGTAGCGTCAGTCACGTCTCTCTGAACACATTCAATCGATACGTAGCTCACCTGTACTGATCGCACCCGGACACTCGAAGAAAATCGTGCTGTCAGACCGTCTTGATCCCCTGGTCACCGGCGCTGGGCGTCTGCCGTGGTGTCGTGGGCAGTCGGGTCGTTCCCCATCCAGAGCGCGACGGCGCCGATGCCGGCGAGGATGGCGAGAGCGGCCGTCAGGCCGACAGTGAGCGGCCACTCCAGGGCCGCCATGGATTCACCGATCGCCAGCAGCCCCAGGACGATGAATCCCAGGAGCGAGAACCAGCCGAACCAGCCGATGTGGTTGTCAGTGTTGGTGGACATTGCGGGTGCCAGTAGGGGCTCCGGGCCCATATACTGTCGGATTTCTAACTATTGAGTCACTGTCCGGCGTTCACTGGAACGATGGCGGTGTCTTATCGAACGTAACGTGCGTGCAGTTGATCAGTGGCGCTCGTCGTTAGCGCTCCGAACGGACCTTACTCGCCACCCGACGACCGCCGGACCGCGTCGAGGACGATCCCGTCTGCGAACTCGCCGCGCTCGGCGGCTTTCGCCCGGCGGATCTCGTCGAGGTCAGCCGACGACGAACCGGCGGTCTCGGCGAGCGCGTCGACCACCGCCAGGACGTCGGCGAGTTCTTCGACGTCGCCGCTCTCGTGGAACTCTGCCACTTCCTCGTCGAGCTTGTCGTGGAGGCGCCCGCGATACTCCTCGCCCTCGACGACGTGGGTTATCGGTTCGTCGCCGTCGGCCCGAATGATTTCGGGAATCCCGTCGCGAACGAGCTTGTCGTACGTTTCGCGCATACGGGTCGATCGACGCCCCGTCCCATCTGTCGTTCGGTCGACTATTTCCAAGCCGCAAGGCTAAGGCCAGCTCGCGGGAGACACCTCTCCAATGGCACTGGGACGGATCGTCGCGATATTACTGGGCAGCAAACTTCGCGTGGCCGCGGTGGGGCTCGGGCTGCTCGTCGCCGTCGTCGGGGCCGGCGCGGCGACGGGGATTCTGGGGGCGCCGAGCGTCGCCGGCATCGAGAACCACTTCGGCGACGTGAACGAGACGACAACCGACGTCGAGACCGATATCGCCGTGCACAACCCCAACCCCGTCGGCGTGCAACTCGGCGGGACGACCGTCAACTACGCCGTCGAGATGAACGGCATCGAAATGGCGACAGGCACCAAGGCGGGCGTCGGCGTCGAGACGGGCAACTCCACCGTCAACGTCACGTCGCGCCTCCACAACGACCGGATCCCCGACTGGTGGGTCAGCCACCTCCAGAACAGCGAGTCGACGACGCTGACCGTCGATGCCGACGTCCACTCCTCGATGGTCGGGCAGTCCTTCGGCGCGCCGTCGGTCGAACGGCAGATCGAGACGGACGTCAGTTCGTCGTTCGACTCCACGGAGACCCAGCCAATCGACGCGAACCAGCCCCTCGTGAGCGACCCGGTCCTCTACCTCAACGAGACCGAGGGCGAGTGGGGCGAGGTGACCGAGGAGGAGACGCCCATCGTGATGGCCTTCACCCTCTACAACCCGAAGGACTACCCCATTAGCGCCTCCGCCATCGGCTACGACGTCACGATGAACGACCTGGCCGTCGGCGAGGGATCGACCGACAGCGCGGTCACCATCCCGCCGGGAGAGGCCCGGACCATCGAGGCGACGACGGTCATCGACAACGGGCTCCTCGACGAGTGGTGGGTCTCACACCTCGAACGCAACCAGGTCACCGACCTTGAGATCCAGTTCTACGCCCGCTTCGACCTCTCGGCGGCCGGCGCCGGTGAGATCCGCGTCCCCCTCGATAGCGTGACCCACGAGATCGAGACCGACATGTTCGGGAACAAGGCCGAGTACCCGACCGGCAGTGCCGAGAACGCCAGCGGCACCGACGACGACGAATCCAGCGAGGCCGAGGGCGACGAGTCCACGCCGACGGGGACGCCCGACGGATCGGAGGCGGACGGCGACTCGACGGCGACCGACGACGGCGACATCCTCTCCGGCGGTGACGACGAGACCGAACCGGGGTCCGCGTCGCCGACCTCGACGGAGACGGCGACGCCGACCGAGACGGACACCCCGACTGGGACCGACGACGGCGGCGACGGCGGCATTCTCGACGTCACGCTCTGAGCGGTCATCCTGTCACGCTCCGTGCGTCCGACCCGTCGCCCGCGGCCGTCCGAGTCGCGAAACTTTTCACCGCGTCCGTGTTTCTCTCCGGTATGAGCAAACGCGAGGAGTTTCTCGCCGGCGAACGCGTCGAAGACATCGCCTTCTTCCTCCACGAGGACAGCGTCGGCAACGTCGACGCCCTCTCGGAGTACGCCGAACAGGTCGAGGACGGCGTCGTCCTCGTGCTGGACGGCGACCAGGGCCGGAGCGCCTTCCAGTCGTCGACCGGACTGGACCCGATGGCGCTGGCCAAGCGGGCGATGGGCACCGACGGCGAGATCAGTCGAGAGCTGACCGGCGGCGTCTGCCCGAACGCCGACGAAGAACCCGAGGAGAACCACACGGCCAAGTTCGTCTTCGCCTTCGCCGAGGAGCAGAACGAGGAGGTCGGGGGTATCTACGAGCAGGGCGACGTCGTCCACTCGTACGCGGTGTGTACCTGCGGCGAGGCCTACTCGGAGAAGTGGGTCGTCGGCGAGGAGTAAGGGGAACCGAGCAGCGTCGGCGAGGGGAGGGCCGCAGCGGAGACGGCCCGGTGATGCGGAGAGCCGGACCGACCGCGTCAGGGGGACCTGACGGCGGAGCGCTCAGAACAGCGACGTCAGCTCTTCGGCGCCGTCGTGGACGAGTTTCTGGAGGTTGTCTTCGCGCCGGGCGTCGCGCTGTGCGATGTTGTCCTGTGCCTCGATGGCGACCTGCTGGAGTTCCTTGAACCGCGGGACGTGGTGGACGCCGGAGAGCAACACCAGGCTCGCCACGGTCCCCGACGACGGGAGGGGGTAGTCGCCGCCGCGGACCTCCATCGACCCGGTCTCCTCTTCGAGCCACTGGCGGCCCCGCTCGATGCCCTTCCGATCGAGGTGCTCCGGCGGGCCGCCGACGACCACGAGCGATTTCTCCGCTCCCTGGACGTCGCAGGGAAGCGTCAACCGACCGAGCGCGGCCTTGCGGACCAGCGAGGTGATGCGGTTGGTGGTGTTCGCGCTGTCGAGACCGGCGTCACCGGAGCCGCTGCCGCGATTCCCGCCATTGCCGCTGCCGCCACTCCCGCTCACGCGTGACAGGAGGCCCCTGTCGCTCGATCGCTCAACGTCTTCGGCGGCGTAGCCCACCGTGGAGACGCCGCCGCCCGAGAGGGTGTTGATTATCTCCGAGGAGTCGACGACGCTCTCGGCGACCGCCGCGTTGCCGTCGACTTCGCCTGCGGCGAACAGCATCCCGAAGCGGGTGGCTATCTCCTCGTTTATCGCCTCGAAGCCGTCGCGCATCGACTCGCCCGTCGTCCGCCAGGCGTCGTTGTCGAATACGAGGAGATTGTCCACTTCGCGGACGAACGTCTGGAAGGAGCGGGCCGCGTTGAGGGTGTAGATACCGCCCTCGTCCTGCCCGGGGAGGATGCCGAGGCCGTACACCGGTTCGGTGTAGATATGTTTGAGGTGCTTGGCCAGCACCGGCGCGCCGCCGCTGCCGGTGCCCCCGCCCAGGCCGGCCACGACGAGGAACGCGTCGACCTCGTGGACCGGAATATCGTCGAGCGCGTGCTGTATCTCGTCGATGTCCGCCTCGGCGATTTCGGCACCGAGTTCGTTGTCGGCGCCGACGCCGTGGCCCTTCACGCGCGACTGCCCGATCAGGACCCGATTTGCTTCCGGGACGCGTTCGAGCCCCTGGAGGTCGACCGACGCGGTGTTGACCGCGACGGGGTCGGTGAAGACGTCCACCCCGGTCCGCTGCTCGTACTCGACGAACCGGTCGACGATCTTTCCGCCTGCCTGCCCGAAGCCGATGAGTGCCAGTTTCATGGTTGGAAGGTCCGGGGGTGCGTTCGCGCTCGACCCCTCGTCAGTCCGGTGAGGAATCCCATCTCACCGCCGACAGCCCCCGTGTCACTCCTTCCAACGCACTGGATGGCCCTTGTTATTTAGTCACTTACCGGGTACTCACCACTAGCGAGTTGGGTACTCCAAAGAAAACAGTCGAAACCGTCTCGACAAACTACCGCTCGGTGTCGACGCCTTCGTCTTCCTCGGGTTCCAGCCGGAGGAAGGCGTCGACTATCGCCTGCTTCGCCACCGCACCACGCGTCGACCAGTGGTGGGCGTAGTCCAGCATGTCGTCGTAGATGTCCGGCTTGCAGCCGGCGGCGCGCGGGTGGCCGCCGCCGTTGACCTGGCCGGCGACCTCGTGGGCGCGCTCGAAGTTCTCGGTCCCGCGGATGGAGGCCGAGCCGGCGGGTTTGACGATGACGGCGGCGTCGGCGCCCTGCTCGCGCAGGGCTTCGGCGACCTCGTTCTGGGAACAGCGGCCGTAGGTGACGCCGACGGTCCACTCGCCGACGTCGCGGAGTTCGGCCCGCTGGACGGCCTTCTCGATGAGCGCCTCCTTCTCGACGCGCTTCTCGGCGAGGAACTCGTGAATCTCCGGCGAGAGGTCGGGGCCGTGTTCGAGGACGTACTCGATGTACTCCTCGGGTTCTGACCAGTAGGAGAGGTCGGCCAGGTCGTCGCTGCGCTCGTCCTCGCGGATCCAGAGGTCGTGGTCCCGGGTGACGGCGGCGAGTTCCGCGAACTGCTCTCCGAACTCGTGGTCGAGTTCCGCGAGCACGACGTCGGCGGTGCACACCTCGTCGCTGTCGCCGACGACGCGCTCGACGCCCTGGTCGTCGACGAACTCGGCGAGTTCTTCGTTCCACTGATGGTGGTCGTACCAGCGGACGTCGGCGACGCGCTCGGTCAGGTCTGGGAGTGCCGACACGTCGTACTCGCTGTCGGGACAGAGGTCGCAGATGACGACGGTCGCGTCGGGTTCTGCGTACTCGGCGGCCCACTCCAGGCTCTCCTCTATCTCGTGTGGCCCGGCGGGGACGAGTTCTCCCTCGCCGAAGGCCTCGCGGACCAGTGCAACGCAGGCCAGGCCGTCCGAGTCGGGGTCGGCGATGACCACGACGCCCGCGTCAGTCAGGGATTCCGCTGCTTCGCGTTCCGCTTCCTCCTCCTCGACCGAGTCGGGCTTGAAAAAGCCCGCGCCGGGGAGGACCGACTTCCGCTCGATAGAGAGCCGCTCGTCGTCGATGAGCCAGTCGTCCATACCCCGACGAGCGCCGCGGTGGCAATGAAGCCTCGGAATGACGACCGACGCGGGGAGACCTTACTCCTCCGCGGCGGCGCCTTCCAGCTGTCGAACGGTCATCACTGGGGGTCCGGATCGCCGGACGATGCCCTCGGCGACGCTTCCCAGCAGGAACCCGTGGTCGTCGTGACGCCCGCGCGTCCCGGTGACGACGACGTCGGCCCCCTGGTCGTCGGCGTACCGGCAGATCTCGTCGACCGGGTCGCCCTCGCGGACGGCCGTGACGACGTCGCCCTTCTCGGCCGTCTCGTCTGCCGTCTCGCGGACGAACGTCAGCGCCCGCCCGCCCGCGGTCGCGAGCGCCCGTTCGAGGTCGTCCCGGACCTCGTCGGGCGAGGCCGCCACCTCGCCCGCGTCGACGACGTAGAGGGCGTGGACCGACGCGTCGAACCGCTCGGCCAGGTCCAGGGCCGCCTCGACGGCCCGCTTGGCGCTGGCCGACCCGTCCGTCGCGATGAGTACCGTCTCGAACATGCAGGAGGGTTGCGCGGGACCCGGCATAAACTCCCGGGAGAACGGTCTGTAGATGCTGGTGAGTGTAACAGGCGGTTTCCTCAGATATCGAAAGCCTCCGGTACGCTCTCTGGAGTCGACAACGGTACCGCAAACACTTCGAAAGCCCTCGGCACGCTCGACTCGCGCGAACCCGCTGCGCGCCGTGGGTGCTTGCGGGTCCGGGCTTCGCCGAGCCCACCTCGCCCTTTCATTCCTCCAGGAACCGCATTGCTCGCGCGATAAAACGCGCTCGCGTTTGACTCCCACTCCTCCCCGGTCGCGCCTGGCGGCGCGACACGCTTCCTGACCGCACTGCCCGGCGGTCGGCCGGGAGCGAGTAGCCGAGCGACAGCGGGGCTCTCGCGACCAGGGGAAGGGCAGGGCTGCGGTGCGGTCCTGGAGGACTGAAAGGGCGAGGCGGGCTCCGGGAACCCCGGTCCCGCAAGCACCGGAACGAAGTGAGGAGCGCAGCGGGGCCGCGGGACCGGAGCCCGCCGAGGGCTTTCTGGCTGTCGTCAGTCATCGTTCCAACTTCAGTGACCGTTCAGAACCCACCCCGAAACGCGCCACAAGAACACTAATCCAGTACCCGCTCACACGAATGGAACGCCGACGACGCCCCAGTCGCCCAGCAGCGGGGCGAGGAAGAACCGGGCGACCAGTACCGAGACCCAGGCGACGAAGGCGATGGCGGCGGCCTCGACCCAGTCGGTGTCGTATTGGACGGCGATGACGGTGAGGTAGACGGCCAGTCCCAGGAGGGTCCCGATGATGCCACCGAGGAAGGGAATCCAGCCGACGACGAGCGTCGCGAGTAGCCAGCCGAGCGCGCCGAACACCGCCGTCCAGACGGCGGTCCGGAAGTCACCCTTGCCGACGACGAGCTGGGCCGCGACGTAGATGGCCAGCCCGCCGACGAGCAGGCCGACGACGAACGTCACTATTGAGCCGAGTAGTGTCGCGATGATCTCCATGTAGATACGTGCGAGGGCCAGCCATACGAATCTATGGACTTGCAGCGGGACAGGGGAGAGGAGTGGGAGAGCGAGGCAGCGCCGCGACGCGGCCGGTCACATCAGCAGTTGCAGCGCGACGCCGAGCGTGCCGACGGAGACGACGGTGGTCGCGAAGACGGCGACGGAGGCGAACTCCGCGTCGCCGCCGAGTTCGCTCGCGTAGATGAACGTCGAGACGGCGGTGGGGGCGCCGAACATGACGATGGCGGCGTTGCGGGTGAGCGGGTCCGCGCCGAGCGCAGAGAAGGCAATCCAGGCGAAGACGGGCATCAGGACCACCTTGAGGCCGACGACGCTGCCCAGGGCCTGCCAGTCCGAGTCGGGCATGCGCATCTCCAGGGCCGAGCCGACGAGGACGAGCGCCAGCGGCAGGGCGAGGTCGGAGAGCCAGCCCAGCCCGGTCTGGGCCGCCTCGGGCACCGACAGTGAGTAGACGGAGGCGACCAGGCCGAGCGCGAGCGCGATCAGGACGGGGTTCGTCACGAGGCTCTCGAGTTCGCTGCCCAAGGAGGCCTCCGCGTCGTTCATCGAGACCAGCAAGAGGACGGTCAGAGGTACCTGCGTCAGCGCGCCGATGCCGAGGATGATGCTGCCCCGGCCCGCCGCGGCACTGCCGAGCGTGACGGCCACGAGCGGCAACCCGAGAAAGCCGAAGTTGCTGTGGTAGGACTGCACCATCGCGATACTCCGGGTCGAGCGCGGGTCGGTCCGCCGGTGGACCAGCCAGCTGGCCCCGACGACGGCGAACAGGACGATCCACAGCCCCACCAGCAGTTCCGGCGAAAGCAGCGTTCCCAGCGGCTGGTCGAACGTCGAGAGGAAGATCAGTGCGGGGAGGGTGACGTAGAAGGCAAAGGCGTTGAGTCGGTCCCGCCGGGTCGCCTCCAGCAGGCCGACGTGGCGGGCGGCCAGGCCGACGGCCAGCAGCGACAGCATGTAGAGGAGACGGACGCCCAGATCCATGTGCCTCCATCTGGGAGTCCCGGTCTTGTCCCTTGCCCTTCCGTCCGGATCCGGTCGGTCAGCTGAGGATTTCCCGCCGCCCGCCCGCTTTTCCCGCTCGCAGCCGTACGACGAGGTATGCCCGTGCGACGCGACCGCGACGACGCCGTCGCCGACCAGCTCGAACGCGTGGCCAGCGCCGTCCGCGACGGCGAGGCGACCATCTACGGCTACGACGTCGAGTACGACCCGGTCCCCTACGAGTCGGGGTCGGTCGCCTACCCCGGCGGCTGGCTCGAGTTCCGGTTCGAGCACGACGATGCGGACCAGATCCGTACCGAGGAGTGAGTCCCTGAAACACAAGAATGAGAACCCGGCCCGCCGACCCGTCGCTATGGTCGACTGGTCCGTCTACCTCGTTACCGAGCAGCGCGCCTCGGCCGGCCGCTCGACGCCAGACGTCGTCGCGAGCGCCCTCGACGGCGGTGTCGGCGTCGTCCAGCTCCGCGACAAGGCCCTGCCGGTCCGGGACCGCCTGGCCATCGGTCGCGAGGTCCGCGAACTGACCCGCGACGCCGGCGTCCCGCTCATCGTCAACGACCGCGTAGACCTGGCCCAGGCTATCGACGCCGACGGCGTCCACCTCGGCGACGACGACCTGCCGGTCGAAGTCGCCCGGGAGATGCTGGGCGAGGACGCGATCATCGGTCGCTCGGCGTCGTTCGTCGAGGACGCCATCGCCGCCGAGGGCACCGGCGCGGACTACCTCGGCGTCGGGTCCGTCTACGCGACGGATTCGAAAGACGACGTTCCCGAGGACGAGCACGCCGTCGGACCCGAGCGCGTGCGTGCCATCGCGGACGCCGTCTCGATTCCCGTCGTCGGCATCGGCGGGATCACCGCCGAGAACGCCGGCGAGGTGGCGGCCGCCGGCGCGGACGGCGTGGCCATCATCTCGGCGATCACGACGGCAGACGATCCCAGAGCGGCGGCGAAGGGGTTGCGAGACGCCGTCGAAGGCGGTCGAAACAGGGAGTAAATTACCGAGGCTTCGCCCGATCAGAAGACGTTTCTATCCGATACGCCCCACTCACTATTCTAGCGCGGATCGATCGCGTGCTCCTGCCATTCCTCGTACTCGATCGTACCAGCGTCGGTCCAGCGGAGCCGTCGTCGACCCCCGTCTCTTCCACGATTTCCGACTGTGTGAATGCCTTGTCGGCGTGTGCCTGGAGAAAGGAGAGGATTTCGTGTGCGTTCGTCCCCAACTTGGGACCGTCGTCGTCGATTTCGTCGAATCGGTCCGTGCTAATTGGCATGTGCCATCAGTGTCATTTGTATAGAACGTGCTAAGCAGTTCGGTTACTTCGAGAAAACAGCTATCCGCTCGACGGCTAACTACGAGCCCGCAGATCTCCCGGCTGGTGAGATTTGGGCCCTCGGATCTAACTTAGATGAGCCCAAACCCACCCATAGTTAACCGAACGCCGAAACGGTTAACTAACGGGCCGCCCAGCGGACTCGTAGTTAGATGGACCCCGCCGACTTCACTGCAGGACCGGGCCGCATCGACGACTACGAAGGCCTGCCCTGCTACACGCCGGCGAGTCTACCGCCGGACCTGGAGTACACCGAGGACCTGCTCGCCGTCTACGGCGACGCCCAGTACGCCCTCGGCCGGCTCGCCACGCTCGCCCGTGATATCGACAATCCGAACCTCCTCATCGCGCCCTTCGTTCACCGCGAGGCGGCGATGAGTTCACAGGTCGAGGGGACGAACGTCACCATCTCGGACATCTACCAGCACGAGGTGGGCGCCGAGCCCAGCCGGTCGGCGGCGGAACTCGACGACGTCCGCGAGGCCTACAACTACGTCGACGCGGTGACCCAGGGGTTCGACCGGTTAGACGACGGGGGATCCATCGAGGTGGACCTGGTCTGTGACCTCCACGAGACGCTGATGGGGTCGGTCCGTGGCGGCGAGGAGCGCCCTGGCGAACTCCGGGAAGTCCCCGTCTACATCGGCGCCCGCGACGGGACGCCGGAGGACGCCAACTTCATCCCGGCGAATCCGGACCTGGTCCCCCTCCTGCTCGACCAGCTCTTTTCCTACGTCGGCCGAGGGGAGTACCCGCCGCTCATCGACGTGGCGCTGACCCACTACCAGTTCGAGACCATCCACCCCTTCCGGGACGGCAACGGCCGGATGGGGCGGCTGCTCATCATGCTCCAGCTGTACGACTCGGGCCTGCTGCCGGGCCCCTACCTCTATCTCTCGGCGTACTTCAAGCGCTTCGGCGACCAGTACCGCGAGAAGCTCCTGGCGGTGAGCCAGGAGGGCGCCTGGGAGGAGTGGATCACCTTCGTCCTCGACGCCATCGCCGAGCAGGCCATCGACGGCTACGACTGCGGCATCGAACTGACCGAACTTCGGGAGTCCTACCGCGAGCAGTTTCCGAGTTCGCCGACCGCCCGCGCGCTCGTCGACTACTGCTTCGAACAGCCCTACCTCACCGGCCCCCGGGCCGTCGAAGCCACCGGCCGGTCGAAGCCGGCCGTCTACGACGCCATCGAGAAGCTGGAGTCGGCCGGTATCGTCGAGGAGACGACCGGCAAACAGCGCAACAAGGTGTACGAGTCGCCCGAGATTCTGGCCGTCGTGCAGTCGTCCTGAAGGAGGCGAGGCTAACGTCAGATGGCGGCCAGCCGCCGTTCCAGTTCGTCCGTCAGCCAGTCCGCCAGCTCCTCGGCCGAGCCGTCCGCGTGTTCGACCCAGTTCTCGAAGAAGCCCGATACCGTGAGCAAGTTGACGGCCTCGTAGACGGGGCGGCGTCGCTCGAACCCGTCCGGAAGCCCACCCGCTTCCTCGCGATATCCGTCGTGGAACGCATCGAGGATCCGGCCCGGTGCGTCTGCTCGGGGCTGGTCGAACTGCTGGTTGCGCGCGCGGACGAGTTCTCGCGCCGGATCGCCGACGTAGGCGATCTCCCAGTCGAGGAGGCCCAGATCCCCCTCGTCGTGGACGACGTTCGGCTGGGCCGGGTCGCCGTGGAGGAGCGCGGCCGGTGCGCCGTCGAGCAGGTCGCGGTTCGCCGCGACGGCTGCGGCCACCTCGTCGAAGTGACGATCGAAGCGCTCGCTGATGGCGAGGTCGCGCATCAGGTCGACCCTGTCGAGGAGGACGTCGGGCCACGGGGCGGTCTCGACCGCGAGACCGTTGGCGTCGCCACCAGTGACGTGACCGTGACCGCCGACCGGAACCGCGTGGAGGTCGGCCAGCGTCGCGCCGACCGTGCGGGCCACGCTTGCCCGCTCGTCGGGGGTCGCGTCCGCCCAGGCGAACGCGAGGTTGCGCCCGGCCATCGGCGCGGTCGCGAGGTAGGGGATAACGGCGTCGGGGTCGGCCGCAACGACGTCGGGAACGCGCACCTCGGAACGCGCGCGCAGGAAGGAAATCACCGCATGCTCGCGGGCGATCCGTGACCCGTCGCCGTCGACGGCGACCTTGCAGTACACCGTCTCGCCGTCGGCGAACCGGACCTCTGCGGTCTCGTTCGTCTCGTTCCACGACGGGCCCGTCTCATCTGTCTCGGCGACCGCTCTGCCGGGGAAGGCGTCCTCGAGCGCGGCGGTCACCTGTCGGCCCATGGGGGGACCTCGGAGATGTTGGGAAAGTGTCTTGTGGTTTCGTGTGGCGTGCTAGCACCTGGCAGTTGCCGGTTCCGGACGCGCTACTGGCATCATCGGCACCGAGTACCGCCGCACGACGTGTCCGCCTCCAAGGCGTTTCCAAGGGATTTTATAGACTGACTCGATAGTCAGTCCCCATGGCCGCCGACGAGGAGACGCCGTTCGACCGGTATCGCCAGCGCATCGACAGACCGCTGGTCCGACTCTTCAGGGAGTACGGACTCGACCGAAAGCGCTGGCTGGTCGTCGGCCTGCTCGCCAACCTCGTCGCCCAGGCCGCGTCGCTGCTCCCGCCCGTGGTGCTCGGGTCGGCCATCGACGCCGTGTTCGGCGAGAGCGACGCGGCGTACCAGCTCCCGCTGGTGCCGACGGCGTGGCTCCCCCAGACCCAGGTCGAGCAGTTCTGGTTCTCCGCGATACTCATCGCCGGCGCCTTCCTGACGACGGCCGTCTTCACCTGGATCTACGGCGTCGTCGCCAACTTCTTCGCCCACGGCGTGATGCACACGGTCCGCTCCCACAGCTTCGAGAAGATGATCCGGCTGGACGCCGCCTTCTTCGACGACAAGCAGACCGGTGAAGTGATGTCGATCCTCTCGAACGACGCCTCGAACCTCGAACTGTTCCTCGACGACGCGCTGATGAACGGGGTGCGCCTGGTCGTGATGGTGTTCGGTATCGCCGCTATCCTCTTCCTGCTGAATCCCCAGCTCGCCGTGGTCACCCTCCTCGGGCTCCCGCTGATGGTCGCCTTTACCTGGTGGTTCATGCGCGTCATCGAGCCTCGGTACGAGGACCGTCAGTCCGCCGTCGCGACGTTCAACACCCGCATCGAGAACGGGATCAGCGGCGTCGAACTCGCCAAAGCGACCTCCAGCGAGGAGTACGAGTCTGGTCGCGTGCGCGACGCCTCGCGGGGCGTCTTCGAATCCATCATGGAGGTGCTGAAACTGGCCTACTTCTACCGGCCCGGGATGGAACTGCTCGCGGGGCTGTCATTCGCCACCACCTTCGTCGTCGGGGGCTACTGGCTGCTCGTCGGCGCATTTGGTCCCTTCACGGGCGAACTCAGCGTCGGGGTCTTCGTCACGTTCGTCTTCATGACCCAGCGCTTCGTCTCGCCGCTGGCCGAGGTCTCCAGCATCGTCGACCAGGTCCAGAACGCCCGCGTCTCGGCCTCCCGCGTCTTCGGGCTCTACGATATTCCAGTGCGAATCGAGGACGCCGAGGACGCCGTTCCCCTGGAGAACCCCGAGGGCCACGTCGAGTACGAGGACGTCTGTTTCGCCTACCCGGACTTCCTGGCCCGCGCCGAGGGCGAGGACGAGCGCGGCGAGGTGCCGGCGGCCGACGGGGGCGTCGCGGTGGCGGCGACCGACGACGACCAGGAGTACGTCATCGAGGACGTCTCCGTCGAAGCGGAGCCTGGCGAGACCGTCGCCTTCGTCGGCTCGACCGGCGCCGGGAAGTCGACGCTCTGTCGCCTGCTCCTGCGCCTCTACGACCTCAACGAGGGGTCGGTGAAGGTCGACGGAACGGACGTCCGCGAACTCGAACTCGCCAGCCTCCGGACCCACGTCGGCTACGTCTCACAGGACGCGTTCCTCTTCGACGGCACCATCGGCGACAACATCCGCTATGGCCGCTTCGAGGCGAGCATGGACGACGTTCACGACGCGGCCCGGGCGGCCGAGGCCCACGAGTTCATCTCCGAGTTGCCGGACGGCTACGACACCCGCGTCGGCGAACGCGGCGTCAAACTCTCCGGGGGACAGCGCCAGCGCATCGCCATCGCCCGCGTCGTCCTGCAGGACCCGGCCATCCTCGTCCTCGACGAGGCGACCAGCGACGTCGACACCGACACCGAACAGCGCATCCAGTCGTCGCTCGACGCGCTCACCGAGGACCGAACCACGTTCGTCGTCGCCCACCGCCTCTCGACGGTCGTCGGTGCCGATCAGATCGTCGTCCTCGAAGACGGCCAGGTCGTCGAGCGGGGCGCCCACGAGGAACTCGTCGATAGCGGCGGCCGGTACTCGGAGCTCTGGGGCGCTCAGACGGGCAGCGCCTGAAGGGCGGACAGCATCGACGTCGCTGCTCGCCATCGCCGACGATCGGGCGGCCTGCAGTGGCAGCGCGAGGCGGCGGAGCCGGTAGTTTTCTCACCCGTCGAACCGAACGTTCGGTCGATGAGCGACAAGTGGACGGCTGACGACGTGCCGGAGATGAGCGACGACGTGGTCGTGGTCACCGGTGCGAACAGCGGCATCGGCTACGAGGCGACGCGCGTGTTCGCCGACCAGGGGGCCACGGTCGTCATGGCCTGCCGATCGGTCGACCGCGGCGAGCGCGCGGCAGGCGAGATTCGGGCGACCGTCCCCGAGGCGGACCTGGACGTTCGCGAGTGTGACCTGGGCGACCTGTCCGCCGTCGCTGACTTCGCGAACGCGTTTACGGACGACTACGACGAACTACGCGTCCTCTGTAACAACGCCGGCGTGATGGCCATCCCCCGGTCGGAGACGGTCGACGGGTTCGAGACGCAGTTCGGCGTGAACCACCTCGGCCACTTCGCGCTGACGAGCCACCTGCTCGACGTGCTCGCTGAAACACCGGGCGAGTCCCGCGTCGTCACCCAGTCGAGCGGGGTACACGAGCGGGGGACCATCGACTTCTCCGACCTCCAGCACGAGGTCTCCTACGACAAGTGGGGTGCCTACGCCCAGAGCAAACTCGCGAACGTACTGTTCGGCTACGAACTCGACGACCGGGTCGGCGAACGCGGCGTCGACGGCGTCACCAGCGTCGTCTGCCACCCGGGCTACGCCGACACCAACCTCCAGATCCGGACCGGCGAGGCCTCGGGGTCGACGCTCCAGCTCTGGGCGATGAAGGCCGCGAACGCGGTGTTCGGCCAGTCAGCAGAGATGGGAGCGCTGCCGATGCTGTTCGCCGCAACGTCCGACGAGGTCATCGGCGGCGAGTACGTCGGACCGGTCGGCCTATTCAACATGCGCGGCCACCCCGGCTTCCAGGAGTCGAGCGAGGAGTCATCCGACCAGGACGTCGCCGAACGACTCTGGGACGTCTCGGAGGATCTGACCGGCGTCGAGTACGACTTCGACGTGGCGTTGGCGCCGGCCGACGACTGACCACGTCGGGCGCGTCGCCGGGGCCGAACCGCGCGACTGCGAGTCCGTTCCCGAACGATTGACGTACCCCGGCGGCGCAGTCACCGTCGATGAATAAACGCGGTCACATCGAAAACGCCATCCTGTTGAGTATCGGTATCGCGATGATCCTCGACGGAGAGCTGGCGGTACCGACGGCCAGTGCCCTCATCGCCGTCGGCATCCCCGTCACGCTCGGGGCGCTGTTCCCCGACATCGACACCAGCTTCGGGACCCACCGCAAGACCTTCCACAACCTCGCGACGCTCGGCGCGTTCGTCGCCTTCCCCATCGTCTTCGGCAACCTCCACTACGTCTGGATCGGTGTCGCGACCCACTACGTACTGGACATGCTGGGCAACGTCCGCGGGATGGCCCTGTTCTACCCGTACTCGAAGGAGTACGACATCCCGGTGGGCGTGGCCGTCTCCAGCAAGTGGTCCGACGCGGTCACCCTCGCCGTGACGGCGTTCGAACTGACGGTAATCTTGGCCGTCGTCCACTACGACCTCCACCAGCCGGTGCTGGAGGCGGTCGCGCCGTACGTCTGAGAAGCGCTGTCGCTGCTCGACGGTGAGTCGGTGGAAAAGAGACGTCCGGCCAGCGATGACCGGACTGGATCACGGCAGGTCGGCGGGCCGGCGAGAGGTTAGAAGTCGCCGGTGACGACGTCGGCGACGGCCTGGCGGTCGAACAGCTCACCCTCGTGGCCGTAGAGGTCCCGGGCGAGGCGTTCGGTGACGACGAGGTTAGTGATCGGACCCTGGTAGAGCGGGCCGGCCTGGTAGACGTCGCCGTTCTCGACGGCGGTGAGGTCGCTGGCGACTGCGTGATCCTGCATGAACGAGACGACGCTGTCCCGGAACTCCGCGGCGGACTTGGGCTCCTGGCCGCGCACGAGGAGGAGTTCCGGGTCGATGTCCAGCAGAACTTCGTAATCGATGGCGCCGCGTTCGGCGTGGAAGTCCTTGACGCCGCTGCTGGCCAGGGAATCGCGGACCCCGAGGTCCCGCAGGTGTTTGAAGCTCGTCCCCTCGCTCTGGACGTACGGGAAGAACTCCTCGGGCTCCGTGCCGCCGGCCCAGAGGACCGGGGCCTCCGGGCGCTCGGACTGGCCGGGGACGACGGGGGCCAGGTCCGCCTGGAATTCCTCGTGAATCTCGTTCATCGCCTCGAAGCGCTCGCGCTCCTGGAAGACGTCGGCGAGCTTCTCGAAGGCCTCGTAGAGTGTGTAGTAGCGATAGTCGGCGTGCCAGTCGTAGCTCCGCGAGAAGACGCTGTTGCCGAAGAAGGGGCCGATCTGGGTGGCGATCTCGTCGATGTCCGACTGGTCCCACTGACCGCGGTTGAGCAGGAAGTTCGGGTCGAGGACGTGGACGTCGGCGTCGATCTCGTAGAACTGCTCCTTGCCGACGCCGCTGTCGCCCCACAGCTGCTGGATCCCGTCGACGTCGACGCTCACGTCGGGGATCTCGTCGTAGTACCGGGTGTGGTAGCGCCCGGGGAGCCAGACGCCTGCGGGGGGCTCCTGGCCGAGCGCGATGCCCATGTCCGCCCAGCTCCCGTTGTTGGCGACCCAGGTCTCGGGGACCGAATCGAAGGTCACCTCGCCCATCGGCTCGATGGAGACCGAGTAGCTCGACTCCGTCGCCGTCGTGGTCTCCGACGGCGTGCCCGAGTCCGTCCCGGCCGCGCCGTCCGTCTCGCTCTCCGCGGCCGGCGTGTCACCGCTCTCGTCCTGGCTACAGCCGGCGAGTCCCCCGACGAGTGCGAGGGAGGCGCCCGTCCGTAGTACGTTCCGTCTGGTCCGTCGCGTGTCGTCGCTCATCACGCTTTAGGTTAGCCTAAAAATGTAAAACGGTACCGATACGCACCGCGTGCGGTCGTCGTCCCCCGTCGTCCCCGTCTTCCTTTGTCGCCAGGATACGTCGCCCGTCGTCACGATCATTCGCCCGTCGTTAGTTCCGGTCGTCGGGGAGCGCGCGCCGCGGCAGCACCTGTAGCTCGGGCTCGTACTCGACGGTGGCCTCAACGCCGAAGACGTCGGCGAGCAGCTGTTCGGTGACGACGTCCTCCGGCGGCCCCCAGTCGTAGAGCTGACCGTCGCGCAGCGCGATGAGGTAGTCGGCGAACCGGGCCGCCTGGGCGACGTCGTGGAGGACGACGGCGACGGTGACGCCGGTCCGGTCGTTGAGCTGTCGGACCGTCTCGAGCACCTTGAACTGGTTGTGCAGGTCGAGGAAGGTGGTTGGCTCGTCGAGCAACAGGACGTCGGTGTCCTGGGCCAGCACCATCGCGATCCAGGCGAGCTGTTTCTGGCCGCCCGAGAGCTGCCCGACCTCGGAGTCGCGGAGGTGCTGGACGCCGGCCATCTCGAGAGCCTGCTCGACGGCCTCGCGGTCCTCGTCGGTGACACTTTCGAAGAACCCCCGGTGGGGGTACCGGCCGTGGTAGGCCAGGTCCTCCACGGTGATGGTCCCCGGTGACTCGTTCTCCTGAGAGAGGACGCCGAGCGCGCGGGCCAGTGCCTTGTCGCCGAAGGAGTCGACGCTCTCGCCCCAGAGCCTGACGTCGCCCTGGTCCGGCGCGAGGTGGTTCGAGAGCCCCTTCAGAAGCGTGCTCTTGCCGCTGCCGTTCGGCCCGACCAGGGCCGTCACCGCACCCTCGGGGACGTCGAGGCGGGCGACGTCGACGATGGTCTCCTCGGCCGAGGGGTAACTCAACTGGAGTTCGTCGGCGACGACGGCGCTCTCGACGGTGACGTCGTTGGTGTCTGTGATGCGGTCGTGGTCGTCGTCCGGGGTGGCGTCTCGCTGCGCCATCACAGGTCACCCATGGTCTCCTGTTTGCGCATCAGGTAGAGGAAGTACGGCCCGCCGACGACGCCGGTGACGACGCCGACGGGGATCTGGATCGGACTCAGCGCCAGTCTGGCGCCGACGTCGGCGACGACCAGCAGCGCCGGGCCGGCGAAGACGCAGCCGATCACCAGCCGACGGTAGTCACTTCCGAGGACGATCCGGACGACGTGGGGGACGACGAGCCCGAAGAAGCCGATGATGCCCGCGACGGCGATGGCGGTGCTGGCGGCCAGAATCGCGACGCCCGAGAGCATGAATCGGACGCGCTCGACGCGCATCCCGAGCGACTGGGCCGTCCGTTCGCCCAGCAGGAGGACGTTGAGCTGTCTCGCGCCGGCGATGGCCAGCAGGATGGCGATGGTCGCGGGGATAATCGCCAGGCGGACCTGCTCCCAGCCGGTGCCCGTGAGCGATCCGGTGATCCAGGCCAGCGCCGACTGGACGACGCCCAGGTCGTCGGCGAAGAAGAACAGGCCGCGCTGGAGGGACTGGAACACCATGTTGACGATGACGCCGGCCAGCACGAGCCGCACGGGGCTGGTCCCGCCCTTCCAGGCGATGCCGTAAACCAGCAGGAAGGCGATGGTCCCGCCGAGCGCGGCCAGCAGCGGGAGCAGCGACGACGTGTTGAAGGTGAACGTCCCGAACAGGAGCGGAATCGCGACGGTCACGCTCGGGAAGACGACGAGGGTCAACAGGACCGTCAGTCCGGCCCCCGAACTGACGCCGAGGACGTACGGACTCGCGAGTTCGTTGCGCGTCACGGCCTGGAAGATGGCCCCCGAGACGGCCAGCGAGGCGCCGACGATGGCGGCGACGAAGACGCGGGGGAGCCGGATATTCCAGACGATCAGGCTGCGGCGGTTCATCTCGGGGAGTTCGCTCCCGAACAGGAACGCCTCCCAGGCGGTCGGGTTGAAGATGACCTGCGGATTGAACACCGCGCGCCAGGCCTGTTCGATGGTCATCGTGAACGCCCCGAAGCTGACCTGGATCAGCCCGGCGAAGACGGTGACGGCCGTACAGGCGAGACAGAAGACGACGAGGTCGCCGGTGAGCCAGCCCCGGTCCTCGGCGGTGTCCGAGATTGGAGCCTCCGAATGCGCACCGGCCATGTTGGCTTTAGGTATGCCTAATCCTGGTGTTAACAGTTTTGATCGGGATCGGATCTCCGCTTATTAGGGTCGCCTAAAACCGACGGCTATTTAGCCCTTTAGGCGAGCCTAAATCCTATGCGAGGCCAGACAGACAGCACCCGTCGACGGTTTCTGACCGGCGCCAGCGTCACGCTCGGGACGGCCCTCGCCGGCTGTAGCCAGCAGGGATCGACCGATTCACCGACCGGTGACGAGGCGGCCGCGGACGGCGCGACTGAGGCCGCGACCGACTCCCCGACGTCGACCGATAGCTCGTACACCGCGTCGCTGTCACCGGCGGGCGACGTCGCCTTCGACGACGTCCCCGAGAACGTGTTCACCGTCTTCCCGCAGTACCTCGACATGGCCGTCGCGCTGGGCCACGGCGAGGCGGTGAACTCGGTGTACGTCCCCGAGATGTCCGGGACGACGATGAACCACTACTACCACCACCTTGACGGCGTCTCCGTCGAGTGGGAGGGGCTACAGGACCCGCTGAGTGACGGTCTTCCCAGGGAACTCCTCTACGAACTGAACAGCGACGTCCACCTCGCCGACCCCGCGTGGGCGTCGGCACAGGAGGGCTGGAGCCAGTCGGACGTGGACGAGGTCGATTCACAGCTCGCGCCCTGGTTCGGGAACTTCTACAGCGGGACCAACGAGTCGCCGCCGCAGGGATACGACGACTACCAGTACTACACGTTGTGGGAACTGTTCGGGAACGTCGCCGACGTGTTCCAGGAACGCGAGCGCTACGAGGCGCTCGCGCAGGTCCACACCGACCTCGTCTCGACCATCCAGGCCGACCTCCCGCCCGAGGACGAGCGACCCACCGCCATCCGCGCGACCCTCTCCCGGGACGGCTCCCAGTTCTGGACCTACCACCTGAACAAGCCGGGCTACTGGCTGGCCGACACCCGCCCGCTGGGCGCCCGGGACGCGTTCGACGAACAGGACTGGGGCGGCCTGTGGGGGACCGTCGACTACGAGGCCATGCTGGAGGCCGACCCCGACGTCATCCTCCACCTCTGGGGGATGACGCCCAACTACAGCATGGCCGATACGCGCGAGATGCTCGAATCTCACTCGGCGGGCCAGACGCTCAGCGCCGTCGAGAACGACCGCGTCTACCCCGCGGGGATGCGTTACCAGGGCCCGATCATGAACCTGTTCCAGATCGAGATGGGCGCCAAACAGCTCTACCCGGACGTCTTCGGCGAGTGGCCCGACTACGAGGACGGACAGCACTACCCGGAGATTCCCGAGGACGAGCACCTGTTCGACCGCCAGCGCGTCGCGGAGGTCGTCATCGGCCAGTTCTGACGGTGACCGATCACGCCGCTACGGGCCGCCGGTCCGCAAGCGAGGAGCTGAAGTGGCGTCCGAATGTCGTTTAGAATACGTTTTCACACCCGGTCCGGAATCGTCGCCCGTGCACCCCTATCTCGCGCTCACACTTGCCATCGCATCGGAACTCGCTGGAACGACCGCGCTGAAGTACTCCGACGGCTTCACCAATCCCCTTCCGAGTGCCGTGGTCATCGTGGGCTACCTCGGCGCGTTCTACCTGCTCAGCCTCACGCTCCAGGACCTCGACCTGGGGCTGGTCTACGCGACGTGGGCCGCCGCCGGCGTCGTCGGCTCCGTGGCTATCGGCGTGGCGCTGTTCGAGGAGTCCCTCGACCTCGCCGGCGTCGTCGGCGTCGTCCTCGTTGTCGTCGGCGTCGTCGTCCTCAACGTCTTCTCCGAGGCGTACACGCCGGCGCACTGACCAGTCGTCGACGACGACCGACGGGTTACAGCCGTCGCTCGCGGACGAAAAACCGGGGGAACGGGAGGAGACCGGGTCAGGCGGGTTCGGGATGGACCACGTCGTCGCACGTGGGACACTCCGCGAAGGCCGCCTGACCGTCGGTCGTCTCGTACTCGATCAAGAGTCGATGCGTTGGCACGGCCTCACCGCACTGGGGGCACGTGCCGGCAGCCGATGGAGACGTAGACACCGAAATCACCTCTTTGGAGGACTGGAGCGTGTTGTATGATTGGGGAACGTTCGTCGCCCTCCACCAGTAGCTCTCTTCGGGATGGGTATAATAGTCGGCCAAGTGCGGTGAAAGTGTAACCGAATGACTGCGTGGGGTCGCCGGGCAACTGCCCATCGAGGCCGTTATCGAGGACTCTCCTCGAACAATCCGCTGAGGTCGTTCACTGTCGCGATGGGTGCGACGCCCACCTCGTCGACACTCCCGGCATCCACGTCCTCGCCGGTGCCGGTCACCAGAATCGCGTCGATGCCGGCCGTATCCGCTCCCACGAGGTCGGACTGTGGATTGTCGCCGATCATGACGGTCCGGTCGGCCGGCAGTCCTTCCATCGCGATCTCGAACAGTTCGGGTTCGGGCTTGCCGACGACGGTCGCCTCGACGCCGGTGGCCGCTTCGATGGCCGCCACGGTGGCGCCGGTCCCGGGGGCGATACCGTCGGGGGTCGGGTACCAGCCATCGGCGTTGGCCGCGACGAGGTCGGTGCCTTCCTCGTAGATCAGTTGCGTCGCTCGCTCGAGGTCGTCGTAGTCGATCGTGTGGTCGTGGCCGACGACGACGGCGTCGACGTTTTCGTCGCGGACGGCGATTCCGTGGCCCCGTACCATCTCGGCGAACCCCTCGCCGCCGACGAGCGAGACCGCCTCGACGTCCTGCTCGGCGAGGTATTCGGCGGTCGCCCAGGCGGCGCTGACCACGTCTTCCGGATCGGCGTCGATGCCGAACCCCCGGAGGTCTTCGACCAGAGTCTCGCGACTGGCCCTGGAGTTGTTGGTCACGAAGCGGACGGTCTTTCCGCGGTCTCGGAGTTCCCGAATCGCGTCGACGGCGCCGGGAACGGCCGAATCGCCGACGTGGACCACGCCGTCCATGTCGAGAAGAAACGAGTCGTACTGGTCGACGAACATCTACCCGGATGAACGGGAGCGACGACAAAGAGTGGACCGACTGCGGCGTTCCCGGTCGGCGATTCGCTCAGAGAGTCAGCGTCTCACCGAGTTCCGGGGCCGTCGCGTCGAATCCGTCCGCCCGCAACCCCTCGGCGAAAGCGGCGGTCCGGTCGCCGTGGGTGAGGAGTAGCGGCGTGTCGCGGTACGAATCGAGGAAGGAACGCAGGCCGTCGCGGTCCGCGTGCGCGGAGAAGTCGTACAGTTCGACCTGCGCGCTGACGGGCATCCGCCGGCCGTCTATCTCGGCGCTCCCGGTGTCTAGCAGGTCCCGGCCTGGGGTCCCCTCGACCTGGTAGCCCGTCAGGGCTATCTTGTTCACCGGATGCTCCCGAATCGCCGGAATGTAGGTCATCGCCGGCCCGCCCGAGAGCATGCCAGACGTCGTGATGATGACCGTGTTCTGCTCGGCGATCCGTCGGCGCTGGCCGTCCCGTCCGTCGACGAAGCGGGCGTGTGAGGTCGCCCGCTGGAGCGCGTCGGCGTCCCGGAGGAAGTCGGGGTGGCGCCGGAGGAGTTCGGTGACTCTCGTTCCCATCCCGTCGACGTAGCACTCGACGTCGTGGGCCGCACAGACGAGCATCATCTCCTGGGTCCGGCCGATGGCGAACGCCGGAACCACGACGGTGCCGCCCTCCCAGATTGTGGTCTGCAGGGATTCGACGAACCGCCGTTCGACGCTGTCGCGGTCCTCGTGAGAAACATCGGAGTACGTCGACTCGCAGACGACGGCGTCGGCTTCGGGGCGGGAGGTCGTGCCGGCGACGAGTCGTTGATCGTCGGTGTGGAAGTCGCCGGTGTAGAGCAGCCGAGTCTCGCCGTCGTCGACGAGGACGTGCGCGCTCCCGGGGATGTGCCCCGCGTCGAAGAACGTTACCTCGTAGCCGGCGACGGAGAACGACTCTCCCGCGCCGTAGCCGTGGGTGTGCGAGACCTGGCTCATCCGCCTGACGTCGGTCACGGTGAAGGGGCACTGCGGTGTGTTGCCGTGGAGCTTCAGGGTGTCCTCGGCCAGCGTCGTCGCCAGGTCCCGCGTCGGCGGCGTCCAGTGAATCTCGGGCAGGTCCTCGCCCCTGGACATGAGCGACGGCACCGCCCCGGCGTGGTCGAGGTGGCCGTGCGAGACGACGACGGCCTCGGGGTCCACGCTCCCGACGGGGTACTGGGGCGGCGACTCGCTGGCCATCCCGTAATCGAGCACCAGCGAGTCGTCGATCAGGACGGCGCTCCGGCCAATCTCGTCGGCCCCGCCCAGGAACTGGACCTCCATTGGGCGTTCGTGGTCGCTCCAGGGGTTTTCCTCCGTCGATTCTCGCTAGCGGTGATGACAGCGATGACGAACGCCAGAAGATCTACCGGAAACGATGAGAAAGCCCCGACCGGTTCGAGTCCCGCGGCTTGGTGTCGTCCGAAAATCGCAGATTTTCGTGATGACGAGAGAGTGGTTCGAGAGACGCCCCTGGCGTCTCTCGTCATCACGAAAGAGCTACGCTCTTTCGAACGACTTCGCTCTCTCGAACCACGCGCGCTCCCGGTGGTCGCGTGCTTGCGGCGCCGGGGTTCCTCGAACCGGTCGCCCCTTTCAGTCCCACCCAGTTGTTGGTCGAGTGAGTCCGGTACTCCCTGTGGTTGTCACGGTCGCGCCCTTCAAACCGAGGGGCGGCGCGCACTTTTCACGGCAGAGTGCCAAGAGATAACATGGAGTACGAAACCGTTCGCGGTGTGCGGGTGCCGGCCGTCGGCCTCGGGACCTACGAGTTACAGGGTCGGGCGGGGATCCGGGCCGTCGAGCGGGCGCTCGACCTGGGGTATCGCCACCTCGACACCGCCGAACTGTACGAGAACGAGACCGCCGTCGGCACGGCGCTCGGCGAGTCGTCGGTCGACCGTGAGGACGTCTTCCTGACGACGAAGGTGTGGAAGACCAACCTCGCTCGCGACGACGTGCTGGCGTCGGGTCGCCGCAGCGCGGAGAAGCTCGGCGTCGGCACGATCGACATGCTGTTGATCCACGCACCGAGTCGCTCGGTCCCCATCGCGGAGACCATCGGGGCGATGAACGACCTCCAGAGCGAGGGGACGGTCCGCCACGTCGGCGTGAGCAACTTCTCTGTCGACCAGTTGCGGACGGCGATGGCAGCCTCCGAGACGCCGATCATCACCAACCAGGTGGAATACAACCCCTTCGAGGACCGCTCCGCGCTCCTCGAGTTCTGCATCGAGCACGACGTCCTGCTGACGGCCTACAGCCCGCTGGCCAAGGGGAGAGTGGCGAGGGACGACACGCTCGCGGAAATCGGCGAACGCTACGGCAAGACGGGCGCCCAGGTCGCGCTCCGGTGGCTCGTCCACCAGCCGAACGTCGTCGCCATCCCCAAGGCCGCCGGCGAGGACCACCTCCGGGAGAACCTCGACGTCTTCGACTTTGCACTCACCGACGACGAGATGGCGACCGTGGCGGAACTCGGCGGCGGCCCGCTCGATAGGATCCGTTCGCTGCTCAACCTCTGAGTGCGTGCTCCGACGCTCGGAGTATCGCCCCGCTAGTCCGAGTCGGTTGCCTGTAGTCGTTCGACGACTAACGCCGTCGCCGCCGGGACGGCGCGCGCCTGGGCCTCGGCGTAGACCGCCTGGACGAACACCCGCTCAGGTCCGCCGTAGAACTGCGGTTCTCGCACACGCCGCGCAGCAGCGCGAAGCGAGAGCAGGGCCGGCTCGGCGACCTCCACCGCGAGGGGACGCGGCGTCGCCTCCCACGCGGCTTCGAGCGCGTCTATTGCTTGCTCGACTGCTGCTCCTATCCCGTCGACGGTCGGGTACTCCCGGTACTGTCCGTCCTCGATGGCGTCGACGACGGCCTCCAGCGCGCCGGCCGCGACGAACCCGTGCCCGGCCGCGAGGACTGCCGTCGCGGGGTCGTGGCGCTGGCGCGCTTCCTCCGCCTGCTCACGCCGCCACTCGACCGTCCGCGAGGCGTCCCTGAACAGCGTCTCCGCCGGCGTGTCCGACAGGTTGTCGTCGAACGCCTCGTCCGGTTCGACGTCGACGTACTCGTCCAGATCGCTCGTGGTGCGCGAGAGGGAGCGGTCGAGTCGCGACGCAGCGCTCGCGAGGTGCTGTCGGTACCCGGCATCGCCGTCCACGCCGCTGCGGTACTGTTCGCGTAGCCGGCCGGCGTCGGTCGCCGTGGCGATGGCCCCGTCGACGGTCCCGACGACGTCGCCGGCCTGGAAAACCGCCGCGCCCGGGTCCGCCGGGAACGGTGAATTGGTGTGTAACTGACTGCGGCACGTCTGGATGTACTCTTCCAGCGTCGCGTGGACGACCGCGGCGTCAACGGGACTACTCGCCCGGTACGCCCAGTCAGCCTCGAAGGACGCCAGACGCGACCTGCCGCGCTCGCGCAACGTGCTGACGTCGCTCCGGTCTATCTCGCCCGTCGCTGCCAGGTGCGTCCCCATCACGGCGGCGGCCTCCTCGCGGCGGTCCCGCCAGGTTTCCAGCCGGCTCCGTGGGCGACCGGACGCGTCCTCTTCCAGGGCCGACGCGGTCGATTCCCGGTCCTCGGCCACCTGCGAGGCGATCTCGCCGTTGGGGTACCCGGGCTCGACGGGCACGGCGTCGACGTACTCGCGTGCGCGGTCGCGGTGGTGATTCTGGAGGGCCGCCGGGATACCGACCGGGAAGACGTCCGGTTCCAGCACGTCCTCGACGGGCGTGACCGCCCGCTCGACGGCCTCCCTGCCGTAGTCGGGTCGGTCGTCGGTCTCGTCGCCGAACGCGGGTAGTCCTGAGCAACCGGCGAGTGCGGCCAGACTGCCCCCGAAGCCGGTGAGGACACGGCGGCGCGTCGGGTCCGTCATCGGCCATCACTCCCGTACGCGAGGGTGACGTCGGCGTCGAACGGTTCGGGACGCCGCGGCCGGGAGCACGAACTGCTCATCCCCGATCCCATGCCGCTGTGGTTCTCGCCGGTGAACGGGAGCCTGATGGCGTAGCCGGCGGTGTGTTCAGCGTCGGCGTTGCACTCGGCGTCGACCGGGCGTAGCGATCGACAGAACTGCGCGCTGGGACCGTTCGCGTCGACCTCGACGTGCCGGAGTTCCACGGTGTAACACGCCGGTACCGACTGTGCGAACAGGTAGATCGACCGCTCCTCGAAGTCGGTGTCGGCGCTGAACTTACGGAGCGTCCGGGCCGCCGGCACGTCGGCGAAGGTCAGTTCCGCGAGGTCCTCTGTGCTCTTCAGGTGGTCGTAGCCGCCGGCGTGGCCGTCGGAGAACTCGTCGCGGCGGGTGAACAGGGCCGCGCCGTCCTCGTCGCGCACCCGTTCGACCTCGTAGTTCTCCACGCGGCGTTCGTCGCTGGAGGGCGATTCGTCGCTGGAGGGCGATTCGTCGCTGCCGTCCCCTCGACAACCGGCGAGCGCGACCGCGAGGCCGCCCGCCAGCGTCGAGAGGGTCTGCCGTCGGGACCAGTCGGGCATTGACGGGGCTCTCGCCCGCGAGTGCAAACTTCTTTCCACTCATCTTCGGGATACTGGCCAACGACTCTCATCGCTGATGGTGCTATCCGCTGACTGGGCGGCCGCTAACCGGCAATTTTATGGTTGGTAACGAAAACGATACCGGCAACTACCAGTGTTCTCGCTCAATCCCGTCCGGCTCGTGCTCGGCCTCGTCGGGGCCGTGCTCGTCCGGGCGGGGATCATCGAACGCGAGCGAGTCGAACACTCGCTCGACCTGGCGAGTCCCCGCATCGTCACCGGCCTCGCCAGGATGTCGAAGTCGACGGCCGACGTGGCGATGGTCGGGATAGCGCTCGGTCCGGCGGCCATCGCGGGCGTGGGCTACGCCGCGCCGTTCTGGGGGCTCGCGTTCGCGCTCGGCGGCGGCGTCGCGGGCGGGACCATCGGCCTCGTCTCCCAGCGCTTCGGCGCCGGTGCGCACGAGGAACTCGCCCAGTCCGTGAAGGTGAGTGTGATGCTCGCCGTGGCTATCACGCTCCCCATCACGCTGCTGTACGCCCTGGTTCCGGGCGTCCTCGTCGACCTGATCGGCTCCGGTGAATCGGCGACCGCCTTCGGGACGGACTATCTCCGGGTCGTCAGCGTCGGCGTCCCGTTCGCGGCGCTCAACCTCGTGGGCAGTCGGACGCTCGTCGGTGCCGACGACGCCTGGACGCCGATGGTCCTCCGCGGCGGCGGGGCTGTCGTCAATATCGTCGTCAACGCCGTCCTCATCTTCGGGCTGGGGATGGGCGTCGTCGGCGCGGGAATCGGTACCGTCGTCGCGAACATCCTCGTGACGGCGGGGTTCGCCGTCGGCCTCGCACGGGGTAGCCTGCCCGGCATCGGCGACCTGCCCGTCCGGATCCCGCTCTCGGGGCCCCACCTCGACCGCGACCTCCTGGCGGACCTGCGGGAGATGTCGACGCCGCTCATCGCGACGAACCTCGCCCGCAGCGGCGGGCAGTTCCCGAAGATATTCATCGTCGGGCTGTTCGGGCCGAACGTCGTCGCGGCCTACGTCGTCGCCATGCGCGTCCGCGGGCTCATGGATACCCCTAACTGGGGGTTCAGCATGGCCTCGTCCAGCCTCGTTGGCCAGGCGCTGGGCCAGGACGACGAGCACGAGGCCGGCGCGTGGGCCAGCGACATCATGCGGTTCTCCCTGGCCGCCTACGCCCTCATCGCCGTCGGCGTCCTCCTCTTCGTCGACCCCATCGCCCGGGTGTTCGTCGATGAACCCGCGATCCTGCCGCTCGTCACGACGTTCCTCACCGTCGCCGCGGTGAGCATCCTGTTCAACGGGGTCTACGGCGCTTCGACGGGCCCACTGCGGGCGAGCGGGGACACCCGCTGGCCGATGTACGCCCAGCTGACCGGCCTCTACCTGTTCACGCTCCCCGTCGCCTACCTCGGCGCCGTAACCTCGATAGGAATCACGGCGCTGTACGCGGCCATCGTCCTGGAGATGGCCGTGCCCGCGGCCATCACGTACTATCGGTATCGCAGCGACACCTGGAAAGTGGTCAGCCGTGACTACCGCCCCGACGCCGCCGCCACGACCGACTAGATCGGCCGCCTCTCCGTCCTCCCCGCCCTCAACGGCGCTCCGCCGGACTCGCTGCCGCGGCGCCGCACGGATTAAGTGACCGAGCCACCATGTGACACCAGAACAGTGGCCACTTCGCTCACCCGCTTCGAGGACGCGCTGGTCGACCACGACTGCGAGGTCACCCGAACGACGGTCGATGGGTTCGATGGGGCGCTCGCGGCCGCCCTCCGGGAGCCGGCGGTCGGCGCATCGCTCGGGGACCCCGAGCTGTCGCTGCCCGCCGACGTCCAGACAGTTCCCACGCCCGCCCAGCTCCAGGCGGCCGCCAGCGGCGTGACGCCTGTCGCCTTCGCCGTGGCGGACCACGGGACGGTCGCGATTCCGTCCACGGCCAGCGGTGTCGAACCCGTGAGCCTCTACTCGGACCGTCACGTCGCCGTCGTCCGCGAGGAGCAGGTCGTTCCCGACACCGGCGCCGCCTTCGACGAGCTCGGGCCGGCGCTGGCCGAGGACCGCGGCTCGGTCGTCATGGCGACTGGCCCGAGCGCGACGGGCGACATGGGCGCGCTGGTCCAGGGCGTCCACGGTCCGAGTGAAGTCCACGTCATCGTCGTCGAGTCGGAGGTGAGCGAGCCGTGAACAGGTCCGACGACCGGCAGGCGAAGGCGGCCCACATCCGCCACCTCCTGTCGACCGAGTCCGAGACCATCCACGAGAACACCGGCCACATGAACAGTGAGCGGTACCGGGCCATCGAGAACTTCGACTACGATGCGCTGCGGGACGAGGCCCGGGCGATCAAGGAGGACGCTATCGCGCGCCTGCCCGAACTTATCGACCGGGTGACAGAGTCGGTCGAGGAGAACGGCGGGACGGTGTACGTCGCCGACGACGCCGAAGACGCCAACAGCTACGTCGAGCAGGTGATGGCCGACCGCGACGCCGAGACGCTGGTCAAGAGCAAGTCGATGACCACCGAGGAACTGGACCTCAACGAGCACCTCGGGGAAGCGGGCTACGACGTCTTCGAGACCGACCTGGGCGAGTTCGTCATCCAGGTCGCCGAGGAGGCGCCCTCTCACATCGTCGGTCCGGGCCTCCACAAGTCGAGTGAGGAGATCGCCGAGCTGTTCAACGCCCGCTTCGAACCCGACGAGGAACTGGCGACGGCCCAGGACCTGACCCGCTTCGCCCGCGACTACCTCGGCGAGCGCATCCGCGAGGCCGACGTCGGGATGACGGGCGCGAACTTCGTCGTCGCCGAGAGCGGGACCATCGCCCTGGTCACCAACGAGGGCAACGCCCGCAAGTGCGCGGTGACGCCGGACACCCACGTCGCCGTCGCCGGCGTGGAGAAGATCGTTCCGACCGTGGCGGATCTGCAGCCCTTCTCCCAGATCATCGCCAAGGCCGCCACCGGCCAGGACGTCCCGCAGTACTTCTCGCTGCTGACGCCGCCGGTCGACTCGCCGACGCTGGACTTCGACGAACCGGACGTGCCGATAACGGCACAATCAGGCGGCAGCGACGACCGCGACTTCCACCTCGTCCTCGTCGACAACGGCCGCTTCGCCATGCGCGAGGACGACGAGCTACGCGAGACGCTGTACTGCATCCGCTGTGGCGCCTGCGCCAACTCCTGTTCGAACTTCCAGCACGTCGGTGGCCACGCCTTCGGCGGCGAGACCTATACGGGTGGCATCGCCACGGGCTGGGAGGCCGGCGTCCACGGCCTCGACAGCGCCGACGAGTCCAACGACCTCTGTACCGGCTGCACCCGCTGTGTCGATGCCTGCCCGGTGAACATCGACATCCCGTGGATCAACACGGTGGTCCGGGACCGGCTCAACCGCGACGAGATGCCCTCGGAGTTCGACTTCCTCGTCGAGGGGCTGACCCCCGACGAGGAGCCGGGCGGGCTGGACCCCCAGAAACGCCTGTTCGGCAACGTCGACACGCTGGCGAAACTGGGCTCGGCGACGGCGCCCGTCTCCAACTGGCTGGCGGGCACGCGCCCCGCCCGGCTTCTCATGGAACGCGTCGCCGGCGTCGACCCCCGGCGCGACCTGCCGGCGTTCCGCCGGGACACGCTCCGGAAGTGGGCCGCCGACCGGGAGCCGGCGACGCCCGCCGACGCCGACCGCGAGGTCCTGCTCTATCCGGATCTGTACACCAACTACGTCCAGGTCGAGCGCGGCAAGGCTGCCGTTCGAGTGCTCGAATCGCTCGGCTGTGCGGTCCAGGTGCCGGATATTCCGGCCTCCGGGCGCGCGCCGCTCTCCCAGGGGATGGTGTCGACCGCTCGCCAGCAGGCCGAGGCGGTCAGCGAGTCCCTCGCCCCCCACCTCGACGCCGGCCGGGACGTCGTCGTGGTCGAGCCCAGCGACGCCGCGCTGTTCCGCCGCGAGTACGAGCGCCTGCTGCCCGAGAGCGAGTTCGACCGAATCGCCGGCGGGACCTACGAGATACTGGAGTACGTCTACGGGGTGCTGGAGAACGGCGCCGACGCCGATGCGCTGGCCGCCGGCGACGGGCAGTCCGTCTCCTACCACAGCCACTGCCAGCAGCGGACGATGGATCTCGCGGTGTACACCGAGGCGGTCCTGTCCGACCGGGGGTTCGCGGTCCAGACCTCCGACCAGGAGTGCTGTGGGATGGCCGGGAGCTTCGGCTACAAGAGCCAGTACTACGAACTGAGCGTCTCCGTCGGGCGGGAGCTCGCCGACCAGTTCGCCGACGCCGAGCGCGTCGTCGCCTCGGGCACCTCCTGCATGGAGCAACTCGACGACCTGCTCGGGCCGACGCGCCATCCCGTCGAACTGCTCGACCCGGCCGCCGAGTAGGGACGCGCGTCGCCGGCAGCCTGTCGCGACCAAACCACTTTGGGGACGTCCCTATCTCGCCCAGCGGCGTACCTAGCGGTAGCAATGTCTGACGTTACGAGCCGCCCTGTGGACCAGCGCACGTCCCAGCTGACGATCGGAGCGCTCGCGTTCCTGAGTGCGGGGCTCTCGGTCGCGATCTACGCGGTGAGCGGCGAGTGGCCGGCCGGGCTCTGGGGTCTCGAAGCCGTCCTCTTCGTCCTCCTCGGCGTCGTTCTGGTCGGCTACAGCCTCGCCGCTCGGCTGTAGTCGACGGATCGCCGGTGACCAACGCTCAAGGGCGTCCAGCCCGTCCGTTTCAGCGATGGCTACCGAGAACCAGAGCGACACGTTCGACGTCGGCGGCGAGTTGACCGTCCACCGGCTTGGCTTCGGCGCGATGCGACTCACCGGCGAGGACATCATCGGCCCGCCCGACGACGAGGAGAACGCGCGCGACGTCCTCCGCCGGGCGGACGAACTGGGCGTGGACATCATCGACACCGCGGACTCCTACGGCCCGGGCGTCTCCGAGCGGCTCATCGGCGAGGCGCTGGACACCGACCGCGACGACCTCGTCGTCGCGACCAAGGCCGGGCTCCTGCGGAACACCGACGGCGACTGGAAACCCCTCGGCGACCCGGACTACGTCCGCAACGCGGTCCTGGCCAGCCTCGACCGCCTCGGGACGGACCAGATAGACCTGTACCAGTTCCACCGGCCGGACCCGGAGGTTCCCTTCGAGGACTCCGTCCAGACGTTCGCCGAGCTGAAAGACGAGGGACTGGTGAACCACGTCGGTCTCTCGAACGTCTCCGTCGAGCAACTGGAGACCGCCCGCGACATCGTGGATATCGCGACCGTCCAGAACGAGTACAACGTCGGCAACCGTGAGTCCGAGGACGTCCTCGCAGCCTGCGAGGAGTACGGCATCGGCTTTATTCCGTGGTTCCCGCTCGGCGCCGGCGACCTTGGCGAGAAAGAGCAGATCGTCGCGGACGTCGCCGAGAGCCACGACGCGACCGAGTACCAGGTCGCGCTCGCCTGGCTGCTCCACCACTCCGACGTCATCCTGCCCATCCCCGGGACGTCCAGTATCGACCACCTGGAGGAGAACGTCGCCGCCTCGGCCATCGAGCTCTCCGATGACGAGGTCGTCCGGCTAACCGAGTGACGGCGACGTTACCGATTTGTTAGCTCCCGGTCATGTTACGCTATCGCATATCACATAAACATTCATTATGATAGGGTGCGAAGAAGAATGTGTATGGCGACACGCCAGTCGACATCGACGTATCACACGTGCAGCTGTGGTGAACAATTCGACACCACGGGTGAGCTCCTCGAGCACGCACGGGACGAACACGGGCTGTCGGTATTCTAGGACGGCTGGCGGGCGGGAGGTTCCGACCGGTAGGGAGGGACCTCCGGACACGCGAACGGCGACCAGCGGGAGCCGTGAGCAGGGTTCCGCGCGTAGCGCGGAACCGAACGAGCGAGCGGGGAGCGACAGCGACCCGCGAGCAGGGGGCGCCGACCGGAGGGAGGGGCCCCTAATAGCGAACGGCGACCAACGGGAGCCGTGAGCAGGAAGGTTCCGACCGGTAGGGAGGAACCTCCGGACACGCGAACGGTGAGCGACAGCGACCCGCGAGCAGGGTTTTGCGCGTAGCGCGGAACCGAACGAGTGAGCGGTGAACGGTGCGGTCGGCTATCGAGATTTCTCGCCCACTGAGTAAGACGAACGAAGAGACCGGGGCGACGGCCTACTCCACCAGGTCCTGGCGGACGTGGAAGCGTTCGTACCCGCCGTGAGAGAGGTCGAGGGCGTTCATCCACCAGTTCCACCGCTGGGCGAGCGAGTGGTCGTCGGGGGCGTCGTCGAGGTTCGCCAGGACGTCGTCGACGGTCAGGTCGAAGCCGAAGTCGTCGCTGATGCGGCCGGAGTCGGCCAGGTCCTGGATCTGGCGGGCGACGACGCGACGCGTCTCCTCGTCCGCGTCGTACTGGTCGGCGAACTCCGATTCGAGGCGCTGGCGGTCCACAGTAAACACAGGGTGCGGATCCTAATCAACGTGTGGGCAGTGCTAGCGGGAACATTCTCACGAGGAACGGCTACGGGAGAGGCCGCAACGAACAACCAGAAAGTCCCACCCATTGACTGAGCGATCAGGGGAAACGGGTGGGACTGAAGGGGCCGGGGATTTCTGGTTGTTCACGTTCGCTATCTAGTCGTTTCTCACTCCGTCCACGGTAGTCGTCTCGCCACTCACAGATCAAAAGCGGCTGAGGGGAGTAAGCCCCCTTCTGTTCGGCCCGGCATTCGGCTGAGCGTCCGCGCCCACGCGCCCGAAGGCGCGAGAACCGGGCTACCTGTCGGCGCGGACTTGCACCGGTGGGGATTCGCCGTTCCATCGCTTCTCTCCTGTCTGGGTGGTCCGTTGGACCACCTTGTGGCGTGGCGGTGAAACCGCCACGCAGTCTCGGTGGGTTAGCTCCCCATTCCTTCGGGCGGGGCCCTCGGTCCGGGTTCGCGCACCTCATCGATCAAGGAGAGGCGTGTCGTTGCTGTTCCATAGCCGACGGTCTCCCGCCCCGGACTTGCGTCCGGTCACCTGCCCGGCTGGTGGGGGGACTTTCCTCATCGCCCTAGCGCGGTGCGGTCCGGGCGACGGAGGCCGGGCTCCCTCTGCCGAGTCAATCTAGTAAATCCGGGAGAATAAGGCGTTCGGTCCGGGACACGCCCGGAACGTCACTCTCGTCGGGATCCCGCGTACCGGTCTTCGAGGTACTCGACGATGTCGTCGCTCCCCAGGAGCGTCTCCCCGTGCTGGTGGTCGACGAGGAAAGGTATCTGGTCATCCCCGGCGACGGCCTCCATCTCGGACTGGACCTGCTCGTTCAGGACGTCGCCGCCCTCGTTGCCGGGTCGGCGCGGGTTGTGGACGACGGCGGACAGCCCCAGATCGGTCATCGTCTCACGCACCTTCGCCGAGTGGGGACAGCCCTCGGCCTGGTAGAGTTCGAGCATGACGAATTGCAGTTGGCTCGTGCAGTCCTTTGGCGTGTTTGCCAGCTACGTTCGACGTGGTCGCTACGGCCGCGCCCGATCCAGGGTGGTCACGCCCATTCGTCGCCGAATCCGACGCGCTCGGCGTCTTCCCTGGCTCGCTCGCTGGCCTCGTCGATGTCGAACTCCCGGACGATTTCCCCGTCGCGGATCAGCGGTTCGAGCAGTGCCTCCCCGTCTTCGGGCCCCTCGCGGTCGGCCAGGCCGACGTGGTGGCCGCCGTCGGGCGTGCGGTACACCTCCTTCTTCCCGGTCAGCTTCCCGCGCTTGGCCGCGGGCTCGCCGTCGAGTTCGACGATGTCGAGCGCGAAGTCCAGCGGGTCGGCGTTGCTGACGTAGCTCCCGACGCCGAACCCCTCGACGACGTCCCGGAGGTCGCGCAGCTCCGCTGGGCCGAGGCCGCCGCTGGCGAAGATGCCGACGTCGTCGTGGCCGTGGGCGTCGAGCGTCCAGCGCACCTCACGCAGGATGTGGCGGAAGTCGCCCCGGCGCGACCCCGTCGTGTCGATGCGGACGCTGTCCAGGTCGTCGATGGTCTCGGCCGCCCGCAGCGACTCGTCGACCTCGTCGGAGTACGTGTCACAGAGCGCGACGCGGGGGACGTCGGGCCCGGCCGCCTCGTCGAAGGCGGTCCAGGCCTCTTCCTGGTTCCCGCGGCCGAAGGCGATCAGCAGGGCGTGGGGCATCGTCCCGCTGGCTTCCTTCCCGATAATCTCGCCCGCGGCGACGTTCGAGATGCCGTCGAGCCCGCCGATCAGCGCCGAGCGCTCGACGACGGCGCCCAGCGACGGGTGGACGTGCCGGGACCCGAAGCTCAGGACCTGCGACTCCGGTGCGGCGCGGCGGACCTCCAGCGCGCTCGTCGCGATGCCCGTGGCGTGCGAGAGAAAGCCCAGGAGGGCGGTCTCCAGACGGCAGAACTCCAGGTACGTTCCCTCGATACGCATGACCGGGCCACCGTCGAACAGCCGACCCTCCCGAATCGCGTCGACGTCCACGTCGGAGCCCGCCAGCAGGTTCGCGGCGTCTTTGACCCCGGCGAGGAGATTCCATTCGCCCGTTGGGAACTGGTCGGCCGTGACCTCCGCGACGACGTCCGGATTTTTGCCCGCGTGTTCCAGCGCCTCGACCGTCCGGTCGAAGTAGGCATCGGTCGCCCGGCCCTCCGCGATGGCTTCGGGCGGCACGACGTCGAAATCCTGGTCCATACCGCCGTTTTGCCCCCCTGCGAGAAAAAAGGGCCTGCTCGGGAGTTCTCTCAGTCACTCATCGACAGGCGCGTGAATCTCGGAGAGCGCTGGACGCTCGGGCGCGTTCACGATGGTGACGGTCGTCCCGTCCCGGGTCACGCGGAAGGCGTCGCCGTAGGGGTCGGACTCGGGGACGACGAACACGCTCTGGTCCGCGCTGACGTTGGCGCGGTCGGCCAGTATCGACCGGTACGCGTCGTCGAACTCCCGAGCGTCCTGCTCGGTGTCCCACTCCAGTTTCCAGACGTAGCCGTAGGCCTCCGACTCACTGCTCTCGTCGGCGTCTGCTGAGCCGTTGTGGTAGGGGACCAGCGCGTCGCCGGCCCAGCCGGCGGAGGGGGCCGCGGAGTAGTTCCCGGTGTCGTTCAGGGCGCCGTTGTCCTCGAAGGTGACGTAGAGGATCGATTCGCCGAGCGTCTGGGCCACGGGCTCGTGGTCGAAGCGGGACCACTCGTCGGTCGAGCGGTCCGCCAAGGTGACGTTGACGGGTCCCTCGTCGGGGTACTTCTCGGCGTGGATCACCTGCTCGGTGCTCTCGGGATAGGTCTCGTGGAGGTCGTTCACGGCGTCCCAGCCGCCGTCGTCGTGGACGCCTTCGACGAACTCCGGACCGAGCTGGTAGGGCTGGGCGAACGTCAGCAGGTAGCCCCGGTCGACGTCCAGGCCGCCGTCGTTCTCGCACCCGGGGAGCAGTTCGCAGACGAGGAGTTCGCTCAGGTCGACGACGTCGTCGAAGTCGAGCCCATCACCGGTCGATCCGGCGCAGGACCAGTTCTCGCCGCAGCGGTCGACGTAGCGCGACTCGACAGCGTCGGCGTCGCCCTCGACGACCATCGTCCGGGCGCGCGAGCGGTCGCGGACGGCGGAGTCCCCGGAGAGGTTGAACTGCTGGTCCTGGACGGCGTGGGTGAGCTCGTGAGCCAGAGTCGCCGCGTCGAGGCTCTCGGTTCCGACCACGACGATTTCGTCGGTCGAGGGGTCGTAGTAGCCCGCGACGGCCTCCGAAGAGATGCTCTGGCGTGCCTCTGCCGGCGAGGTGTCTTCGCCCAGGATCAGCGCAGCCTCCCACACCTGCGCGTGGTAGGCCTCGTGGCGCGTCGAGAGGGCGTGGCCGCCGGTACTCCGATTTCGATGGTCCGCCCTGCTGACCAGTTCGACCGAGACGTCGTCCTCGAACTCCAGGTCGCGGATCACCTCGATCCGGGCCATCGTCCGAGCGGCGACGGCCTCCACCTCCGATTCGTTGTACCCGTCGCTCTCGTTGATCGCCACCGGGTCGTCGTGCCAGTAGCCGTCCTCCCAGCCGAGCCGGTCCGACTCGGGGTCCGGTCGCTCGACGTGTTCGACGCCGTCGCCGCCGTTCGATCCGGACTGGCAGCCGGCCAGCGCGAGGAGGGCGGCGAGACAGCACAGAAGCAGGAACCGCTTCGTCGGGCGGTGCGAGCGCATTCGCTAGATTCCTCTCGCCGAACCCTTCAAAAGAGTTTCACCATCCGGCCGGGCGGCGGCGCTCGCACTCGCTCCTGACGCGGTGCCAGGGGCTCACCCGTCGTGCTCATGAATCCCCGACAGCTTTGCCCGGGACGGTGCGTTGACGATAGTCACGCGCTGGCCGTCCCGAACCACGCGGAAGGCGTCGCCGTAGGGGTCCGACTCGGGCAGGACGTAGACGTTCTCGCCCGGCCGCTCCGCGGCGCGCCCCTCCAGGATGGACCGGTGGGCCGATTCGAACTGGCGAGCGTCCCGCTCGGTGTCCCACCGGGTCTCCCAGACGTAGCCGTAGCCCGCGGCGTCCGCCCCGTCGCCGGAGCCGTTGTGGTAGGGGACCAGGACGTCACCGGCCCAGCCGGCCGACGGCCCGCTCTGGTACTCGTACACCTCGTCGCGCGGGACGTTCGCCTCGCCGTGGACGACGAACATTCCGTAGATGGACGCCTCGCCGATCGTGTCGGCCACCGGGTCGTGGTCGAAGCGGGACCACTCGGCCGAGGAGCGGTCGTCAACGGTGACAGTCACCGGCTGTTCGTCCGGGTACGTCCCGGGGTGGATTACCTGCTCGGTGCTGTTGGGCGGTGCGTCGTAGAGGCCCGTCACCGCGTCCCAGCCGCCCGACTGGCGGACCTGGTCGACGAACTGCGGACCAGTCGCGTACGGCTGGTAGATGACCAGGAAGACGCCGTCGGTGGCCTGGCCCCCACCCGATTGGGCCCGCGGGGGCTTCTCCAGGCACTGCCAGCGGCCGTTCTGGCACCGTCGCTCGTACTGTCCCTGCACGTAGTTCGCCTCGCCCTCGGTGACGGACTGGCTGGCGAGCTGTCGGTCCTGCGTCGGCGGGCTCCCGGCGAGGCCGCCCTCCTGGTCCTGGAGGGCGTGGACGAGTTCGTGGGCCAGCGTCCCCCGGTCGATGGTCGGCGTCTCCGAGTCGCTGACGATCACGATGCTGTCGTTGCCCGGCGCGTAGTAGCCCTGGACGGAGCTGTTGAACGTGTCGCCGAAGGCGCTCTCGACCTGGCGGTCCTCGCCCACGAGGAGCAGTCCCTCCCACACCTGCTCGTTCCACGGGTCACCGGAAACGCCGAGGCCGGTCGAGCGGTTGCGGTACTCGTCGCGGGTTATCACCTCCAGGGTGACGTTGCCCTCGAACTCCAGGTCGCGAATCTGCTCGACGCGGGCCATCGTCCGAGCGAGGACGGCCTCGCGCTCGCTCTCGTTGAGGCCGTCATCCGTCGTCACCGAGACCGATTCGTCGTACCAGTAGCCGTTCTCCCAGCCTATCTGGTCTGTCGCGGGGTCCTGTTCCAGCGGCTGGTGGAGCGCGCTGTCGAGGCCGCCACAGCCGGCCAGAACGGCCAGGACGGCGACGCCGACGAGTACCACGAGACTCCTGCGTATCTGCGGTTTCCGGCTGTCCCTACGCATCGTGGACCTCCGAGAGCCCCTCGCGGTCGGGCGCGTTGACGACGGTCACGGTGTTGCCCTGTTCCCGGATGCGGACTGCGTCGGCGAACTCGCTGTCGCTGATCGCCCAGACGTTCTCGCCGACCCGCTCGCCGCCCCAGTGTTTGACGACGGCGGTCCACGTGGACGCGAACTCGCGGGCCTCGTCCGGACTCTCCCACTTCGTTCGCCAGACGTAGCCCAGTTCGCCGGTGTCGTTCTCGTAGACGTACATCTTCCCGCCGGCCCAGCCAGCCGCCGCGTCGACGTCGTAGTCGAACGGGTCTTCGGCGTCGACGCTGCCGTTGGCCCGATAGTTGATGACGTCCGTCGGCCGGACGACCGCCGCCTCCTCGTAGTCGTCGGCGAGCGTGTACGCGAGCGTGGCGACGATGGCCGACTGGCCGGGCACGGCGTAGTTCGGCCGGTTCGGCGGCTCGACGCGCTCCCAGTCGTCGCTCGACCGGTCGCGAAGTTCGACGTCGGCCGGCTCCCACTCGCTGTAGCGGTCGGGATAGATGACCTCGGGCGACCCGTCCGGCCTGTCCTCGTAGGCGTCGTTCACGGCGTCCCAGCCGCCCTCGTCGTACAGCGACTGAACGAAGCCGGGGCCGTCGCTGTAGGGGAAGTACATGAGGACCTGGATGCCGAGGTGGCCGGGAGCACTGTCGGCTTGCTCGCCAGCGTCTTCACTCCCTTCCTCGCCTCCTCCCTCACCGCTGCTCTCGGCGGCGCCCAGGCATTCCCACGCCTCGCCGCAGTGGTTCGCGTACCGTCGCTCGGCGAACGACGCGTCCCCCTCGACGAGGCCGTTGCGCCCCTGGTGGGCGTCGCGGGTCCGCACCGGGTCGGCCGCCAGGTCGAAGTGCTGGTCCTGGAGGGCGTGAACGAGTTCGTGGGCCAGCGTCCCCTCGCCGTCGAGTCGGGGCGTCTCGCTCTCGGAGACGACGACGATTTCGCCGCGGGAGGGGCTGTAGTAGCCGAGCACGCTCTCGCCGCGGGTCGACTCCTGTGTCTCGATGGAGTCGTCACGTTCGCCGACGAGGAACAGCGCCTCGAACTTCGCGTTGTCGAAGCGCGTCAGCGCCTCGCTGTGGGTGCCACTCGACTCGTTGCGGTACTCCACCCGGTCGATGACGGTCACCGGCACTTCCTCCTCGAACTCCAGCCCGCGGACGAGTTCCATCCGCGCCATCGACCGGGCGACGACGGCGTCGAGTTCGCTCTCGTTGTAACCGTCCGCGGGCGTCACGGCGACGGACTCGTTGTGCCAGTAGCCGTTCTCCCAGCCAAGCCGGTCGCTCTCCGGGTCGTCGGGGACCTCGCCGCCGGAGGGGATCCGTTCGCCGACGGTCGAATCGGACGGCGAGGTAGTCTCGGACGTCGCGGGTCCATCGCCGGCGTCGGTCTCGACGTCGGTGCCGGGGTCGGCGCCCGGCGACCCGGGGAATCCCGGCGCCTGACAGCCGGCGAGAACGAGCAAGAAGGCGACCAGGACGGCGCGCAGCATTGACCGGAAGGTAGGGACCCACGCTGAAAAAGGGCGCGCAGTCCCCCCGGGTATACACCCGGCCGCTCGCGGCACAACGCTGTTTGGGGTTCGGGTAAAACCATCGCGTATGACACAGTTCGACCCAGACAGCACCGCCGTGGTCGTCGTGGATATGCAGAACGGCTTCTGTCACCCCGACGGCAGTCTCTACGCGCCTGGGAGCGAGGAGGCCATCGAGCCCTGCGCCGACCTCGTGGAGCGCGCCCGCGACGCCGGCGCCAGCGTCGTCTTCACCCGCGACGTCCACCCGCCCGAACAGTTCGACGACGCCCACTACTACGACGAGTTCGACCGCTGGGGCGAGCACGTCCTCGAAGGCTCTTGGGAGGCCGAACTGGTCGACGAACTCGAACCGCGGGACGAATCCGACGAGGAACTCGTCGTCGTCAAACACACCTACGACGCCTTCCACGAGACCCAGCTCGAGGGGTGGCTCGACGCCCACGGGGTCGCCAACCTCCTCTTTTGCGGCACGCTCGCCAACGTCTGCGTCCTCCACACCGCGGGGAGTGCTGGACTGCGTGATTATCGGCCCGTGCTGGTCGAGGACGCCATCGGCCATATCGAGGAGGCCCACCGCGAGTACGCGCTGGACCACGCTGGGTGGCTGTTCGGGGAAGTGACGAGCCTCGGCGACGTGGCATTCGAGACCGACCGATGAGCGACGTCGTCCGGGGCGATGTCGAAGAAGTCGACGACGGCCCCGAATACGACGTGGACTTTCGCGACGAGCCCGGGCGATACCGTCACACCCCCGACGAGCGCGGCGTGTTCAAGGTCGAACCGTACAAGTCCGAGCTGTTGCCGCTCTGGGCCATCACCGACCTGGACGCGGCAACGGAAGCCGCAAACGCCATCCACGACCGGTACTGCGAGTACCGCGACGCCAGCGACTTCGTCGGGATGGACGTCGCGCGCAAGTACCTCCAGATGGCATGGACGCGAGCGATGCGCTACGCGAAGTACCCGGGTGGCCAGAAGTACGAGGACGGCGAGGAGCACGAACCCCAGGAGTGGTACGACGAGGAGAAACGAGAGGTCGCGCTGGTCTATCGCGACGCACTCGACGCGGTGCGCGAGGACGAGGCGTACGAGCGCCTGAAGGCGGCCCACCGTGCGCGCTACGGTGAGGAGTGATCGACGACCGTGACGGTCACCGCGTCGCCAACCGTCAGGTCCACCGCCTCACCGACCAGTTTCACGCCGAAGGAGTCACGGGCACAGAAGAGCGCGATACCGGTCACCGGCGTACCGTTGGCGAGAACCTCGACGTCGTTCCAGTCGACGTCGCGTCCGTTCGCCGTCCCGACGTCGCTGCCGGCGACGACGACGCGGTCACCGCGGCCGAACAGGAGGCCGCCACCATCGTAGTGGGGCAGGCCGCCGTCGAGGACGCCGCCGTCCGAGCCAGCACTAACCCCGTTCGCCAGCCCGACGAATCGCTCGCCGGGCACCGGATGCGCGGGTGCGTCGAGGCGCGCCCAGGTGTCGCCCGTCTCGACCACCGTCCCGGTGCCGTCCCAGGGAAGCGGCTCGACGTCGACGTCCACCGTCAACCTGACCGACCCGCTCGCACGATAGGGATCAACGTCGCCGTCTCGCAACTCCAGGTGGACGTGGTTCGGGACCCAGGGTGCGAAGAAGCCCGCCCGAACCAGGTCACCCAGCGGATCACCGACCGCCACCCGAACACCGGGTTCGACGGCGGGGTCGACGTGCATGATACGGGCGACGTGCTTGACCGTGTCCACCAGCAGGAGCCAGTCGTGCTCGGCGGCGTAGGCCTTCGGCGGCGCCCGCACTTTCCTGACGTCGAGCACCTCGCCCGCGACGGGTGACGGTGCCGTCTCACCCACAGGATAGAGGTCGATGGCGCGCCCGTCGTCGTGGGCGACGAACGGTGAGTTGTATAGCGAGAACCGCCGGTACTGGTCGAGTACCTCGGCGGGGAGCGTCACCGGCATCTGTCTCCCAGTCGGCCCCGGTCGGGCTTCAATCTCCCGACGGGCCAAGATTCAAATACGAACACGGGGCCAGGCTGGACCATGTCCTGACCAGCGACGCGGCGCGTCCGCGGGAGCGTGGACGAGCGCGCCGTGAATCGGTCGTCCACCTGTACGCCACATGGGTTTTGCCGGTCGAGCGGGTAGCGTGGGTATGCGCCTGCTCCGCGGTCGAGCGAGTGACCCCGAGACCGACCAGCGGCGCACCCGCGAGATGGCCGACGCCGTCGCCGACACTGGCGAACCTGCCCTCAGGGTCTGGACGCCCCACCGCCAGGTCGTCTTCGGCCGGCGCGACCGCCGTAGCGACGGCTACGATCGGGCCGGAGAGGCAGCACGGCGACAGGACTTCGCCGTCCGCGAACGCGAGGTCGGGGGTCGGGCGGTCGCCTACACCGGGACGACCGTCGCCTTCGCGCTGGCCGAACCCGTCGACGACCACCGGACCGGCATCGGTGCCCGCTACGACCGCGCGCTCGACGCGCTCCAGACGGCTCTCACCGACTGCGGCGTCGACGCCGAACGCGGCGAACCGCCGGACTCGTTCTGCCCGGGGAGCCACTCGCTACAGACAGAGGACGGCAAGGTCGCCGGCGTCGCCCAGCGCGTCCGACAGGACGTCGCCGTCGTCGCGGGCGTGGTCGTCGTGAGCGATGCCGACGCCGTCGTCGACGTTCTCGACCCCGTCTACGACGCGCTCGACGTCCCCTTCGACCCGGCGAGCGTCGGGAGCCTGGCCGCGGCGCCGGACGGCGAAATCACTCCGGAGGCCGTTGTCGACACCGTCGGGAAGGCATTCGCCGAGAACCCCGAGAAACACGCCGATGCGGTTCGGGAGCAGTAGTCAGTTTCGTTCGAGGGCACGAATCGCGTTCCGCACCTCTTCGTCGGTCGCCTCGCTTCGCTCGTCTGACCGCGTCGGGAGGAGGCCGAGGTAGTCAGCGAGGGTCGATCGGACGCGCACGCCGAGGCCCTCGTCTCGGGCGGTCTCGATGATGGATTCGTGGAGGGTAGACGGGGACATAGCCATTCTGGCGCCTCAGGCGGACTGCGGGGTCGTTACGCGCCACGTGGTCGCGCTCGTGTAGGACCACTTCTCGATCTCGAGGCCGGACGCGGACTCCTGGAGTCGGACCATCAACTGCCCTATTGCCTGGGGCGACAGGTCGACGTCGTCGGCGATGAACTTGCCCTTGACGTAGAGTTCGCCCTGTTCGGCGGTCTCTTCGGCCAGATACGCACGCAGGCGCTCGAGCTTGGAGTCGCTCTCGGCGCAGTCGGCGGGCGATTCCTCGACAGCCGCGGGGGGTGCTGTTGCGCTCATTGTCCTCGCTCTCCTCTTCTGCCCAGAGGGTGTTATATACGCGAGTCAGTTAGCTCGATTTAGCGACGGTTCGGTACAATTAACGCAAATTCGTCGCTCGAACTCGTTTCATCGCCATTTTACGACGGCCTGAGAGGGCCTGAAAAACTTTACAATTAGATCTAACGTGTTGGCTTCCGTTCCGCGGGAGCTGCGATCGACGTGGCGAAAAAGAAATGGTCGTTGACATGATGGCGATGAAGTGCACGCTACAGGGGCCGCTTGACGAGCGTTTGCGAGCGAACACAGGGTAACCGTTCGCCGCATGTAGGCACACAACCGTCCGCGGTCGCAACTCCGAAACACGTAGGCCTGCCCACCGAGGAAGCAAGCATATGCTCATCCGGAACGCGACGCTTCCAGACGGGGCCGGACGCGACGTCCGCGTCGAGGCCGAGACCATCACCGCCGTCGAGTCGGCTCTCGAACCCCACGAGGACGAGCGCGTCGTCGACGCAACGGACAGACGCCTTTTCCCGGGGATGATAGACGTCCACGTCCACTTCCGCCAGCCCGGATACTCGCACAAGGAGACGTGGGCGTCGGGCTCGCGATCGGCCGCCGCTGGCGGCGTGACGACCGTCGTCGACCAGCCCAACACCGACCCGCCGACCATCGACGCCGATGCGGTCGCGGAGAAGGATTCCCTCGCCGGCGAATCCGTCGTCGACTACGGCATCAACGGCGGTGTCACTGAGGACTGGGACCCCGACGGACTCCTCGACCAGCCGCTGTTCGCCCTCGGCGAGGTGTTCCTCGCCGATTCGACGGGCGATATGGGCATCGACGCGGACCTGTTCGAGGACGCGCTGGTGAGAGCAACCGAGCGGGGTCGAACCGTCACCGTCCACGCCGAGGACGCGACGCTGTTTAGCGAAGAAGCGAAAGAGCGCGACGACGCCGACGCCTGGAGTGCGTTCCGGACGGCCGAGGCCGAGGCCGAAGCCGTCGAGCGGGCCTGCGACGTGGCGGCCGAGCACGACGCCACCATCCACGTTGCCCACACCAGTACGCCGGAGGGAATCGACTTCGCGAGCGACGCGGGGATGACCTGCGAGGTGACGCCCCACCACCTCTTCCTCTCGCGCGAGGACTTGGACGAACTCGGGACGTTCGGGCGGATGAACCCGCCGCTGCGGAGCGAAGAGCGACGCGAAGCGGTGTACCAGCGCGTCGCCGACGGGACCGTCGATATGGTCGCCACGGACCACGCGCCTCATATGCGCGAAGAGAAGGACGCCTCCATCTGGGACGCGCCGTCGGGCGTCCCCGGCGTCGAGACGGCGCTCCCGCTCCTCCTCGAAGAGGCCCGGCAGGGGAACCTCTCCTACGAGCGCGTCCGTGACCTCACGGCGGCGAATCCAGCCGACGTGTTCGACCTGCCGCGGAAGGGGACGATCGAGGAAGGCGCCGACGCCGACCTCGTGCTCGTCGACCCGGACGACGCCCGCGAGATCCGCGGCGAGGCGATGCACACGAAGGTCGATTGGACGCCCTTCGAGGGCTTCACCGGGGTCTTCCCGGCGTGGACGATGGTCCGGGGCGACATTGTCTACAAACGAGACTTGTCGACCGGCGACGAGACATTCGCCGACCACCAGGGCGAGAACGTTAGGGATCGGTAGAGCTACTGCGTTGATCACTTCGCGATGGAACCACTGACCGCGCTACCAGTACCGAAGGAAAGCCCCCGACCGAGCGGCCGGCCCCTTTCATTCCGACCCGTTTCTCCTGGCTAATCGGCCGAAATCGGGTGGACTGAAAGGGGCGGCCGGCTGCGGGAATCCCGGCCCGCTAAGCACCGCAGCCGGGAGGCGAGGAGCGCAGGTGGGCCGCGGGACTGCAGCCGGCCGGGGCTTTCTGTTCTTGTTTGCTGTTCCAGTGGCTGGCCAGGTACCGAGTGCTCGGCACAGCAGTTGCCTCTCACGTCGAAGTAGAACGGAAGAAAGCACGCCCTCACTCAGTTTGTTCCTCCGCCCGTCCCTTCCAGGCCTTCTCTTGGGCGCGTTCGGCGACGTGCCGGTCGCCGTCGGCCAGCTGCTCGCGCGCTCGCACCTCGAACGTTTCGGCGTCGTCGAGCAGGCCGTCCTGGAACGTCTCCAACACGTCGTAGGACCACCGGTCGTCGAGCACCCCGCAGGGGAGGAACTCGTCCCGGAGTTCGTCCGCCAGTTCCGCCTCGCCCTGGTCGCGCAGCAATGCCTCGGCGGCGGCGAAGTGGTCCATCGCGTGGCCGGTGTTGTGGTGGAAGGCGACGAGGTGGCCGTGGGCGCGGTGGAACCACTCCAGGCCGAGTTCGACGCGGTGGAGCGCCTCGACGGCGGGGTCATCGGAGTGATGCGGCCCCTCGACGCGCCGCTGGTCGTCGAACCGAGTCGAACCGCCGTCGTCAGGGGCGTCGCCGTCGGCTGTCCGGTCGTCGGATCGAGTCCCATCGGTCGGATCTGACGCCATGTCCCACAGTTGGGCGCCGGGACACCTCTGTCTGTCGCTCGTATTATGATTCCAACACTTTCGCCGGCACGGTCCGCTACAGACGAGCGCAACGCTTCTACGTTCGGACGCCCCAGACTGGGACATGCATCGCCGGTCATTCCTCCGGGCCGCGTGCGGGGCCGCAGTCCTCGGGAGCGCCGGGACGGCCGGCGCCCATCCGAAGGGGGCCGGTGGGGGGCAGGGAACGCCGGTCTCCGAGACACCGACGGGGCCCGAGCCGCTCGGGTCGATCCAGATCGGGGGCGTCAAGGAAGCCGTGGTCCGCGACGGGACGACCGTCTTCCTGGCGACGACCGACGGATTCGCCGTCGTCGACGCGAGCGACCCGGCCGACCCGACCGTCGGCTTCCGGACGGATGACGTCCTCGGTGACCACGAGCACGGTCCGATGGCGGGAATCTGGGACGTGACGGTCGACGGCGACCACCTGCTCGTGGTCGGTCCGGCGAACGCCGGTCGGGATTCGGTCCACGCCGCCGTGGTCTACGACGTCGCGGACCCGACCGACCCGGAGCGCGTCGCCGTCCACGAGACGGACTATCCCATCCACAACGCCTTCCTCGCCGACGGCGTCGCGTACCTGACGGCCAACGACTTCGACACCAACTGGCTCGTCGCCGTCGACGCCGACTCGGGCGACGAACGCGGTCGCTGGTCGCTGCTCGACCACGACGACGCCTGGGCGGACGTCGAACCCGTCCTGCGCGTCCTCCACGACGTGTGGGTCGCCGACGGCCTCGCCTACCTCGCCCACTGGGACGCCGGCACCTGGATCCTCGACGTGTCGGACCCGGCCAGCCCCGAGGTCCTCTCGCGCGTCCGCGGCCGTCCGGTCGAAGAACTCGCCGCCGTCGAGAACACCTCAAGGGAGGCGACGGCGCTGCCCGGCAACGACCACTTCGTCACCGTCGACGAGTCGGGGACGCTGCTTGGCGTCGGCGTGGAGTCGTGGGCGGTCGACGCGGAGTCAGCGGACGGCCCAGGCGGCGTTCACCTCTACGACGTCTCGGACCCGACCGACCCGCGCAAACGCGGTTCGATCGACCCGCCGCCGTCACCCGACCCGACTCGGTCCGGCGTCTGGACGACGGCCCACAACTTCGAACTCGCCGACAACCATCTCTACTCCTCGTGGTACCAGGGCGGCGTGAAGGTCCACGACGTCTCGGACCCGGGGGCTCCCCAGGAATTGTTCCACTGGCGCGACGGGAGCCAGACGAAGTTCTGGACGGCCCAGCAGGGAGTGCCCGGTGAGTTCTTCCTCGCCAGCAGCTGGGAGTCCCCCGGCGACGAGGACGGCGACGGCGGGCTGTACGTCTTCCCGGACCCGTCGCCCTCGGAACCGGCGACGGCGGCCTCGGAGGCGACCGACTCGGCCGACGACGGAATC
>Ga0075105_1000108_pt1 | contig 51759 bp, 46 predicted proteins | sample AntDeeMetag02WF5_FD_69800 | JGI IMG/M metagenome (GOLD analysis project Ga0075105, IMG submission 69800) | Saline lake microbial communities from Deep Lake, Antarctica - Antarctic Deep Lake Metagenome 02WF5 | ecosystem: Environmental > Aquatic > Non-marine Saline and Alkaline > Saline | place... | reverse complement strand
CCGTCGATACCCTCGCGAATCGCCTCTTCGTCGAGCGATTCTTCGCTCTCGATGAGGTCGGTGCTGGCGAGAAGCATCCCCGGCGTACAGTAGCCACACTGGAGACCGTGTTCCTCCTTGAACGCCTCCTGGATGGGGTGGGGCTCGCCGTCGGCTCCGAGCCCTTCGACAGTCGTGACGGCTCGTTCGTCGGCCTGCGCGGCGAGCAGCGTGCAGGACTTGACAGCCCGCCCGTCGAGGTGAACAGTGCAGGCGCCACACCGACCGCTCTCGCACCCGATGTTCGCCCCGGTGTATCCGAGTTCGTCTCGGAGCGCGTGCACGAGAAGCGTCCGCGGTTCGACCGTGAGTTCGTGTGCGGTTCCGTTCACCGTCAGTGAGATGTCGAGTGTCGTCATAGTGGGTTTCGCCCGTGTAACGGCCGAATTTCGCGTGGTCTCGAACTGCCAGCACTACTCTTCGCCGTCCCATGGTGTTCCGGAGGCAGTCCGCCCCCGTGTGTCAAACTCTACCAAGACGTCGGGCGGCCACTGCATATGTATTGTGGTTGGTTCTACTCACTCGAAGAAAAACAAACAGCGTCTACGTTAGTTAGCGTAGTTAGAACAGGGTCCGAAATTATTGAACGGGTTGGATATCCAGAACTGGCAGGTTCTACGACTCAAGTTTGGTCGACTGGTCGCCGACGCGGCGTCCTCGTCATTCTTCGCGGCTCGTCGAGCCCCATAACGTCGGTACGCATGCGGTTCTCGCTGGGTGAAGTTCGGTAGAAGTGGGGAGTGCCAGATTATGAACCAGTGCAAGACGTGCTCGCTTCCCTGCGCGCGCCTTGCAGGGTTCAAATCCGCAACCCCATTCACGCCACGACGGCGCGTTCCGCGACACAAGCGCCGCTGACCGGCGTGAGTGAGTTGAGAAGTGGGTTGGGGCGGATTTGAACCGCCGACCTCCTCCATGTCAAGGAGGTGTCATAGCCTGACTAGACCACCAACCCGCGTGGCCTTCGGCGCATCTCACCGTAGTCCGGGGGTATAGTTGAAGGTTTCGAAACGGGGAACCGAGCGCCGACGGCCACGACAGGGTTAAGTAGTTGTACAGACTTGTACACTGTAACCCGGAATAGAACATCGATGTCCGATATAAACGAGTACACCGAGCGCGTCGCAGACGGCGAGGACCTGAGTCTCGCCGACGCTCGCGACGCCGTCACGCGAATCTTCGAGGACGCAACGGACGCCCAGATCGGCGCGCTGCTCGTGGCGCTCCGCGCGAAGGGCGAAACGGAGACGGAGATCGCGGGGTTCGCGCGAGGGATGCGCGACGCCGCACGCACCATCGACCCGGACCGCGAACCGCTCGTCGACACCTGCGGCACGGGCGGTGACGACTACGACACTATCAACGTCTCCACCACCTCCACGCTCGTCGTCGGCGGCGCAGGCGTCCCCGTGGCCAAACACGGCAACTACTCCGTCTCCTCCTCCTCGGGCAGTTCCGACGTCCTCGAGGAAGTTGGCGTGGACCTCGACGCCGACCCCGAATCGGTCGAGGCACTCGTCGAGGACCACGGCATCGGCTACATGCACGCGCCGGCGTTCCACCCCGCGATGAAGGCCGTCATCGGCCCGCGCCGGGAACTCGAGATGCGGACCATCTTCAACCTGCTCGGCCCGCTCACGAACCCCGCGGGCGCGGACGCCCAGGTCGTCGGCGTCTACGACCCCGACCTCGTGCCGACGCTCGCCCGCGCGCTCTCGCACATGGACGTCGACCGGGCGCTCGTCGTCCACGGCGACGGCCTCGACGAGTTCGCGCTCCACGGCCCCTCGACCGTTGCGGAGGTCGACGGCGACAGCGTCGAGGAGTACACCGTCACGCCAGCCGACTTCGGGCTCGACGAGGCGCCCATCGAAGCCGTCTCTGGCGGCACCCCCGAGGAGAACGCCCGCGACCTCCGCGGCATCGTCTCGGGAGACGTCACCGGCCCGAAGCGCGACATCATCCTCGCGAACGCCGGCGCCGCCATCTACGTCGCGGGCGAGGCCGACTCGCTCGAAGCGGGCGCCGAGCGCGCACGCGAAGCCATCGACTCTGGCGACGCAGCAGAGACGCTCCGGACCCTCCAGGGAACCCGCACGGCGACGCAATGACGCGCGTGAAGATCTGTGGGCTCACGGACGAGGCGGACCTGCGAGCGGCCGCCGCGGCTGGCGCCGACGCCGTTGGGATAATCGCCGACGTGCCCGTGGACACGCCCCGGGAGGTGGCCGTCGAGCAGGCCGCAGACCTGGTCGCCGCGGCGCCGCCGTTCGTCACCACCGTCCTCGTGACGATGCCCGACGCACCCGAGCACGCGGTCGAACTCGTCGACCGCGTGAACCCGGACGTCGTCCAGTTGCACGGCGACCTGCCGGTCGGCGACGTGGCGTACGTCGCGGCGAACGCGGACGCGGGCGTGCTGAATTCCGTCGACGCCGCGAACCCCGACGCCGGCCGATACGACGACGTTGTCGACGCGCTGCTGGTTGACTCCGTGGACGGCGACGGCGCGGGCGGCACTGGCCGCACCCACGACTGGGAAGCGACCCGCGAGTTCGCGGCGTCGGTCGACTCGCCGGTCGTCCTCGCGGGCGGACTCACGCCGGAGAACGTCGCGGACGCCGTCGAGGCAGCCGACCCGTTCGCCGTGGACGTGGCCTCCGGCGTGGAGGCTGCCGGCGGTGAGAAGGACCACGACGCGGTCAGGGAGTTCGTGGCGAACGCGAAGGCCGACCACGCGGTGGTCGAATCGTGATGGACACCACTCGCTCGGCGTTCAGCGACCTCGCGGGCGACGGGCCGGCGGTCGTGCGCGTCGCCGCGACCCTCGAAGCCGACGTCTCCCCGCTCACTGCGTACGACGCGCTCACCGAGGGGGACTACGGCTTCCTGCTGGAGAGCGCCGAGAAGACCGCTGCGAGCGACCCGGACGGCGCGTTCCGCCCGTCGAGCGCCTCCGAGAACCGCCACGCCCGCTACTCCTTCGTCGGCTACGACCCCGCCGCCGTCGTGGCCGTCGGACCGGACGGGACCGACGTCGAGCGCCTCCGTGACGAGCGCGCGGCCGACCTGCTCGGAACCGGCGAGGGTGACGTGCTCGACCGACTGCGGGGCGTGCTGCCCGACGTCCAGCGCCGCGGCTTCCCCGACGGGGACCGCCAGCTACTCGACGGCGGCCTCGTCGGCTTCCTCGCGTACGACGCGGTGTACGACCTCTGGCTGGAGGAGGTGGGCGTCGAGCGCCCCGAGACGCCGCTCCCGGACGCGGAGTTCGTTTTGTCGACGCGGACGCTCGTCTTCGACCGTGCGACGGGCGACGTCTCGCTCGTGTTCACGCCCGTCGTCGGCGACGAGGACGACCCAGACGCTGCCTACGACGACCTCCGCGCGGAGGCCGAACGCGTGCAGGCAGTGCTCGCCGGGGCGGAAGCCCCCGAGTTCGGCGGCTTTCGCGTCACCGACGAGCGCGCCGGCCCGCGCGACGAATACGAGGACGCCGTCGCGAAGGCGAAGGAGGCGGTGTTCGACGGCGAGGTGTACCAGGCGGTCGTCTCGCGCACGCGTGAACTCGACGGCGACGTCGACCCCCGGGGCCTCTACGCCGCGCTCCGCGACGTCAACCCCTCGCCGTACATGTTCCTGCTCTCCCACGACGACCGCACCGTTGTCGGCGCGAGTCCCGAGACGCTGGTCGCGGTCCACGACGACACCGTGGTGAACAACCCAATCGCGGGCACCTGTCCCCGTGGCGCCAGCCCCGTCGAGGACCGCCGCCTTGCGGGCGAGATGCTCGCCGACGAGAAGGAGCGCGCCGAACACGCGATGCTCGTGGACCTGGCGCGCAACGACGTGCGCCGCGTCAGCGAACCCGGGAGCGTCCGCGTCCCCGAGTTCATGCGCGTGCTGAAGTACAGCCACGTCCAGCACATCGAGTCCACCGTCACCGGGACGCTCGCAGGGGACGCGGACGCCTTCGACGCGACCCGCGCGTCGTTCCCCGCGGGCACCCTTTCGGGGGCGCCGAAGGTCCGCGCGATGGAGCACATTGACGCCCTCGAGGCCTCCCCCAGGGGAATCTACGGCGGCGGCGTCGGCTACTTCTCGTGGACCGGGGACGCGGAGTTCGCTATCGCCATCCGGTCGGCCACCATCGAGGCTGGGAGCGGCGGTGCGGACGATACCCTCCGCGTGCGTGCGGGGGCGGGCGTCGTCGCCGACAGCGACCCGGCCGCTGAGTTCGACGAGACGGAGGCGAAGATGGACGGCGTGCTCGCCGCCGTCGAGCGTATCCGCGAGCGCGAACCGGAACCGGAGGTCCAGCCGTGAAAGTCCTCTTCGTCGACAACTTCGACTCGTTCACGTACAACCTCGTGGAGTACGTCTCCGAACAGCAGGTCGACGGCGGACGCCCGGAGACACCGGTGGTGAAGAACTCCGCGAGCCTCGACGACGTGCGCGACGTCGACCCGGACGCCATCGTCGTCAGCCCCGGCCCCGGCCACCCGAAGAACGACCGCGACGTCGGCGTCACGGCCGACGTCCTGCGGGACGTGAGCCCGGACGTGCCGACGCTCGGCGTCTGCCTCGGCATGGAGGCCGCGGTGTACGAGTACGGCGGCGAAGTCGGTCGCGCCCCCGAACCGATTCACGGCAAGACGAGTGACGTCGAGCACGACGGCCGGGGCGTCTTCGCGGGCGTCGAACAGGAGTTCCCAGCGGCCCGCTACCACTCGCTGGCGTGCACGGAGATTCCGGACTGCTTCGAGGTGTCGGCCACCGTCGCGGGCGGCGACCTCCCGATGGGCGTCCGCCACCGCGAGCACCCCATTGCCTGCGTGCAGTTCCACCCCGAGAGCGTCCTGACGGGCGCCGGCCACGACCTGATTCGTAACTTCCTCGCCGCGGTGTGACCCCGGCCTGACCGCCGCCGAATCGGGGTCGCCACCGCTGGCAGCGCTACCCCGAACAGCCGGCGGTTCCCGCGCTTCCGAACCCCCCTCTTGTTCCACTGGAGGACGAAACTGAAAACACCGCTACGTCCCCGACATTTGTCGATAGATGGTTACCACTTTCACCCCGCTTTGGATGGGCTTATGACCCAGCCAGCCATACACTTGAGGCACGCAGATTCGGGCCGGTTGACGGCGGCCGTCGCGGGGTGTAGAAACACAACTACTAACCGCTCCGCGCGGTACCATTCGTCGTCAACTGCGACCCGGTGTTCGACCAATCCATGATACTCCAACCAACCACGCAACGCACTGTACCGGGGAGGGACCGTCGATGAGCTCCCACGACCTCTCCGCGGACGACCTCACGCTGCCGGTCAAGCGCGTCGACGGCGACACGCTGGCCGACCGGATGACCGACAACGCCTACCAGAACATCCTGCCCGCGCGCTACCTCCGCAAGGACTCCAGCGGCGACCCCGTCGAGAGCCAGGAGGACCTCTTCGAGCGCGTCGCGAAGAACATCGCGCTCGCGGAAGTCGTCTACGAGACGGACGAGCCGGTGACGGTCACGCCGGACCAGCTCAAACCCGACCACCCGCGCCGCGACGAACTCGCCGAGGAAGTGTTCGGTGCGGGCGTCACCCCCGAGGACGACGCCGAGGTCGAACTGACCGAAGCGAACGTCAACAAGTTCGCCTACGACACCATCGTCCCCGACCTCGACGACGACAGCGCGCGAGCGCACGTCAAGAGCATCCGCGGCGAGTTCCAGGAACTGATGGAGCGCCTCGCGTTCATGCCGAACTCGCCGACGCTGATGAACGCCGGCGACGAACTCCAGCAGCTCTCGGCCTGCTTCGTCGACTCGCCGGGCGACGACCTCACGGACATCCACCAGACCGCCAAGGAGGCCGCCGAAGTGTTCCAGTCAGGCGGCGGCATGGGGTACGCGTTCTGGCAGCTCCGCCCCTACGGCGACTCCGTCGGCTCCACGGGCGGCATCGCCTCCGGGCCGCTGACGTTCATGGAGACGTTCGACCAGATGTGCGAGACCATCGCGCAGGGCGGCGCGCGCCGCGGCGCCCAGATGGCCGTAATGCGGGTCTCCCACCCGGACGTCGTGGAGTTCATCCACGCGAAGAACAAGGACGTGAGCCTCGCGCACACGCTCCGCCTCAACGACCCCGACGACTACACGTACACCACGTTCTCCGAGGCCTTGGAGGAGGCCCGCGAACTCATCGACGAGGACGGCCGCGTGCCCAAGCACCTCCGGAACGCCGTCGAGGGCCACCTCTCTAACTTCAACATCTCCGTCGGCGTCACCGACGGCTTCATGGAGGCCCTGGAGAACGGCGAGGAGTACACGTTCACGAACCCGCGTACGGGCGAACCACACATTGCCACCGAGGAGACCAGGGAGATGTACTCCCGCTACGGGCTCGGCCACTACGTCGAACCCGGCGAGGAGCTCACCATCCCCGCCGGCGAGCTCTGGGACCGCATCGTCGAGGGCGCCCACGAGAACGGCGAACCCGGCGTCATCTACCTCGAGCGCGTCAACAAGCAGCACTCCTTCGACGTCGAGGAGCACCCCGACCACCGCATCCTCGCGACGAACCCCTGTGGCGAGCAGCCCCTCGAGGAGTACGAGGCCTGCAACCTCGGCCACATCAACCTCTCGACGCTCGCCGCCCAGAACGCGCCCGACTGGCGCGTCTGGAGCGAGCAGAACGAGTTCGACTCCCTGGAGGAGGGCGTCGAGCGCTTCCTCGCGGAGGCCGTCGACACCGAGGAGTTCGACCACCGCATCGAGATGGGGACGCGCTTCCTCGAGAACGTCGTCACCATGTCGGACTTCCCGGTCGAGAAGATCGAGGAGAAGGTCGCCGAGATGCGCAAGATCGGTCTCGGCGTCATGGGCCTCGCGCAGCTGTACATCCAGCTCGGCGTGAAGTACGGCAGCGAGGAGGGCAACGAGATCGCCCGCCAGCTGATGACGCGCATCGACCACGGATCGAAGGCCGCGAGCCACGACCTCGCGGGCGAGCGCGACAGCTTCGACGAGTGGGGCAAGTCCAAGTACGCGAACCCGACCGAGTACGCGGAGTGGTTCGAACACCACACCGGCGAGGACGCCGCGGACTGGGCGGACGGCTACCCCATCCGCAACCACAACACGACGACCATCGCGCCGACCGGCACCACGTCGATGGTCGGCAACACCACGGGCGGCTGTGAGCCCATCTACAACGTCGCCTACTACAAGAACGTCTCCGACGACGTGCAGGGCGACGAGATGCTCGTGGAGTTCGACGACTACTTCCTCCGGACGCTGGTCGACAACGACATCGACGTCGACGCGGTCAAGGAGGAGGCACAGGAGCAGATGGCGAACAACGAGTTCGACGGCGTCGAGGGCCTGGAGACGGTCCCGGACGCCATCGGTGAACTGTTCGTCGTCACCTCCGACCTCTCCGGGAAGGAGCACGCCGCGGTCCAGACCGCGTGCCAGGCGGGCGTCGACTCCGCCATCTCGAAGACCTGCAACTTCCCGAACGACGCCTCCGTCGAGGACATGGACGAGGTGTACCGCTACATCTACGAGAACGGCGGGAAGGGCGTCACCGTCTACCGCGACGGCACCCGCAGCAAGCAGGTGCTGACGACGCGCGCCGACAACGCCGACTTCTCCGGGATGGACGAGGACGAGGCAGCCGAAGCGATGGTCGAGCAGATCGAGGAGACGTTCGGCGGCATCGAGGGCTTCCTCGAGTCCGAGGAGGTTCAGGCCGAGTTCGGCGAGGACCTCCGGGACCTGTTCGCGGGCGACGAGGACGCACTCGAGGGCGAGTTCGCCGAGAAGCAGTCCCGTCCCGACCTCCTCCACGGCGTCACCCAGCGCATCGACACCGGCTACGGGAAGCTCTACGTCACTATCAACGAGGACCCCGAGCGCGAGCGGCCGTTCGAGCTGTTCGCTAACACCGGCAACAGCGGTGGCTTCACGGGCTCGTTCACGGAGGCGCTCGCGAAGACCATCTCCGTCGCGCTCCGCTCGGGCGTCGACCCCGAGGAGATCGCCGACAAACTGCAGGGCATCCGCAGCCCGAAGGTCGCCTGGGACAAGGGCGAGCAGGTCAACTCTATCCCGGACGCCTTCGGTACCGCGCTCCGCCGCTACCTCGAAGGTGACGTCGACCGCGCGGCCTACCCCCAGCAGCAACACCTCACCGAACTCACCGACGAGTCGACGGCCACCCGCGAGACCGACGGCGGTGGGGCCGACGCCGCGGTCGGCGGCCCGCAGGGCCCGGTCAGCGCGGGCGAGGGCGCTGCACAGGACGCCGAGGACGCGACCCAGTCGCTCATCGAGGCGGGCGAGAGCCCCGAGTGTCCGGACTGCGGGTCGATGAGCCTCTACTTCAGCGAGGGCTGCAAGACCTGCGAGTCCTGCGGCTGGAGCGAGTGCTGACGTAGCGCTCGTTCACGCGCTCACGGCGAATCGCTACGGCGACCACGTCTCCGTCGAAACGCAGCTACTGGCACGGGTTCTTCGTCCAGTTCGCGGGATGGAGCGACAACACACAGATGGTTACGTAGCCACGCGTGCGGCAAGAGATGTACATCTGCGGGCGTCGTCCGGGTCGTCCCGGCGGCCGTCACTACAGGTCGTCCGTCTCGGTGGGCCGCCGTGAGGTCTCGGCGACGCGGGCGCCGCTGTCCGCTTGGCGGTCCGTGAGTTCGCGCTGCGGGAACGGGATCTTGACGTCCGCTTCGCCGAAGGCGGTCTTGACCGCGTGGATGACGACCTGTGCGGCGCGCCACCTGCGCTGTGGCGTCGGATTGTCGATCCAGAACCGGACCTCCAGGAGGACCGCCGAATCGGTGAACTGCACCGGCAGCACCTGTGGGGCTGGCTGGCTCATGATCTCGTCCAGGTCGCTGATCGCCTCGAGGGCAACTGCCTCCGCGCGCTCCGGGTCGGTGTCGTAATCGACGCCCACTTCGACGGTGTGCCGGAGCTTTCCCTCGACGCTGCGGTTGATGATTGTCCGATTGTTCACGCCCTCGTTGGGCAGGACGACGTGTTCGCCGTCGAGGTTGCGTAGCCGGACGTGGTTGATCGATATCTCGGTGATGAACCCCTCGTGGTCGCCGATGCGCACCCAGTCACCCACCTCGAAGGGCCGGGACAGCATCAGCACGAAGCCGGCGAGAATCGAGCCGAGCGTGCTCTGGAACGCTAGCCCGAGGACGATACCGAGGACGCCAGCCCCCAGCAGCAGATCGCTCAACTGGATGCCCCAGAGAGCCAACGACGCGAAGACGGCGGCGACGTAGACGACGACCTGACCGATGTAGAAGAGGATGCGGCGCTGGTGTCCGGTCATCGTGCGCTCCTTCGGCCGCTCACCGAGCAGTAGCCGCTTGACGATCCGTGTTACCGCGTGGGCGGCGACGAAGACGACGACTGTGAGGAGGACGAGAATTGCCGCGTTGACGCCGAACTCGAGTGCGCCCATGATAGACAGCAGGTCGGCGGTCGATTGCCACTGCTGTACGAGGACGACGGTGACGACGACGGTAAGCGCAAGGAGGAGTCCAGCGCGGACGAGTTCCGCGTTCACCGTCCGGAAGCGGGCCTGCAACCAGGTGCCGAGGTACCAGATGCCGATTGCGGCGAGGCTAGCGACAGCGATGATTTCCAGCGTGCCGTCGACCGGGATGCTAGATTGGAGTAAGCCCAGTAGCGGGGGGACCATCTCCGGAGACTCCCTCACCCTGTTCTCTACGGTGCGCTGCCAGATAAACTACAGACGTGTTAGACGCGGTCGGGGGGTTCGGACGGTCAGGTTTCGCACCGGGTCCGCCCTGGTGGCCGCTGCGATGGATACGCCTAAACCGCTCGCGTCCGCAGCCTCCCGCATGGCCGAGGACGCGGGCGGCCCGACGTGCCCGATGTGCGAGGCGCACCTCTTCAAGCGCCACTGCAAGTACGTCTGCCCGCAGCACGGCGTCATCATGGACTGCTCGGACAACTTCTGGGTGTGACCCACAGAAGATAGAGAAGCGGTACCCACCTCGCCAGCAGTGAGGCCGCGGGACGCACCCCGCTACAGTCTCTCGGTTTCGGACGACCCGGTGATTCTCGCCCCTGTGTTCCACTCCGACGGTTCGAACAGATCCAGTCAGGCACTCACGCGCGTCTGCCGCGACAGAGCGCGACCCACCCCCGAGAACCGCGCCACGGTGTTGCTCGGTGCGGTGCTCAGGTCGTGAGTTCCTCTGTCGGTGTATCATCTCCCAGCGCTCACGACTCGGCGACTCCTATCGCTGTCGACAGGTGAGACGCCCTATCGTAACGCATTTTCACCACATTCTGAGTGAATGGCTGTAATGAGGTCAGGAGACAGACGAGGACGCCGAGACTACCTGACAGACGACGTAGTAGAATCTCTGCAATCCATTCTCGAAGACCACCAAACGTTCTCTGAAACGACTGTACGAGCAGCGTTCCGAGCGGAGTGTGAGAAGTTCGAGGAATTATTCCAGGACGATACCTCTATTTCGTCGGTTCGAGACATGGCACTCCACCAAGTCGAGCAATACGCAGAGGATGGTGAACTCCCGGAGGCCATAGACGTGCCTGACGAATAGGGCGCTGGTCGATACTGCTGGTGGTCTGCACAGCACCACACCGCGCGTGACAGAGCACGACCCCACCTCATCGGCCTCGTTCTCGTGGGCGGACGGGCGACTCCTGCCGTCTCCACTCCAGCCGTCTCCGTCGTGGGTGTCTGCGCCGTGGGAAGTGGGCTGGCCATATCGCCTTAATACGTGGCGGCCGTAGCGATTCCTCGTATGAGCGTCATCGTGGAGTTCACGATTCCTGCCACGGAGTTCCTGCTCGGGGAGGTGCTGGCGGACCCGCCGGGGATGCGCATCGAACTCGAACGGCTCGTCCCGACCAGCGATGCGGTCATGCCCTTCCTCTGGGTGCGCGGGGCCGACCACGCAACGTTCGAACAACGGGTCCGGGAGAATCCTGCTATCGGTACTGTCGACGCCCTCGACCGTGCCGACGACTGGGTGCTCTACCGCGTCGAGTGGGCCGATGAGCCGTTCAGCCTCCTGGAAATCATCAACACCAGCGGGGGCGTCATCCTGGAGGGTAACGGCGACTCCGAGTGGCAGTTCCGCCTGCGGTTCCCACACCACGATGCGCTCTCGACGTTCTACAATTTCTGCACGGAGGAGAATATCACCCTCCACATCGAGCGGTCGTACACGCTCACCGAGAAGACCCCGACCGGCCACCGGTTCGACCTCACGCAGCCCGAGCGGGAGGCACTCGTGCTGGCGCTCCACCAGGGCTACTTCGAGTCGCCGCGCCAGTCGTCACTCGCGGACCTCGCCGCCGAACTCGGGGTTTCCGAGCAGGCCGTCTCTAACCGGCTGCGCCGCGGCAACGAGAAAATCCTCGAACAAACTCTGCAGTCCTCGGCCGCCGACTTCGAGTGACCTCTCCATCCGTGCCCCACCGTCTTAAAAAAGGGTTGAGCGTTCAACAGTGATTCCTATTCTGGATTGAGGACTACACTCGTGCATGTCCACCGCCCCCCTTTCCGCGACGAAGGCTGACGCGGCGACCGTGAGTCGGTTGCACACGGCCCTGGCGAGCGAGCGGCGGCGGCTGGTGCTGGCGTACTTCGAAACCACGGACGAGGACATGGCGTCCCTGGCCGACCTCGCCACGTTCATTTCGACGCATCAGGCTGACAGCGAGCGGGAGCGCGTTCGGGGGCACCTTCGGCACGCCGACCTGCCGAAGTTAGCGGACCTGGGCCTCATCGACTACGACGCTCGCACCCAGACCAGCCGGTATTGGGGTGCTCCCTCGGCGGTCGTCGCCGAGGAGTGGACCCAGTATCTCCGAGCGACAGTGGACCCCTGATGGAAATGCTGATGTGCCGGTCGTGTGGCGAATTCGTCCGGGCCACCACGGCGGATGAAGAGTTCGTACCGATGGTAGACTCGTGCCCCGACTGTGGCGGTGTGGAGTTCATGCATAACGCCACCGGGACGATTGTCTGCGTCGACGACTGACTGCACACCGAGGGATACACCGCCGGCTGCGGGCCGTACGGACCGCACCGATCGCGCCTGCCCCACCAGTGTGGGCGTGGGGTCACTCCGCCGCCACGAATGTGGCCAGCCCGTTCTGTTCGACCGTCACCCGATACCCTCGTACGTGAACGCGACCACCACCCCGGCCTCCGGAGGCGCCACCTGGGTATACGTGTTCTACGGTGTGACATCTGCAACTTCTGGGTCTCCTGACTCACGCCCGCCGTGCCCGCCACGCGCGGTGCGCGACCGGCGTCAGAACGAGTAGCGCGGCGAGTGCGCCACCGACGAGCAGCGTCGGGTCCACCCGCGCGGCGTCCATCGTGAACGCGTTCAGCCCGCTGCCGAGCGTGACCGTCGCCACCACCCACGGGAGTTCGCCGAGCAGCGTCCCGCCGACGAACGCGCGGAGGCCGACGCCACCGGCGCCCGCTGCGGCAGAAATCGGTTCGGAAGGCGTCGGTGCGAGGCGCGCCGCGACGACGCCGCGGAGGTCGCCCGTCGCGTCGAAGTAGCGCCGGCTCCCGTCGGTGAACCGACCCAGAAGGCGGCCGTCCGCCGGGGCGCGGCGGCCGACGACGTAGGCGGGGAGGCTGGTGCCCACCGCGCCGACGAGTGCGACGGGCACACCGACGGCGACGCCGTACCGGAAGCCGACGAGCGCCGACAGCAGGCTGATCGGCCAGCCCAGGAACGGCCTGATTGCGTACAGGCCCACGAGGAACAGCAGGAACCAGGGGCTGGCGACGGCCGCGCGGAGCACGCCGAGCGCGCTGTCGGGGCGGACGGCGACGGCGACGACCACCAGCGCGGCGACCGCCGCGCCGGCCGCGTACCGTTTCATCGCCGCCCGCTATCCGGGGCAGGCGCTTATCGTTGTCCATCCGCGCAAGCGTCAAGTGCGCCGTCGACCCAGGAGTATCCATGAGCGACGGCGACGACGGCGCCGAGCACGCGGGCGACCAGGCGGCCGACCCCGTGGAACTCGGCGTGGAACTGCTCTCGAAACTGGAGTTCGAGTCGCTCTCCGTCGCCGACGCCATCGACCGAATCGAGACGGTGACCACACACCCGCGGACGACCCGCGAGATCCTCGACGCCGCCGAGGAGCGCGGCGTCATCGAACGAGAGGACGGCGAGGTGTACCCCCAGGGCGGCGCCTACGTGTCGTTCCGTTCGGAGGTGTTCACGAAGGAGGGGGAGTTCTCGTGTCGGCGCTGCGGGTCGGCGATAGCGACGGGCTACTTCGTTCGGCTAGACGCCGGCGAACTCGGCGCCTTCGGCTCCTCGTGCATCCGGAAGGTCACTGGTCGGGAATGAGCGCCCGGAGCGCCGCGAGGCGCTCGCGCTGGGCGTCGAGAACCGCCTGCTGTGCGTCGACGACCTCCCGCTGTCGCTCGATGGTCTCGGCCATCTCGGCGACCACGTCCTCCATCTCGTCGAGTTCCGTCTCGAGGTCCTCGGGCGCGACTGGCGGTTCGACCTTCGCGGCCGCCGTCTCGAAGCCGCTCGACTCGAACTCGTCGTCCTCGCCACGCTCGCCACCCGTCTCGGCGGCGGCTGCGGACCGCCCGCCCGCCTCCTCTGCGACCTGGGCCTGCGCGCCCGCCGACTCGGGCGCCCCGGCGGCTTCCTCGTCGTCCTCGCCGACGCCGCTGGTGTCGATGGGGTCGACGCCGCCGCCGAACGACACCTCGTCGGTTGCCGCGTCGTCGTCCTCGTCGACGTTCAGCCGCGCGAACTCCTCGGCGCTGGCCACGTCGTGGTAGGCGTAGACGGCCTCCTCGACGGTCTCGCGGACGTCCCGGAACTCCTCGTTCGGCGCCTTGATTCGCTGGGTGCGCCCGGTCGTCTCGAGGGCGAGCTGGCTCGCGACGTTGCCGTCCTCGACGTCGATGCCGGTGACGGCCTCGAAGGAAATCTCCTCGTAGTCCGGACCCCAGACTGCCTCGCCGATGTGCCTGACGACGCGGTCGCTGGTCACGACCAGCGTGAGTTCGCTGAACCGGTACGTTCGCTTGACGGTCTCGCCCGCCTGCGTGACGCCAGCAGCGTTCAGCACACCGGCGATGATGGGGTGGAGTACGTCGTCGAGTTTGCCCGACGGGACGGAGAACGTCTCCTCCCCGTCGAGGCCGTAGTCGAGCGTTATCTTCGCCTTCCGGCGCCCCTCGCTGACCTGGATGCCCTCGGCGTCGTGTGAGAACTCCTCGACGGTCTCGTCGCTGAGCAGTCCGTCGGCCCTGTAGATGACGGTTCGCGTCGGCGTGACGAACAGCGCGTCCTCCCCCTTCAGCGGCACGTGCGCGGCGACGTCCTCGTCCCCGAGCGACGACTGGACGAGCGCGGGTACGTTCATGTACGCCCGAAACCACCGCCTCGGCTTAAACCCGACGGGTGGCCACTGCAGATGAGAACGTTAAAGAATGGGCTCCGCCTAGCGGCAACTGCGCCCGGGTGGCTTAGCTGGTCATAGCGCCGCACTCATAGGGTTCCGAGCTTCGGTGCGGCAACCCACGCCACGTGGTTGTTCGGCATGTCCGCGAGGCCCGCCGAGCCTCGAACCTGGGACATGCGGAGATCGAGGGTTCAAAACCCTCCCCGGGCATTCTGCGCGAGACGTACACTGGAAGTGAGCCCTGGCTCTCCATCTTCTGAAGGAAACGAGTGGGCCAAATCGGCCTACATGTCAACGTACTTTGATGGGGTGGGTGCGAGCGTACGGGAGGCGTGCTAGCGGCTGACTAGCGTCCGACGCGGGCAAACTGGCCGGAAAACTCCGATATCTACGAGAAGCGTTCCGCGGGCTCGATAAAACGTCTAAACGGTTTCAAACACGTTCTAAACTGAGGTTACTTCGCGGCTGACGAACTGAATCGGGATGAAACGATTCCAACGGTCGGCCCCCTATATGGTGGCGCCGCCAGTACACTGTGATGACGAGGTGAACTCCTGATGTCAACCCCCTCCCGCTCCGCTCTCGCCGAGGCCGCATCGGACGCCGTTTCGACGCCAGCGTCCGCGACGGTCCTGAAGCCCCTCGAAGTCGTCGGCTTCTGGTCGGCCGTCGCCCTCCCGTTCCTCTACCTCCCGCTGGTCGTCTCCGGCCCGACATCGCCGGCCGAACAGACTGCGCTCGCCGGCCTGGTCGCGGCCCACGTGGTCGCGCTCCTGCTCGGCAGCCGGCACCGCACCGACGAGTAACCGACCGCGCCGTCACCCGAAGACGCACCGCTTAACACCGCCGCTCTCCTCCCGTCTCGCATGGGTCTCGACTCCGTTCCGCTCGGCCGCACCGGCCTCAAGGTCTCCGAAATCGCGTTCGGCACCTGGCGGTTCGGCCGGGAGAACGACGACGGCGACGTCGAGGTCGGCCGCGAGCGAGCGCACGAACTGCTCGACGCGTACGCCGACGCCGGCGGCCGCTTCATCGACACCGCGGACATGTACGGCGCCGGCCGCGCCGAGCAGTACATCGGCGACTGGCTCGCCGACCGCGACCGCGAGGAGTTCGTCGTCGCCTCGAAGATCTACTGGCCGACCCGCGACGACCCGAACGGCCGCGGCCTCAACCGCAAGCACCTCCGGAACAACGTCGACGAGATCCTCGACCGCCTCGGCACGGACTACGTCGACCTCCTCTACATCCACCGCTGGGACGACGACACGCCCGCACGCGAGTTCATGCGAACGCTCGACGGCTTCGTCCGCGACGGCGAGGTCAACTACCTCGGCACGTCGACGTTCGAGCCGAACGCCTGGAAGGTCGCGAAGGCAAACGAGATCGCGCGCCGCGAGGGGTACGAGCCGTTCACCGTCGCCCAGCCCCGGTTCAACGCCGTCAACCGCGAGGTAGAGGGGAACTACCTCGAGATGTGCGTGGACTACGACGTTGGCGTCGTGCCGTGGTCGCCGCTCGCGGGCGGGTTCCTCACCGGGAAGTACAGCCGCGGCGAGGAGCCCCCGGAGGGGACCCGGGGCGCCACCGACCAGCAGTTCGTCGACTCCTACCTCACCCCCGAGAACTTCGACGCCCTCGAGGAGGTCGAGGCCGTCGCGGGGGAGGTCGGTGCGTCCCCGGCCCAGACCGCGCTCGCGTGGCTGGTCCACCACGACAGCGTCACCGCACCCATCACCGGGGCGCGGACGCCCGAGCAGCTCCGCGAGAACCTGGACGCCGCGGACATCGACCTCACCGACGAGCAGTTCCAGCGCATCGCCGACGCGAAGTAGCGCTCCGTTCTACGCCCACGTCGCCCGGACCTTCCCGAGTTCGTCGGCGAGCGCCCGGCGCTTCAGCAGGCAGAACCCGGCGAAGATGACGACGAACCCGACCACCACGTTGGGGGTGACCGGCTCGTTCGTGACGTAGAGGCCGCCGACCGCGGCGAAGACCGGCGCGACGTAGCTCACCAGGTTGATCTCGATGGCGCCGAGGCGGTCGAGCAGCTGGAAGTAGATCAGGAAGCCGACGGCGCTGGCGGCCAGCGAGAGGTACGCGAGCGCCCACAGCGCGTCGCCATCGAGGGGAATCGACTGGGTCTCGCCCGCGCCGAGGCTGACGACGTGCATGAGGCCGGCGCCCAGAATCATCGCCCACGCCTCCAGCGTCTCGATCGAGAGGTCGTCGTCGACGCGCTGGGTGAGCACGCTCCCGAGCGCGAAACACGCCGCGGCGAGGAAGACGAGCAGTTCGCCGACGGTGCTCTCCCCGAGCAGGTTCGAGAGGTTCGGGTCCGACAGCACGACGACGCCGACGAGACCGAGCAGGAGGCCGAGGACGCCGACGACGGAGAGCCGTTCGGAGGGGAGGAACGCCCGCGCGAACCCCGTGGTGAGGACGGGGCTGAGGCTGACGAGCACCGCGGCGGCGGCGCTCGACACGTCAGGACTCGTCTCGCCGACGAAGAGCAAGGCGTGGTAGGCCGCAATCATGAACACGGCAGCGATGCCGACAGCAGTCCAGTCCGCCCGCGAGTGCGGACGCCACTGGTCGGTGACGTGCGCAGCGTAGGCGAGCATCACCACGCCGGCGATGTCGTAGCGGACGGCCGCGAACAGCACGGGTTCGAAGCCCGCGCGGAGGCCGGCCTTGATCGCGACGAACGCCGACCCCCAGACCGCCGCGAGCGCGAGGAACAGGAGGGCGTCCCGGTAGTTGGTCACGCCGAGAGTCCGCTCGCGAGCACGTTTACGCTTTCGAAGCCGGGCACGTCTTGCCGCCGCCTCGGCGCGGCGTCCTCACGCCCCGCTTCGCTCCGCGTGGAGCGCGCGCAGGACGTCCTCGCGCGTGACGAGGCCGACGAGCGTCTCGCCCTCGACGACGGGAACGCGGTTCACGTCGCGGTCGTCGGAGGCGAGAATCGCGAGCACGTCGTCCATGCTGGCGTCCGGTTCGACGGTGAGCACGTCCGTCGTCATGATCTTCCGAATCGGCTTGCCGGCGTGGCGCGCAAGGTCAAGTTCCGACTCCAGTTCGTCCCACGAGAGGTCGAACCCGTACTCCAGGGACTCGAGGAACGGCGGGAGGCCGATGGGAATCCAGATGGTGCGGTCTTTCGGCTGGAACAACTCCACCATGTCCCGCTGGGTGACGACGCCGACGAGTCGGTCCGCGTCGTCCACCACGGGGAAGCCGGTGAAGTCCCGGCGGGCGAGCTTCCGGAGCACCTCGCTGACCTCCTCGTCCTCGTGGACTGTCTCGACGTCAGCCGTCATCAGGTCACGTGCCTGCATACGTGGAGGGTCGCGGGCCCGCCACGTATCGTTTTGGTATCGGCGCACTGCTTAAGTGCCGGCGCGGAAAAACAGTAGTATGGCCATCGTGGGCCGGTCAAATCTCCGCGACCTGTTCGACGACTCCCCGACGCCGCACATCGCCCACCCGCCGCGCTCCCATCGACGGGACTTCTACGTCGCCACCGACGGCTCCTACGCCAGCGACGGGAGCGGCCTGGGCGTCATCATCGAAGCACGGGACGGCGAACGGGTAGCACGACTCTCGGTGCCCGACGAGGCGCCGAACAACAACGTCGCCGAGTACCGCGCGCTCCACCTCGGCCTCGACACGCTCGCCCACCGCGCACCGGCGAACGCGAGCGTCGGGGTCCTCGTCGACCACAACAACCTCGCGGGCAACGTGAACGCCGCGATGCTCGCCTCTCGCACGCGGGACTACCGTCCGCTCAAGCAGTTCACCGTCCCGGCGTCCGCGGAGCACCACTGGCGGGGCATCCGCGCCCGGGTCGTGGGCTTCGACGAACTCCGCGCCGCGCAGGTCGACAGCAAGCACAACCCGGCCCACGTCCTCGCGAACGAACCGGGCCAGTACGCACACGTCAACCAGGAACCCGCGCGCTGTCTGCTCCCGGAGGTGTCGGAGTCCGACCCGCAGATTCCGCCGCCCTCGCGGGCAGACCGCCGCGTCGGCGACTAAAACCCACTTTTTGCGCTGCGGGGGGTCGCGTAGCGACCCCCGCTCGGCAAAAACTTGCGGAAAAAGCACTCCTCCTTCACTTCGCTTCGCTTCGTACAGTCGTCGGCCCACGCTCACTTCGTTCGCGCGGTGAACAGTGCGCTCCGCGCACTGGTGCTGGTCTTCTGATGGCTACCGGCAACCGAAAATGGGGGAACGAGATACCGCTACGTCATTCGTTCTGCTGTGCGTCGACGACGGCGACGGCGGCGAGGTTCACGATGTCCTTCACCTCGTCGCCCCGCTGGAGGACGTGGACGGGCTTGTCCATGCCGACCAGCATCGGGCCGATGGCGTCAGCGCCGCCGAGGCGCTGGAGCAGCTTGTAGCCGATGTTGCCCGACTCCAGATTCGGGAAGATGAGCACGTTCGCGGGGTCGTCGAGTTCCGAGAACTCGTAGGTGCCCCCGAGGATGTCCTCGACGACGGCGGTGTCGGCCTGCATCTCGCCGTCGACGGGGAAGTCGACGTCCGGGTCCTCGCGGAGCATCCGTGCGGCGTGCCGGGGCTTCCGGGTGCCCTCGTTGTCGACGCTGCCGAAGTTCGAGTACGACAGCATCGCGACGCGCGGGTCGACGTTGAACCGCCGGGCGAGGTCCGCCGTGTGCTGGGCGACCTCCGCGAGCACCTCCTCGTCGGGGTCCTGATTGACGGTGGTGTCCGCGCAGAAGACGACGCGGTTCTTGAACGTCAGCATGTAGACGCCCGCGACGTAGTCGGCGTCCGGCGCCGTGCCGACGACCTGCAGCGGCGGGCGGAGCGCGCTCGGGTAGTGGTGCATCAGGCCCGTGAGGAAGGCGTCGGCGTCGCCGGCTCGCACCATCGTGGAACCGAGGTAGTTGGGGTCGCGTTTCACGAGCGACTCGGCCTCGCTCTCCGTGATGCCCTTGCGCTGGCGGAGTTCGTACAGCTGTTCGGCGTACTCCTCGTGGTCGCCCTCGTCGGGGTCGACGATCTCGGGCTCGAACTGGAGGCCCAGCCCCTCGACGATGCCGTGGATGGTCTCGCGGTCGCCGATGAGCACGGGCTCGGCGATGCCCTCCTCGGCCATCTGGTAGGCCGCGCGGATCATCTTCTCGTCGTCGCCCTCGCCGAGCGCCACGCGCTTCGGGTCGCTCTTGGCCTTGTTGAGGACGATGCGCATCATCTCGCGGGACTTCCCGAGGCGCGCCTCGAGTTTCTCGCGGTAGTCCTCGAGGTCGAGTTCGCGGCGAGCGACGCCCGAGTCCTGGGCGGCGCGCGCGACGGCGGGCGCCACCTCGAACAGTACGCGCGGGTCGAGCGGTTTCGGGATGATGTACTCGGAGCCGAACTGCAGGGGCTGGTCGCCGTAGGCCTTCACGACCTCGTCGGGGACGTCCTGCTTCGCGAGGTCGGCGAGCGCCTCCGCGCACGCGACCTTCATCTTCTCGTTGATGTCGGTGGCGCGCACGTCGAGTGCGCCCCGGAAGATGAACGGGAAGCCGAGGACGTTGTTCACCTGGTTGGGGTAGTCCGAGCGCCCGGTCGCCATGATGACGGTGTCGTCGCGGGCGTTCTTCGCGGCCTCGTAGTCGATCTCGGGGTCCGGGTTCGCCATCGCGAACACGATGGGGTCCGCGGTCATCGACTGGACCATCTCCTCGCTGACGATACCACCGACGGAGAGACCGACGAACACGTCCGAGCCATCCATCGCGTCCGCGAGGTCGCCGCCCTCGCCGGGCTGGGCGAACTCCTCTTTGAACTCGTTGACGTCGCGGTCCTCGGTGATGATGCCCGAGGAGTCACACATCGTGATGTTCTCCCGCTGGACGCCGAGACTGACGTAAAAGCGCGCGCTGGCGATGGCGGAGGCGCCGGCGCCCGAGAAGACGACCTCGACCTCCGAGATGTCCTTCCCGGAGATCTCCACGGCGTTCAAAAGCGCCGCCCCGGAGATGATAGCGGTGCCGTGCTGGTCGTCGTGGAACACCGGGATGTCCATCTTCTCGCGGAGGCGGTCCTCGATCTCGAAGCACTCCGGCGCCTTGATGTCCTCGAGGTTGATGCCGCCGAACGTCGGCTCCATCGCGTTGACGGACTCGATGATGTCCGCGGCGTCCTGCTGGTCGAGTTCGATGTCGAAGACGTCGATGTCCGCGAACCGCTTGAACAGCACTCCCTTCCCCTCCATGACCGGCTTGGAGGCCTGGGCGCCGATGTCGCCGAGGCCGAGCACCGCCGAGCCGTTCGACACGACGCCGACGAGGTTCCCCTTCGCGGTGTACTTGAACGCGTTCTCGGGGTCGTCGGCGATTTCCAGGCACGGCGCGGCCACGCCGGGCGAGTACGCCAGCGAGAGGTCCCGCTGCGTGTTCGTCGGCTTCGTCGTCGCGATCTCGAGTTTCCCTGGCGGGTCGCTGGCGTGGTAGTCCAGCGCGTCTTCGTCCAGTCCCATGTTCTACTCGTGCCGCGGCTACCGGCAAAAGCCTGTCCCAACGCGTCGAAGCCGGATTCGTCGGACGTCGAACTCCGGGGGTCGCGCGCGAGACGACACGCATACGTACCGACAGCCGAAAGTTCTGGATATGGCTCGCCGCTCGTACTATCTCGCGGCCGTGACGACCGCGCTCACGTTCGTCCTCATCCTGCTGGGTGAGTTCACCGCCGTCTCCGGGTCCGGCGCGACCTGCGGTCTGGAGTGGCCGTACTGCAACGGACAACTGCTCCCGTTCGGCCTGCCGCTCCACGACTTCATCGAGTGGTTCCACCGCGCCGTCGCGATGGTCGTTGGCTTCTTCATCGTCGGCACGGGCGTCGTGGCGTGGCGCCGCTTCGACGAGCGCGACATTCAACTCGGCGGCGTGCTCGCCGTCGTCCTCCTGCCGCTGACGGTGATTCTGGGCGGCACCACCGTGACGTTCAGCGGCCTGCTCCCGTGGGGGTACATGCCGCTCACGCAGGCCGTCCACCACCTCGCCGCCCTCGCCATCTTCGGCACGCTCGTCTACACCACGATCCGGATCAGAGAGGTGGCCGGCGTTGGTCTCGGGCGCGTCCGCACCGCGGCGCTGGCCGGCCTCGCGCTGCTCCCGCTCGAACTCGCCTTCTCCCGGAACACGCTGTTCGCGGCCTACGGCACCCGCGTCCAGTTGACCCACCACTTCTTCGAGTTGCTCGTGTTCACCGCGGCGCTGGTCGCCTGCGTCCGGGCGCTCCGGCGGGGTGCCGACCGCGGCGCGGCGCTGATGGGGCTCGCGACAGTCCTCGTCACCGTCCAGGTGCTGCTCGGCACCGGCATCGTCCAGTTCTCCACGACCGTCCAGGTCACGTACTACGCGCTCGCCGCTGGCGTCGGGGTACTGTTCGTCGCGGTCGTCTACGGGAAGCCGACCGCCGCGCCGGGCAGAGCCGGCGTGGAGAACTCCTGAGGACGGCGTCGTTCGAGGGGTTTTAAACCACGCGCCGTCTTACGAACATATCATGTCTGAACTCAACAGGCGGACGTTCCTCAAGAGCGTCGGCGGAACGGGCGTTGCACTCTCTGTCGCGGGCTGTTCGGAGCTCACCGGCAGCGGCGGCGGTGGCGAGAACACCATCGTCCCCGGCACTGCCTCCGGCTTCCCGCCGTTCGAGTTCGTCAACGAGAGTGGCGAACTCGTCGGCTTCGACGTCGACCTGCTGTCGGCTGTCGTCGAGCAGACCGACTACACGCTCGGCGAGTGGGAGGACCTGGAGTTCGGTCAGCTCATCACCGCCCTCGACAACGACCGCATCGACGTCATCGCGGCGGCGATGACCATCAACGACGAGCGTGACGAGACCATCGACTTCACGAACCCGTACTACGACGCGAACCAGGCCGTCCTCGTGCGGGAGGGTGGCGACTTCCAGCCGGGTTCGGTCGAGGACCTGGCTGACCGCCCCATCGGGGCCCAGTCGGGGACCACGGGCGCCGACCAGATGCAGATGCTGGTCGACGACGGCACCATCAGCAGCTCCCAGGCGACCACCTACGGCAACTACGTGCTCGCCGTCGAGGACCTCACGAACGGCAACACGGACGCCGTCATCGTGGACACACCGGTCGCGGAGACGTTCGTCTCCAACCGCAACGTCGTCATCGCGTTCACCATCCAGACCGGCGAGGAGTACGGCTTCGGCGTACGCGAGAACGCCTCCGAACTCCAGACCGCGCTCAACGACGGGCTCGCGGCCGTCCGCGAGGACGGCACGTACGATAACCTGACCGAGAAGTGGTTCGCTAGCGAGTAACGGCGATGGACCCGACGCAGTTCGTCCTCCAGGCGGGGGTCGGCGACTGGGAGTTCGTCTGGCGCCAGCGGGAGTTCTTCATCGCGGGCACCAGACTCGCCATCCTGCTGACGTTCTTCAGCATCGTGCTCGGGTTCGTCCTCGGCCTCCCGGCGGGCATCGTCGAAGCCTACGGCGGGCGGTACTCGAAGGGCGTCGTGCGACCGCTCGGCGTCGCCATTCGCGGGACCCCGATTCTCGTCATCATCGCGCTGACGTACTTCGCTGCCGGCGTCTCGCCGGCGTTCCTCGCGGCGACGCTGGCGCTGGGCGTGCGGTCGGCGGCCTACCAGAGCCAGATCTTCCGTGGCGCCATCGAGAGCGTCGGCGGCGGCCAGATGGAGGCCGCGCGCTCCGTCGGCCTCTCGAAACTCGGCGCCATCCGACACGTCGTCCTGCCCCAGGCGCTGCGGCGCTCGGTGCCCGGCTTCCAGAACGAGTTCACCATCGTGCTGAAAGACACCAGCATCGCCTACGCCATCGGCGTGGCCGAACTCCTGAAGCGGAGCTACGACCTCTTCTCGCTGCAGACGTCGGCCGCGCTCGAAGTGTTCCTGGCGGCGTCGCTCATCTACTTCGTGCTGACGGTGACGGTCAACCGCGGCATCGAGGCGCTCAACAGGCGCGTCGCCATCCCCGGAGGCAACTAACCATGACAGACCCACTACTCCGCGTCGAGGACGTCCACCAGAGCTACGGCGACGAGGAGGTCCTCGAAGGCATCTCCTTCGACATGGACCGCCAGGACGTGCAGGTGCTCGTCGGCCCCTCGGGCTCGGGGAAGTCCACGATGCTCCGCTGTATCAATCGCCTGACCGACATCGACGACGGCGACATCGTCCTCGACGGCGAGTCCATCTACGCGATGGACCAGAACGACCTCCGCCGGCAGGTCGGGATGGTGTTCCAGGACTTCAACCTGTTCGCGCACCTGACCGCGAAGAAGAACGTCTCCCTCGGACTGCGCCGCGTCAGGGAGTTTTCCAAGGAGGAGGCCTCCGAGCGCGCGCTCGAGGAACTCGAGCGCGTCGGCCTCGCCGAGCAGGCCGACTCCTACCCCGCCGAACTCTCCGGCGGTCAGAAGCAGCGAGTCGGCATCGCCCGCGCGCTCGCGATGGACCCCAAGCTGATGCTGTTCGACGAGCCGACGTCGGCGCTCGACCCCGAACTCATCGGCGACGTCCTGAGCGTGATGCGTGACCTCGCCGAGGAGGGAATGACGATGCTCGTCGTCACCCACGAGATGGGGTTCGCCCGCCAGGCCGCCACCGACATCATGTTCCTCGAGGACGGTCGGCTCGTCGAGCACGGCCCGCCCGAACAGCTGTTCGAACGCCCCGAGAAGGACCGCACCGCGGCGTTCCTCAGTCGACTCACGGAGCTCCACGGCGGGCAATGAGACGGCTCACCCAGCGGCTCGGCCGGAACGCCATCCTCGCGGTGTTCTGGTTCTGGTTCTCCCTGCGCCTGCTCAACGACTGGTTCGGCGGCGTCATCGTCGAGCAGGGGGAGCCGTTCGTCCCGCCGGCCCCGTTCGCCGAGGCGGCCGCCGCGCTGCGCGAGTCGGCGGTCGGCCTCGGCCTCATCGGTGCCCCCATCGGGTGGGTGGCGAACCTGCTCGGCTCCATCTCGTTCGCCGCGGAGTACCTCCCGGCGTTCGCCGCGGGCGCGTGGCTCACCGTCGTGCTGACGGTGCTGGGCATCTTCTTCGGCATCTTCATCGCGGTGCCGCTGGCGGCAGCCCGCGTCTACGGGCGCGTCTCGGGCTGGCTCGCGCTCGGCTTCATCGAACTCATCCGCGGGACGCCGCTACTCGCCCAGCTGTTCGTGCTCTACTACGCGCTCCCGCTGTCCCGCTGGTTCGCCGAGGTGCCGTTCGTCGGCACCGGCATCGTGCCCGCCCAGGCCGTCTGGGTGGCCGTCGTCGGCTTCACCATCAACAGCGCCGCCTACCAGGCCGAGTACATCCGCGGCGCCATCGAGAGCGTCCCAACCGGCCAGCTCACCGCCGCGCGGTCCATCGGCCTCTCGCAGGTCGGGGGAATCCGCTACGTCGTGCTCCCGCAGGCGCTCCGGTACGCCATCCCGTCGTGGACGAACGAACTCGTCTACCTCGTGAAGTACTCCTCGCTGGCGTCGTTCATCACCGTCACCGAGCTGTACGAGATCGCCGAGAGCACCGCCTACCAGAACTACCGGTTCCTGGACCTCTTCCTGCTTGCCGCGGTCGTCTACATCCTGCTCGTCCTCTCAGCGACGACGACGATGGAGTGGGTGCGCAAGCAGGTCGCCGTCCCGGGCGTTGGCGGCTCTGCGGGCGGCCGGACGTCGGGGAACTAGAAGAACTCGTCGAGCCCCGACTGGTCGTCGTCGGCCTCCGCGGCCGCAGCCTGTTCTTCGACCGACTCACTCTCGTCGTCAGTGAGCACGTCGTCCTCCTCAGCGTCCGCGTCGTCGCCCGCGTCTGCGTCCTCCTCCTCACTACCGAAGACGGCCGCGTCCGCGTCGCGGGTCGCGCCCTCGAAGGCGCCCCCGGAGTGGTCGACGGCCTCCTGCTCGCGGCGTTCCCGGGCGTCCTCGACGATTGACTCCACTTTGTTCGTCGTCTTCCCCGACCCCGTGACGAACGAGACGTGCTCGGCGTCGAGGTCGTAGGCCGCCGTCATCGCCACCGTCAGCTCCCGGTTCTTGCAGTGGTGGGTCATCACCGCGAGGAACGGGAGTACCTCGCTGCGCGCCGTCGCCATGCTACAGCCCGCGGTGTCCGCGATGTGGCGCGCGACGTAGTCTCGCTTCTCCCGGGTCGCCCGCGAACTGCCGAGCTTCCGCCAGTACGACGGCGGGCCGTAACGCGTCCAGCCGCCGTGGTCGTTCCGCCGCGCGGCCGCCACACCACCAGCGATGTTGTCCGTCGCGTACCGCCAGTAGGAGTACTCCTGGGTCGCCCGGACGCGGCCGAGCCAGACGTCCGCGTTCGAGAGGAACTCGTAGGCGACCGCGAGTTCCTCGCCGTAGTAGTCCTTCGGGACGTTGTCCTCGACCCAGTTGATGAGGTCGTCGGGCGTCTCGTCGACGTCGTAGGCCGCTTCGAGTGCGTCCTGGGCGCCGTGGGTCTTGATGAGCGCGTCGAGGAAGTCGAAGACGCCCTCCGAGCGGTCCCGCTCGCCCATCACAACGTCGTCGACGGTGAGCTTCCGGGACGTCTCCGCAAGCGCCTGCAGGTCGTTGACCGCCGACCGGAGGTCCCCCGAGTTCTGCTCGGCGATGGCCTCCAGGGCCTCGTCGTCGTACGCCACGTCCTCGCGCCGGCAGATGTCCCGGAGGACGGGGACGATGGAGCGCTTCGAGACGTCCCGGAACTCGATGTCCCGGCAGGCGTTCCGGACCCCGTTGCTCATGTCGTAGTACTCGTTGGCGATGAGGACGATGGGCTGGGTGGCCTCCTTGACGAGCCGCGTGATGGCCGCCGAGCCACCCCTGTCGACGTTGCCGTGGAGGTTGTCCGCCTCGTCCATCACGACGAGTTTCCGGCCGCCGGAGCCGCCGGTGAGCGTGCCGGACTTCGCGGCCTCGCCGGCGACCCGCTCGACGACGTCTGCGGTGCGCTGGTCGGAGGCGTTCAGTTCCACCACGTCCCAGCCCTCGTCCGCCGCGAGCGCGTGGGCGGCCGACGTCTTCCCGATACCGGGACTCCCGTGGAGGATCGCCGCCTCCCCGTGGTCCGCCCACGTGTCCGCCCACTCCCGCAGGGCGTCGCGGGCCTTGTTGTTCCCGCGCACCTCCGAGAGCGAGGACGGCCGGTACTTCTCCGTCCAGTCGGTCATTAGCGGAGGAAGGTGCGAGGTGCGTTTAGTGGTTGCGGAGCGCGTGGGGAGCGAAGCGAGCCCACGTTACTGTGAACGGTGAACGAAGTGAGCCGTGACCCGCGTTGTCCGACTGGAAGGAGGACAACGGGATGAGCGAACGGGGAACGAAGTGACCCGTGAGCCGCGTTTGGTGGTTGCGGAGCGACCCTCGACGGGACCATGACAAGCAGTGCGCCCCAAACTCGTTGAGGGTCCGGCGAGTACTAGCACCCGTGGAGGACCACTCGACCCACGGCGGCAGTCCACGGGGGTACGGACCGGACGGGCACGCTGCACCAGGCGGTCTAGCGGTCGCCGCGGACGGCCTCCGACTCGTCCCGTCCGAGACGCGCTTCGACCCGGGGACGCCCACGGAGTGGACGTTCCGCGTCGTCGACGAGGACGGGGAGGCGGTGACCGACTTCGAGGCGGCCCACGGCCGCCCCAGCCACCTCGTCGTGGTCCGCCGGGACCTGACCCGCTTCCAGCACCGCCACCCCGAACTGGACGGCGACGGCACGTGGCGCGTCGAGGAGTTCGCGCTCCCGGACCCGGGTGTGTACCGCGCGTTCGTCGACATCGTCGTCGACGGCACCCCGACAACGCTCGGGTTCGACCTCTTTGCCGCCGGCCCAGCGGACGTGGCCCCGCGACCCGACGCCTCGCGGCAGACGACGGCTGGCGACTACGAGGTCGAACTGCTCGCCGACGAGGTTGCGCCCGGGGAGCGCACTACGCTGTCGTTCGAACTGCGGCGCGACGGCGACCCGGTCGGAGAACTCGGCGAGTACCTCGGCGCGCTCGGACACCTCGTGGCGCTCCGTGAGGGCGACCTGGCGTACCTCCACGTCCACCCGGAGGCGAGTGCGCTCGACGGCGGACGCGTCGAGTTCGCCGCGCGGTTTCCCACCCCGGGACGGTACCGGCTGTTCCTCCAGGCGAGGCCCGAGGGAGTCCTCACGACGGCGCAGTTCGACGTCCGCGTCGACCCGTAACGCCGGCACCGTTGCTTCCGGTGCTGCAGGGGACGCCCCCGGAAGCAATGTGACTGGCCAGCGTAGGCGCTACCAGCGCACCGACCGATGGACGACCACGAACACACCCACGGTGGCGGGGACGACGACCAGACCGACCGCACCGAACAGCGCATGCTGGAGGAGGAGGGCACGGCGAGAGACGCGGCAGGTCCGTCGGAGCACGCCGTCGGCCACGGCGAGCCCCACGCGGGTGGCGGCCACGCGGGAGGCGGCGCTCACGGGGAGACGAGCGGCCACGGGGACCACGGCGGCGGGATGCACGCCGGACACGAACAGCTGTTCCGGCGGCGCTTCTTCGTCTGTCTGGTCCTCTCGGTTCCCGTACTGGCGTACAGCGAGATGCTCCAGGAGTGGCTCGGGTTCTCCGCGCCCGCGTTCCCCGGCAGCGAGTGGGTCGGCCCGCTGTTCGCCGTCGTCGTCTTCGCGTACGGCGGCGTCCCGTTCCTCCGGATGGCCGTCCCGGAGATGCGCTCGCGGGAGCCGGGGATGATGACGCTCATCTCGATGGCCATCTCCGTGGCGTTCGCCTACAGCCTCGTCAGCGTCTTCGTCGAGGGGCTGACGGGGTTCTTCTGGGAACTGGTGACGCTCGTCGTCATCATGCTGCTGGGCCACTGGATCGAGATGCGCAGCGTGCGCCGGGCCTCCGGCGCGCTCGACGAACTGGCGAAGCTCCTCCCCGACACCGCCGAGCGTATCACCGACGCGGGGACCGAGGAGGTGGCCGTCGGCGACCTGGACGCCGGCGACCTCGTGCTCGTCCGGCCAGGCGCGAGCGTGCCGGCGGACGGCGTCGTCGAGGAGGGGGAGTCTGACGTGACGGAGGCGATGATCACCGGCGAGTCGAAGCCGGTGTCGAAGGCGCCCGGCGACGAGGTGGTCGGGGGCACCGTCAACGGCGACGGGAGCCTCCGCGTCCGCATCACCGCGGTCGGCGACGACAGCGCGCTGGCGGGCATCATGCGCCTCGTGGAGGAAGCCCAGCAGAGCAAGTCGCGGACCCAGGCGCTCGCCGACCGCGCGGCAGGGTGGCTGTTCTACGTCGCCGTCGGCGCCGCGGCCGTCACCGCCGTCGCGTGGACGCTCGCCGTCGAGTTCGACGCGACGGTCGTCGAGCGCGTCGTCACCGTGCTCGTCATCGCCTGTCCGCACGCGCTGGGTCTCGCGGTCCCGCTCGTCGTCGCCATCAACACGTCGCTGGCCGCGCGCAACGGGATGCTCGTCCGGGACCGCGTCGCGATGGAGCAGGCCCGCGACCTCGACACGGTCGTCTTCGACAAGACGGGGACGCTCACGGAGGGCGAGCAGGGCCTCGTGGCCGTCGAGACCCAGGGCATCGACGAGGAGGACGCGCTCGAACTCGCCGCGGCCGTCGAAGCGGATTCCGAGCACATGATCGCCCGCGCCATCCGGGAGGGGGCGGCCGACCGCGGCCTGCAACCGCCCGCAGCCAGCGGGTTCGAGGCCATCAAGGGAAGGGGCGCCCGCGCTCGCGTCGACGGCGAGACGGTGTACGTCGGGGGGCCGAACCTCCTCGACGAACTCGGCGTCGACCCGCCGACGCCGCTCGCCGAGTTCGCCACGCGGGCCGGCGAGAACGCCCAGACGGTCGTCTACCTCGTGCGCGGCGAGGACAGCGTGGTCGCAGCGTTCGCGCTCGCGGACGTCATCCGGGAGGAGAGCCGCCGGGCCGTCGACGCGCTCCACGACCTCGGCGTCGACGTCGCGATGCTGACCGGCGACTCCAAAGACGTCGCCCGCGCCGTCGCCGCGGAACTCGGCATCGAGACTTACTTCGCCGAGGTGCTGCCCGGCGACAAGGACGAGAAGATAGCCGAACTCCAGGCGCGCGGGGACCTGGTGGCGATGGTCGGCGATGGCGTCAACGACGCGCCCGCGCTCACCAGGGCCGACGTCGGCATCGCCATCGGGAGCGGCACGGACGTCGCGGTGCAGTCAGCGGACATCGTGCTCGTGCAGAACAACCCTCTGGACGTGGTCCGCCTGGTGAAACTCAGCCGCGCGAGCTACCGGAAGATGCAGGAGAACCTCGTCTGGGCGGCGGGCTACAACGTCTTCGCCATCCCGCTCGCGGCGGGCGTGCTCGCCCCAGTCGGTATCCTGCTCTCGCCGGCCGTCGGCGCGCTGCTGATGTCGCTCAGCACCGTCGTCGTCGCCGTCAACGCGCAGTTCCTCCGCCGCCTCGACCTCACTCTGCCGGGCGGGCCGACTGCACCGTCGGCGTCGGCCGGCGACGCACCGGCGGCCGACTGAACGGTAGCCTGCGGCCCCGTCGAACCGTCACGACTGCCGTGCGAGTTTTCCAGTTTCGAGGCGAACGTCAGGTATGTCCAGGCTCTCCACTGTGGGCCGCTTCGGCAAGCGCGTGTTCTCGGAGTTCTCCGAGAAGAACGTCACGTTCATGGCGGCGGGACTGGCGTACAACGCGTTCATCTCGCTGGCGCCGATGCTGGTGTTGCTGTTCCTGGTGCTGTCGGTCATCGGCGGGGGACTCGAAGCCCGCATCGTCACCGCTGCGGGGAACTGGCTGCCGGGGCCGATAGCGGACGTCGTCCAGCAGTTGCTCGGCGGGGAGTCGTCCGTCGGCGGCGCCTCGTTCATCGGGCTCGTCGTCCTGCTGTGGGGGACGTTGAAGATCTTCCGCGGGCTCGATACCGCCTTCTCTGAGATCTACGAGACCACCAGGCACAACAGCTTCACGGACAAGATGCGCGACGGCGTCGTGGTCCTCCTCTCGCTGGTCGTCGCCGTCGTGGTGACCGTCGGCGCCAGCGGCGTCTTCGCGGTGTTCTCCGACACGGTCCCCTACCTCGGGCTACTGACGCCGCTCGTGCTGGTCGCGGGGCTGGTGGTCGCGTTCTTCCCCATCTTCTACGTGTTCCCCGACGCCGACGTCGGCTGGCGGGACGTGCTCCCGGGCGTCCTCTTCGCGGCGGTCGGCTGGGCGGCGTTCCAGGCGTTGTTCCAGGTGTACCTCACGTTCAGCGACCCCGGATCGGGGAGCTTCTTCGGCGGCGTCGTCATCGTCATCACCTACCTCTACTTCTCGGCGTTCGTGTTGCTCCTCGGCGCGGTGGTCAACGCCGTTGTCGGCGGTCACTCCTCGGGCACGCCGGGTGGCGTCGGACAGGGCGCGGCGGGCTACGACACCACGCGAGACGAGGAAATGGGGCGCGATGAACTGGCCGCCTACCTCGACGACCTGCGCGAGGACCTCACCGGTCACTACCAGGGGATGCAGCCCCGGGCGGACGGCGCCGAGCGGCGCCAGCGACCCGACGGCGACGTCGAGGTTCTCGAACAGAACGAGACGGACGACGGCGAGCGGACGTGGCGGGTCACGCTCAACTGGACGGCCGGAGAGGACGCGGGCGACGAGTAAGGTCGCAGACCGCCGGCCAGAAGTGACTTCCTGCCGGGTCGTGCAGGGCGGGCCATGGAATCTGTCGAGACGACACCGTTGGAGCGAGCGGGTATCAGAGCCGGCGCTGCGACCGGCGCTGTCGCCTACGTGGCCGGCTACGTCGTCACGTACCTCTGGCAGTCGGGGTCCGTCGAGGAGAGCCTCCAGGCGTACAACGCCTTCGTGGAGTTCCTGGGCGGCGACCCCATTCCGGTCTGGCAGGCCGTCGGCTGGCTATACTACAACGCGCACAACGTGGCGTTCACGACGCCCGCGCTCGGCAGCGGCCGGGCCGCCCGGAACCTCGTCGCGGACGGGAACGCCCCGACGCTGCTGTACCTCGTGCCGGTCGTCCTGCTACTGCTGGCCGGCTTCGTGGTCGCGCGCAACGCCGACGCCGTCGAGGCCCGGTCCGGCGCCCGCGCGGGCGTCACCGTCACCGTGGGATACCTCGTGCTCGCCGTGGCCGGCCTGGTCGCCTTCCGATACTCGGTCGGCGACAGCAGCGTCCACGTGGAGTACGCGCTCGGCGTGCTGCTCGCCGGCATCGTCTACCCGGTGGTGTTCGGTGCGCTCGGCGGCGTGCTCGGTGCCGCAACGCGGTAGGAGTCGCGCGGGAAACCCGCGAACCCTCCCCGGTACCTAAGACGCCGCCGTCCGACGGTGCACACGAATGACGGACGCACCGTTCGTGGTCGTCGGCGGGGGTATCGTCGGGGCGAGCGTCGCCTACCACCTCGGCGAGCGGACGGACGCGCCTGTCGTCGTCTACGAGCGGGGGGAACTCGCTGCGGAGACGACGTTTCGGGCGACTGCGATGGTCGGGGTCGCTGGGCCGGACCCGTACCACCGCCTGAAGGAGTACGGGTTCCGCCTGTACAACGAGTTCTTCGCCGACCCCGAGGCCGACCCCCGCTACCGGCAGTCGGGGCGGCTCCGCGTCGCGACGTCCCCGGACGGCGCGCGGCGCCTCGAAGCGCTCGCTGCGGCCGCAGGCGATCCGGACCCCGACCCGCCCGCGGCTGCGAAGTACGCCAACAGCCTCGTCGACTACGTTCCCGGCGAGCGGCTCCACGAGCGGTTCCTGCTCCCACCGCTCGACGTGGAATCCGCCGAGGGCGCGCTCTACCGGCCGGACTACGGCTACGTGCAGGACGAGAGCCGGACGCTCGGACCACGGGCGCTCGCGATGGAGTTCGTGGAGCGGGCGCGGGACCACGGTGCGACGTTCGAGACGAACACGGAGGTGACGGACGTCCGCGTGGACGACGGCGGCGTGACCGGCGTGGAGCTAGCCGGAACCGAGGTGGTAGAGGCCGAAGCGGTCGTCTGTGCGGCGGGGCCGTGGAACCAGAAATTGGCCGCTCGCGCGGGCGTCGACCTCCCCGTCGGTCACGTACTCTCGCCGGTATTCGCGCTGGAACTTGACGACCCGCTCGCGTACACGCTGCCCGCCATCAAGTCCCACGAGAGCGGCGTCGGCGTCCACCCGAAGCGCGACGACACGGTCCTCGTGACGTACACCCCGGACGACCCCTCGCGGCACCTCGGTGACGGTCCGTGCTCGGTCGACGACACCGACGCCGCCGCGTTCCGGGAGCCCGCGCTCGCGGCCGCCGAGCAGTTGTTGCCCGTGCTCGCGGACGCGGACCTGGTCGACGAGTGGGTCGGTGTGGGGACCAGCACCCCCGACGGCAAGCCCATCGTGGGACGGACGCCCGTCGACGGCCTCGCGCTGGCGGTCACGATGGCCGGCATCCAGTACGCGCCCGCGGTCGGCTCCATCGTCGCCCGACAACTCGCGGACGGCGAGGAGACGGCGTACGACGACGCGGTCTCGCTCTCGCGGTTCGACGGCGACGGAGGCTGAACGGTACTCGCGCGCTCCAGCCCGTCAGCGCTTCCAGAACGCCGGCGTGAAGATGACGAGCACCGACAGCACCTCGAGGCGCCCGATCCACATCAGGAACACCATGTACAGCTTCGCGGCGTCCGTGAACGGCAGGAAGCTGTTCATCGGGCCGACGACGCCGAAGCCGGGACCGACGTTCCCCAGCGTGGCCATGGCGACGCTCATCGCATCCAGGCCCGACATCGACACGCCGGCCGTCCGGAAGCTGTCGAGGTAGAGCAGCACCGTCGAGAGCGCGAACAGCCCGACGAAGAGCAGTACGAACACGAAGACGTCCCTGATGGTTCCCTCGTCGACGGCGTCGTCCCCGACGCGGATCGGCTTCACCGCGTCCGGATGAACGGTCGTGAACAGCGAACGGACGACGGCCTTCTTCACCAGTACCCAGCGCACGATCTTGATGGAACCGGCGGCAGAGCCCGCGGAGCCGCCCAGGAAGTACGCGAACAGCAGTATCGTCTGCGCGGAGGCGTCCCAGGTGTTGACGTCCATGCTCGCGTAGCCGGTGGTCGTCACGACGGCGATGACCTGGAACAGACCCTGCCTGAGCGAGTCCTCCACGTTGCCGGGGATGACGTCGACGTTCACCGGCGTCTCCGCGAGGCCGACGCCGGCGAACAGCACCGCCGAGATGACGGCCCCGAAGCCGGCGATAGCGAGCAGGTACGACCGGAACTCGGTGTTCTCGGTGAGCCGGCTGGGCTCCCCCCGGAAGACGTACCAGAACAGCGCGAAGTTCGTCCCGGCGACGAGCATGAACGGCATCACCATCCACTGGACGGCTGGCGTGAACGCCTCGACGCTCCGGGCCTCGGGGCTGAATCCGCCGGTGGGGAGCGTCGTGAGCGCGTGGGCAACCGCGTTGTAGAGGTCCATGTTCGGCGCCGCGCCGACGAGGTGGAGACCGTAGTAGGCGAGCGCGGCGAGCACGGTGAACCCGGCGTAGATACCCCACAGCCCCCGCGCCGTCTTCTGGATGCGGGGCGTCAGCTTCTCCAGTGAGAGCCCCGGCGCCTCCTCGTTCATCACCTGGGCGCCGCCGACCGAGAGTTCGGGGAGGATGGCGACCATCAGCACGAGGATGCCCATGCCGCCGAGCCACTGGGTGAGCTGTCGCCACAGCAACATCGCGTGGCCGTGGCGGTCGACCGATATCTCCCCGAGCACGGTCGCGCCGGTCGTCGTGAACCCGCTCATCGATTCGAACATGGCGTTGACGGGGTTGGCGACGCTGCCCACGCCCGCGACGAGGTACGGCACCGTCCCGGCCAGGGGGACGACCAGCCAGGCGAGACTCACCAGGAGGAACGCCTCGCGGTTGCCCAGGTCGGTGTCGTCGCTCAACTGCTCCAGGAGGACGCCGCCACCGACCATGACGACGCTCGTCGCGACGAATGGGAGCGGGTCCTCACCGTAGTAGAACGCCAGAACGAGCGGGAACAGCGGCGTCACACCGATGTACTTCAGGACGCTCCCGACGAAGGCCACGCTCGTCCTGAAGTCGACGTACGTGCTCAGCGTGCGAGCCATCGAACGTCTCTAGCAGTCGGAGGGGGGATTGATGGCCGTTTCGACCTGGCCCGCTCCTGGAGCCACCGGCCGCACGTATCGCCCCACTCAGAGCTCTCGGGCCACCAGCTCCCCCCAGTGGGCGAACCCGTGGCGGTCGTAGAACCGCCGCGCCCGCTCGTTCTCCCGGTCGACGTCGAGCACCAGGCGGTCGAGTGGGAGGGTCTGCTCGCGGGCGAACGCCAGGGCGGCGTCCATCAGGTCGTCCGCGACGCCCGTCCCACGGTACTCGGACCGGACGTATATCTCGTTCAGCACGGCGGCGTCCCAGACGAACGCCATCGACTCCGGCAGGACGAAGACGTAGCCGGCGAGACCGTCGCCCTCGGGCGAGGGAGCGACCTGCACGCAGCGCTCCTGCTCGTCGACGCAGCGCCCGACCCAGTCGAGCCACCGCTCGCGGTAGTCCTCGTCGAGTTTCGCTTCGTACGTCGCGGCCTTCTCCTCGCCTCCCGTTCCCTCGCCGAGTCCCGTCTCGAAGCCGCGTTTCAGTTCCCAGAGCGACTCCCTGTCCCCGTCCGCGTACGGCCTGACCATGTTCCGCGTTCGCCCCCGGGAACGTTAGCGGTTCGCCTCGCGGAACCGGCCGAAGACGCTCGTCGCCGCGACCACCACGACGAGCAACTGGAGGCCCGAGGAGACGATGGGGAAGACGCGCTCGGCGTCCGCCGGGTCCGCGCCGCGCTCGACGTCCACGCCAGTCCGATAGTGGACCGTCTCCGTGCTGCCGCGGGCGGTGTCGCCGTTCTCTCCCAGGTCGACGAACGTCTGGACGAGCCCCTTCGTGCTGGAGAGTTCGAGCTTCCCGGAGAGCGCGTAGAACTGGTCGTGGACCGGGTAGAGGACGTTCACGCCGTTGGTGAGCAGGTCGGGGCCGATGCCGCCGAGCGCGAGCGCAACGACACCAACGCCCGCCACGTGGGGCCCGCGTGCGCCGAACCGTCCGCGGAGCCACGACGCCTCGCGGTGGCTGTCCCAGAGGACCAGTGCACCCAGCGCCACCGGGAGGAGGGCGGTGTGGAGGAGCGCGCGGTGTCCGCCGTGGATCCACAGGCCGAGGAATGTGTCGAGGTCCGGGAGCGCGGCGAACGCGCAGACCGCGGCGAGCGCCTTCGCGTCGAACTCGCGGAGCAACGCTGTCGCCACGACGGCCCCGAACGCCACGTGGACGACTGTCGATGGCATGCGTGTGCCTCGGTACCACCGGGCAATGTGCTTTGTCGTTCGTCACCTGTCGAACCCGCTCCGGCAGACTTTTGGCCGGGCAGTGGCGACTCCCGCGCATGGACGCCGACCCGCGTGCCGGCCTCGCGGAGCGCATCGCCGGCGAGATTACGCTCAGCGACGACCCGGGCGCCACCCTCCGGAAGTGGCGGACGGACTTCGACGTCTCCCAGACGGCGCTCGCCGACGAGCTCGGCGTTTCGTCGTCTGTCGTCTCCGACTACGAGAGCGGCCGCCGGGAGAGCCCCGGCATCGCGCTCGTCAGCCGCCTCGTGAACGCGCTGCTCGACATCGACGAGCGCCGTAGCGGCGAACACATCCGGCAGTACGCCCGCGTGCTCTCGGCGGGCTTCGACAGCGACGTCGTCCTCGACCTCCGCGAGTACCCCGCGTCCGTGGCACTCGACACCCTCTACGACACCGTCGAGGCCACCGAGATCGTCTCCGGCGACCGGGACCACATCACCGGCCACACCGTCATCGACTCCATCAACGCCATCACGCGCCTCAGCGGCGACGGCTTCTACCGCCTCTACGGCCAGTCGACGAGCCGCGTCCTCGGCTTCACGAACGTCTCCCGCGGGGAGAGCCCGCTGGTCGCGCTCCGCGTCGCCAACCCCACGCCGAGCGCCGTGCTCCTCCACGGCCTCTCGCCCGACGACCTCTGGGAGCACGCCCCGGAGCTCGCCCAGCGCGACGGCTTCTCGCTGGCCGTCACGGAGATGGACCTAGAGGAGATGCTCGCCGCGCTCCGCGAGCACGCCTGACCCGGGCGAGGGGGCCGCCCGCGAGGACGCCCGACGTTCGCGAGCGCTTTTGTGGCTCTCGCTGGTAGGCGACGTATGGACGAGCGCTCCGACAGCCCCCTCGACGGCTTCGACGGCCGGACGTACGGCGCGGACGGCTTCCGGTTCGAGTACGAGCCGGGAACAATCAGATTCGGTCGCGGCTGCGTCGACTCACTCGGCGAGGAACTCCGCGAAATCGGTGCGTCGCGCGCCCTCGTCGTCACCGGCCGGACGGTCGGCTCGACGCCCGCAGTCATGGACCCGGTCCGGGACGGCCTCGGCGACGCGCTCGCCGACGAGTTCGCGGAGACGACGCCCGAGAAGCGCGTCGCGACCGCCCATGCCGCCGCTGAGGCGCTGGAGGAAGCCGACGCTGACGCGTTCGTCGCGGTCGGCTCCGGCAGCAGCCTCGACGTGACGAAGGTGGCGCGCTTCCTCGTGGCCCGCGACCTGACCCACGAGGCGGCCGCCAGGGAACTCGCCGAGAACGGCACCATCACCCCGCCCGAGGGCGACCTCCCCCCAGCCGTCGCCGTGCCCACCACGCTCGCGGGCGCCGACCTCTCGCAGGGAGCCGGCATCTCCGTCGGTCCCGACACCGACCCTGTCGAGTCGCACGCGGGCGGCGGCGTCTCCGACCCCCGGCTGATGCCCACTGTCCTCCACTACGACCCCGACCTCTTCGACACCACGCCGCAGCGCGTGCTCGTGGGGTCCGCGATGAACGGCCTCGACAAAGCCGTCGAGTCACTGTACGGCAAGAACGCCACACCCGTCTCGGACGCCACCGCTGTCCACGGCCTCCGTCTCTGCCGGGAGGGGCTGCCCGCGCTCGGCACCGACGACCCCGACCCGCGGGACGTCGAGCGCGCGGTACTCGGCATCGTGCTCGCGCAGTACGGCGTCTCGCGGCCGGACGGCTCCACGCTCTCGGTTCTCCACGCGTTCGGCCACGGCCTCACCCACGGGTTCGACGCCCACCAGGGCCGCGCGCACGCCGCCGTCGCGCCGCACGCGCTGCGCTACCTCTTCGAGCACGTCGACGGCCGCCGCGGCCTGCTCGCGGAGGCGCTCGCCCCCGGGGTCCCCCAGGACGACCGGGAGGCCGCCGCCGACGCGGCCATCGCCGGACTCACCGAGATCCGGGACGGCCTCGGCCTCCCCCAGCGCATCCGTGACCTCGACGACCACCCGGAGCGCGACGAACTCGGCGACGTCGCGGCGTACGTCGCCGACGACGTCTTCATGCGGAACGCGCCCCCGGGACTCGACGCGACGGTCGAGGAGCTACGGGAGGTTCTCGAGGCTGCGTGGTAGGTGACGGACGGCGCTCGACAGTGAGAACAGGGGGTCGCGCTACTCGACGTAGGTGTACTTGCGCTCGTTCATCGGGCCCCAGCCGTCGAAGACGAACTCGGCGTCGGGCTGCGTGAACGGCTCGAGTTCGGAGCTCTTCTCGTGGTTGTGCCGGTCGTGGACGTCCTCGTACTCCGAGAAGGTGAGGTCGTAGCGGGCGTCGATCTGTTCGTCGACGTTGCACGCCGCGACCTCCTCGGTGAAGCCGGGCTGGACGGTCTCGGCGTGGAACTCGGCCTGCGCGCCGGAGCCGTAGGAGGCGACGAGCAGTTTCTTCCCGGCGAGGTCGACGCCGTTCTCCGCGGCGTGCTTGAGCGCGCTCAGGCGGGCGAGGTGGACGGAGCCCGTGTACCAGTTGCCGACCTCGCTGGAGATGGAGAGCGTCGGCTCGATGGCGTCGGCGTACCACTCGCGGTAGGCCGTGGTCTCCTTCAGGTCGTCCATGTGGTCGCGGATGGCGTCGTCGAAGCCCTCCCGGGAGTCGAAGTCCTCGCGGCGGGGCTGGCGCCCGATCTCGCTCGCGAGTTCGTCCTCGACCTCCGTGTTCCGGATCATGTGCCGGAAGCCGAGGAGCGCGGCCTTCCGCACCATCCCCGGGTACGGCGTGTGGAACGGGATGTACTCGTAGTCGTCGGGGTGGGTCGCCCCCGCGACGCTCTCGAAGTCGGTGAGCGCCTCGCGCATCCGCGAGAGGTACACCTGGATGGAGCGCTTGCCGTCGACGGACGGGAACTGCTGGTTCGGCTTCAGGAAGTCCGTCTCGTCCGCGGAGCCGTACCCCTGCTCTATCGAGAGCGTGACGACGTCCGGGTCCTCCGTGATGTACATCGCGACGGCGCCCGCGCCCTGCGTCGCCTCGCCGGGGTCGCCGCGGGTGTACAGCGCGGTGTCGGTGGCGATGACGAGCGCGCCGCGGCCGCGGTTGCGGCCCGCGAGAATCCAGTTGACGGCGTCGTCGAGGCTCTGGGTGCCCGCGATGCACGCGAACTTCCGCTCGCCCTTGTTGGCGTGGTGGAAGTCGCCGTCGAACACCTGTTCGAGGCAGCCCGCGACGTACGTCGAGACGGGCTTGGAGTTGTCGAAGGCGGACTCCGTGGCCACGTCGATGCGGCCGATGTCCTCCGGTTCGAGGCCCTTGCGCTCCATCAGCCGGTGGGCGGCGTTCGCGCCCATCGTGACGATGTCCTCGTAGGCGTCCGGGAACGACGACCTGTGCAGGCCCAGCCCCTTCGTGTACTTCTCGGGGTCGTCACCCTTCTGGGGGGCGAACGTCTCCGCGAGGTCGAGTTGCAGTCGCCCCGTTCGAACTTCGATGGCGTCGATGCCGACGCTTGTCATGCTCTGAACGTCTCAGCGGTGGCTTATGGGTTTGTCGATAGGGGTTTCGACGATAGACGAAATCAGGGGTCAGTGTTGTCGGCGGTGTCCGTGATGGTTTGCGAATCGACTACGGACCCACTGACGTCGTAGACCCGGATCTCGATGGTGTACTCGTCCCCGCTCGACCCGTCGGGGCCAGTGTAACTGACAGACCCCGACTCAGCAAAGTTCGTCTCCGTCTCCGGGGCCACCTCCGGGCTGTCGAACGTTACCTCAACCCGGTCGAAGCGATTGTCGGGGTCGAACACGGAGTACGCGACATCGTACTGCGCTTGCCGGTTGAACGGTGGCCCAGTCGTCTCACTGTTGTCCGTGACTGTCGACGACTCGAGGCTCGGGTCGGTAGTGCCGCCCCCGGTCGCCGAGAACGTCGCGCTCGCCGTGTCGCCGCGGGCGCGACTGAACCCGGCGTCGTACGTGCCGCTGCCAGCCGACTCGACGCCCGAGAGCTCCACGTCGACGGTCGTGCCGCTCGTGACACCGCCGCTCGGCGCAGTGTACGTCACGTATACGGTGTCACCGTTCTGGCTCTTGGTGGCGCTCCCGACCGTCACCGAACTCACGCCGGCGTTCGAGTAGTCCACGCTCCCGACCTGCGCGGCACTCAGGTCGATGGCGACTCTCTCGTTGCCCTCCAGCGCGTCGTCCGGCGTGAACGAGAGGGTCTGGGTCTGCCCCGGCCCGCTCCCGAGATCCGACACGGCGACGCTTTGGAGGTTGGCGTCGCCGTCCTCGGGTGCGACGGTGAACGTCGTCGTGTCCGTGCCGCCGTCCGAGCGACTCCACGTCGCGGTGTAGGGGCCGTTCTGGCTGCCGGTGGGCCCGGCGTCTACGTCAGTGACCTCTAGTGTGACCGTCTGACCCGCACTCAGGTCACTGGAGGGGCTGTACGTGACGACGGCGTCCGTGCTCGACTGCTGGGCGAAACCGATATTCGACGGAGTCGGCCCGCTCACGAGGCTCGCGCTGGCGGACTGGTAGTCTACCTGGTCGGGGCTCACGGACTGCGCCTCGCTCAAGTCCACCTGGATGGACTCGCTGGCGTCCATCGCCGAATCCATCGTGAACTCGATGGTCTGGGTCTGTGCGCCCGCGTTCGGGACAATACTCGTCACGGCGACGCCGTCGGTCGGCTCGTCGGCGTACACCACGAACTCGTCGCTGCTCGCCTTGCTATTCCGCTCGTAGCTCACTAACACGCGGAAATCCTCGTCCGTCACGTTCGCCGCCGTCGGTGACCCAGTCGTGGCGCCCACGTAAAACTCGGCGAAGGACACCTGTGCCGTCCCGTTCGGTGAGAGTGTCACTGTTCCGGACGCGTTTGCCTCGGCAGTCGTGAACTCCCCGCCAGCAGTGTCGTAGACGTCCTCGTTCCGGTTCTGTGCCAGCGACAACGTCAGTCCTCTCGCGCCGACGTACGAGTACTCGGGGTCTGTGAGCGGGACGTCTACGGACTCGGTCTGTGCGCCGTTCGACACGGCGAGTTCGCTTCGTCCATACCCGAGCCCGGCGCCCTTGTCCGAGAGGCCGGTGAGTGCACCGTTCTCTGGGAGGACGGTCACGTCCGTGATGGTGACGTCGCTCGCGAACTGGTTTTCCACAGTGAAGGAGACGCCACCGGGAACCTGGTCGCCGTCCTCCCCGTCGAACGCGGAGCCGTCACCCAGGTAGACGAGTGACCCGCCGCTCCCACCCTCCGCCGCCGGACTCGTCGTGTCGACGTCGACCTCCACTCGTTCCTGCGCGTCACTGTTGTCGAGGATGGAGAGCGTCGTCGTTGTGTCCTCGTTGTTCCCGGCGACGAAGGTCGCCCGCCCGTCCTCGTTGGTGACCGCACTGGCGGCGTCGAAGGGGTTGGTTCCGTTCACGGACACCGTCACCCCCGACTCGGGATTGTTGTACGCGTCGCGGGCCTCGACGGTGACGCTGTCGTCGTCGCTCTCCACGAGCGTGAGGTACGTCGGGGGCGACCCCTCGGTGTCGCTGCCGACGCCGACCTTCGCGGTGCGGAGCGTGAACGGCCCGCTCCAGTCGACCGAGAGCGTCACGCGGTCCGTGCCGTTCTGGACGACGGAGACGTTCGGATTGTCGCCGAGGCCCGTGCTGTTCCGAAGGACGCTCGCGTCTACGACCGTCGGTACCGTGACGTTCACGGGCTGCCCGGGGTCGTCGGGCTGGACCTGTACGCGCTCGGCTGGCGCGCTCAGGGCCGCCGGGTCCAGGGCCACTGACGACGACCGCGACGTGCTCAGCGACCCGTTGAGTGCGACCAGGGAGACGGTGCGCGTCTCGCTGTCCACGAGCAACTGGTCGGTCAGCGGCACCGAAATGTTCTGCTCGGGGTAGTAGTTCGAGAGCAAGGACGCCTCGTAGCGCAACCGAGGTGCGTCACGGTACTCGTGGTACCCCGGAACGAACGAGAGGGACTTCGTCGGCTGCGCCCACGAGCCGTCGAGGTAGTCCCGCGTCTCGGGGTTCGTCGCGTTCACGTTCGACACCATCACGGTCGGGTCGTCGTAGGTGTCCGTCCTGAGCGTGCCCGCGGCTGGCGGCGGATTCACGAGGAACACGCGGTTCGGGTACTCCGTCCCGAGCGAGACCGTCGCGGGGCGCGCGTCGCCGGTCTCGGCCGTCGCGACGAGCGCGTTCCGAACGTCGACGAGCTGCCCCTGGACCTGCTGGCTGTGGCGGTACTCGACGTCCGAGTTCTCGGCTGGGACGACCGTCGCCTGGTAGACCGAGAGGGCGATGATGATCGTGGCGAAGAGCAGGACTGCCCCCACTTGCACCGTTACCCCCCGGGTGTCGTCCCTGAAACGCACAGTTGGGTGAACTCTGGAGGCGAGGGGTATAAACGCGGCGGCTACCGGCTCAGTCGTCGTCTTCGATGACTTCGGGGTCCGAGAGCGCGCTCTGGAGGCTGTCGAGTCCGTTCACCCACTCGGTGACGAGGCCGTACTCGACGTCGTCCAGGACGGCCATGTCGAGGTCGTCGCCGTCAGCGACGCGCGTGCCGCCGGCCGCGACGAGGCCGAGCGCGCGGTCGAGATCCTCCTCGCTCTCGGCCTCGACGGCCGCGTGGACGTACTCCTCGACGGACGCTTCGTCGGCGGGGCCATCGGCGACGTACTGCTCGGCGCTGTAGAAGACGGCGACGAGACTCGTCTGGACGCCGTCGACGAGCATCACCTTGTCCTCGTCGTCGAAGTCGGGTTCGGAGAGCACGACCTCGCGGATGTCCGCGAGCTCCCCCATCGCCTCGTCCTCGTCGATGTCGTCGTTCTCGTAGGCCTTGATGATCTTCGCCACCGCGATGGCGACGTCGTCCTGGAGGTTCAACAGGAGGCGCGCGGAGTCCTCGTCCTCGGGGTCGATCTCCTCGTCTCTGAGGCGGTCAAGCCAGTTCTGCCAGCGTTCTTCGGAGTAGAACTCCTCCTCGGGGGCGCTCATACCACGAAAACCGGTTGCCCGAGACAAAGGCCTTTCCTTCAGGCACGAGTCCGAAAAACCGCCACGAGACGGCCTTTCCGGGGCGTAGACGTGCGCTCAGCCGTCCAGCGTCCCCCGCGTGTCGATGCCGTACACCGCCTCCGGTGTCTCGACGTGTGCGAGGTGGACCGCGTCGTCGTGGCCCTGCTTCTGGAGCCACCGCACGCGCCGCGGCACCGTCTTCGGCCCCATCACCGCGCCCGGGCGGTCGGCGTCGTCGACGAAGTCGGTCTCCATCAGGAACGGTTCGCCCACCTCGACGGCCGTCTCCAGGTAGTCCTTCTCGCACATCACGCTCTTCGTGACGCCCTCGAGTCGCCCGCTCGCGTAGTGCTTGACGACCCGCCCCGGCGACAGACCGGCGTCCTCGGCCCACCCGGCGACGTCGGTCAGGTCCTCAGTGGCCTCCGTGTGCAACTGAAGCGCGACGCCCGTCTCCGCGGCGCGCTCGCAGGCGTGCCGGATAACTGCGTTCGACGCCTCCCACACCGCGTCGCTGACGTCGTAGTGCGGCCGCCCGGATTTCAGCGCCACAGCCTGTCCGTCGGCGGCGTACTCCGCGGCGACGTCGATGCCCGCGCACATCAGTTCCCGCGCTTCCTCGGGGTCAAACCCGCGCTCGTCGACGAGCCGCGAGACGAGTCCCGGATGGACGCCGAGCACGGGCCACGCGCGCCCGGGGAGACGGTCGGTGGCCGCCGAGACCAGCCGCAGCGTCTCCTCGAACACCGGACGGAACGCCTCGCCGTCGTCTGCCTCGACCCCGTGGTGCCACGACGGCTTGTTCACCACGAGCAGGTGGGTCCCGCCGCTGCGCGCGAACTCCCCGACGGCCTCGAGGCCCCGGTTGGCGGCGTCGAGGTGCATGTGGTTGTCGAGGACGGGCGTCTCCAGGTCGGTCATGGGTGGCTGTTCTGCCTTCTCGTGTGAAAGTCTTTCAGAACGTTAGTGTCGGTGGTTCCGTCTCTGTCATCTCTCTTGTTGCACCCAGAAAGCCCCGAGACTGTGGACTCGAGAGGCTCGCTGCGCTCCTCGGCCTGCGGCCTGCGGTGCTTACGTCGCCTGTCTTCGTCCACAGTCCCGCCCCTTTCAGTCCGCCCCCTGCCGATTAGACAAACTGCGCGGCGGGACTGAAAGGGGCGGGTGGCTGAACCCGGCCCCGACGAAGCAAGCACGTGAGCGGAGCGAACGCGCGCAGCGAGTCGCGGACGGTTCAGTCACCCGGGGCTTTCTGGGTGTACTTAGAAGCGACGAGCGCAGTGTCTCTGGTTATTACTCGCCGAGAACAATCGCGTCGTCGGCAGCGTTACGAAGCGCATCAGAGCGGCCGTGTTCGCCGGGCGCGATGGCGAGCGTGCGAACGCCCCGTCTGGCGGCCTGCTCCAGGACGGGCTTGAAATCCGTGTCGCGGGACGCGACGGCGAGCACGTCGACGCCCTCCGAGAGTACGAGTTCGGTGGCGTCGACGGCGAGTTTCACGTCGACGTCGCCGCTGGTGACGCGCACGTCGTAGCCGCGGGCCTCCGCCGCCTGGATGAGTTCCGGGGTGGCGTGCTCGTCGAGGTAGAGCCTGGTGACCGTCAGCGGCCCGGCGGCCGCGGCGCGCTCCCGCACGTCGTCCAGGTCCACGTCGAACTCGTCGCGGAGGACGTTCGGCCCATCAACGAACAGGGCGACGCCGCCGGCGTCGTCGCCCAGCAACTCCCGCAGTCGTTCCATACGCCGCGTGGGTGGTCGCGGGACAAGAGCGTGCCGGAACCGTCGCTGCGGGACCGAACTGCGGGGGAGTCAGTCGAACACCTAGTCGTCCACCCGGAACGGTGCCGGTTGGCCCCCGGAGTCGAATTTGATACACTACGTTGTGATTTGTCCCCCCGCGGACGGCGGCGTCAGGGGCGCCCGCTGCGCCTGGCCAGAAGACGACGGGCCGCATCAGAGACGGTGGTCGCGCGAACTGGGCCAGCGAGGGGTCGTCGGTGAACCCACCTTCCGCTGGGCGGGATACGAAAGCATTACTTCCCGGCCGCCGACCGCACGGATATGGGCCTTCGGACGCCGCCGCTGTACGGCCGCCACGAGGACCGCGGGGCGAAGTTCACCGAGTTCGGCGGGTGGGAGATGCCCGTCGAGTTCGACTCCATCACGGCAGAACACACCGCCGTCCGCGAGTCGGCCGGCATCTTCGACGTCTCCCACATGGGCGAGATAGCGCTGTCCGGTCCGGACGCCGAGGCGCTGCTGCAACGCCTCACGACGAACGACGTCTCCGCGCTCGACCCCGGCGACGCCCAGTACTCAACCATCACGAACGACGAGGGCGTCGTCCTCGACGACACCGTCGTCTACCGGATGCCCGAGGGCGACGACGCCGACTACCTGTTCGTGCCGAACGCCGGCCACGACGAGCAGATGTACGAGCGGTGGACGGCCCACCGCGACGAGTGGGGCCTCGACGCCACCGTCGAGAACGCCACGGACGACTACGGCATGCTCGCCGTCCAGGGGCCGGACGCACCGGACCTCGTGGCCGCGCGCGCCGGCGATGACGTCCTCGACCTCTCGCCGTTCACCGCCGCGTACGCCGACGTAGCGGGCGTCGAGTGCTGGGTCGCCAACACCGGCTACACGGGCGAGGACGGCTTCGAACTCGTCTTCCCGTCGGACGGCGCGGGCGCGGTCTGGGACGCGTTCGCCAGTGACTGTCAGCCCTGCGGGCTCGGCTCGCGGGACACGCTCCGCATGGAGTACGGGTTCCTGCTCTCCGGGCAGGACTTCCACCCCGAGGAGAACCCGCGGACTCCCTTCGAGGCGGGCATCGGCTTCACGGTCGACCTGGACACCGAGTTCGTCGGCCGGGACGCTCTCGCCGCCCAGCAGGAGGCGGGCGTGGACGAGCAGTTCGTCGGCCTCGTCCTCGAGGAACGCGGCGTCCCGCGGCACGGCTACGAGATAACGACGCCCGACGGCAACGCCGTCGGCGAAGTCACCAGCGGTACGATGAGTCCGACGCTCGGCGAACCCATCGGACTCGGCTACGTGGACGTCGACTACGCCGACGACGGCACGACCGTCCACGTGGTCGTTCGCGGCACCGGCAAGGAAGCGACCATCACCACCCCACCCTTCATCGACAAATGAGCTTCGACGTACCCGACGACCTGTACTACCTTGAATCGCACGAGTGGATAGACCCGCAGACCGGCCGCGTCGGCATCTCCGACTTCGCGCAGGACGAACTCGGCGACGTCGTGTTCGTCGAACTCCCGGGCGAAGGGGACGAACTCGACGCCGAGGAAGCCCTCGGGGTCGTCGAGTCCATCAAGGCCGTCTCGGACATCTACGCGCCGGTCGGCGGCGAGGTCACCGCGGTCAACGACGCCCTCGAGGACCAGCCCGAACTCGTCAACGAGGACCCGTTCGGTGACGGCTGGCTGGTCGAACTCGACTTCGACGAGGCCGACATCGACGACCTGCTGAGCCCCGACGAGTACCGCGACCAGATCGCCTGAGCGCGACCTCTCGACCCGCTACCTTCTGCGAAGTGGTCTCCGCCCAGCGGAGCCTGCAGGTTGCAACGAGCACCCGGACGAATCCCGGTCCGCGGGCCGACCAGGGAGGGTACGGACCGCCGTAAATCCGCCCGGCGCACGATTCGGCTGTCGCCGGATTACTAGCTCGTTCGTGTCTAACTGGTGGTGAGAACCACTCTATCAATACACGTAATTGCACATCTCGGCCGGTCCACGGTTCCGCAAACCGGGAGCCTCTTGGTGTCCGCATCGTAAACGTCGTCCATGACTGAAACCGGAGTCGCTCGTCGCTCGCGTGGGGGACGACCATGAGCGGGAGTCCGTACGCGCCCCACACGGCGGCGGAGACCGCCGAGATGCTCGACGCGGTCGGTGTCGACGACGTGGAGGCGCTCTTCGACATCCCAGAGTCGGTGCGCTTCGACGGGGAGTTCGGCATCGACGCCAAGTCCGAACAGGCCGCCGTCCGGGAGACAACCCGGCGGCTGTCGAACAACGACGACCTGCGGGAGTTCCTCGGGCGCGGCCACTACGAGCACTACGTGCCGTCGCTCGTCGACCACCTCTCCCAGCGCTCCGAGTTCATCACCTCCTACACGCAGTACCAGCCGGAGGTCACGCAGGGGTTCCTGCAGGTGCTGTTCGAGTACCAGTCGCTGCTCGTCGAACTGACGGGCCTCGGGGTCGCGAACTGCTCGATGTACGACGAGGCCACGGCGCTCGCCGAGGCCGCACTGCTCGCCAAGCGCGTTCGCTCCTCGTCGGGCGACCGCGTGCTCGTCCCGGAGTACCTGCGAGACGGCCACGTGAGCGTCCTCGAGAACTACACGGGCGGGTCGGACGTCACCGTCGAACGCTACCCGACCGAACGCGGGACCGTCGACGTCGACGCGCTCGCGGACGCGATGGACGACGACGTTGTGATGGTGCACGCCGAGAACCCGACTACGACCGGCGCCATCGAGGAGCGCCTCGAGTCGGTCGGCGACCTGGCGGACGACCACGACGCGGTGTTCTGCCTCGGCTCGGACCCCGTCGCGCTCTCGCTGCTCCAGCGACCGGTCGACGTCGGCGCTGACGTCGTCGTCGGCGACGCGAGCGTCCTCGGCCTCCCCACGAGCTACGGGATGGGCCTCGGCGTGTTCGCCTGCCGCGAGGAGTACCTCCGGCAGGTGCCGGGCCGCCTCGTCGGCGCGAGCGAGGACGACGCGGGCAACCGCGCGTACACACTCACGCTCCAGACGCGCGAGCAGCACATCCGCCGCGAGCGAGCGACGTCGAACATCTGCACGAACCAGGCGTGGGTCGCGCTCCGCGCCGCCATCCACGCCGCCACGCTCGGCGCCGACGGCCTCGTCGACCTGGCCGAGCGGATGGTCGACCTCCCTCGGGACCTCGCTGCCGACCTCGACGACGTGAAGGGCGTGCGAGCACCCGTCCACGACCGCCACCACTTCCGGGAGTTCCTCGCGCGCACGGACCAGCCCGCGCCCGCCATCGTCGCGGACCTCGAAGCCGAGGGGTTCGCGGTGCACGCCGTCGACGACCACACGGTGCAGGTCTGCGTGACCGACGCGAACGAACACTCGACCGATGCGCTCGTCGCGGCCTTCGCGGAGGTGGCGAACTGATGGAGTTCTACGACCAGGCGCGCTACGCGCCCGCCGACGGCGACCAGTACGAGTCGCTGCTCTCCGAGAAGGACGAGACCACCGTCGACGTCGACTCCTCGCTCCCCGACGACCTGACCCGGGACGAACTCACGCTCCCGAGCCTCGAGGAGCCCGAACTCGCCCGCCACTACGTCCGACTCAGCCAGCAGAACTACGGCGTCGACTCCGGGCCGTACCCGCTGGGCTCCTGTACGATGAAGTACAACCCGCGGTTCACGGAGGACGTCGCCGCCCTCCCCGCCGCGAGCGTCCACCCGGACCGCTCGGAGCGCTCGACGCAGGGCACCCTGGAACTCATGCACGACCTCCAGGACTACCTCGGACGCATCGGCGGCATGGACGCCGTCACGCTCCAGCCACCCGCGGGCGCCGCCGGCGAGTTCGCGGGCATCCTGCTCGCGGAGGCCTATCACGAGGCCAACGGCGAGGGCCACCGCGACGAGGTGGTCGTCCCGGACGCCGCCCACGGCACCAACTTCGCCTCTGCCGCGCTCGGCGGCTACGACGTCATCGAACTCCCCTCCGGCGACGACGGTCGCGTCGATCCCGAGGCCCTCGAGGCAGCGCTCGGCGAGAACACCGCCGCGCTGATGCTCACGAACCCGAATACGCTGGGCCTCTTCGAGCACGACATCGAGGAGATCGCCGAACTCGTCCACGACGCGGGCGGCCTGCTCTACTACGACGGCGCGAACCTGAACGCGCTACTCGGTCGCGCGCGCCCGGGAGACATGGGCTTCGACATCATGCACTTCAACGTCCACAAGACGTTCGCGACGCCCCACGGCGGCGGCGGCCCCGGCGCAGGCCCGGTCGGCGTTTCCGAGGACCTGGCGGAGTTCCTCCCCGACCCGCACGTCCGGCGCGTGTCGCGCCGCGACACGGGACGTGCGAGCGGGGAGCGAAGCGACCCGCGAGCAGCGACCGCCGGCAACTACGAACTGTACACCCCCGAGCAGAGCGTCGGGAAGGTCCACGGCTTCCAGGGCAACTGGCTCGTGCTCATCAAGGCGTTCGCGTACATCGACAGACTCGGCGACGCGGGGCTCGCGGACGCCTCCGCGAAGGCCGTGCTGAACGCGAACTACCTCGCCGAGCAGGTCGACTACGACATTCCGCTCGGCCCGTTCCACCACGAGTTCGTCGCCAGCGCGGGCGACCAGGACGCCGCCGACGTCGCCAAGCGCATGCTCGACTACGGTGTCCACCCGCCGACGACGAAGTGGCCGGAACTCGTCGACGAGGCGCTGATGACCGAACCGACGGAGGTCGAGACGAAGGCGAACCTCGACGACCTCGCGGACGCGTTCAACGCGGTCGCCGGCGAGGACGAGGCGACCCTCGCGGACGCGCCGACCCGCACGACGGCCCGGCGCATCGACCAGACGAGCGCCGCGCGCAATCCCCGGCTCTCCTGGCAGGACCTCGAGTGACGCCCCACGAGTAGCAAATCCTTATTACTCGACGCGGCCTCGATTAATACATGACCGTCGTCAGCGTCTCGATGCCGGACGAACTGCTCCAACGCATCGACGAGTTCGCGGAGGACCACGGCTACACCGGCCGCAGCGAGGTCATCCGCGAGGCTGGCCGGAACCTCCTCGGCGAGTTCGAGGACAAACAGCTCGAGGACCGCCCGCTCATCGGCGTCGTCACCGTCCTGTTCAGCTACGAGAACTCCACCGTCGAGGAGCGCATGATGGGCCTCCGCCACGAGTACGAGGGCCTCGTCACGTCGAACGTCCACAACCACGTCGGCGACCACTACTGCATGGAACTGTTCATCCTCGAGGGGAAGCTCTCCGAGATATCGGAGTTCGTCGGCCGCATCCGCGCCACCAAGGACACGCTCTCCGTCGACTACTCGGTCATTCCGGTCGACGGGTTCACGGCTCTCTCCGAGACCTGACCAGCGCGACCCGCCCGTTCTCCGCCGAACTCGACGCGTAGCGCTCCTCGGTCTCCCGATTCTCCCGCCGTAGCGGCTGCTTAGTTTCCTCCCGGCGCGAAGGGTGTTGCCCCCGAGCCGTCTCCCGATTCTATATCGCAGAATACGATTCATTCGCCCGGTTCTGCACGCCGGTCGGCGGCGGAATATCAGCCGGTGAGGGATTGGAACGCCGATTTTGGTCGGATTCGAGTCGCTGTGCGGGCGGATGGCCTCGATGAAACTCTGGCGGGGGCATCCGTCAGAGGACAGGAGGTATCTCGAACCCCGGGCCTCGTCTCGGCAACTCGCCCGCGTGGAGTCAGTTACTCGACCGGACGCGGGACGATCTCCTGCCCAGTGACTCCTCTCCTGACTTGTAGCGAGAATGTTGGGCCAGGAGCCGGCCAGGCCATCCTCATGAGACTCGAAACCACGCAAAATCGACTCGGTGGCGGCGTTTCACCAGTTTGGACGCAGCAAACGGCGTTGCCGTCGGCTACGCTCGCTGGACTGAGGGAAACTCGAATTCAACGCTCCAGCACGTTTGCTCAGCACTGCTACTTGCTGCCGAGGGCGAAACCGTTCTCGCCCTCTCCGAGAGGGCGAAATATCGGTGGCCCGCTCAGGACACCGAAACGCGAGTTCGGAGATACGCTCTCGTGGAGGCCACCCCAGGGGTTCGAGGGTGGAGAATAGGGTTCGACGATCCAGTCGGCTGGGCGCTGGTGAAACGTTACGCCGAGACCGAGGAGTCGATGTCGCCGTCGATGCGGATGAATCCGTAGCTGCACTCCGGGCAGTACCACTTCGTCTTCAACCCGAGGTGGAGGTTCGTCGCGGCGGCGCGGTAGAACGTCCGCTCAGTCTCGCAGCTGGGGCAGTCGTGTTCGAGTTCGCGGGCCATACGACGCACTCGAATTGCGAGGCAGTTCAACGTACTGGTTTCGGGAACTCTGCCGGGGGGTATTTATGTGGTAAACTTCATACCACGATATAGAAAAATTCGGGCGAGCTTCTGGACACCGCGAGGGGGCGCCCGTTCTGTGTGGGCGTGAAAGGGTCGCGTCCGGCGATTTCTTCGACGAAGAATTCTGTTGGCTACTAGAGGTCGCCGTCAGACGTATGTAGCTGAGCGCCGGATTTTGTGGCACAGAGTAACACGGAACCGGCCGTGTGGATTCCCCCAAATGTTCGCGCCGAACGCAGACACCACGGCGGCCCGAGACCTGACAGCGGCGTCTCGGCGGCTGCGCCACGCCGTCCACGACAGCAACGGCGACGCGAGACTGTTCGACTCGCTGGCGGCCCTCGAGGAGCGCGTCCTCGATCGTCTGGGCGACGACCAGCTCGCAGCGAAGGCGTTCTGGCTGAACGTCCACGGTGCGCTCGCCGAGCAGTCCCGCGACGGGCCGACGAACGACTCCTGTCTCGTCGCCGGGACGCGCATCGACGCGGACCACGTCGCACACAAGCTGTTGCGCGCCGGCCGCTGGAAGTACGGCTTCGGCTACCTCCCCGACCCGCTCCCCGGACAGTTCGCGCGCCGTCACAGCCTCGACGAACTCGACCCGCGGGTCCACTTCGCCGTGCTGGCCGCGCGCCGAGCGCCACGGCTCGTCCCGTCGTTCAGGGCCGAGAGCGTGGACGACGACCTGGGAGGGGTGACAGCCCGGTATCTCGACGCGACCGTCGTCTACGACGACGGCTCGGACGTCGCTCGCGTTCCCCGC
>Ga0075105_1000106_pt1 | contig 51997 bp, 57 predicted proteins | sample AntDeeMetag02WF5_FD_69800 | JGI IMG/M metagenome (GOLD analysis project Ga0075105, IMG submission 69800) | Saline lake microbial communities from Deep Lake, Antarctica - Antarctic Deep Lake Metagenome 02WF5 | ecosystem: Environmental > Aquatic > Non-marine Saline and Alkaline > Saline | place... | reverse complement strand
GGAAGTGACGAACCTGGGGGGGGCCCGCGAGTTCTATGTCGACGGGCTGGGACTCGGCGTCCGTCAGGCGTTCGGCGACGCCGCGCTGTTCGTCGCCGCGGGCGAGTACCACCACCACGTCGGGCTCAACACCTGGAACGGCCGGTCCGGGCCCGCGTCAGCCGATAGCCGGGGACTCGACTGGTTCGAACTCGTCGTCCCGGACGAGGCAGCGCTCGACACCGTCCGGTCTCGGCTGATAGATCAGGGGGCCGCCGTCGAGTCGACTGACGGCGGCCTGGCACTCTCCGACGCCGACGGCATCGGGCTTCGACTTCGTCGGTAGCGCCGATAGCCGGGCTTCGAGCGTCGGCTTCGGCCGTCGAATCGCCGCGAAACCCCGGGGGTGGCCGCCCTCACGACCGTAATTTTCCGCCCGGAAAATCTAAATCGGCTGATTTCGGGAGCGACAGCGCTTCGTTCGCCGGTTCGTGAACAGTCGGTAGTGTTCTGATCAGCACCGATTTCCTATAGCGTTATATAGTTTATAAGTAGTGACAGATCCGCCTCAGTCGTGGCGGTCGCTATTCGCTGATCACCAATATTCGAGGAAAAGCGGCCTCAGCTGCGGTGGTCGTCCAGCGCGTCGAAGCTATCGTCGGCGATGGCGGCGGCCAGGCCGGGGACGTCGACCTCGTCGACGAACTGGGGGTACTTGCGGCGGAAGTAGCCGACGACGTTCGTCACGTCGCGTTCCAGCAGTTCGCGGGCGTTCTCGTGGTCGGTGGGGACGGCCTGGGGCCAGTCGAAGACGGTGACGCCCTCGCTGGAGACGAAGACGTTGTACTCGCTCATGTCGGCGTGGACGAACCCCTCGTGGTAGGCCGTCTGCATCTCGTCGAGGACGAGTTCGAGGACGGGGATAACCTGCTCGTCTTCGAGTTTCGTCCGCGCGAGTTCGACGCCCGCTAACTTCTCCATCACGATGGCGTGGCGGTTCTGGTCGATGGGCTGGGGGACGCTGACGTCGGGGTACAGCGTCTCGAGGGCCTCGTACTCCCGCTCGGCGGCCTTGCGCGCGGTGTACTGCCAGGAGACGTGGTCGCGGTCGGACGTGTATTCGCGTTCCTTCTGGACCTCGCGGAAGTTGGTGTACCCCTCGCGGTGGAACTTCAGCGCGAGTGGTTTGTACGAGCGCACCTCGTAGACGTCGCTCTCCTTGCCGACGCCGAGCGGCGCGCCGAAGCCCTTTATCGTCCCGCGTTCGACCAGGGTGTGCAACGCCAGGGCGTCGTACCCCTCGAAGGTGAGTTTGAACCCCTCGTACTGGATGGTCTTCCGTTCGAGGAAGCCCCGGTCTTCACAGCGGTCCAGCCGGTAGTCGACGTTCTCGGCGGTGAGCCGGGAGAACTTCGGAATTTTCTCGCGGTCGACGTACTCCGAAAAGCGCATCCCCTGCTCGACGCCCGAGAGGAGGTGGAAGTCCTCCGCCTCGAGGTCCGCCATCTCGCTGGCGACGTTCTGGACCATCGACCGGCCGTAGACGCCGGACTCCTAAAAGGACAGCGCGTTGCCGCCGGAGGGTAATTCAAGGGGCCGGGCCGCCTACCCCGTCTGTGACAGACCCAGACGACGGCGCGAGTGACCTGCCCGGGGAACCGGACGGGCCGGCCGACTCGCCGGCGACAGACGACCTGACCGTCTCCTGTGAACGCTGCGACCGTGAGTGGGACCTCTCCGACGAACTCCAGGCCGTCGGCAACCAGGCCTTCGAGCAGTTCGCGCTGGACCACCGCCGCCACACCGGCCACTTCCCCGACAGCGTCGAGACCTGGCGTGCGAGGTGCCGGAACTGCCCGGAGGAGGCCGAACGACTCGACGAAGGAGCTGCTCATCGGTGGGCCGAGACGCACGCCCGCCACACGCGTCACGACGTCGAGATTCGGCACGCGACGGCCGACGAGACGTCGGTCGTCGAGGGATGACCGCGAAACGATTGGATAGGAGACATTTATTGCCGGCCCCATCGTAGCTCCGCCCGGTACACGATGAGCGTTCACCTCCAGCAGCGCGCCGTCGACGAGCTGGTGCACGAAGGACGGTATCTCTATCCGACGGCCGTCGTCCGGATGATCGAGCGATTTCACCCGCACGACGGCCCCGGCGTCTCCCGGTCCGTCATCTCCGCCTACGTCGGCGAAACCCTCCGCCGGCTGGACCAGCGAGCGCCGTTCTCGCCCGTCCAGTTCGAGCGACTGCTCGACGAACGCACGACCGACGCTGACCTGTGGCTCCCGAACTCGCTCTACGCGGTCGCGCCCGGCCGCATCAGCACCTATCCGCTCCGGTGGCACGAGCGACTTGGCGCGGTCAGCGACCCGGTCGCCTACGCCTCCGTCATCGGCGAGGACCTGGCGGCGGCGCGGGGGCTCGACCCTGCCGCGGACCTCCCGTCGATCCCGAAGTCGATGCTCCTCGACGCCATGACCGTTCTGGGGCAACTGGAGCGTCCGGCCGCCAGCGCGCTGGTGACAGACGCCAGGCTGGCGGGCCGGGTCCGCGTCGACCCGTTCCAGAACCCAGACGCCGACGTCACCGTCGTACCGGCTCCCGCCCAATCCCGACAGTCTGAGGGGCAGACTGCCGCACCTGGACCAGTGGGGCCGTCTGTGCCTGGCGACCGGAACCTCTGACTCCCGCACGCAGAGACCGGGCCGGCTAGAGCTCCTCGAACGAAGCGATCCGCTCGCGCCAGCTCTCCGGCAGCGGTCGAGACGCGCCCGCCGCGCGGTCGTAGGCGACCATCGTCGTCGTCCCCTCCGCGGCGACGTCGCCGCCTGAGCGGACCTCGTACTCGATGGGGAAACTCGAGCCACCCAGCCGCGGGACGCGGATGCCGACCGTCACCGAATCGACCATACCGACGGAGTGGCGGTACTGCAGGTCCAGGCTGGCGACGACGATGCCGACGCCGTCGCCCTCGGCCGATTCGGTGGCGAGCGACCGCGCCTCGTCGCCCAGCACCGTGTCGAGGTAGTCGACCCGGGCCTCCTCCAGGTAGGTCGCGTAGGTCGCGTTGTTGACGTGGCCGTAGGTGTCGACGTCGGAGTAGCGGACGTCGACCGTCGTCTCGAAGGAGAACTCCCTCGTCGTCCCGTCACCGGCGTCGGGGCCGTCGGCCTCGCGCTCGTCGCTCACGCCGCCATCAGCTCCTGGAACTGCTTGCGGACCTTCTCGACCTTGGGGGCGGCGTTGACGGAACAGTAGGCGTCGTTCGGGTTCTTCTCGAAGTAGTCCTGGTGGTACGCCTCGGCCTCGTAGAACGTCTCCAGCGGTGCGATCTCGGTGACGATGTCGTCGTCGTACGCCGACTGGAGGTCGTCGACGAACGCCTCGACGGCCTCGCGCTGGGCCTCGCCGTGGTAGAAGACGGCCGAGCGGTACTGACTCCCCACGTCCGGGCCCTCCCGGTCCTTCGTCGTGGGGTCGTGCGTCGAGAAGAACACCGTCAGGACGTCCTCGTAGGAGAGCACGTCCGGGTCGTACTCGACCTGCACGCACTCGGCGTGACCCGTCTCGCCGCGACAGACGGCTTCGTAGCTCGGGTTCTCGACACGCCCGCCGGCGTACCCCGAAGTGACCCGCTCGACGCCCGCGAGTTGCTTGAACACGGCCTCGGTACACCAGAAACAGCCGCCCGCGACCGTCGCGATCTCTGTGTCGGACATTACCTCCAGTTGGGCGCCTGGCCACTAAACCCTCACTCTCGACAGACGGTTCTCGATGCTCGTGTCTCGATTTCTCACCCGTGGTCAGTACAGGTGAGAGAGGTATCAAACGGGGTATCCTGGAAGGCAATCGGTTACCGAAACAACTCGAAAGCCCTCGGCGCGCTCGACGCGCCCTGAGCGGGATATCCTCGCTCCTCCGTCGCTCGGATAGGGCCCGCTCAGCCCCCGCGACCGCGCCTCGCCCTTTCATTCCTCAAGGGACGACATCGCGCGACCAGGGGAAGGGCAGGGCTGCGGTGGTGTGCCGTCCTGGAGGAATGAAAGGGCGAGCGGCGGTCGAACCCTCCCGGGCGATGTAAGCACCGGAGCGAAGTCGTTCGAGAGGCGCGGAGCGCCTTTCGTGATGACGAGAGAGCTTCGCTCTCTCGAACCACGAGGAGCGCAGCGAGTACCGCGACCCGAGCGCACCGAGGGCTTTCTGGCTGTTGTTGTCGCCGTTTCTTCCAGCACCAAATCTTCAGAATCACCCACTCAGTACTCACCCCCAACTAGCAATCACCTCGAATCGCGTCCCGTTCAGGACGTCGACGGGTAGCCGGCCGCTTCGATGGCTTCGAGCAACGCTTGCAACTCCGTCGCAGCGGGGTCGAACCGGATGCCGACCACACCAGTGGGCGAGGACGTCGCTGCCCACTGGACGCCCGGGAGGTTGATGAGCGCCGACGTCACCGCCCGTTCGGCCTCCCGTGAACGGACGCCGGGAACGTCGAGCGCGACCTGTTGCATGCGGACAAATACGCTGTTATCAGATATAATATTTTGGGGGACATGGGAAGACAGCTGATCACTACCTGTCGACTTCACCCATGATAGTGTCGAGGCTGCCGATAGTGGCCACCAGGTCGGCGACGAACTCGCCCCGGCCCATCACTGGGAGTGCCTGGAGGTTCGAGAACGACGGCCCGCGGATCTTGAAGCGGGCGGGCGTATCGGTGCCGTCCGAGCGGATGTAGATGCCGAGTTCGCCCTTCGCCCCCTCGACGGCGCTGTACACCTCGCGGTCGTTCTCGGGCCGGAGTGTTCTGGGGACGTTCGACTGGAGGGTCCGCTCGTCGTCGGGCCACGATTCCAGCAGGTCGACGCACTGCTCGACGATGCGGGCCGACTGCTCGACCTCCTGCATCCGGACGAGCAGGCGCGCGAGGTTGTCACAGCCGTCCTGGGTGACCACGTCCCACTCCAGTTCGTCGTAGTAGCCGTAGGGGTCGTCCCGGCGCAGGTCGTAGTCGATGCCCGACCCGCGGGCGACGGGGCCCGTGCAGCCGAACTCTCTCGCCCGTTCCGGCGGCAACAGTCCGGTGTCCATCGTCCGTTCCTGCAGAATCTCGTTGTTCGAGAGGAGGTCGTGGTACTCGACGACTTTGGGCGGGAGGCCGTCGACGAACTCCCGTATCTTCTCGAAGAACGCCGCGCGCGGCTCGGGCAGGTCCCAGGCGACCCCGCCCAGGCGGAAATAGTTGAACATCAGGCGCTGGCCGGTGAGGTCCTCCAGGATATCCTGGATCAACTCCCGGTCGCGGAACGCGTACATCCACGTCGCGTTGAACTCGCCGACGATGTCGAGCGCGTACGCACCGAGCGCCAGGAAGTGCGACAGCATCCGCGAGAGTTCGGCCGACATCGTCCGGAGCACCTGTGCGTACTCGGGAACATCGATGTCGGCCAGGCGCTCGGCGGCGCGCGCGTAGGCCCACTCGTTGCAGAGGCCGCCGCCGCCCCAGTCCCACCGGTCGGGGTAGGGCATGATCTGGTGGCGGTAGGTGCCCTGCTGGCACATCTGCTCCTCACAGCGGTGGATGTAGCCGATGTCGGGCTCCACGTCGGCGACCACTTCACCGTCCAACTCGACGAGCAGGTGGAGCACGCCGTGGGTCGAGGGATGGTGGGGGCCCATGTTGAGCAACATCGTGTCGGGCCCCACCTGCCGGTCTTCGAGGATTCGCTCGTGCTCGCGATACGTCACGATCTGTGGCTGGTCCTGGTCGTAGTCCTCGGTCAGCGGGTGGCCCTGCCACGTCTCCGGCAGGAGGATCCGCCGGAGGTCGGGGTGGTCGTCGAACGTCAGGCCCAGGAGGTCGTACGCCTCCCGTTCGTGCCACTCCGCCGTCTCGTACACCGGCGCCGCCGACTCGTTGCCGGGGTTGTCCTTCGGAGACGGGACGACCACGGACACCTCGTCGGTCGGGTCGTCGTACGTTTTGAGGTGATAGATCGCCTCGAACCGGTCGCCGTACTCCTGGGCCGTGACGCAGGCGCAGTGGTCGTAGCCCGCCTCCGCTTTCAGCGTCGAGAGAACCTCCTGGACGGCGTCGGCCCGGACCACCACCGCTGGCGCGTTGACGTGCTCCTCGTACTCCACCACGGCGTCGTCCGGCAGGCAGTCCGGGACGCCGTCGAAAACGGCCGCCTTCGTCCTCGTACCCTGTTGCTGCGTGGCTTCCATCGTCAGAAACTCCGAGCGGAACGGTTCTCGCGTTTCTGCCTCAGCTGTGGGGTGGGTTTATACGCGACCGCCGTCAGCCACCCCGCATGAAGTACGTCCGACTCGCTCTCGACCAGGACCCGGAGGTCCGCCACCCGATGCACCAGTTCGTCGTCGCCCACGAGGGCTACGAGGTGTCGCGCCTGCTGGAAGTAAGCTACAGCCAGTGGGGCGACGTCGGCGACGGCTTCGGCGTCCAGACCGCGCTGTTCCACGTCACGGGCTCGCCCGTGGAACCCTACGAAGCGGCTCTGCAGGGAACCGACGAGGTCATCGAGTACGAACTCTCCCAGCGGGACGATGGCTCGTTCTACCTCTACGTCCGCGGCGAACACACCGACGCCGACGACCGCCTCGTCGAGGCGTTCAGCCGGCAGGGCCTCGTCCTGATGATGCCGGTCGAGTTCCGCGCCGACGGCACCATGCGCGCGACGGTCATCGGCCCCGGGGAGACGGTCCAGCGCGCCCTCGACGAACTCCCGGACGCGTTCGACGTGGACGTGCTCTCCATCGGCGAGTACGACGCCCGCTACTTCGCCACCGGCGGCACGCTCACCGACCGCCAGTACGAGGCCGTCGAAGCCGCCGTCGACTGTGGCTACTACGAGGAACCGCGCAGTGGGAGCGTCTCGGACGTCGCGGAGGCGCTGGGCTGTGCGCCGGGGACTGCCGCCGAGCACCTGCGACGCGCCGAGGCCTCGGTGATGGCGGACGTCGTCTCCGACGGTCTCACCTGAGTATCGGCCACGCTCGCGCGAGGTCCGGAGCCCGGACCGCGCTACTCGTCGCCGGACCGGACTCTCACCGCGAGGACCGCGAGCGGGACGGCGGCGAGGGCCGAGACGACCGCTCCAACGCCGACGATAACGATCAGGGGCCCGAACGGCCGTGTCGCGACCGGGACGCGCACCGTCGCGGCCAGGGAAAACAGGAACACGGCGCCACAGAACCCAGACGCGACCGACCGAGGGGTCCGGGCCGACCGCGGTCCTGCGACCGTGAGCCCGAACGCCGGTGCGATTGCGACCGGGATGTGGTACGCGGTCTGTTCGAGCACGGCCCGGGCTGAACCGCCGTCTGTCCAGACGACGGGTTCGATGGCGGTGGCGACCAGTCCGGCTCCGAGCGCAGCGACGACGGCCACTTCGAGCGCGCCACGCACCGACCCGAGGCGGTCAGGGCGACGCAGGGCGATGGTGCCGGTCACGAGGTATATCGCCGCCAGCCCGCCGTACCACCCTGGTTCGTAGCTGGTCTGGGCCACTGCCGCGACGACGATACCGACGAGACCGAGACCGGCGATGATTCCGGCGAGTCGCCTGGGATCGCCGGTTCTGCATCTCCGTGTAGCGGCCACGACGCCGAGGAGCAGGACCCCGTACACCGCCGTCGGCGGGAGGACGAACAACTTGACGTTCTCCAGCCAGAGCGGGGCGGTGGCGAGTGCAACTGCGGCGTCGGCGTGGTACTCGCTGGTGTCTGCCGGTCCGTACACGAGATAGACGTTTTCGCTAACGAACTGTCCCCAGTCGGTCTCCGGCCCGGTCCAGGTCACTCGCCGACCGTCGACGTCAGGAACGGCCGCGGGGTCGCCCACATCGATAGTCTCGCTCGGTTCGTTGACCAGCTCCGTCCCCGGCGGGCCGACGACGGTGAACCGGTCGGCGTTGAGGAGCCAGCCGCCCCTGACGCTGCCCCTGTGCAGCGTCCCAGCGACGGTGAGCCCGAGGCGTGATTCGCTGGCGGCGCGCTCTCGGAACCGAAGCGTGACGTTCCTGCCGTCGACCGACGCGGTGACGGACGTTCTCGGCACTCTCGTTCCGGCGGGGTGTCCATATCCCTCCGTCGTGGCGGCCCAGGCGACGCGGTGGAGCGCGGCGGGCGACTCGGCGAGTTGATCCGCAGCGGATTGGTTGACGCGATTGATCACGACCCACGTCACGGACCCGTTTTCGTGGATGAATACGGTCGCCGTACTGTGAGTCACGTCGACCGGAACTCCCTGTTCGCTGGCCACGTCCTCGAAGGCGTCCCCGCAGGCGCCACAGACGTTGTCGGGGGAGGGACTCGCCATCGCCGTGCCGGCGACGGCCAGGACGACGAGAGCGATCAGGGGTGCCCACTGGCGGGCGACGGGGCTCATTGGCGCCATCTGTTCCCGACTGCGCTATATGTCTTCTGTCGCTGCTGGTCTGGAAATTACGGGCCTCCAAGCGACGGGTTCGACTGCTGGTGTCGTGCGCGTACCAGCCCGCAATCCCTAACCGCCCCTCAAACCAACCCACCCACGATGACGGATCTCGCCGACGAGGAGTGGCGGATCATCGCCGAGGAATCCCACGATGGGCCCCTGAACATGGCGCTGGACGAGATAGCGGCCGAGACGGCGGCGTCCGGCGGTCCGCGTACCCTCCGCGTCTACCGCTGGGAACCCAGCACGCTCTCGCTGGGGTACAATCAAGATCCCGAGACGATCGACTGGGACTTTTGCGAACGGGAGGGGATCACCGTCACTCGCAGGCCCACTGGCGGCGGCGCCATCTACCACGACTCGTGGGGCGACGTCTCCTATTCCATCGTCGTCCCGGCCGACGAGGTGCCCGGGGACCTGATGGAGTGCTACGAACTGCTCTGCGAGCCCGTTCTCTCGGCCTTCGGGCGGATGGGTGTCGACGCGGGCTTCGCCGACGAGGAACGCCCCGCGGTCTACGAGCCGGCGTGCTACCTTCGGGCGTTGCATCCGGCCCACGACGTCGTCGGACCGGACGGCCGGAAGGTCTCCGGCAACGCCCAGTACCGCCAGCGCGACGCCGTCGTCCAGCACGGTTCGCTCACGTTCTCGACGAACCCCGAGCGCCACTGCGCCTGTTTCACGGGAGCGGCCGGCGACGCTGACCAGCGGACGAACGGTCCCGACCCCGACGCCTTCGACGACCGCGTCGGCGGCATCGACGAGTACGCCGACATCGACCGTACGGAGGTCGTCGACGCCCTGTCCGCGGCGCTGACCGAGTGGGCCGACGCTGACGAAGGGGCGTGGACCGACGAGGAACTGGCCCGCGCTCGCGACCTGGCCGAACGAAAACACGAGACCGACGCCTGGACGCGCGACGGCGAGGATCCGACCTGAGGGACGCTGGGAAACGGAGTCGCGAGAATCAGATCAGCATCGTGAAGCCGATACCGACGACGAGGCCGATGGTCAGCAACATCGCCGCGACGATGATGCCGACGAGCGGGCGGCGGTCACTGGCGGTCTGGCCGGTCGCACTTGCCGTTCCGGTGTTCGTGCCGAGCACCGAGCCGACGGCCCGCTCGACGGTGAGGCCGAGGTGGACCGTCGCCGCGCCCAGCGCGCCAATCAGGTACGCGACGAACTCGGCGACCTCCCAGACGGGGTCGTCGGCCGGGTCGGGGTCGGGGCTGGGCCGGCGCGCGCGTCGGTTGATGCCGCCGTCGGACTTGGCCGAGGTCCCGCCGGCGCTGGCCTGTGACCCGGCACTCGCACCGCTGGCGGAGGCACTGACGTCGCCCGCGGAGACGTTCCTTGCCGCTCGTTCGAGGGCGTCCTCTGTCGTCTCCGGGGAGTTACCGTCGGACTGCGACTGAGTGCTGGACCGGGACTGCGAACCGCTGGGCGCGACTTCGTCCGGATTGGGTTCGTCCAGTTCTTCGAGTCCCGTGGGATCGGTCGAGGGTTCCTGGGTCCCGCCGGTCGGTTCAGGGTCGGGCTGGGGGTCCGGCGTCGGTTCGGCAGCGGCTTGCTCGGCGGCCGCCCCCTCGCCGCGAGGCGCCGAGTCGGCGGGCTCCGGGTCAGCCGCTGCGGCGCGTTCGTCCCGCCCGGGGTCGTCGGCGACGGCGTCGACGGCACTGGAGGTCGCCGCGGCCTCGTCCTCGGCGTCCCAGTCCTTCTGCTCGCCCTTCTCGGTGAGGCTCGCGCCGGCGTCCTCCAGTTCGTCGACGATGTCCGAGCGGACCGACTCAGTCTCGGGGTCGTCGATACCGTCGAGATCCGGCGTCGCGCCGGCGTCGAGGGTGCGCTTGCGCCGGAACTTCACCCGGATCTTCTCGTCCTCCCAGTCAGCCATGATGATGGCCTCACCGGGTTCGAGGTTCTGGACCTCGTCGGCGGTCTGGGAGCCCATGATACTGGAGACGACCTGGGTGTCGTTCTTCCAGGTGAGGCGGTGCCAGACCAGCCAGTCGCACTGGGTGATGAAGTCCTTCGAGACGGAGGCGGGGCGCTGGGACATTGCACAGACGCCCAGTCCGCGTTTCCGGCCGCGCTTGGCGACGCGGACGAGCATCTCGCCCACCTCGTCCAGCCCACCGGATTCGGGGATGAACTCGTGGGCCTCCTCGATGAGCAGGAGGTAGGGCACCTTGGCCTTCTTCTCCTTGATGAATAGCTCCCGGACCACGTCGTGGACCAGGCGCTTGGAGTCCGATTCCTCGATGAACCCGGAGACGTCGAGGATGATGGGGACGTTGCTCCCCAGCGTGATGTCAGCGATCTTCTCGGCGTGTTGCGGACCGATTCGGAGGTCACAGCGCTCGTCGCCGCCGACGTGGAGCATCTCGTACTCCTCCTTGAGTCCGTAGTACTCGCCGTCGGTGTCGACGATCATCAGCGGGACGCCCTCGTCGAGCAACTCCTCGCAGAGCACGCTCGCCGTGTTGGACTTCCCGCTGCCGGACTTGCCAGTGATGAACCCTCGCCCGGTCACCACGTCCGCGATGGGCATGGGCTTGTGTTCTTCCGTCAGTGTCATCGTCCGGTCCGCGCTCGACATGTACTGAGAACGGCTATGTGCTGGGGGGATAAATGCTTCCTGTCCACCGGTCGTTCGTCAGACGCATTCGATTGTGCTGACAGATGACGGCGTGGTACGTACGGTGCGGCGGCGTTCGACATGTTTTCGTGTATACAATTCCCACCAGCTTTCTCCGAACCGAAGCAGATGGTCGGCGACGCATTTAATGCGACGCGTCCGGCTCTCGACGTATGGCTGGTCTCCCTGTCCCGTTTGCCGGTCGAGCGCCCGACTGGCTCCAGGCGTACCTCGTGGTCGTCGGGGTCTGGATCGCCGCGCTTCAGGGACGAAAGCTCCCAGCGGTACGCCCACCGCTCCCGCCGGCCGACCTCGTCATCCAGCACGAATACTACCTGTGGATGGCCGTCCTGCTGGGTGGCGCGCTCGTTACGTTCGGGCTTGCGCTAACCAACGACTCGGTGTTGGGTCTCTCGCCCGTGTTTCGGTACTCAACTGCGCAGCGAACGGGACTCCTGGCCTGTGCACTCGCCCTCGCGTCGCCCGCTATCGTGACGCTGTTGGGCCCACTCGCGGATTTTTCCGAGCCGTATCTCTTCGGCTGGTTTCTCTCGTACTCCCTCGCGTTCTGCGGACTGGCGGCCGGTATCGGCGTCGTCCTGTGGCGATTCGGGGCGGTCGCGCTCGCGAATCCGCTGGCGGACGCGGAGTGAGACACCGTCGCCGGCGGTTCGTCCCCTCCTCGTCCGCTGATGGACCGCCTCGGTTTCCCAGTAACCTTTTACCGGCCTGTACTCACCAGAGACTATGAGCGTTCGAGAACGGACCGTGGGGTTCCTCCGCCAGCGGGTGTTCACGCCGATGGCGCTCGGCGTCGTCATCCTCTCGCTGTCGCTGACGGCGGCGTTCCTCGGTCTCGTGGGGCTGATCAGCGGGGCACCGCTGGACGTGAGTGCGCGACTGCCGGCGTACTCGCTGGTGATGGGTATCGTCTTCGTCGTGGCTATCTTGCGACTCGACTCGCCCAACCGCGAGGGGATGATGGTGCTGGTCTCGACCAGCGGCATCGCCGTGCTTGCATTCGTCCTCGTCGGCCTCGCCACCGAGGGCGTCATGTACACGATGGTCCGGCCCGACGAGGTGCTGACGTCGAACCTCATCTTCTACTTCGCCGCGGCTGGCCTGGTGTGTACCGGCGTCGTGTTCTGGGCACTGCACCACTGGCGCGAGTTCGCGACGAACGACTCGCGGCTCTGAGGCGTCGACGCGGGTATACCGACTGCACCGATTCGATTACTCGTCGTCTAGCGCGTTCGCGACGTCCTCGTAAATTTCGTCGACGGGCGGCACGTCTCGAGTGGGATCGAGCCAGTGGTCGGCGAGCCAGCGGTACCGGACGATGCCGTCGCCGTCGATGAGGAAACAGGACCGCATCGCACGCGAACTCACGCCGAACGCGCGGTACTTCACGCCGAAGGCGTCGGCCATCTCCAGGTCCCCGTCGCTGTACAGCGGGAACTGCAGGTCGAGGTAGTCGATGAATCGCCGGTGCAAGCCCGCGCCTGAGCTGCTCGCTCCCACGACGCGGACCTTGTCCTCGACCGTGAACCACTCGAGATCCCGGAAGGAACACCACTCGGTCATACAGTCCGGGCTGAAGTCGGCAGTGTAGAAGTTCAGTAACACCGGCCGGTCCGCGTAGAGGTCGGCGATCGGGACGGGGTCCGATCGCGTGTCGGCGTCATCTGGATACACCAGGTGGCCGGCGACGTCCGGGACTGCGTCGCCGACCGCGAGAGGGTCATCAGCCATTTGCTTGCAGTAACCCGTCCGGCGGCTTATCGGTTGCCGACCAACTATCAGCGGTGATACGGGGACGGGCGGGGAAGGCCCAGATCCCGGATCGTCACCTGCACCGATCGGGACCCTTCGAAGCCCCTATAGTCCCGGTCGACTACCCCAGGGTATGAGAGTCGGTGCACACACCTCCATCGCGGGCGGCGCGTACAACGCGGTCGACGAACAGGTCGAGTACGGCGGGAACTGCGGGCAGATATTCAGCCACTCGCCGCAGGTCTGGCAGGACCCGAACATCGACGACGACGAGGCCGAACGGTTCCGGGACCTGACCGACGAAAACGAGGTCGGGCCGTGGGTCATCCACTCTTCGTACCTCGTCAACCTCTGTACCCCAAAGGACGACCTGCGCGAGAAGTCCATCGACTCGATGCAGAAGGAGGTCGACGCCGCCGACAAGCTGGACGTCGAGTACGTCAACGTCCACCTCGGCGCCCACACCGGCGCCGGCGTCGAGGGCGGCCTCGACAACGCCGCCAGCGCGCTGGACGAACTCGACATCCCCGACGGCGTCACCGTCCTCGTCGAGTCCGACGCCGGCAGCGGCACCAAGCTCGGCGGCGAGTTCGAACACCTCGCGGAAGTGCTCGACCGGTCCTCGCAGGACCTGGAGATCTGCGTCGACACGGCCCACGCCTTCGCCGCGGGCTACGACCTCTCGACGGTCGAGGGCGTCAACGAGACCGTCTCGGAGTTCGACGAGGTCGTCGGCCTGGACAAACTCGCGTGCATCCACCTCAACGACTCCAAGCACGACTGTGGGACGAACAAGGACGAGCACGCCCACGTCGGCGAGGGCGAAATCGGCGTCGAAGGGATGCAGACGATTCTGACCCACGAGGCGCTCGCAGACGTCCCCTTCGTGCTGGAGACGCCGACGGAGGACGGCAAAAGCTTCGAGTGGAATATCGAGCGGGCTCGCGAACTGGCCGGTCAGGAACGAAGTGACTGACCGGCTTCTAAGCGAACGGGGAGGAACGACCCGTGAGCTGGCTGGGGTCGAGTGAAACGATGCGCCAGCTAATGGCGAGCGGGAAACGCAGTGACCCGTGAGCTGGCCGGGCCGAGTGAGTGAGCTAGCTTTTGACGAACAGGACGCTTCGTGGTCCGCGAACCAACCGCTGACCTCTCGCCCAACAGAAGCTTTTTCGCTCTGATTCGGTTATCATACCCCAGTGGATTCCCCGTTCGACGTCCTCCAGCTCGACGCAGACGCGGACGACGAGGCGGTCAAGCAGGCCTACCGCCGGCGGGTGAAGGAGGCCCACCCGGACCACGGCGGGTCCAAGGCGGAGTTCCAGCGCGTCCGGGCGGCCTACGAGGCCATCAAGGCCGGCGAGACGCTCCCCGAGTCCTGGCCGGAACCCGAAGTCGAGGAGCCGGCCGAACCGGAAGACCAGGACCCACTCGTCGAGTACCTCGACTACGAGGTGCTGGCCGACAACGGCTGGGAGCTGACCGACGAGGACCTCTTCGAGAAGGCCGCCGCCGCGAACCTCGCCGGCGAGGACTACGGCGAGTTCCGGGTCGAGGAACGGGACACGCTGCTGGAGGCCGCGGAGGAACACGGCTTCACCTGGCCCTTCTCCTGTCGCGGCGGCGCCTGCGCCAACTGCGCCGTCGCCGTCGTCGAGGGCGACCTTTCCTTGCCCGTGAGCCACGTCCTTCCCTCGGAGATGACCGACCGAGGGATCCGGCTGTCGTGTGTCGGTGAGCCCATCACGGACGATCTGAAGGTGGTGTACAACGTCAAGCACCTCCCCGACCTGGACGAACTTCGGTTGCCGCCCGGTCCCTACGAGTGGGCCTCTGATGATTAGTAGACGAACTTCTTCTTTGGATTTGCGGTGCAGTCGGAGCAGCAACACGGAATCATACCGCGAACAGAGGAAAGCCCTCGGCGCGCTCGCCTCGGGTGACTCGCTGCGCGCCTCACTCCGTTCGGTGCTTGCGTCGTCAGCCGTCGGCGACCGCACCTCGCCCTTTCATTCCTCCAGGCCCGCTACGGCAGCCCTGCCCTTCCCCTGGTCGCGCGATGAAACGCGCTCTCGGCCGTACGGTTGCGGAAGGACGCGTGATTCGGCGCGGACAGGGTGGCGCGAAGCGCCACCTATCGCGCGAACGGCGCAGCCGTGAGCGACGCGCCGAATCCGGGGAGGGGTGGGGAATCAAACGCGAGCGCGTTTCATCGCGCGAGCGATACGGTCCCTGGAGGAATGAAAGGGCGAGGCGGGCTCGCGTCGAAGGGCTTTCGAGTTGTTTGTTGTCTCATTTTTGACTCCAGAGAGCGCGTCGAGGGCTATCGGGCTCCTCTCCCTGTCTCTCGTTCGCATCGCGAATCCATCCCATCCACCAGCTGATCGACCCGTTTTTTCCGGTCCGCACGCAACCACGGGTGTGCGACAGTTCAGTGCGGACTACCTGGAGACGACGCGCCAGGGGATGTGGGAGGGCTCGCGCGAGGCCCTCACGGACCTCGACCTCGCCGAACGCGAGTCGGTCCTCGACGTCGGTTGCGGCACCGGCGTCCTCACCCGCGTCCTCCGGGATGAGTGTCCCGGAAAGGTCGTCGGCCTCGATGCGGACCCCGCCCTGCTCGAAGCCGTCGACCCGCCGGTGGTCAGGGGCGACGCGACTCGCCTGCCGTTCCGCGACGATTCGTTCGACCTCGTGGTCTGTCAGGCGCTGCTGATCAATCTCCCCGACCCCGGCGTCGCGGTCCGGGAGTTCGCCCGCGTCGCCGCGGACGCGGTGGCCGTGGTCGAACCCGACAACAGTGCCGTCACGGTCGAGTCCACCGTCGACGGCGAACCTGCACTCGCCAGACAGGCTCGCGAGCGCTACCTCGACGGCGTCGAGACGGACGTCGCGCTGGGGGCCAGCGCGGCGGGCCTGCTCGACGATGCAGGCCTCGACGTCGTCTCGACCCGGCGCTACGATCAGGTCCGGCGGACTGGCCCACCGTATTCCCGGGCGGCCATCGAGGCGGCCCGTCGGAAGGCGACGGGCGAGGCCATCGCCGATGACCGGGCGGAGATTCTGGCTGGCGACGCCAGCGAGGCCGACTACGACGCGCTTCGACGGAAATGGCGCTCGCTCGGGCGCGACGTCGTCGAACAGATGCGCGAGGAGGCGTACGAGCGCACCGAGACGGTCCCCTTCTTCGTCACCGTCGGCCGGGTCTGATAGTTACGGTTGGCTCTGTCGATATTCCATCCTTCAGACGCATTTTCGTCTCAAACAGCCGGTCGATGAGAGCTGCCTAGTGAACGTGTAGTTCTGTGGGGCTAGCTCTGGAAGAGAGAGCGACAACAACAGCCAGAAAGCCCTCGGCGTGCTCCGGTCCCGCGGCCCACCTGCGCTCCGGTGCTTTGTGGACCGGGGTTCCCGGAGCCCACCTCGCCCTTTCAGTCCTCCAGGTCAACACGGCAGCCCTGCCCTCCCCCTGGTCGCGGCATGAACGCCGCTCCCGGCCGAGCGGTTGCGTTGAGCCGAGCGTAGCGAGGCGATGCTCGTCAGAACGAAGTTCTGACGGTGGTGCGGTCAGGACGCGTGACCCGGCGCGGACGCGCCGGATCCGGGGAGGAGTGGTGTCTTGGTGAGCGTAGCGAACCAAGGCTCGTCAGAGCTCTGCTCTGACGGTGGAGTCAAGCGCGAGCGCGTTTCATCGCGCGAGGGTCGTTGTTCCTGGTGGACTGAAAGGGCGAGGCGGGGTCGCGTGGCCTGAGCGGGCTCTATCCGAGCGACGGAGGAGCGAGGATATCTTGCTCAGGGCGCGCCGAGCGGAAGGTCGGCTCCGCCGACCTTCTCTAACTTCGCGGCAAAGCCGCGAAGCGCGCCGAGGGCTTTCGAGGTGTTTGCGGTACCGCCAGTCACGTCTCCCTGAACACACCCAATCGTTACCTCTAGCACCTGTACTGACCGGATTCGGGTCCGAACGCCTCACTTCCAGAGGATTTCAACAGAGACTGTCGGTCGTGATTCGGTACCGTCGCGTCTCCGACATCGGTCGATTCGCCCTCGATTCGCCCCGAGTGGCATCTGCCTGCGAGGAATTGGTCCAACCGTCACTACGAGACGGTCCGGTCCGACCCACTCTTCTAGTTCCGGTCGCCGACCGGGTCGGAGTCGGGCGCTGAGTCCGCTGTCGACGCCGTCGACTCGGCCGCCGCTTCGTTGGTCGCCGGGTCGGGGTCGCCCCCGTTCGGAACGGCGAACCCCGCAACCTTGACCGCGGCCAGGTCCAGCAGTGTGAACACCAGGCCGAACGCGACACCGACGGCGATGGCTATCGCGGAACCGATCGCGGCGATGAGGGCGATCCCAGCCGGATTACTGGGCCCTGAGAGCAGGTCCTGTATCGCGAGGAGAATCACCGGTCCGAGGAAGGTGCCGAGACCGACCAGCCCGCCGGCGGCGCTCCCCCGGAGAATCACGGGTTGAAGCGCTCCACCGAGCGTCTCGTCGAGGACGTCCTCGGTGAGCACCCAGCGCGTCGCCAGGAAGGAGAGCATCCAGAGGTACGCGTAGCCGAGCAATCCAGGAATCGTCCCGAACTCCGGGAGGACGTCGCTCAGGCCGCCCGAAGCGTAGGCGGGCAAGACGAAGCCGATAGTGAGCCCGGCGACGTGGAACGACGCCAGCGTCCAGACCAGGAGTCGCCGATTAGCCATGGGCGAGCACCTCCGCGAGGACGACAAGAACGAGAAGAGCGCCGGTCGTCGCGCCGTAGGCCCGGCGGTAGAAGGGCGCCGTCTCGGGCTGGCTCCTCGCCCCAGCGTCCATCTGCGCCACGACGACAGTCCGCACGAGCGAACCGAGGACGAAGACGGCGACGAGGGCGAGTTTGACGAGCAAAATGGAACCCCAGCGGGTCTCCGGTCCCGGCGCACCGAGCGCCCCGAGGTTGCCGACGCCGGTGACCACCATCACACCGAGGGCGCCCCAGAACGCCCACTCGTAGCCGCTGGCGAGCGAGCCCAGGGCGTCGTTATCGCCACTCCGGGAGTCCCGGCGAGCGGCGTACCACAGCGCGCCTGCGCCACCGAGCAGGACGGCCATTCCGAGGACGTGCAGCGTACGAACGGCGACGTGGAGGGTCTCGGCCATCGGATCGCCTTCGTAGGCAGTCGTAAAAAGCGTCCCGCCAGAGCACCGACCAGCGGGTCACCGGTCGTCGACCCTCTCAGACCACGTCGCCGCGGACCGTCGCGCCGTCCTGGCGCTCACGGTAGGCCTCGACGACGTCGGCGGCCTCGCTCGCCTCGTCCGCCTCCATCCCGAGCATCTCCAGGGCGCCCGAGAGCGTCGGGAAAACCAGTTCCCCCTCCCGGAGTTTGCGGAACGCCTCGTCGCTGCGCCGGCCGCGCTCGCCGGGTTCGCTGCTGCCACCTCCGGCGCCGCCAGCGTCCGCCTCGCCAGCCTCGTCGACCCACAGGCAGACGCCTCTGGGATCCAGAATCTGCTCGTAGTTCTCGCGGGCCTGGGCGCCCTTCAGCCGCTGTCGCACGTTGTCCTCGAAGGAGGCGTTGCACACCTCCAGGTGGACCGGCTCGTCGTCGTCGAGGAGGTGCGCCGCGAGACACTGCTCCGGCGCGGCGTGGCCGTTGGCGTTCGCCCGAACGTGCTCGGGGTACTCGTCTGCCCACGCGGCCCGGACCGTCTTGCCGACGCCCTGGACCCCGAGTTCCGCTTCGAACTCGTCGGCACGCTCCGGCGCGTCGCGCAGCAGGATGTCCTTCGTGAGGTAGACGTCCAGCCGTTCGACGGGGTCCAGCCCGAGCGCGACGTCGCCGTACACCCACACCTCGCGGACGGGAACTGGCATCGTCTCGCTCGCGACGGCCGAGACGATATCCTCGACGCGGTCGATTGCCTCCGTCCGGCCGAACTCGTTCATTGCCGAGTCCTTGGGGAGTGCGAAGGAAAACCGTTTCCAGTCGGGCCGGGCCAGTCCCGTAGCGTCGTCGCTAGGTACGGACACCGAACAATTAAACAGCGAGTGCTGGTAGCACCAGATATGTCACAGCCGGGGCCCATGGAGCGTGCACGAGAAGACGCCTCCAGGATCGCCGCGTTGCTCGTGACGGGGATATGGCTGCCGCTGATGTTGGCCGGGTTCGAGTACTGGCTCCCGCTCATGCTGTTCGGGTAAATCGTCGTCGTCCCGCTCGTCGGAATCCTGTTCGACGAGGAGGAAGACGAGTGGCTGGCGGACGACTCGGCCGAGCCGACACGCGAGGACGCCGACGCGACCGACGCGGGCGGCGCTCGCACCGACGCGGAGGGGGCCGACGACGAGGCCCTGGCGCGACTGCGCGAGCGCTACGCCAACGGCGAACTCACCGACGAACAGTTCGAGCGCAAGGTCGAGCGCCTGCTCGAAACGGAGTCCCTGGAAGACGTCGAGGATCGGTACGCTGGGTCCGTCGGAAGGGGCGACCGAGAGCGGGACGTGGACGACGACCGTGACCGACTGCGAGAGAGTGAGTGAGTGATAGCGCGGGTCTCTCACCGCTCGTCGACCCGCTGGGCTGGTCAGTTCGCCGGCGTCGTCGCCTTCGTCGTCCAGTCCGGGGTCGGGACGGTCTGGGGGCCGTCGAACACGACGACGGTGCGCTCGATGATGGTTTCCCGCTGACTGTGCGTAAACGTCACGGTGAACTTGTGGACGATCCCGTCCTCGGAGATGAAGACGTCGCCGCTGTGAATACGGCCGGAGGGAACGACGCGGTAGTGGGCGAGCGTCTTTCCGCTCATGGTCGCCGTACTCACGTACGTCCAGTTACTGGTGACCAGCGCGCTCCCCTCGTGGAACAGCGGCGTCGCGCCCGTGGCGGCGTACCTCGACGTCGGGGACGTCAGGCCCGGCAACTCGTCGTCGGTCAGGTCGGCGTCCTTGACGTACTGGGTTCTGGTCTCGCCGTTGTGGGAGACGACGGCCGTCGAGTATCGTGCGTCGGGGGTGTTGAACAACTCCAGCCGGTCGATGCTCCCCTCGACGTAGTCCACCGTCCGGTGAGACCGACCCGCCTCCCAGTTCGTCAGCTGTGTCCGGATGTGCGCATCTGGCTCCCACTGGGTATCAGCGTCGTACGGACCCGGCCGCGTCTCGATTGCTAACCGAAACTCGGTCCCGCCGGACGCCTGTAACTGGGTGATGTGCCGGTGCTCCAGGGCGCTCCAGTTGAGGGACCCGTTCAGGTGCTGTGGCGCCGAACTCGGGGCGAACGACGGAACGTCACTCGCGACGGGTGATGGCGTTTCGGACTCCGTATCGGTAGCTCCGTCCTCCGGTGTGGTCGGCGAACTCGTCGTCTCCGCGGCTCTCTGGGTTCCGTCGTCCGGGGTCGTGCCAGCGCATCCGGCGAGCGCGACCAGAATGACGAGGAGGAGCACGGAAGCCGATGGAGTGCCAACTGGTATGACATGTGATATTTTGGTCATGAACGGGGGTTACCTGAAGAGTAGGTGATGTGGAGGTGGCGTGAGCCGATAAATGCTCGCATGGCGAGGTGCTCCCTCAGATCCTATCAAATAATAATAATGGGGGCTGCGTCGATACGCGGCGTCGACCACGGACGGCGGCCTGCGAACGCAACAGATACAGTTCCGCACCCGTCATCCGTGAGCATGTCCTGGCTGCTACTCCTCGTGGCGGGTCTCTTCGAGGCTGTGTGGGCCATCGGCCTGGAGTACTCCGACGGCTTCACGAAACCACGTCCGACCGCGGTCACCGTCGTCGCGATGGCCATCAGCGTCGTCCTGCTGGCCAGAGCCGTCAGGGAACTCCCCATCGGCACCGCCTACGCGGTCTGGACCGGCATTGGCGCGGTCGTGACGGTAATCTACGGGCTCACGGTGCTCGACGAGCCCGCCAGTCCCGCCCGACTGTTCTTTCTCGGGTTCATCGTCGTCGGCATCGTGGGCCTCCACCAGACGGGAGGCTAACACTTACGACGTCGCTGCCTGAAGCGCTGCGCATGGTCGACGACGTCGAAACGGACGGCGAGGTGGCCGAGGCGTTCACGTATCTCGCCGAATGGGTCGAGGGATCGTCGCCGCTGTACGAACGACTCTGTCGGATCGTCGCCGACGACCCCGTCCTGCTCGAACTCGCCGCCGTCGTGCCCGCGGACCGCTCGACGGCGAACGTCTTCCTCGCCGCGGTGCAGTATCTCCTGTTTCGCGACACGGACCATCCACTGGCCGACTACTACCCGAGCGTGACCGATACCCCTCGCGGTCCGGACGACGCGCTCGGCGACCATCTCAGCGACTTCTGCGTAACGCACGAGGACGACATCAGACCCCTGCTGGAGACGCGGCGGACGCAGACGAACTCCGTCCGTCGCACCGCGGTGCTCTACCCCGCCATCTCCCACATCGCGCGGCAGGTCGACGGCCCGCTCGCGCTCGTCGAACTCGGCCCCAGCGCCGGCCTGAACCTCCTGCTCGACCGCTATCGCTACGAGTTCGGCGACCGCACCGGCGGCCCGGTCGACGCCCCCACGACCGTGCGGACGACGGTCCGCGGGGACGAGGACCCACCGCTCCCCGACGACCCGCCGGCCGTCCACTCCCGCGTCGGCGTCGACCTGAACCCGATGGACGTGACCGGCCCCGACGACACCGTCGAGCAACGCTCGACGAGCGCTCGCTCGCCTTAGTCTCACGAGAATGCGGACTGGCTGCGAGCGCTGATCTGGCCCGAACACGACGAGCGTCGTCGGACGCTCGACGGCGCCATCGAGGCCGCCCAGCGCGATCCGCCCCGACTCGTGACCGGCGACCTCCTCGAAGATCTCCCCGCCGTGCTCGATGAGATTCCGAACGGCGTGCCGGTCTGCGTCTTCGACACCCTGGTGCTGTACCAGGTCCCCGAAGCGGTCCGCGAGCAACTCGACGAGACCGTCCGGGAGTTCGCCGCCCGGCGCCCGCTCCACTGGCTCGCCGGCGAGACGGAGTTCGGCGACCGTGACGGCATCCGCCTGGAGTGGACCCGCACAGAGGACGGCGCGGTCAGGACCGACCTCCTGGCCGCCTTCGAGCAACACGGCGACTGGGTCGAGTGGCGCCCGGACGAGGACGCGACGTAGTTCTCCGGAATCGGCGCCCGTTTTTTCCCGCTCGCGCCAGATGCTCGTCTATGGAGTTCGACGTGTTCGGTTCGGCGGACGCCGTTGCCGACGCTGGTGGAGACGAGGCCGTCGACGCCGAAGCCGACGCCAACGGCGGTACGGACGAGCGTGACTGCCTGTTCGTCCTCGGGTGGGGCAACCGCCCCGAGCACGAACCCGTCCGCTGGCTCATCGACCGTCTCGTCGCGGACGGCTGGCGCGTCCACACCGCTACCCTCCCGGTCCACGTCACGAATGTCAGGCACGAGTGGATCGCCCCCGTCGAGCGCTACGCCGCCGACCTGGACGAGTTCGCCCTGCTGGGTCACAGCGCCGGCGGATTGACCGCCGCCCACGCCCGTGTCTCCGGCGTGACGACGGTGACCTACCTCAGCCCCTGGTGGGGGTACCCACCGGCGACGAGCGGCCCGCTCTCCTCGTTCCTCGCGAAGATACCCGCCGACGCGAAGGTGCTGCCGAGCGGGATGGCCGGCCCACATCTCCTCGGCGAGCACGCCACCGAGCGACAGGTGCGGGAGACGCCGAGTCGCGTCTCACCCCGTTTCCTGCAGGCGACGCGTGAGGCCCACGAGATGCTCCCGGCTATCGACGACGACGCCGTCGTCTTTTGCTCGCTCTCGGACCGCATCGTCTCGACGCGCGCTATCGGCGACCGGATCGACAGCGACCGCATCGTCCTCTACGACGGCGGCCACGAACTGTTCTCCTCTCGCTCGCGAGAGGAGCATCTGGACGCGCTGCTCGGCGCGCTCGAAGACGGGCCAGCGGCGCTCGATTGAAGGTGGCAGTCTCGACGGAGGTCGTGTGGCCGTCCTCGCGTTCGCTTACCTACCGTCGGACGAAGGTGACGCGCCGGTGGAACTGGTTCTCCGTCTCTGGCCTGAGGCGCTGGTTGGAGCCGGTGTGCTCGCCGTCGTTGAATGGCGCTTCTGGTACCATCGACCGAGTCACGTGTATCCGGATGCTACCTGGCCGGAGCGCCTAATCGATCCGTGCGTGTCATTCCACCACATGAGGCGCCGAGACTACGTGAGTATGTTCGCCACCGGCCTCGTCGGGTACGCCGGTGCACGTGCTCAGCAAAGTACCGAGACCGGGAGGACGAACGAATCGACCAGCCAGCCAGCGAACTGTCGGACCGAAACGTCCACGGGCACTGGCACGTCGTCGCCGGCGCAAACTGAGACTGAGAGCACCGGTACGACGACGGGAACGTCCGGGAGTAACATCGAAATCGCGTCCACGGAGTACGTCGAAGTCGAGGGGGAGTTTTCGACCACCGCCGGCGTCTGGGTCACCGTCGCAAACACGGGCGACTTTCCGTACAGTTACGTCGAAGTGACGGCGTCGTTCCGAGACGCCCAGGACACCATCATTACGAACAGTTACGACAATATGCTTGCCCTGCCACCTGGCGCGACGTGGCGGACGTTTATCTCGCACGTAGAACCCGATGCCGTCGAATCGGCCACGGTCGAGATCACTGACACTACCCGCGGCCAGCCGTTACCCACGGCAGCGGATCTGGGATTGACCGTCGAGAACGCACGGCTCACTGACGATGGATCGACCGTCATCGGCCGGGTTACGAACACGACCGGGGGACCGCTGAGTTACCTGGAAGCTCTCGTTCGCTTTCGCGATGATCAGTACATATACGGTGGTACATTCACGAACGTGTCGAACTTCGCTGCAGGCGATACCTGGCGTTTCGAGGTTTCACATACGTCACTGGCGCCCGAACCCCCCACTATCACAGATTACGACCTGCGATTCTCGACGTAGGGATCTTCGCCGGCAGCACTCGCTCAAACTCTGCCATCCAGAACGAAACCCTCACCCTGACAGGCTCACAACGACAGGCAAATGGAGTGCGACAAGTGCGGCGACTCGGCCGCCGTTCACGCCGAATACAGCGGCCTCCACCTCTGCGAGGGCCACCTCTGCCAGGCCGTCGACAAGCGGGTCCGCCGCCGGGTGCGCGAGGACGGGCTGGTCCCCGACGACGCGACGCCCGAAGACCCGGACACGTGGGTCATCGGGCTCTCCGGCGGGAAGGACAGCGTCGTCCTCACGCAGATTCTCCACGAGACGTTCGACGAGGACCCCCGGATCGAACTCGTCGCGCTGTCGATCCACGAGGGAATCGAGGGGTACCGCGACGAGAGCCTGGACGCCTGCGTGGAACTCACCGAGGACCTGGGGATCCGCCACGAGGTGGTCCACTACGAGGACGAGTTCGACGTCCGGATGGACGACGTCGTCGAGGACGACCCGGAGAGCATGGCCGCCTGCGCGTACTGCGGCGTGTTCCGGCGGGACGTCCTCTCCCGGTACGCCGAGGAACTGGGCGCCGACAAGCTACTCACCGGCCACAACCTCGACGACGAGGCCGAGACGGCGCTGATGAACTTCCTCGAAGGCGACGTGCGTCAGATGGCCAAGCACTTCGAGGCGTCGCTGGGTCCCTTCGATGGCGATTCGCGCGCGGAGGAGGACCACGGCGACGGCGATGGCGGTGACGGCGGCGGCAGCAGCGACGCCGCCACGGACCACGCCCGCGAAGACCAGGACCACCACGTCCCGCGAGCGAAGCCGCTCCGGGACGTCCCCGAGAAAGAGGTCGCCCTCTACGCCCGATTCCGGGACCTCCCGGCTCACATCACCGAATGCCCGCACGCGGAGGAGGCCTACCGCGGCGAGATACAGCAGTTGATGCTCAAACTGGAGGAGAACCACCCCGGGACGCGCCACTCGATCATGGCTGGCTACGAGGAACTCGCCTCGCTGGCGTCGAGCGCACAGGACCCCGACGACGAGGCCACGCCGGACTTCGGCGAGTGCGAGCGCTGCGGCGCCCCGACGGCACGGGACCTGTGCCGAAAGTGTGGGCTGCTAGACGCGCTGGAAGCGGTGTAATCGAAAAGCGGCCTGGGGGTGCTCAGCCTGCGGTCTGGTTCGACGGTTCCTGTGGGAGCCACGGGTCGAAGTGGACGCCCGTGGAGACGGGTGCGCCGTCGCCGTCGGCGGCCTCGCCGGTGACCGGATCGGTGACGTTCTCGCCGTCGGGACTCGACGGACCGTTCTCGGCACCCCAGTAGTTGTTCGTCGCGGTGACGACCCGGTCGTCCTCGTTCAGGACGCCGTAGTACTGTCCGTCCCCGTCGTCGACGGTGAAGTCGTTCGCACGAACGTCGACGACCGCCCCGCCGCTCCGCCGGGGCAGACAGAGTTCCGTTTCGGCGACCCGGACGCCGTAAATCGCGTCGACGTCGTTGTGGCGGATCGTCGTGGGACCGGTCGCATTCTGGACGAAGACCCCGTGGACGCCACGGAGGTCGTTCGAGACGACGGTGTGCCCACCGCCGGCGAGTTCGAGCGCGCCGCCGCTTTGCTCGATACCGTCACCGCCCCCGAAGGTGTTGTTCACGAACCTGTGGTTGCGTCCCTCCGCCGACGCGGCCCACCCGGAGATCCGCGTCGCGTCGTTGTCGGCGACGGTGTTGCCGGATCCCGAGACGCTGATCCCGTGTTCGGCGGTCTCGATGTCGTTGCCGGTCACCGTGTTGTTCTGGCCACCGACTGCGATAGCGACCGCCGGTCGCTGCTCGAACATGTTGTTCGCGATGGCGTTTCCGGACCCGCTCGATACAGTGACCGGGGTGCCGTCGATGTCGAAGGCGTTCTCGCCTATCCGGGAGCGGTTCGTCTGTTCGGCGTCGATTCCGGTGACGTATCCGTCCGTCAACGCGTTGTTTTCGACGGCGACGTGGGTGACGTCGCGAAGCCGCACTGCCGGGCTTCCCATGTTCGCCCCAAGATCGCTGTCCCGGATTTCGACCCGTTCTGACTCGACGACGGCGACGCCGGCACCGGCGGATTCCGGCTCCTCGCTCGTCACGTTGACGGCCCGTCCGTCGGTGACGTTCTCGAACCGGACGTTCGTCGCGCTCTGGCGGACGGTGATGTCGACGACGCTGACGTTCTCGACGCCGGTCGATCCATTCGTGCCAACGCCGGTTGCGTAATAACCGTTGCCGGTTATCACGTGCCCGTCACCGTCGAGGACGACGTCGCTCGCCCGGATTTCGATACACGCGCTTTCGGTCTCGCCTGGCTGATCGACGTCCTGCGTCAGGACGTAGCGGCCGGGTTCGTCGATAACTGTACACGAGTCGATGGAGGTCGCCTGGGCCGATGCCGGCCCAGAAGCGAGGACCGCGGTACCGGCCGCGCCCACCGCGAGCGCGACCAATAGCACGGCCACCTGTGGTAGCCTTCGGTTCATAGTGCTGCGGCCGACCGAACACCGTGCTATGGGTTTATTACACGCCAGATAAGGCGAATGAATGTCGGATTATCGACGCACGCGACGGCGCCGTCGCTCACCGGTCGAGCGTCGAGAGAAAAGCGAGATAACCGTGTTCGAGAACTCCGGGTGTGGAGTGCCGGGAGTTACTGGTTCGTCCGGACGACGTCTAGCCCGTTGTTCTTCTCGTGGGAGTCCTGACCGCCGTCGGTGTGGCCGAACTCCTGAGAGGACTCGACGTTCTGGCTGGCGTCGAAGGACATGTCGTCGTTGTCGTCGACGCCCTCGATTGCCTGCCGGGACTTGTCGGCCTGCTTCTGCGTGCTCGGGCCGAGCACCTGGGCCGACTGGACGCCGGTCATGATGGCCATGACGCGGACCTTGCCCTTGTACTCCTCCTGGATGCGGGCGCCCCAGATGACGTTGGCGCTGGCTTCCAGGCGTTCCGTGATGTTCTGGGCGATGCCCTCGGCCTCTTTCAGCGTAAGGTCGGGGCCGCCGGTGATGTGGACGAGGCCACCGCTGGCGCCGCGGTAGTCGACGTCGAGCAGCGGGTGGTTCATCGCGTCCTTGACCACTTCCTCGGTCTTGTTCTTGTCCTGGGTCTCGCCGACCAGCATGACGGCGACACCGCCCTGGTTCATGATCGACGTCATGTCGGCGTAGTCCAGGTTGATCAGGGACGGCTGGGTGATCGTCTCCGAGATACCCTTGACGGTCTCGGCGATGATCTGGTCCATCACCGAGAACGCCTTGCCGATGGGCAGGTTCGGGACGTAGTCCAGCAGTCGGTTGTTGTCCAGGACGATGATGGAGTCGGCCTCGTTCCGGAGCCGTTCGAGGCCTTCCTCCGCCTTGACCGTCCGGGCACGCTCGACGTTGAACGGCGTCGAGACCATGCCCACGACGATGGCGCCCTGTTCCTTGGCGATCTTGGAGACGACCGGCGCGGCGCCGGTGCCCGTGCCGCCGCCCATGCCTGCAGTCACGAAGACCAGGTCGGCGTCGCCGAGCACTTCCTTGACCGTACCCTGGGCCATCTCGGTGGCGCGCTCGCCCATGTTGGGGTCGCCGCCGGCACCGAGGCCGTTGGTCAGGGACTTGCCGACGAGTATCTTCGTGTCGGCCTCGATCATCTTGAGGTGCTGCTTGTCGGTGTTGATGGCGACGGTGTCGGCGCCTTCGACGCCGATGTTGTACAGACGGTTGACGGTGTTGTTGCCGGCACCACCACAGCCGACGATGACGATCCGTGGATCGCCGAACCCGTCGACGCTCTCGTCGTCCATCATTTCCTGCTCCTCTTCGTCACGCTCGAGCGCTTCCTTGACGATGTCCTGCATCGTTATGCCCTCGCCCAGGTGCGCCGCTTGCGTTTTTCAGATGGCCGTTCCTGAGTGCCCTCCTGTTCGGAAAGCATCTCACGCACAGCGGAGCGGATAGCCTCGCTGCGGTTGGGGTACTCCCCCGTTTCGACCATTCGTTCGACCTCTTCGATCTGCTGCTTCGGAATCCGTAGTGTCACACGCTCCATTGTTATTCGTTCCCCGGTAAGACGGATGGCGTTTACACGCCGGACAGTGTGTCACACAGCGAAACCCCCAGACGGCAACGCCGTCCGCGCTGTTTCGCACTGTGTAAGACAAACGTCTTACGCGTAACTCACAACAGACTATGGCATAATAAAGGTTACGACGGTGTATAACATTGGCACGTTTACGACTCTAAACGGTGCCTAAACGGCGTTTACAGGCCTCTCGACCGAGCAAACGCGTTCTCCCGTCGCGGCCGTTCGACCCCCGCGACGAGGGGGCGAAAGCCGGGCTTGAACTCCCGCGTTCCGTCTGGCGGGTCTATTGCGATGTGAGTGTAAACGCGAATTACGGGCATTTCGAGCCGTGAATGGACGATCGACGAGATCGCAGGACCCGTTTACACTCGCCGTTCGGAGCACCGCTCGACGTCTGCAAACATCCTCTGAGACGGTCGAAATCGATGCCATTCGGTTCGTAGTATGGGTCTCCGTCATACCATATCAACTTTGCTCTCCGGCACCCCAGTCACGCGGAATGATAACCGTTAAGTCCGGCAACGGCGCTACCATTGTGTACGCCCGCCCTTAGCTCAGACTGGTAGAGCAGTCGACTGTAGATCGACTTGTCCCCCGTTCAAATCGGGGAGGGCGGATTTTCCTGCGAACGACAGTGAGCAGTGAGAAATGTCTCCCGACACGATTTGAGCTTGTGAGTCGCGCACAGCGAAGCGAGCACGTCTCACAGTGTTCAAATCGGGGAGGGCGGATACTGCTCGCGGCGCTCATCCCCGAGCGTCGCGTCTGTATTCACGTCCGACCCCAGCCGGATCCGAAAGGCAGCGTCACCTGCCCGCCCCAACGGTGGGGTTGGTCGATCGACTCCGGTTCTGACCGGCTCTGACCGTCGGCAGACGAACAGTCAATGGTCACGCTCGACGTCCCGAGTTGGGTCGATGTCCACGCCGCTGCCGGTCCGGTCCTCGGTGGGGCGCTCCGACGAGGGTCGCCTCGGGCCTTCGTCGCCACCGATGCTCGTCCGCTCTGGAATCGACTCCTGGGCCGTCGTCAGCGGCGTGAGCAGTCGCTCCAGGAGGCTCAGGTCGTTCGGGTCCGGTTTCTGGACGGTTTCGTACTCGACGACGACGGCGCCGTCCTCCTCGGAGATGCACACGTAGTTCAGGCGGTACGAGGGGTAGAACACGTCCGGGAGCAACCCGAGTACGACCGATCTCCGGTGGAGTCGTCGCAGCCACGTCCCCGTATTCACGACGACGCGGTCGGAAACCTCCGTGACAGAGGCGCGGTGGGTGTGCCCGTAGAGGAACACAGCGATCTCAGGGTGTTCGTCGAACACCTCTTGGGCAACGTCGATGTACCTGTCGTTGACGTCTTCCGGGTCGTCGCCGCCGACCAGACCGAACCGGGTGAGCGTCTTTCGCACGTCTCGAGCGAGGAAGAAGAGCGGAATCGCGAGGAGGGCGAGAATGGCGATGACGACGACGTTTACGACGAGGACGAGGTCGATGAGCTCCCCGACGATACTCAACCGGGTAAGCACGAACGACACCGCCTCCGCCGGCAGCGACCAGATGCCGAGGACGTCGAGCGCCACGGCGAAGAGGTAGAGCAGACTCACCTGGAACAGCAGGAGGAACGGCACCGCGGTGTAGCGGAGAAGGGGACTCATCTCCCGGTAGAAATACTGGGAGATCATCCAGTCGGGAATCCGCGTCATCGGCGCCACCGACTGGATGTCCTTTAGCCAGTTGAACCGCCCTCGTTCCGAGAGCCGCCCGGCTTTGCTCGTGACGTGGCGGTTCACGTGGTAGCCCGGCGGATTCGCGTAGGGGTTCCCGAAATCGGGACTCCTGTTGTTCGGGTCGCGCTGTTGACCGTGTTCGATCCAGACCACGCGGTCGGCGACCTCGCGCGTGATGACGACCTCCTGTTCGAGGGTGACGTTGTACTCCGCGAGCCGGTCGACGTACTCGGGGTGACACGCGAGTTCGTAGTCGTGGTTCCCCGGGATGACGGTGGTCGGGACCTGCTCGCCAGTCGCCCGGAGCTGCTCGAACAGCTCGGGATACAGCTCGAGGAGCGCGTCGAACTTCTCCATCCCTTCCAGTTCAGTGAACTCCCAGAGTCCGAACAAATCGCCGTTGATGATGAGTTCCGCATCCTCGTCGCGCTCCGGTAACTCGCGGAGGAACGTGAGGAATTCGTCCATGAACTCGACCTCCTGGAGCGTCTCGTCGCCTCCGATGTGGAGGTCGCTGACGAAGTAGTACCGCGTCGAGTCCTGGTCCGACTCCCCGCTCATGTTACGTGACGGTTCGTCCGGGTACGTCTCGGACGCCTCCTCGCGTCCGGTCGACGAACGGTCTCGACGGGTGCGGTGACGTCTTCCAGCGTCGCGTCGTGACGGTCCCGGGCCGGGAGAATCGTCGTCGGGCGTACGAGCACGTCTCCTCCTTCAACCGACGACTCAATGAATGTTGTCGGGGGGTCGGTTCGGCGCTCCCGCCTCGTAGCGGTACAGTGCAGGACCCGACTTCGCCAGGGGCGTCGCTGCCTCCGAGACCTGCTCGTCGAGGAACGCGACTCGGACCGTCAGGTCGATGCCCGTCGCCTCGGTCAGTCGGTCGTCGAGGCGCTGGGCGAGATCAGGGGGCGCGGACGTCCCTCGCTCGACGCCGACGGTGACCTCGACCTCGTATTCCGTCCCGACGGCGTACTGGACGTAGTTGAAGTCGGTGGCGCCCCCTCGTAGTTCAGGCCCTCGTATTCCGGTTCCTCGAGCATCGCTCGCGTCTCGTCTCGGAGCTGGAGTTCGACCTCGTTGGTGCGGTACTCGGCGTACGTGACGGTCCCGAGGACGACCGACAGCAGGAGGAGGCCGAGAACGATTCCGCCGAGACGCTTCCGGACACTCCGTCGGATGGCCGACAGGTCACGCGAGTCGCCAGGTACCGGCCGGTAGCCTGCGAACGAGAATACGAGGAGCGCCGAGAGGTTGATCGCGAGGAGATTGACGACCACGAGCGATCCGGCGGTGGTCGCCACGATCGGGAACCCCCACGCGATCCCCAGCCCGGGGGTGGCTGCCGGCGGGACGAGCGCAACGGCGATGGCGACGCCGACGAGTCCAACAACAGCCCGGAGGTGGCGATGACGGTGCTCAACACCAGAAACGCGATCTGCGTTACCGGCTGGTGGAAGCCCGTCGCGGGGTCACGTTGTAACGGCCTGCCAGGTCGGCACGGCCGGCATACTCTCCCCCGTGGTTCCGTTCGTGATCCGGGCTTGGCTTTTACACATATCCTTATCCTTCTCGTTTCCGCGTCCGCACGCGTGAACACGATGACCCCTAGTTTGTGGTCCTTGCGGTCAGGGACCCTGCGACGGCGACCGCTCCTCGGTCGACGTCGGGTCCCAGACGGTTGACGCCGGGTCCTGGAGGCGGCGCCCACGTGGACCAGTGCCGTCGAATCCGTGGTCGACGGTCGAACTCATACGGGGACCGATCCAGGCCCGCCGCTTCTAGACGCTCGGATCGATCGTTCTCGAGATCGGTCGTCCTCGAATTACTATCACGGAGGAGCGATGAGCGCGTGCACGGTGAACTTCCGGCACAGTCCGTTCAAATGACAGAACCCAGACAGTTGCCGGCGAAAACGACGTGAACGATAGTCCCGCTTTTTAGTGGCCTGTGTGGTACCTCCGGTGTGGTCGCAATGGGAGTCTTCACCGGAGCGAACGACGCATCGCGCCTCGGGAACTTCGATGGTCGTCCGTACATCTGCATGGGGTGTGAGGCGGCCTTCGAGGTACAGTACCACTCGTGTCCCTCCTGTGGCGGATTCGACGTCCGCCGGGCCGAGTGGCTCGCCGAGTGACTCCTGGCGTCCACGAAACGGCACGTCCTGTCCGTGTGGGTCCGTGACCCACCGAACCGACGACAGCGGCAGTCCGGACCGACGCTTCCGTCATCGGTCCGTTTCGACAGTCCCGCGTGACGGCCCGTTTTGCACATATCCAAGTGTGATCGGTACGTAGGTTCGGTACATGCAGCGACGCGAACTCGGAACGACTGGTTGGAACGTCACTGAAGTCGGCCTGGGCACCTGGAACATCGGCGCGGACTGGGGTGACGTCGACGACGAAGCGGGACGGGACGTCGTCCGATCCGCCCTCGACGCCGGCATCGACTTCATCGACACCGCGGACGTCTACGGCGACGGCCGGAGCGAGAAACACATTGCGCACGTTCTCGACGAGCGCGAGGCCCGCGACGACGTCGTCGTCGCGACTAAGGCCGGCCGCCGCCTCGAAGAGCACACCGCTGAGAACTACGACTACGATCACCTCTCGGCGTTCGTCGACCGCTCGCGGGAGTACCTCGGCCAGGAGACGCTGGAACTTGTCCAGCTCCACTGCCCGCCCAACGACGCGTACTACCAGCCCGAGACCTTCGAGGCGCTCGACCGGCTGAAGGAAGAAGGGAAGATAGCCCACTACGGTGTCAGCGTCGAGAAGGTCGAGCAGGCCCTGAAGGCCATCGAGTACCCCGGCGTCGAGACGGTACAGATCATCTTCAACATGTTCCGCCAGCGCCCGGCCGAACTGTTCTTCGAAGAGGCCAGGCGCCAGGACGTCGGCGTCATCGTCCGCGTTCCCCTCGCCTCGGGGCTCCTCACCGGGAAACTCTCCAAGGACGACGAGTTCGCGGAGAACGACCACCGGAACTACAACCGCGAGGGCGAGGCCTTCGACCGCGGCGAGACGTTCGCGGGCCTCCCCTTCGAGCGCGGCCTCGACGCCGTCGACGAACTCGAAAGCCACCTCCCCGAGGACCTGACGACGGCCCAGGCCGCGCTGCGCTGGATCCTCGACTTCGACGCGGTGTCGACGGTCATCCCGGGATCGACGTCGCCAGACCACATCCGCGACAACGTCGCCGCCAGCGAGGCCGACCCGCTCAGCCACCAGACCCACGGTGCCGTCCGCGACGTCTACGAGGAGTACGTCTTCGACGACGTCCACCACCGCTGGTAACGACCCCGTCTCTTTTCCACACCGGATTATATTTATACGCCACTGCTGCGTAATTACTTATTTCTCGTCGTTTCGAGTACCGAGAGTGCCATCTCTCGGACGGGCAACTATGTGTGGAAAAGTAGATGACAAAACCGTATGTTGCTATATCAAATACAACCCGCCGAGCTTCTCGCTGGGTGTCTAAAAACATAAAAATTATATCTTTATCTCAGTATAGTATCTATATCTATGGTTCTGATCGAATATACACCAAGATCAGTCATGGAATCGATTATCACTCGATCATCTCCGAAAGCGAGAGGTGGCGTCTGCCCGCAGGTACTGACTGGAGCGACGTCGGTGGGCGCACGCCACATCTCGAAGATGTGAATCCTTATTACTCGATGCCGTCTTCGTTAATACATGGGCGTCGTCAGCATCTCGATGCCGGACGAGCTGGAGCACAGGATCGACGAGTTCGCGGAGGACCACGGCTACACGGGTCGGTCGGAGATCGTCCGCGAGGCCGTGCGCAATTTGATGAGCGAGTTCGAGGACAAGCGCCTCGAGGACCGCGAGCTGATGGCCATCGTCACCGTCCTCTTCGACTACGAGACCACTGCTGTCGAGGAGAAGATGATGCATCTGCGCCACGACCACGAGGACCTGGTCGCGTCGAACTTCCACAGCCACGTCGGCGACCGCTACTGCATGGAGCTGTTCGTCCTCGAGGGCCAGCTCGAGGACATCTCGTCGTTCGTCGGCCGCGTTCGCGCGACGAAGGACACGCTCTCGGTCGATTACTCGGTGCTGCCGGTCGACGACATCGCGTCGATCACCTGATTAGTCGTCGAGTTCGTCGCGTTCGCCGCGCCAGTGGTCGCCTCGCTGGCGATAGCCGTCGAACTCGCCGCTGTCGATCTCGGCCTCGATCTCCGCGCGCGTCTCAGCGTCGACGCGGACGAGGTGACACAGCGGGTGGCCGGGCAGCGCGACCGGGTTTTCGAGGACGCCGACGAGGATGCCGGCGAAGGGCGCGGTGACGACGTGTTCCTCGTTCGAGAAGTGATCGGAGATAGTGCAGATCGTCTCTCCCTCGTCGACGAGGGGGTAGGGTCCCCACCGCATCTCGACGAGACCGCCGGTGTCGGCCCGTATCCACGTCTTCTCGCCCTGGTCCGCCGGGATCACGCGGTACCAGCCGGGCGAATCGACGCGCCCGTCCGGGAGCACGTCGACCTGGGAGAGCACCGACCGGACGCCGGCGACGGCCCGGTCGATCAGGCTCGGCTGGAACCGGTGGGCCTTCCCCATCTCGACGGTGACGGTCGGGATGCCGGCATCGGTCGCCGTCCGGCGGAGCGACCCCACGTCGCCCGATCCGGAGATAACGACGTTGGCGCCGAACGCGCGGGCGATCGGTTCGACGTCGGGGTTCGAGACGTCGGCCCGGGTGTGGAACATCGTCGTCCGGTTGCGCGTCGACGTGTGGAAGTCGAGGACGACGTCGCACTGGTCGAGGAACGTCTCCCAGATGTGGGCGGCCATCCGCTCGGCCGTGTTCGACCGCGGTTTGCCGGGGAACGCGCGGTTGAGGTCCTGGTCGTAGATAGGGATGTCCCGTTGCTGGGCCTGGTATCCCGGGACGTTGAGGACGTGCATGATCACGAGCGTCCCCGCGATGTCGGCCGGTTCGTACCGTGCGGCGACTTCCTGGCACACTTTGACGCCGTTGAGTTCGTCCCCGTGGACCGCGGCGGTGAGGCCGACGACGGGCCCGTCGCGCTCGCCGTTGATCACGGTCACTGGAATCTCCACTGGGTCGCCCAGGTACGTCTCGCCGACCTCGTGGCGGAGGTGACGCTTCTCGCCGGGCGCGACTTCGGCGTCGACCCGGAACGGTTCTGACATGCATCTGGAGAGCGCGCCGACGGGGATAGGTCCACCGCACCGTTCAAGTGCGATTGCAGTAATCACAGGTGTGTGGCTGTATCGTTCGACTGCTTCGGGACGCTCGTGACTGCCGACCGGCCCGCCGAGCCGTGGGTCGCGGTCGCAGCCGAACTCCGTGAGCGTGGCTTCCCCGTCCCGGACGACTGGGAGGCGGCCTACCGCTCGTCTCATCGCGACTACGACCGCGGTGCGGAGGCGCCCCTCGACGAGCACGTCCGCCTCTCACTGGCCAGCCGGGACGTCGAGATCGCGGCGGCGACCGGACGCGAGGTGACGCTGGCGGCCTTCGACGGTAGCGTCTCGGTCCGCGACGGTGCTCGCGAGGCGCTCGCCGCCGCCCGCGATTACGGACCCATCGCCGTCTGCTCGAACTGCAGCGTGCCGGGACTCGTCGAGCGAACGCTCGACCGGACCGACCTTGCCGCCGACGCCGTCGTGACGAGCGTCGACTGCGGCTGGCGCAAGCCCCACCCGCAAATCTTCGAGGCGACCGCGGCGGCGCTGGAGTGCTCGCTCGGAGCGCTCGTCCACGTGGGCGACGACGCCCGGACCGATGGCGGCGCCGAGCGGGTCGGCGCGACGTCGGTGCTCGTCGCGGACGTCCCGCTCGCCGAGTTACCCGGGTGGCTCGAACGGGAGGGACCGCTGTGCTGACCGCGGTCGCGGTTGTCGTCGCGGGAGCGCTCGAAGCGATGGTCGGCGAGCCACCGCAACGGCTCCACCCCGTCGCGTGGCTCGGCCGCCTCGTCGCGCCGTTCGATCGCCCGTGGTCGCGTCCCCGGACCGTCGGCCTGGTCGCAGCGGGCGTCTTGCCGCTGGGCGCCGCGGCGCTCGTCGGGACTGCCGTCGCCCTGGCGACGATGAGCACTCCCTGGCTCGGGATTCTGGTCGCCGGCGTCGCGCTCTTCGTCACGACGAGCCTGCGGATGCTCCTGACCGAGGCCAGGGAAGTCGTGACGACCTCCGAGACGGACCTCCCGCGTGCACGCGAACGACTTCGCTCACTGGCGGGGCGGGACGCCGCCGACCTCTCGGCCGGGCAGGTCCGCAGCGCCGCCGTCGAGAGCGCGGCGGAGAACCTGGCGGACGGCCTGGTCGCTCCGCTGGGCACCTTCACCGCCGTCTCGGTGCTCGCGGGGTCGCTCGACCCGGTCGGTCAGCTCGGCCTCGCATCCGGCGCGGCCGCCTGGGTGAAAGCGGTGAATACGCTCGACTCGATGCTGGGCTACCGGTCGAAGCCCGTCGGCTGGGCGCCGGCCCGACTCGACGACGCCGTGATGTGGCTGCCCGCCCGCGCGAGCGCCGCTCTCCTCGCCGTCGCGGGCGGACGACCGGGCGCCCTTTCAGCCGCACGCGCGTGGCTCGATGGGGTTCCCTCGCCGAACTCCGGGTGGCCGATGGGCGTCCTGGCCGCGACCGCCGGTGTCCGACTCGAAAAGCCCGGTGCGTACGTGCTGAATCCGGATTCCCCGCTGCCGACGACCGAAACGTCACGGTCGGCGATCAGGACCGTCGGCGTCGCCGGCGTGCTGACCTACCTGCTCGCCGCCGGAACGCTCGCGCTGACGGAGGGGATAGCGTGGTCCTGACCGCGGTTCGCGGTGCGCTCGGATTCCTCACACGGCTCCCGATCGGCCGCGACGAGGCAGCGCTCGAAGCGTTCCAGCACCGGCCCGTCGCCTTTCCACTAGCCGGCTACGTCGTCGGGGCGGTGCTCGCGCTCCCATTCATTCTCGGACTCCCGGACCCCGCGACGGCCTTCCTGTTTCTCGCGTGGGTCGTCCTGATCACCGGCGTCAACCACGCGGACGGCCTCGCCGACCTGGGTGACGCGGCGGTCGTCCACGGCGACCCCGCCGAGCGACGGGACGTCATGAAAGACACGACCGTCGGCGTCGGCGCGGTGCTCGCGCTGGGAACCGGCCTTCTCGGACTGGCGCTCGCCGGCCTCGCGCTCGCCGAACTGCCGACGCTGACCGCCGTCGGCGTCGTCCTGACCGCGGAGGTCGGCGCGAAACTCGCCGTAGCGATCCAGGTCGTCACCGGCGAGGCGAGCCACGAGGGGTTCGGATCGCGTTTCGTCGACCGTGCCGCGAGCGGCGACCGGCCGCTGCTCGCGCTCGTCGCACTCCCAGCCGTCCTCGCGAGCGGGTCGGTAGTGGTCGGCGTCGCCGTCGTGGTCGCCGCCCTCGTCGTCTCCGTCGTCGTTCACCGATGGGCCGACCGCCGGCTCGGCGGCGTCGGCGGCGACGTCTTCGGCGCGACGAACGAACTCGCTCGCGTCGTCGCGCTGCACGCGGGGGTGGTCGCGTGGACGCTCTGGTGATGTGCGGCGGCCTGGGGTCCCGGCTCGACGGCGACGTCGAGAAACCACTCGTCGAAGTCGGCGGCGCCCGGATGGTCGACCGCGTCGTCGCGGCGCTGGTAGGCAGCCCCGTCGACGACGTCTACGCCGTCACCTCGCCGAACGCGCCGGCGACGGCGGCCCACGTCGACGTCCCCGTCATCGAGACCGGTGGGGAGGGGTACGTCGCCGACCTCCAGGCGACCCTCGCTGACTCACGGGTCGACGAGCCGGTCCTCACCGTCGCTGCGGACCTCCCGTTGCTGGCGTCAGAGTCAGTGGCGACCGTCCTGGACCGCTGGGACGCGGGCTCGTTGACGGTCGCGGTTCCCGTCGCGCTCAAACGCGACCTCGGGGTGAGCGTCGATTCGTCGTTCACCCACGAGGGCCGCGAGGTCGCTCCCTCGGGCCTCAACGTGGTCGGCGGGGAACCCGAGGCGGTTCTCGTCTGCGAGGACCGCGGGCTCGCGGTCAACGTCAACCGCCCCGCCGACCTTGTCCTCGCCCGACGACTGGCGTGAGGTCCGGACGATTCTGGCGAACGCCGCCGTCGTAGGCGGGGCTTACGCGTCCCGCCGGCCGGCTTCGCGGCCGGTCTGGAGTCACCGATCCGGTGATGTAAGCGGGTCCTTACAATGTCTCGAACCGGTGTACCCCGCAGTACTGATGTCACAGACGACCGAACGCCTCCGGGATTGCTTGCTCGCGGAGGAACCGTTGCAGGGCGTCTACGCGGCGACGCTCTCGGACGACAGCGCGCCGAAGGAGGTGTCCGTCGGCGTGACCGACCGCCGGTTGCTCTGTCTCGCCGACGACGGGACCTTTCTCGACGTCGGCTACGACGCCATCTGCGCCATCCGGAGTCGTCCCGAGTCGACGTTCACCTATCGCGGCAACGACTACCGCCTGCTGCTGGGCGGGGGCGCTGGCCTCTCGGTCCTCGGGTTCGTCGCGCTGGTCGCATTCTCGTCGAACCCCGCTGTCCCCGTCCTCGCGCTCGCGACGGTCGGTGCGCTCGTCGCGACCGTCCTCCTCGTCTGGAACGACCGGGTCGCCGAACTGGTGACCCTCGACGCGCTCGACGAGCGGACCGCCGCCGACTTCGACGGCGTCGACGCGCTCCGCCGCGTGGAGCGAGCCCTGCCGGCCCGGGCCGACGGCCACCGCCTCCTGCTCTCGGTGAGCGCACTCGTCACTGTCGTGTGTTTCGCCGGCACCGTCGCGCTGACGGCAAATTCACTGGTGCTGTTGAGTTTCCTCCCGATGCTCACCGGCATCGGACTCGTCGAGTACGCGCGCCGCAACGCCGACGAGCTGGACGGGATCGAGATACGCCGGGAACGCGCCCGTAACGTCCGGATCAGCACAGCGGACGGCCGGACGGTCACGCTGGCGGTCGACCCGTCGGCGGAGATCGACCGCGAACTCGGCCGGCTCACCGCCGTTGCCGCCCGCGACGGCGCCGTCCAGCCCATCTCGGCGCGGGCCTGAGCCGGTCCGTTGTCCGCCCGTATCAGTCCTGTCCCCGTCCGTCCTGGCCGTTCCGGCGCCTGCGCCCGCGAAAGTATTATCCGCCGGTGCGACGGACGAGCGGACATGCACCCGGAGGCAGTCGACGCGCTCCGTTCGGGGGCCGAGGACGCTATCGACGCGGACGGCCGCGTTCCCCACGGGAGTTCCGACGACCCCGACGTTCTCGATTTCAGCGCCAACGTCAATCCGCGGGTCCCCGACGGCGCCGAGGACGTCTTCCGGGAGTCGTTCGCGGACGCCCGACGCTATCCCGACGACGCCTTTCCGCAGTTTCGCCGTGCCGCGGCCGCCTACGTCGGCTGCGACCCGGACGCTGTCGTGCCGACCGCCGGTGGCCTCGCCGCGATTCGGCTGGCGATTCAGACGACCGTCTCCTCCGGCGACTCCGTCCTCGTCCCGTTCCCCAGTTTCGGCGAGTACGCACGCGAAGTCCGTCTCCAGGGCGCCGAGCCAGTATTCGTGGCCCACGAAGAGCTACTCGACGCCGCTCTCGATGACCACGCGATGGCCATCGTCTGCAACCCGAACAACCCGACGGGTGAGGCCGTCGACGCCGACGCGCTCGACCGCTTCGCCGCGCGCTGCCGGGACGGGGGGACGACGCTTCTCGTCGACGAGGCGTTCCTCGGGTTCACGGACCGGCCCTCGCTCGCCGGCGCCGACGGAGTGGTTGTCGCGCGCTCGCTGACCAAACTGTTCGGCCTGCCGGGACTGCGCGCCGGGTTCGCCGTCGCGACGGGAGACCACCGCGCCCGCCTGGAAACGGCCCGGATGCCCTGGTCGCTCGGGTCGCCCGCCGCCGCGACCGGAGCGTACTGCATGCGTCAGGAGACGTTCGTCGACGACACGCGAGCACGGGTCGAGCGGGAGCGAACGCGCATGCGCGAGCGCCTCGAAGCGCGCTACTCGGTGTTCCCATCCGAGGCTCCGTTCCTGCTGGTCGACTGCGGGTCGTCGACCGCCGTCGACGACCTGCTGGAGCGCGTCGACGACCACTCCATCGCCATCCGTGACGCCCGGACCTTCCGCGGGCTCGACTCCCACGTTCGCGTCGCGGTCAGGCTCCCCGAGGAGAACGACCGCCTGCTGGAGGCCCTCGGTGTTTGACCCGACGGTCCGCGACGGCGTCTGTCGCTGTCGGCGCGCGGGCGCTCGCTGGCTCGTCACCGGTTGGGACGGCGGCTTCCGCGACGCCGACGCGGTGTACAATATCACCGTGCCCGACGGCTTCGACCGGACCGACCTGGCCGACTTCCGCGACGAACGACGCCAGGCCGTGGGCTTCGAGGCGGCGGGCCCCGCGCTGCTGACCGGCGTCTCCATGACCCACGCCCGCTGTGCGAGCGCCGGTCCGGTGACGGCGCTGGCGACTGCCGGCGTCTCGAACCCCGCGTCGCTCCCGATGGACCCCGAGACGTCCGAATTCACGGCGGAGGGCCGCGGTGACGACAACCAACCGGACTGGCGACCGGGCACCGTCAACGTCGTCGTCGGTGCCGACCGCTCGCTGGCCGACGGGACGCTGGCCGAACTCCTGGCGACCTGCGTCGAGGCGAAGGCGGCGACGCTCTCGGACCTGGTCGGCGTTCCCGGAACCACGAGCGACGCCATCGCGGTCGGCTGCGTTCCCGAAGGTGAGCGAGTCGAGTTTGCCGGGAGCGCGACCGAGGTGGGGAGCCGGGCTCGGGCCTGCGTCAGGGACGCGATTCGGGCGAGTTTCGCCTCGCGATACGAGGGAGAAGCACCGCCTGAGTCGGTGGCTGCGGCAGAGTACGGCGTGGTGACTGACCGGACGACCGAGGTCTGTCGGCCCTGTGATGGCGGATGAGTGCGGGACCTCTGGCGCTAGCAGGGTCCTCTCCCTCTATCTTGGGACCGGTTTGACGCCGCTCGCGTCGCCTCTCTGCGCAGTTCGTCTCTGCTCTCGATTGTCGATATAGTGTGTGTAGTGAACGATTGGTGGGTGTGTTCGAGGAGACGGGACTGACGTGACCGCGAACACCTCGAAAGCCCTCGGCGTGCTCGTCGCGCCCTGAGCAGGATATCCTCACTCCTCCGTCGCTCGGATAGGGCCCGCTCAGGCCACGCGAGCCCACCTCGCCCTTTCAGTCCACCAGGAGAGCAAGCTCTCCTGAGCCCTCGTTCGCTTCGCTCACGAGGACACCAGGGACCGCGTTGCTCGCGCCTCCCTGCGCTCGCGAGTAACTCCCCACTCCTCCCCGGATTCGCGCCGTCCGGCGCGAATCACGCGTCCTGCCCGCTCCAACGTCAGAACGCAGTTCTGACGTGCATCGCCTCGCTACGCTCGGCTCAACGCAGCCGCCCGGCCGGGAGCGCGTTTCATCGCGCGACCAGGGGGAGGGCAGGGCTGCGGTGCAGTCCTCGGAGTCTTGCGCGAACGGAGTGAGCGCAAGGCTCAGGAGTGCTTGCTCTCCTGGTGGACTGAAAGGGCGAGGCGGGCTCCGGGAACCCGGGTGCAGCAAGCACCGGAGCGCAGCGAGGAGCGCAGCAAGCCCCGGGACCGGAGCGCGCCGAGGGCTTTCTGGGTGTTGCTGTCGGTATTCGTTTCAGTAGTTCAAACGAGAACCTCTCGTTCAATTCACACACCGAACGCGTCGAACTGGACGGTGAGACAGAGCCGGAAAACCGGTCCAACGCCAGAGTACAGATCCGCTGCCGTTACCGTCAGAGCCGTTCGGCCAGCGGTTCGCCCTCGAACCGTTCCGGATGTAGCACGGTCGCGATGCGCTGGCACTCACCGGCCAAACGCGGCGTCCAGCGGTTGAGCGCCTTCCCGTCCAGCACGTAGACGCGGTCGTTCTGCACGGCCGGAAGCGCTTCCCAGCCCGGGCGGTCGGTGAGTTCCTCGATGGCGGCGAAGGAATCGTCCAGCGTGTAGCTACACGGCGCGACGATAATCACGTCGGGGGCGGCCTCACGGACGTCGTCCCAGTCGACTTTCACCGAGCGGTCGCCCGGGTCCGCGAGCGGGTAGTCGCCCCCTGCGAAGTCGACGAGTTCGGGGACCCAGTTCGCGGCGAGGTGGAGCGGGTCGAGCCACTCGAAGACGGCGACGCTGGGGCGGTCGTCGGCTTCAGCTGTGATCGACTCGACAGTCGCGAAACAGTCCGCCAGCTGGCCGACGAGTCGAGCGGCCCGGTCCTCGCGGCCCACGGCCGCGCCGACGGTCTCGATGGTGTCGAGGACGCTGGGGAGGTCGCTGGTCCGCATCCCCAGCACCTCGGGGTCGGCGGGTTCGTCGGCGAGAATCTCGCGGACGCGGCCCTCGTCGACGGCGCAGACGCCACAGACCGACTGGGTGAGGATCAGGTCGGGTTCGACCTCGCGCAACAGGTCCGCGTCGACGTCGTACACCTCGTGCGATGAGCTGGCCTGGTCGTCGCGCTCGGCGCTGGTCGCGCCGTCGACGCGGGAGCGGTCCAGGCGCGGCCGGTCGGTGACCGACGGCGGGTGGTCACACGATCCGGAGACGACCGCGGGCTCGACGCCGAGGGAACACAGGATTTCCGTGCCCGACGGCGACGTCGAGACGACGGTCGGATCGCTCGATTGTTCGGCCATTCTCAGGCCTCTCGACGGGCGGCGACCAGCGAGAGGCAGACGAGCGCGACGAGGGCGCCGATGGCGGTGAAGCCCGGACCACTCGCGCCGGTGCCGGAGCCGTCCTCTGTCTCGGTGTCGGGCGACCCGGTCGGGGGTGCGGTCGTCGCGGTCGGCGACGCGGTCTCGGTGCCCGTCGCCGTGTCGGACTCCGTCTGGTTCGCCTGTGCGTACGCCTCCGGATGCATCGCCTTCGTCATCGCGACGAGCGGGTAAATCACCCGCGGCGCGGGACGGTTCAGCTGGTTGTAATTGACGACGAGGATCTGGTCCTTCTGAACGGCGGTCGTTCCGTTGTAGGCAGCCGTCTTCGGCACCTGGTCGTCGTCGCTGTTGAGCAGTATCCAGTCGGGGTCCTGGTCGACGAGCACCTCCTCGTTGAGCTCCTCGTACCCCTCGATGCCGGCCTCGGCGGCGACGTTGCTCGCGCCGGCGCGCTCGACGAGGGCCCCGATGAACGTCCCGTTGCCGGCGGTCCAGCCGAAGAAGGTGTAGATCATCCCGGGGCGGTCCTGGCCCTCGACGGCCGCGTCGACCGTCGCGAGCTCGGCGTCCATCCAGTCGACGGTGTCCTCGGCGGCCGCGCACTCGCCGGTGAGCGCGCCGATGATCCGGGTCTTCTCCTGGATGCCCGCGATGGACTTCGCCTCGTCGAAGTGGTAGACGGTCAGTCCCGCGTCCCGGAGCGACCGGACCGTCTCGTTGTCGACGGTGTTGGGCGCGAGGACGAGGTCGGGCTCCAGCCCGACGACGACTTCGTTGTTGATGGTCTCCCCGCCGCTGGAGATGTTAGTCTTCTCCTCGGCGCCCTCCAGGTTCATCGCGAATTTCGTCACGCCGACGACCCTGTCCTGGGCGCCCAGCTCCCACATCGTCTGGGCCGCGCTCGGGTTCAGGGTCACGACGCGCGAGGGTGATTCCTCGACGGTCACCGTCGTCCCCGACTGGTCGGTCAGCTCCACCGGGAACGTGCAGTCCGATTCCTGTGCCGCGGCGTCAGCGGCCGGCGCTGCAGGTGCTCTCGCCGCTGTCGCCGGGGCCGTCGCCGCCAGCACGAGCAACAGGGCTCCTAACAGTGATGCGTATCTCATCTGCTAGCGACTCCATCGCCACCCAATAAATATTTGTCTACTCCAACTGAGGTTTCATTCCATGGGACCTATATCTGGTGCTTGCGGAGGGGCGACGTGACCGGCCCGGAGACGACGAACGCTGAGACGGGAGATCCAGCAGTCGTCGCGGCCCGCGCCCCGGAGTCCACTGGGGACCCCGCCGTCCACGCCGTCGGTGTCGGTCCCGGCGCGCCAGCGTTCCTCACCGGCCGCGCCCGCGACCTGATCGCCGCGGCCGACGTCGTCGTGGGGTTCGAGACGGTCGTCGACTTCGCCCGTGAGGCCATCGACGATGCCGAGACCGACTGTCTCACCTGCGGCTACGCCGACGAGGGCGAGACGCTCGCGGCCTTCGCCGACCGCGTCGGCGCCGGCGAGCGCGGCGTCGCGCTGCTGATGGGCGACCCCAACGTCTCGGGCTACCAGTTCCTCGGCAAGGTCGAGCGGGCCGTCGACGGCCCGGTCCGCGTCGTCCCGGGCATCTCCTCGATCCAGGTCGCCGCCAGCCGCGCGCGGACGCCGATGGAGGACACCACCTTCCAGACGCTCCACGTCCGCGGCGACGTGACCGGGGCGCTGGACCGCCTGGCCGACGACGCAGGCGAGCGCCACCTAATTGTCATCCCCAGGCCGTACGACTGGATGCCAGAGGACGTGGCAGCGTTCCTGCTCGACCGCGGCGCGCCCGGCGACCTGACGGCAATCGTCTTCGAGCGCCTCACCCACGACGGCGAATCGCGAACCGAGACCACCCTCGCCGAACTGGCGGCTGACGCCGGCGGCGACGGCCCGGACGACACCGCGTTCTCGGACCTCTCGATACTCGTGGTCCGGGCACCCACGGACAGTGACCTACCATGACCGAAGATACCACCGACGACGCCGCTACCGCCGAATCGCCCACCGACCACGCCATCGAACCCAGCGCGCCCGAGGAGTTCGGCCTCGTCCAAGTGTGGTGGGGCGACGGCAAGGGCAAGACCACCGCCTCGCTCGGCATGGGGATGCGCGCGGCCGGCCACGGCTACCGCGTCCACCTGCTCCAGTTCATGAAGGGCGGCACCGCTAGCGTCGAGAACGTCCGCGGCGAGTACAACGCCATCGCTGCCCTCCCGGGCTTTTCCTACGAGAACGCCGGTCACTTCGGCTGGCACGGGTTCATGGACGGCTCCGACGACGACGAACACGCGGCCCGCGCCGAGGGCGCGCTCGCCCGCGCCCGGGAAATTATCGAGGGCTCGGCCGACGCCGACCTCGAATCGCCGCTCGATCCCGAGGGTACCCCAGAGGAGGGGGTCCACATGCTGATCATCGACGAAATCGTCTACGCCGCGAACAGGGACCTGCTCGACCCCGCGGACGTCCTCGACCTGATCGAGTCGAAGCCCGAGAACCTGGAACTGGTCCTCACCGGCGGGCACGAGCGTCCCGAGTACCTGGTCGACCGCGTCGACCTCGTCTCGAACGTCCGCAAGGAGAAACACCCGCTGGAGAACGGCCACCCCGCCCGGAAGGGCACCGAGTACTAGTCGTAGCGAGCGCGCGCGTCCGCGAGTCGTTCTCGCGCGGCCGCGACGTGTTCGTCGGCTCGCTGGTCGCCAGTTTCCTCAACCTGGCGGAGCAATTTTTCGATAGTCGCGAGACGGTCGGCGACCACGTCGTCCGGCAGGTCGCTCTCTCGCAGGTCCGCGGCGAGCGCCTCGGCTTCGCCGAGCCACCGACTCGCCGAGCGCTCGACGGGCAATTCGGCGGTCGACGCGAGGTTGTCGTGGAGCGCCGCCAGGTCGTCGGCATCGTCGGCATCGTCGGCGTCGTCGTTCACGGGTGGTCTCAGGAGTGCCGGCGGGAAAGATGGCCGGAAGTCACGCGGTCCGTTCGAGCGGGCCGGGGCCGGTCCCGATCAGCCCGCCAGAGCGAGCACGCGGGCCAGCGCAACGCCGTAGACGAGCGAGTAGGTGACGTTGGCGACGCTCCCGGTGAGGTAGTAAGTGGTGTTGCCGCTGGAGATGTCCTGGTAACGTACGATGGATTTCGCGGTGAACACGAGGCCCAGCGCCGTGTACGCGCCCAGGAGCGTCAGCGTCAGGATGAGGACGTTCTCGACTTTGCCGACCGCTCGCCCGGTGTCGGCCTCCTCCTCGCCGACGTCGGCGCCCGCAAAGCGGAGCGACCCGGCGACGACGTAGCCACTGGTCGCCACGAGCAGGCCGTACCCCGCGACGAGCGTCAGGATCGCTGTCCCGTCGTGTGCGACGACCGTCGGTGCGGGCGTCAGCCAGAGCAGGACGGCAACCGACGCGGCCGCGATACCGACCGATGCGACCCGTCGGAGCACGCCGCGATACCCGTCCCCGATCACGCCAGGTCACCCCACAGTTCAGCCATGGCTGTCTGGAGGTCCCGCTCCATCCCCATAATCGTCACGGCGTCGGCCCTGGCCAGCGTCTGGGAGACCGACTGGACGGAGACGTCGAGGCGGTCACTCACCGCCGCCATCTCGCCGAGGTCGCGGTAGCGCCGCGCGACCTCCATCTGCCGGGCGGTCCACCCAGCCTTCCACATGCAGACGAGGTCGATCTGGTTGGTCAGCAGGTCGACGAGCCACTTGTCGGTCCCGTCGACGGACAGGCCGACGTACCGGTCGGCCCGTTCGACGTCCCCGAGGAGGTCGTCGGCCTCGTGGAACGCCGGGCCGTCCATCCTGGCGACGTCGTCGGCGTCGGCGCCCACGTCGACGTCACCCCAGACGACCGCGAACCGGATCGCCGTCGGGTGGATCGCATCGGTCAGTTCCCGCACCGCGTGGTAGGCCCGACCCGGGTCGGTCAGGACGCCGCCCACCTCGTCGACGCCTTTCAGCGTCGTGAACGGGGCGACGAGTCGGTCGCCGACGGCGTCGTTCGCCCGCTCCATGCCGGATTCGAGCCGGCCGTGGAGCGCCTCCCTGTCCTCGACCGCGCGGGAGTCGACGACGTCCCCGACGATCACGCATCGACCCCTGGTCATTGCCCAATGTTCAATCCAATTCGGTTTAATAGTTGTGGGTAAACCACATCTAGTTTATCCGCCTCGCACCAGTCAATCGAAAACAATTGAATGGGGGAGTGTAAATCGAATATGTTTGAATTGGTTCGATGAACGGTGGCGAAAGACACGTGGCCCCGCGCGTTGCAGGAGGAACTGATGACCCGGACCGTCCTCGTCGCCGGCACGGCGAGCCACGTCGGCAAGAGCACCGTCGCCGCCGGGCTCTGCCGTCACCTGGCGAACGAGGGCCGCTCGGTCGCGCCGTTCAAGGCCCAGAACATGTCCAACAACGCGCGCGTGGTGCCGCGGGCGAGCGTGGACGCCGCCGTCAGCGACGACGCCAGCGAGGTCTGGGGCGAAATCGGCGTCTCCCAGTACGTCCATGCCCGCGCCGCCCGGGTGCCGGCGACGACGGACCACAACCCCGTCCTCCTCAAGCCCCGCGGCGACGGCGAGTCACAGCTGATCGTCGACGGGCGGGCCGTCGGTCACTTTGCGGCGGGGACCTACTACGATGACCACTGGGACGACGCCCTGGCGGCGGCCCGCACGGCCCACGATCGCCTCGCCCGCGAGCACGACGTCGTCGTTGCCGAGGGCGCCGGCTCCATCGCGGAGATCAACCTCCACGACCGCGACCTGGCGAACGTGGAGACCGCCAGATTTGCCGACGCCGACATCCTGATCGTGGTCGATATCGAGCGCGGCGGCGCCTTCGCGTCCCTCGTGGGCACGCTCGAACTGATGCCCGAGGACCTCCGCGAGCAGGTGGCGGGCTGCGTGATAACGAAGTTCCGCGGCGACCGGTCGATTCTGGACCCTGGTATCGAGCAGTTCGAGGATCGGACCGGCGTGCCGATTCTCGGTGTCCTACCCTACGACGACCCCGGCCTCCCCGAGGAGGACAGCGTCGCGCTCCCGGCCGTGGAAGAGCGGTCGATCCGCGGGGGAGACGACGGCGTTCCGGACGACCGGAGCGTCACCGTCGCGGTGCCCCGACTTCCGCGCATCTCCAACGCCACGGACCTGGAACCGCTCGCTGCCGAGCCCGGCGTGCGGGTGGAATACGTCCCGCTCGACGGCTCGTTGGCCGACGCGGACGCCGTCGTGATTCCGGGAACCAAGAACACCGTCAACGACCTGCTGGCGCTCCGAGAAGCGGGGATTCACGAAGAACTCCGGGCCTTCGACGGCCCGGTCGTCGGTCTCTGCGGCGGGTACCAGATGCTCGGCGAGGCGATCACGAACGCAGCCCTCGAAGGCACTGGTGAGGAAGACCGGGTCGACGGCGTCGGCCTCCTGCCGACAACGACCCGGTTCGACCCCGAGAAGACCGTGGAAGCGGTCACTTGCGAGCTATCGGGCGTCGGGCCGCTCGCTGGGGCCAACGGAGAGGTTTCGGGCTACGAGATTCACGCCGGCGAGACGGAGGTTGTGGGTGACGTGAAACGGCCATTCATCGGCGAGGGCGCGGCCACCGACCGCGTACTCGGTACTTACCTCCACGGCCTCTTCGAGAACGAGGTCGCCCTAGACGCGTTCGTCGAGAGAGTGTTCGAGTCCGCGGGGCGCGAGCGGCCCGATGATGATTCTGTGGAGGCTGATCCCTACGAGCACGCCGCGTCGCTTGTCGAGGAGTACGTCGACCTGTCGCCGATTCTTGGGTAGTAGCTAGTGCTACGAGAACGACCGACAACACGTCGAAAGCCCTCGGCGGGCTCGCGGTCACTGTCGTTCGAGAGAGCAAAGCTCTCTCGTGATGACGAAAGACGCCTCCGGCGTCTTTCGAACCAAGCGACATATCCTCGCTGGCGCTCGGATAGTGGCCGCTCAGTGACTACCCTGCCGGCGCGACCGCGCCTCGCCCTTTCAGTCCACCAGGCACTCCACTGCATCGCTCGCGCCACGGAGGCGCTCGCGAACGACTACCCCGCCCCTCCCTGGGCCCGGCGCGCCGCTCATGGCTTCGCCGTTCGCGCAATAGGTGGCGCTCCGCGCCACCCAGTCCGCGCCGGATCTCGCTTCCTGAACGCACCGCTCGGCCGGGAGCGAGTGGCCGAGCGAAAGCGAGGCCCTCGCGACCAGGGGAAGGGCAGGGCTGCGGTGCTGTCCTGGCCTGGAGTCCTGCTGAGCGAAGCGAAGCAGGGCTCGGAAGACGAACGCAGTGAGTCTTCCGGTGGACTGAAAGGGCGAGGCGGGGTCCGGGAACCCCGGACCTACAAGCACCGCAGCGCAGCGAGGAGCGCAGGAGGTCCGCGGGACCGGAGCGCGCCGAGGGCTTTCTGATTGTTGGCGGTCGCTGTACTCGTTTCAGAGAGCGCGCCGAGGGCTTTCTGGGTGTTGGCGGTAGTTCTGTCGACACCGAGCGACCCCCTTACCAGAGATCCACACCTTTTAATCAGAACACGAAGACACCGTAAGATAATGGTCGAGGCGTTCGCGGTGGCGAGCGGGAAAGGGGGCACGGGCAAGACGACGAGCACGCTCGCGCTCGGGATGGCGCTGGCGGAGTCCCACGACGTGACCGTCGTCGACGCCGACACGGGGATGGCGAACCTGCTCTTTCACGCGGGGCTCTCGGAGGCGGAGACGACGCTGCACGACGTGCTGTCCGGAGACGCGACCGTCGAGGAATCTTGCTACGACCGCTTCGGGATGACGGTCGTCCCCTGTGGAACCAGCCTGGACGGATTCCGCGACGCGGACCCGGCGCGGTTGCGAGCGGTCGTCGCGGAACTCGCCGCGGACACGGACGTCATCCTGCTCGACTCGGCGGCGGCCCTGTCGAGTCGGTCCGCAATCTTGCCGGTCGTTCTGGCCGACCGCGTCGTCGTCGTGCTCCAGCCCACGATTCCGTCGCTCTCGGACGGGATCAAGGTCCAGGAGTACGCGAGTTCTTACGGCACCGGCGTCGCCGGCCTGGTGTTCAACAAGGTGCGGGACGACGACGCCATCGGTCGGATCGCCGAGAAATCGGAGCGGTACTTCGACGGGCCGACGCTGGCGACGGTGCCGGCCAGCGAGGCGGCCCGTGAGGCCCGACGGGCGGGCAGGCCGCTGCTGGCCCACGCCCCCGACTCGGACGCGGCGGCGGCGTTCGAGGAGGCGGCGACCGGCATCGACGTCCGCGACGGGGGCTCGGAGGCCGTGGCCGACCGCTTCCGCAGCGCCGTCGTCCCGGACCCGCCATGAACCTCCCCGACGGTCGCCTCCTGAAGTCCCGCGTCGTGAGCGACCCGCGCTACCCGCTCGCGGAGGCGCTGGACCGGAACCTCACTGGCTACGCCGTCCTCGAACCTCAGGAGACGCTCCTACTCGAAGGCGAGGGGCGCGGCGTCGTCACCTTCCGCGACGGCGTCCCGGAACTGACCTACGCCACCGGTACCGAGCGGGGCGGCCCGGCCGCGCTGGGCGACCTGGCGATGCCCGGCCCCTACCACGTCGAACTGTACGAACTGCCGGCCGGGGCCTTCGACGCGCTCGACGACGCCGCGGCGTTCCGGGTGCCGCCGGGGATGCCTGCCGAGCGACTGGCCGGCGACCCCGCCCTGGCCGCGAGCACGCGCCGTGCCGCCCCGGACGCCCGGGTCGACGCGGGAACAGGCACTGGCGACGCATCCGATGCCGATAGCGACGGCGAAGGGAGTCGGGCGCCCGAGGACCGCAGCGCCGTCGAGGCGTTTCTCGACGACGAGGAGAAGATCGAGGCGATCCGCGAGCAGGCCCGCCGGGAGGCCGAGGCCCGGGCCGAGGAGTGGGGCTTCGACTGATCCGGGCGTCGCTCGCAGTCGCCGCCCACCGTCAACCGCACAGCGAAAGCCTATTTGCCAGCCTGTACCACGAGTTCGCATGGTACGACCTGCACTCGTTCTGCCGCCGTATCCCGACGAGCGGTGGGAGCTAGCGAAACAGATGGGCGTCACCGACGCCGTCATCCACCCGCTGGAGATCGGCGACGACCAGACCCACTGGACCTACGACGAACTCCGCGGGCTGCAAAACTACCTGGAGGGCGACGGCCTGCGTTTCTCCGTCCTGGAGGGGAGCGTCCCCATATCGGACCGCGTTCGCCTCGGACTGGAGGGCCGCGACGAGGACATCGAGGTGTTCAAGCAGTTCCTCCGGCACTGCGGTGACCTCGGCATCCCGGTCGTCTGTTACGACTGGATGGCCGGCGTCCGTTGGGCGCGCACGGAGGCCCACAACGAACTCCGGGGCGGCTCGCTCGCGACGGGCTACGATAACGCCAAGATGCAGGGCGGTCCCGCCGTCGACGCCGCGGAGAAGAGCCACGAGGACATCTTCGAGGCGCTGGCGTACTTCCTCGAGGAAGTCGTCCCCGTCGCGGAGGACGCGGGCGTCAAACTCGGGCTCCACCCCGACGACCCGCCGCGCGAGGAACTGCGCGGCGTCCCCCGCGTCGTCACCAGCGTGGAGAACTACGACCGCATCCTCGACGTCTACGACAGCGAGTACAACGGCGTCACGTTCTGCCAGGGCAACTTCGCCGCGATGGGCGCGGACATCCCCCAGGCGATACGGCACTTCGGCGAGAAGATCAACTTCGTCCACTTCCGCGACGTCGACGGCGACGCCGACCGCTTCGTCGAGACGTGGCACGACGAGGGTCCCACCGACATGCACGCCGCGATGGAAGCGTACGTCGACGCCGTCGACGACGAGGTGCCGATGCGGCCCGACCACGTCCCGACGATGGCCGGCGAGGACAACTCGAACCCCGGCTACCACACGAAGGGACGCCTGTGGGCCATCGGCTACATGCGCGGCCTGCTCGACTCGCTGGAGTAACCGACTCGGCTCTGGCATAATAGACGATGTACCCAACGTCGTTGAGCCTGCGGGTTAATTTCAACAAAATAATGGTGTGTGAATCGGCGAAGGCCAGTAATGTAAAACAAGCATTTTAGTTATGTGATACCGTAGTACATATCAATAGCCGAACTCGAGTTCCATCACGACCCCAGCCAGAACCTTTCCGTACTCCGCCATCACGTTCTCGAACCCGTGTTGACGGCCGAAACGCTCGCAAAGCGCGTCTCCACTGAGGTCGCCAGCGAACGGGATGCGTTCGACGCGTTCGCCGACCGCGTCGCGACCATCACTGTCGACTCACCCAGACCACCTGCGCTCATGGCTGGAAGCGTGGATACCAGCGGCACGTCGTCCGCGACGGCGGCGCTCCGGGAAGAATACGAAGCGACGGTGATGGCGGTACCGCACTATGACGACGTCTACGGCGAATCTATCGAGGAAAACGCGAGTGCGGAGTTCGGGCCGGACCTGGCGATCCTCCTCTCACCGGAGACGTCGACGACGTTCACGCAGTCTCACAAGAAACTGCTCGTCGCCGCGCCGAAACAGCGCGCACGTGACCGAGATGGTTCTGTGACAGGCTCGACTCGGAACTGCACTCGCTCCGTTAGGGACGACGCGATATCACGACTATCCTCGACAACCTCGACACGAGTGTCATTCCAGTCTGGTA
>Ga0075105_1000104_pt1 | contig 52449 bp, 52 predicted proteins | sample AntDeeMetag02WF5_FD_69800 | JGI IMG/M metagenome (GOLD analysis project Ga0075105, IMG submission 69800) | Saline lake microbial communities from Deep Lake, Antarctica - Antarctic Deep Lake Metagenome 02WF5 | ecosystem: Environmental > Aquatic > Non-marine Saline and Alkaline > Saline | place... | reverse complement strand
ACAGACATCGAATTCGATATCGAACAGGCCCCCAAGGGCCCCCGGGCGACCAACGTCACCCGACTCTAATTCGGTTCGACTTCCCGTCTTCGGACGGGAATGCGGATTGTATTTTCTTTCGGACTCATCCGCGACAGCGACGGTGCCGTCGGGGCAGACGTAGTTCCGGTCGAGAGCCGTATCGACAGCACAGTGGGTTTTGATCATCGTCACGGAAGCGGCCGCTCACCCGGGTGACCGTGCCTATCAAGTCCATGCCGTCCATAGAGAACATGATGCACAGTACGGAGGTACTCGTCGTCGGCGGTGGGGGAACCGGAACCGGAATCGCGCGCGACCTGGCGATGCGCGGGCTGGACGTGACGCTTGTCGATCGGGGCGGCCTCGGCATCGGGACGACCGGGCGCTCACACGGACTCTTACACAGCGGCGCGCGCTACGCGGAGTCGGATGCTGCGGGAGCACGCGAGTGTATCGTCGAAAACGATATTCTGCGGGACATCGCGGGAGAATGTATCCGCGACACGGGGGGATACTTCGTCAGACTGGCAGACGACGACCCGGAGTACTTCGAGGAGAAGTACCAGGCGTGTCTCGAACACGACATTCCCGCCGAACGGATCTCGTCGGAGGAGGCCCGCGAGGCGGTGCCTGATCTCGCCGAAGACGTCGAGGAGGTGATGGTCGTCCCTGACGGCGTGATCTACCCGTCTCGACTCGTCGCGGCGACCGCCGCCGATGCACGCGAGCACGGCGCAGTGATCTACCCGGACGCACCGGTGACCGAACTGCTCCGTGATGACGGCCGAGTGATCGGTGCGGCAGTCGACCACGGTATCGGGAAGATTCACGCGGACCACGTCGTCAACGCGACCGGCGCGTGGGCCGGCCAACTCGGCGATATGGCGGGTGTCGATATCGAGATGAAGCCGACCCGGGGCGTCATGATCGCGCAGGAGTACGACGGGCTCGACATTGTCCTGAACCGCGCCCGCGACCCGGATGACGGCGACATCGTCATCCCGCACGCAGAGCAGGTGGTGCTCGGGACGACCAGTGTCGAGGTCGAGGATCCGGACGAGTACGAGGAAGCGGACTGGGAAATCGAGCGGACCATCGAAGAGTGTGCCGAGATGTTCCCACCCGCGGCCGAGGCAGCCGAGACCCGCACCTACTGGGGCGTCCGGCCGCTGTACGCTCCCGAAGAGGCGGAAACCGGGGGTGCACGCGGTATCTCGCGTGGTTTCTTCGTGCTCGATCACGAGGAGCGCGACGGAGTCGAGGGCTTCACCAGCGTCGTCGGCGGGAAGCTAACGACGCATCGCATGATGGCGGAGGCTGCCGCCGACTCGATAGCCGAGCGTCTCGGCGTCGACGAGCCGTCTCAAACTGCCGAGAAGCCGCTCTACGCCAGTGAGGACCCACAGCAACTCGACGAACTCGTGGCGGAGTTCGATATCGACGGGCCGTCCGACGCGGACGTGATCGGGAGCGTGCAGTAAGCCCGCGGGAGACCCCGAAACGGGATCTTGGGGGAGAGCCACGAATACTACATATCTCGAAGCGCGCAGCTACAGTTTCCGAACTACAGTACCACAAAAAACGAACTACCGACTGCTCGCGCTCTACTCCTCGAACTCCTCGATCAGTTCCGGCACGACCTCGAACAGATCGCCGATGATTCCGTAGTCTGCCAGATCGAAAATCGGAGCGTTCGGGTCGGTGTTGACCGCGATGATCGTTTCCGCGCCCTTCATTCCGGCGACGTGCTGGACGGCCCCGGAGATGCCGATGGCGAGGTAGATGTCCGGCGTGACGACCTTGCCGGACTGGCCGACCTGCCGCCCCTTCGGAAGCCAGCCGTTGTCGATGATCGGCCGGGACGCCGACATGGTCGCGCCGAGCGTGTCGGCGAGGTCCTCGATCAGTTCCAGGTTCTCCTCCTCCTCGATCCCGCGCCCGATCGAGACCAACAGGTCGGCCTCGGTGATGTCGACGTCGCCCGCGCCGACCTCCTCGAAGCCTTTGACCGTCGAGCGAACCGCGCTCTCGTCGATATCGACGTCGGCCGACTCGATTGCGGCCTCGCCCGCTCCCTCAGTGACGGGCCACTCGGCGTCCCGGACCGTTACCGCGACGCCGTCGCCCGCGTCGACAGCGTTGGTCGTCGCGACCTTCGAGCCGTACATCTCGCGGGTGGCGACCAGTTCGTCACCGTCGAGGTCGAGTTCGACGGCGTCGGGGACGTAGGGCAGACCCAGACGTTCCGCGAGCGCGGGCGCGTAGTCCAGCCCGTTGACCGTGTTCGGGAGCAGGAGTACCTGCGGCGCAACCTCGTCGTACAGTGCCGCGATAGCCTGCGTATAGACGTCGTGGTTGAACTCCTCGCCCTCTCCGACGGTCAGGACGCGGTCGACGCCCTCCCGGTTCAGATCGTCGGCGAACGCGTCGACGTCCCCGCCGATGACAGCCACGTGGAGGTCGCCGCCCGTCGAATCGGCGAGTTCGCGACCGGCTGTAAGTAGCTCGAAACTCACGTCACGGAGTTCGCCGCGGCGGTGTTCTGCGACGGTGAGAATATCCGTCATTCTGCCACCCCCTTCTCGCGAAGCACTTCAGCTAACCGTCCGGCGGTTTCGCTGGCTCCTCCCTCGATCAGCTCTACGTCGCTTTCGGTCTCGGGGACGTACATCTCCGTGACGTCGAGCGCGCTGTCGGCCGCCGAAGAGTCGACGTCGAGGTCGGACAGCGTCTTGACGTCGAGGTCTTTGGCCTGGGCCTGCCGGATGCCGCGCAGACTCGCGTATCGGGGCTCGTTGATCCCCGTCTGGATCGTCAGCACTGCTGGAAGTTCGACGTCGGTTAGCTCCTCGACGCCGCCTTCGAGTTCGCGCCGCACCGACGCGACCCCGTTATCGGCATCCAGATCGAGGTCGTTGACGACGGCTGCCCATTCGTAGCCCACGCGTTCGGCCAGCGCAACGCCGGTGCCACCGAAGGCGTCGTCCTCGGCCTGGACGCCGGTGAGCACGAGGTCGGGGTCCTCGGCCTCGACGACCGCTCCGAGTATCTCCGCCTTCGCCCCGACGTCAAGCGTTTCGGTCGCTTCGAGGTCGTCGTCCCAGATCCGGAGCGCGCGATCTGCGCCTTTCGCGAGCGCCATGCGGATCGTCTCGTCGCTTCGCTCGGGGCCGATCGTCGCCGTAACTACCTCGACGTCATCCTCCGATTCGCTGATCTGTACGGCCTCCTCGACGGCGTAGTCGTCCCACTCGTTGAGATCGTACTCGCGGTACTGTTCGGCGATCTCGGTCCCACTGATTTCGAACTCGTCGCCGACCGTAACTACCTCTTTGACGGTCACCAGAACCTTCATAATTATCTATTGCACGCGGTACTCGCTAAACCTTTTTGAAACTCGGGATCCGTCGCTTCCCGTTGTCCTACTGCTTGGTCTCCGTGATGTCCTCGTCGGGGAGGCTAATGAGGTTCTCGCGGCCGATCCGCAGTTTGTTGATCCGACCGTCCTCGTCCATCGACGAGAGCAGTTGGGAGACTTTCGCGTTCGACCAGCCGGTCTCCGTGACGATGTTGGCCTGTTTCATCCGACCGCCGTTCCGCTCGATCAGGCGGATCACGCGCTCTTCGTCGCTGAGCAGGTCGGGATCGACCCCGTCGTCGGTCTTGTCGGGGTCAGACGCCATGACGACCCCGCCCGTCTCGGTCTCCGCTGGCTCGTCGTGCTGTGTCGCGCCACCGACTGCTCCCTCGCCGGGCAGACCGTCGGGCTGCTGGCCGTCAGGCGCGGTGATACCCTCTGTCCCCCCGTTGGTGATGGTCGAGGAGAGAGCGCCCCCGATCGATTCTTCCTCCGAACGGTTCACCAGAAAGACCCCCGCAACGAGTGCGACGAGCAAGAGGAGACCGATTCCTCCACCGACCAGTGCTATCGTCGAGAGTCCCTCTTCGCCGGGCGGTGGAGGTGTGATCGGTCCGCTGGTCGCGACGTAGGTGATCCGGATGTCGTTGGCCTCGAACGTCTCGGGCCCGGTCCACTTGGCGGTCCGGTCCTCGAACCCGCTGTCCGGCGGCGTATCGAGACTGAACCCGTCCACTGCGTACTCGTCGGGAGCGACGATTACGAGCCGCTGGTCCTCGTTCAGGCTTGGAAGCCAGGTTTCGCCGTCACCCGTCTGGAAGACGTCGGCAACTTCGACCTGGTCACCATCGACCGCGGCGAAACTCGTCCACGTGAACGACAGAGTGAGCGTCCCGGTTCCGTCCTCGACCGATCCGCTCCACTGCTCGTCACGGACGATCATCTGACGGTCTGTCGCAGTCGATGCACTGTCCGCGTACGTGCGGAAGGTATCGGCGGAGTAACCGACGTCTTCCTCCCCGTTCTGGAGGTCCTCGACCAGTTGCTCGAAGGCCTCGCGGTCGGCTTCGTCTTCCAGTTCGTACTGGGTGCTCACGGTCCACTCGGCGTGGCCCTCGCCGGTTATCTGGACCCGGAGTGTCTGGCGGACTGACTCGTCGCCGTCGTCTTCCGCTTGCTGGAGCGTCTGCACGCTCTCGGACCACGAGACATCGTCGCCACTGATGGAGGGTTCGGTTGGTGCGGCGACGGCACCACCTGATGCGGCCGCGAGGAGGGCACACGTAAGGGAAATGACCACTAGGGCGGCAGGAACCCGCATATAGACTCGTGTTATCTCCCGGTAGAAAACGCTTTCCATAGATAAAACGTCTCTACTGGTTATGAATTATCTCGCGCCTGCTCGTGGTGTTTCGTCCAGAGCGCCGCTGGGGGACCGATCGGAGTGATCCGCGAACTTTTAAATAGCAGACGCTTACATTTACGGTAATGACGCGCATCCTTGCTACACTGCTCGTCGCCCTCCTCGTCGCCTCCGCACCGATGACGGCCGTCGTCGGTGGCGTCGGCCCACCCACGTCCGGTCCGGACGACGTCGCCACCGCCTCGCTCTCCCAGACCGAGGTTACAGACCACGAAGGTATCACGTGGATTACGACCGGGAGCGACGCAAGGGCTGGCTCTGCCGAGCACGGTGCTGACCTCGGGAGCGCTCTCGCTATGGGTGATACGGAGTTCCGAACGCAGATCCGACTGGGGACCGTCGAACGCGCCTTCGAGAACGCGGAGTCGACCGAAGAACGGCAAGCGATCCTCGATGAGCACCTCGACGAGATCAAAGACCGGACAGTAGCGCTTCACGAGCGGGAAGCGGCGCTCGCAGCAGCGTACAGCAACGGCGAGATGGACGACAGCACCCTCGTCCGTGATATTGCGGAGGTGAGCAAGGAGGCCCGGACGCTCCGGTCCGCGGCTGATACAGTCGACGAACTCGCCGCGACCGATCCCGAGGTGACGGTGAGTGTCCGCAACATCAAGGGCGATCTGAGCCGGTTCGATAGCCCGATCCGAACCCAACTGCTGGAAGCGACCTACGGTAACGCCGAGCGCGCGGGCCCGATACAGATCTCCGCGGCCGAGAACACGCTGGTCCTGAGCACCCTCGACGAGTCTATTTCGGACAACGACGACCGGATCTACGTCCGTGAGGGCGTGCAGTTCGATCGGTTCGCGCCCGACGAGCCGCCGACTTTCGAAAGTCTGACTGAACTCGACGACCGCGGCCCGGAGCTATACCCGTGGATCTACTCGAACCTCTTCGGCCTCGGGATCAGCGGCTACGACCGGCTGATCGCCCTCAATCTGGATCATCCCCGCGGCGAGTCGACGTCGCATATCGACTTTAGTACCCAGGAAGTCGTCATGGAGTATCACACGCTTACCGTCGACTCGCTCTCGACGACCGCGACGGTCAGTCGGACGAACGAGAACGCAACGGTCTCCAGTCACCGCGTCTCCGGGGGCGGGCCGGTCTGGGTAGCGGTGACCGGCCCCGACTCTGACGAACCCGTCGACGCGACGGTCTCAGTCGCGGGCCAGCAGCCAGTAGAGACGGGCGAAAACGGCACTGCCTGGCTTCTTGCGCCCGAAGGGGACGTCGAGGTGACGGCGACCACGGACGCAGGCGAGGTTTCGATCACGGTCCGGGAGTAGCGTTTCCGAAACGGACCGCCCGTTCGTGTTAAGGACCCATACTTCTCCCACAGCGATCTACAGGTTTATACGCCAGTACGCGGCGACGGCAGGGTATGAGGACGCACTGGGACGTGCCGACGGATAGAGCACTCACGCCAGTTATCGGCGTCGTCCTTCTGGTCGGACTCACCGTCGTGATCGCCGGGGTAGCCGCCGGTGGCCTGCTTGCGGTCGACGGCCCTGATCCGCCGCCGACAACGGTGCTCGACGTGGCGGCCGACGCCGACTCGGATACGATCACGGTCCGGCACGCTCGCGGTGACGCCCTTTCCCCGTCCGAACTATCGATACGGATCGCTGTCGAGGGGACTGAACTAAACGAACAGCCACCGGTTCCATTCTTTTCGGCAGACGGCTTCGCCCCCGGACCGACCGGTCCGTTCAACTCCCGGACGGACGACGACTGGACCGCAGGAGAGACCGGTTCCCTTCGGATCGCGTCGACGAACACACCGGACGGGCTTGCGCCCGGCGAGTCGGTCAGCGTAACTATCGTCTACGACGAGCACGTCCTCGCTGAGAAGACTGTAACTGCCCGATAAACGGCCCGTCTAGATGTCTTCGGGAACCGTCGCAACCGTGGTGATAGCGATGTCGGGCTTGTGGGAAGGGCCCATCAGGTAATGGTCGAACTCCTCGTAGCCCGCCCGTTCGAACATCCGGTCCGCCTCCTCATCGTCGTAGAACAGCATGATCGCGTCCGCAACCCGCTGCATGACCGAGTTTCGCGGATTGTTCGGGCCGACGACGAGCACCTGTCCACCGGGCTTGACGACACGCCGAAACTCCCGAAGCGCGTTGACCGGGTTCGGCCAGTATTCGATCGATCCCGACGACCAGAGGATATCGAAGCTATTCGTCCGGTAGGGGAGTCGCTCCGCGTCCCCGCGTGCGAACTTGACCGGGTCGTGCTTGCCGAGTTTGGCCCACGCTTTCTCCATCTGGTGGACGCTCTGGTCGAGTCCGTGTACGTGCTCGGTCTTTTCGAGCAGTCCTTTGGTGGCAAAGCCGGTACCGGAACCGACATCGAGGACGCGGTCGTCCTCGTCGATGTCGAGCAGACCGATCGCTTCGGTTCGCATGGCCTCGTTCCAGATGAACGGGTTAATCTGATCGTACACCTGCGAGAGGTACTTGTAGAACACCCGTGCGCGTTGTTTATTTTCGAGAACGCCCATTGCTACGCCGTTAGGACTGGGTGATCATAATCCTGACCGTTCGATAGTACGACGCGCCAGACCGCTTTCCAACCGGGTTGGATCTTAAACTCCCGCAAAATGAGCGGGGATCGTTTCGCAACTACCTTATACGCCCATTTGCAATTATCCGCCTGCCAAAAGATATGCCGAGGCCAGAGGTCCTTGACCAAATTCAGACGGCGGAAGACGAAGCTGACGATATCGTTGCGGAGGCCGAGGCGGAGCGGGACGACCGTATCGCCGAAGCCCGTGAGCGTGCCGAGGAAATCCGCGCGGAGGCGGAGGCCGAGGCACGAGAGTTGAAAGAACAGCGACTCGCGGAGGCCCGCGAAGAGATAGAGGACGGACGGGAGGCGATCCTCGAAGAGGGACGCCAGCAGCGTGAGGCGGTCGCAGAAGACGCGAGCGAGCGCGAAGACGACGCTGTCGAGTTCGTCCTCGATATCTTCGAGGAGGCGGTGCATGCTCAGACCTGAACAAATGAGCAAGGTGTCGGTGGCAGGCTCCCGGACCGTGATGGAGCCGGTCATCGAGACCGTCCACGGGATGAATCTGGTGCACCTGAGTGACTACGACGGCTCCTGGGACGGCTTCGAGCACGGCGATCCGATCGAAGGCTCCGAGGACGCGTCCGAAAAGCTCGTGACGGTTCGCGCGCTGGAGAGCATCCTCGACCTCGACGACGACGAAGCCGGCCCGAGCCGGATCGTCTCACAGGAAGAGATCGACGACGAACTCGACGGGATCCAGGCCGAAGTGAACGAGTTCGACGACCGACGTGACGAGATTCGGAACGAGCTCCGGCAGGTCAACGAACGGATCGAATCGGTCGAGCCCTTCGTCGATCTCGGAATCGATCTCGATCTTCTTCGTGGCTACGACTCGCTCGAAGTGCGGGTCGGTCACGGCGACGTCGAGGAGATCGAAGCGGCACTCGAGGACGAAGAGACCGTCGACGCGTACGAAACGTTCTCCGGCGACGAGGTCGTCGCGGTGTTCGTGTACCCGGTCGACGACGCCGAGGGCGCACTCGAAGACGCGCTCGTCGGTATCGAGTTCGCCGCACTAGAGGTGCCTGACAGCGAGCGAGCGCCCGAAAAGTTCCTCACGGAACTCCGCGAGCGCAAACGCGAGCTACAGGATCGGCGCGAGCAGATCGAGACGGAGCTCGCAGAGCTCAAAGAGGAAGTCGGGGGCTTCCTGCTAGCGGCCGAAGAGAAGCTCTCGATCGACGTCCAGCGTTCCGAAGCGCCCCTGCAGTTTGCGACGTCGAAGCGGGCGTTTATTGCCGAAGGCTGGATTCCGACGGAGCGATACGACGAGTTCGAGACTGAACTCCAGGATGCGGTCGGCAACCGACTGGAGGTCGAAGAGCTCGTTCGTGCGGACTACAACGATCAGGGTCATGCCACGCACGCCGAAGCCGTGGAACCCGAGGAGTCGGCCAGCGAGGAGCCGTCGCCCGCCGAGGAAGAGGAACCGCCGAAAGCCGCGACGGATGGCGGACAGTCCGTCGGTGCTCACGGCGGCGCGACGATGATGGACGACTCCCCGCCGGTCGTGCAGGACAACCCCGACATCGCGGAGCCGTTCCAGATGATCGTCAACACGGTAAACCGACCGAAGTACAACGAGATCGATCCGACGTTTCTCGTGTTCCTCTCGTTCCCCTTCGCATTCGGGTTTATGATCGGTGACATCGCGTACGGACTGCTCTATTTGGCACTCGGGGTCGTGCTGTTCCGGTCCGAGTCCGTAGGGCTGCGGGCGATGGGTGCCATCGCTCTGTGGTGTGGTGCCTTCACGACTATGTTTGGCTATCTGTACGACGAACTGTTCGGGATCCACATGTACGAACTTGGGATCCACCTGCCGTTCGCGGGCGTGATATCGAAAGGAATCGCCTCGCCGGACTTCGTCAACTTCTGGCTCGTCGCTGCCGTGCTGTTCGGCATCGCGATGCTGAGCCTGGGCTGGATCGTCGGCTTCGTTAACGACCTCCAGCATGGCGTAGTCGAGTCGGCCCTCGAGAACCTCTCGTGGGTTGTCGCACTCAACGGCTTTTTCGTCTGGGTCTTCTCCCAGCACCTCGCGTCCGGAAAGCCCGGCTTCATCGTCGGTCCGGACGCGGCGCTCAACAACGGAGATATCGCTGGGTTCCTTACGTTCAGTGGCTTTCCGGAGACGGTCGGTCTCATCGGTTTGGGACTGTTCGTCGTGGGACTCGTCGGCATCGGCGTCGGCGAGGGTGGTATCGGGCTGATCGAGACGCCCGCCTACATCTTCGGTCACACCCTCTCGTTCCTGCGGATTCCCGCAGTGTTGCTCGCCAAAGCCGGGATGGCCTTCGTGGTCAACCTGCTCGTCTTCGGTGAGTACGTCGACGCCGAGGGCCACACCGTATTCGGTCTGCCGACTCAGGATATCGCCGTGATGGACGCACAGTTCGCGGGGCTGCTTCACATCGATGCAGTACCGTTTGCCCTGCTCCTGCCGATCGCTATACTCGTGTTTGTAATTGGACACATCTTTGTCCTGCTGCTCGGTATCACGTCCGCAGGTATCCAGATGGTCCGTCTCGAGTATGTCGAGTTCTTTCAGAAGTTTTATGAAGGCGGCGGGGAGAAATATCAACCGTTCGGTTACGATCGAAGTCATACGACTCAAGACTGATTACAAACATGGAAGCTGCACTACTTACGACACTGGCTGAGACGGCAACGTTCCTGAACGCAATGAGCCCTGAAGCGGCACAGAACCTGGGCAATGGCTATGCGCTGGCAGCGGCCGGCATCGCTGTTGGTCTCGCGGCGCTGGGCTCCGGATATGCGGAACGAGGTATCGGATCCGCTGCAGTCGGCGCTATCGCCGAGGACGAAGACCTGTTCGGTAGGTCGCTGGTTCTTACAGTACTACCGGAGACGCTCGTGATCTTCGCGCTCGTCGTCTTCATCCTGGTACTGGTGCAGTAGAGCCGACCAACCTCTATTTACAACCATGAGTTTAGAAACGGTAGTTGAGGACATACGAGACGAGGCCCGCGCGCGTGCGGAGGAGATCCACTCCGACGCCGAAGAGCGCGCCGACGAGATCGTCGCCGAGGCAGAGGCGGAGCGAGAGGACGTCATCGCCGAAGCCGAAGCGGAGGTCGAAAAACAGATCGAACAGGAGCGGGAACAGCGTCTTTCCAGTGCGAAGCTCGAAGCAAAGCAGCAGCGACTCGAAGCCCGTCGAGATACGCTCGAATCCGTCTACGATCAGGTCGAAGAGCAACTCATCACCCTCGACGAGGACACCCGAAAAGAACTGACGACGGCACTGCTAGATGCGGCCGCGGTCGAGTACGACGACGGAGCGGACGTCGAGGTCTACGGCCGCGCCGACGACAAGGAACTGCTCGAATCGATCCTCGAAGAGTACGATGGCTTCGAGTTCGCAGGCGAGCAGGACTGTCTCGGCGGCGTCGTCCTCGAGAGTGACACGTCGAACATCCGCGTGAACAACACCTTCGATTCCGTGCTGGAGGACGTCTGGGAGGACAACCTTCGAGACATCAGCGCACGGCTGTTCGACCAATGAGCTCGATCGGTGCATCGAATCCCGAGTACGTCAACGCCCGCGTCCGGGCTCGACGAGCGGCGCTCCTGTCGGATGAGGATTATCGGAAACTGATCCGGATGGGACCCGATGGCATCGCGCGGTTCATGGAAGAGACCGAGTACGAGACGGAGATCAACGCCCTCGGTGCGCGCTACAGCGGCACTGATCTGATCGAATACGCACTCAACCGGAACCTCGCAAAGCACTTCCACGACATGCTCGACTGGTCGGAGGGGCGACTGAACGATCTGATCGCCCGATACCTCCGCAAGTACGACACGTGGAACATCAAGACGGTCATCCGTGGCGTCTACTCCGATGCGTCGGCCGAAGCGATCCAGTCCGACCTGATCCTGGCGGGCGAACTCGAACCCGAGTTCCTCGACCGGCTCTCCGAGTTGGAGACCATCGAAGCGGTGGTCGAACAGCTAGACGAGACGCTGTACGGTGACGCACTCGCAGATGCCCTCGACGAGTTCGAGGACGATGGCGTACTCGTTCCGCTGGAGAACGCGGTCGACCGGGAGTTCTACACGCACCTCCTCGACGACCTGCCGACTGGCTGGAGCGAGGGGCCGATCGGCCGGTACGTGGAGTTCCTGCAGGCCGAGATCGACTTCCTGAACGCACGGAACGCGCTTCGGCTAGCACGGAGCGGTGCCGACCTCGATCCGGCGGCGTACTTCATCGAAGGTGGAACCCTGTTTACCCCGGGTGATCTTCGATCGCTGGCGACGAACACCGACCAGTTGATCACGCATATCCGGGAGAGCAAGTACGGCGACGACCTGTCGATCGCTCTCGACGAACTGGAGGAGGCCGATACGCTCATTCAGTTCGAGCATGCGCTCGATGCGGCCCTGCTGGAGTACACGGATCGACTGTCGACCGTCTATCCGGTGTCGATCACCGCCGTGATGTCGTATATTCTCGCCAAAGAGCGGGAAGTCGAGAACATCCGTGCGATCGCACGCGGTCGCGAAGTCGGACTCGACGAGGCGGAGATCGAGGAGGAACTGGTGATACTATGAGCCAGGAGATAGCAGTCGTCGGCAGTCCCGAGTTCACGACCGGCTTTCGACTCGCCGGAGTCCGTGAGTTCCATAACGTCGCCGACGATGACAAAGACGATGACCTCGACGATGCGGTTGCCGCAGTGCTCGACGACGAGGGGATCGGAATCGTCGTCATGCACGACGACGACCTCGATCACCTCTCGCGGAACGTCCGGCAGGACGTCGAGACGAGCGTCGAACCCGTCGTCGTTACGCTCGGTGGCGGTGCCGGGAGCGGCGGACTGCGCGAACAGATCAAACGAGCCATCGGTATCGACCTGATGGACGAAGACGAAGAGAGCTAAATTATGAGCAAAGCAACAGATACGGATACTGTCCAGGAGGACGGTGTCATCGACAGCGTGAGCGGACCTGTCGTGACGGCCGCCGACCTCGACGCCCGGATGAACGACGTCGTCTACGTCGGCGACGAAGGGCTGATGGGCGAGGTCATCGAAATCGAAGGCAACGTCACGACGATTCAGGTGTACGAGGAGACATCGGGTGTCGGACCCGGTGAACCCGTCGAGAACACGGGCGAGCCACTGAGTGTGGATCTCGGTCCCGGCATGCTGGACTCCATCTACGACGGCGTCCAGCGGCCGCTCGACGTCCTCGAAGGAGAGATGGGTGCATTCCTCGACCGTGGGGTCGACGCACCCGGTATCGACCTCGACAAGCAGTGGGAGTTCTCCCCGACCGTCGAGGAGGGCGACGAGGTCGAGGCTAACGAGATCATCGGCACCGTCCCGGAAACCGAGAGTATCGAACACAAGGTAATGGTGCCCCCCGATTACGAGGGTGGCGAGGTCAGCGCCATCGAGGCCGGCCAGTTCACCGTCGAGGAGACGGTCGCCGAACTCGACAACGGCGAAGAGATCCAGATGCACCAGGAGTGGCCGGTCCGCAAACAGCGGCCGGCCGAGGAGAAGCGTACGCCGAAGACCCCGCTGGTCTCCGGACAGCGCATTCTCGACGGTCTGTTCCCGATAGCGAAAGGCGGGACGGCCGCGATTCCGGGCCCGTTCGGTTCCGGGAAGACCGTCACACAGCACCAACTCGCCAAGTGGGCTGACGCGGACATCGTCGTCTACGTCGGGTGTGGCGAGCGCGGTAACGAGATGACCGAAGTGATCGAGGACTTCCCGGAACTCGAAGACCCGAAGACCGGGAAGCCGCTAATGAGTCGGACCTGCCTCATCGCGAACACCTCGAACATGCCCGTCGCCGCCCGTGAGTCCTGTATCTACACGGGGATCACGATCGCGGAGTTCTACCGTGATATGGGCTACGACGTCGCGCTGATGGCCGACTCCACCTCGCGGTGGGCCGAGGCCATGCGTGAGATCTCCTCGCGACTCGAGGAGATGCCCGGCGAGGAGGGGTATCCGGCCTACCTCGCCGCTCGCCTCGCACAGTTCTACGAGCGAGCCGGCTACTTCGAGAACATCAACGGCACCGAGGGATCGGTCTCCGCCATCGGCGCGGTCAGCCCGCCGGGCGGGGACTTCTCCGAGCCGGTTACCCAGAACACCCTGCGGATCGTCAAGACGTTCTGGGCGCTCGACGCCGACCTCGCGGAACGACGGCACTTCCCGTCGATCAACTGGACAGAGTCGTACTCGCTGTACCGTGATCAGCTCGATCCGTGGTACCGCGACAACGTCGCCGAGGACTATCCGGAGATCCGCCAGTGGGCGATCGACGTCCTCGACGAGGAAGGCGAACTCCAGGAGATCGTCCAGCTCGTCGGGAAGGACGCCCTGCCCGAGGACCAGCAGCTGACGCTGGAAGTCGCCCGCTACCTGCGCGAGGCGTGGCTCCAGCAGAACGCGTTCCACGACGTGGACACCTACTGCGAGCCGAACAAGACCTACCGGATGCTCCAGGCGATCAAGGCGTTCAACGACGAGTCGTTCGACGCGCTCGACGCCGGAGTGCCGGTCGAGGAGCTCCAGGATATCGACGCCGCGCCGCAGCTGAACCGGATGGGCGTCGCCGAGGACTACGAACAGTTCATCAGCAACTTGGAAGACGACATCGCAGACCAGCTGCGGGAGCTGTACTAACAATGAAAGAATATCAGACAATCACGGAGATCAGCGGCCCGCTGGTGTTCGCCGAGGTCGACGAGCCGATCGGTTACGACGAAATCGTCGAGATCGAGACCCCTAACGGCGACATCAAGCGCGGACAGATACTTGAATCGAGCCAGGGGCTCGTCGCGATTCAGGTCTTCGAGGGAACCGAAGGGATCGACCGCAAGTCGTCCGTTCGCTTCCTCGGCGAGACCATGAAGATGCCCGTCACCGAGGACCTGCTCGGACGGGTGTTCGACGGCTCCGGGAACCCGATCGACGGCGGTCCAGAAATCGTCCCTGACGAGCGGATCGATATCGTCGGCAAGGCGATCAACCCCTACGCCCGCGAGTATCCCGAGGAGTTCATCCAGACTGGCGTCTCAGCCATCGACGGCATGAACACCCTCGTTCGCGGTCAGAAACTGCCGATCTTCTCCGGATCGGGACTGCCACACAGCGACCTCGCACTCCAGATTGCCCGGCAGGCGTCCGTGCCGGAAGAAGAAGAGGAGGGCGAAGACGGATCCGAGTTCGCAGTGATCTTCGGTGCGATGGGGATCACACAGGAGGAGGCAAACGAGTTCATGAACGACTTCGAGCGCACCGGCGCGCTGGAACGGTCGGTCGTCTTCATGAACCTCGCGGACGACCCCGCAGTCGAGCGGACGGTCACGCCGCGACTCGCGCTCACCACGGCCGAGTATCTCGCCTTCGAGAAGGATTACCACGTGCTGGTGATCCTCACCGACATGACTAACTACTGTGAGGCGCTCCGAGAGATCGGTGCCGCTCGCGAGGAAGTCCCGGGACGGCGTGGCTACCCCGGGTACATGTACACCGACCTGGCACAGCTCTACGAGCGCGCCGGTCGGATCGAGGGTCGCGACGGATCGGTGACCCAGATTCCGATCCTCACGATGCCCGGCGACGACGACACCCACCCGATCCCCGACCTGACCGGTTACATTACGGAAGGTCAGATCTACATCGATCGGGATCTCAACAGTCAGGGGATCAAACCGCCGATCAACGTCCTACCGAGCCTCTCCCGGCTCATGGACGACGGCATCGGCGAGGGGCTGACCCGTCCCGACCACGAGGACGTTGCCAACCAGATGTACGCGGCGTACGCCGAGGGTGAGGACCTGCGCGACCTCGTGAACATCGTCGGCCGCGAAGCGCTCAGCGAGCAGGACAACAAGTTCCTTGACTTCGCCGACCGCTTCGAGGAGGAGTTCGTCCAGCAGGGCTACGAGACGAGCCGCTCGGTCGACGAGACCCTCGAACTCGGCTGGGACCTCCTTTCGATGCTCCCGAAGGAGGCGCTTAATCGGATCGACCAGGACCTCATCGAGAAGCACTACCGCGAGGACGACTCCGAACTCGTCGAGACGACTGCCGACTGATCGGCTTCGAACTTTCTTCGACTGTTTTTGACCCACGGAGCCGTGGCTCCGTCGATACGATATCTCTGCAAAACGACTGGTTCGGATTCAGCTCTCGCGGAAGAACGCCGGTTGCTCGAACGCCTCATCTTCCCCCTCGACGTCCAGCACGTCCAGCGAGGTCACTTCGGCGTCGACGCCGAGGATCCTCGCGAGGCTGGGCTCGGTTCGACCGTTATCGCTGCTGACCAGTTCCTTGACGTAGAGCCCACCCGCACCGTGGAGTTCGATATCGGCGTGGCGGTCGTCTTCGAGGGTCCCCTCGATCTCGTAGACTTCGCGCGTACGCGTGATGCTCGCCCGGCGGTGGTCGACGCGCTCGGGCGTGTACTGCTCGATGGTCGCGCCCTCCAGCTCGTCGAGGGCGGCCTCGAACGTGCCGTTCTCGACCGGCTCTGCGAACTCGACGTCCATCCGATACGTCTTGCTCGCTTCCAGTTCCTTGACGCGCTCGACCATCTCGTGAGTGGCGAGGCGAAGCCCCTCGACCTCGACGGATCCCTCGGCTTGCTCGTTGATCTGCGCTTCGAGCGCCTCGACGTCCGGGCTCCGGAAGCCCGGCTCTTTGACCTCGGCGACGAACGGACGGCCCCGTTCGAGCATCCGCGCGTCGACGTCCTCGCGGCCCGCGCCGTGGAAAACGGCCTCCTCGCCCTCCATCGCCTCGCGGACGTGCGGTGCGACGTAGCCCTCGACGCTGTCGTCGTAGAGGTAGCCGCTGCCGCCGCAGTACTCGCAGTCGATCTCGCCGTCGGGGCCGAGTTCCTTGCCGCTGCCGCCACACTCCCGGCAGGGCCACTCGGTCTGGGGAATATCCCGTTCGAGTTTGCGATATCGGCCGTAGACGAACGCGGGGTTGATCTGGATCTCCACGTCGCCGTCGCGTTCGAGATTCAGCAGGGCGAGCACGTCGGGTCGCTCGAAGTCGACCATGGTGTCGGTTTTACGGCCGACGCGTTTGCCGACCTCGCGGTTGAACTCGGATTTGAACAGTTCGCCCGCGTCCTCGTCCAGTCCGGCGTCCGCTCGGAGCAGTGTGTCGTTCTCCTCGATCAGCGGTGGCGCACGGGTCCCGACCTGATACGTCTCGAAGTGGACGTCCTCGAGCGCCTCGGCGACGCGGTCGGCCCACGCGTCGTACTCGCCACAGAAGCCTTCACAGACCCAGCAGTCCTCGGGCGGCGTCGATTCGTAGTCGGTGTCGTCTTCCAGTGCGATGGTCGTCCGGAGTCCCGCACCCCGTTCGTCGTTCGTCAGCCCGAAACTCCGGTCCGCGAAGGGACGCCCGAGGCAGGCGTCACAGAGCGGTCCGGTCTCCAGAAGTGCACGGGCGTCCTCGATAACCGTCATACCTCTATCCAGTCGGAGCGTGGGTAACTACCTTGTGGAAGGCAGCTAGTAGTCGTCGGCTGGTTCGTTGCTGGGTTCGGAAAGAGCCACACCGCGAACGCCCCCGCATCGCTCTCCGGAGTCGGTGATTTTCGGGAGATCTTCGCCCTGAAAGCCCCCGCATCGCTCGACGGCTGCGGCTCGCTGTGCTCGGGACTTCGTCCCGTGCTTGCGTCGCCTCGCTCGCCGACCGATGCGGCCCCTTTCGATCCACCCATCACGGCCTCACCCTCCCCAGCCGACTCCTCTCTCGCGTCGCTCGTTCGTCCACCGAAAGACTCGCCGTGCTCGTCTTTCGAGCATTTGCTCGGTTCCCTCGCAAATACCTCGCACGGCTTCGGCGGGACGCCTCGCGGTGCTCGGCAGTCCCGCCAGCGTACGCCACCGCTGACGCTGGCCTGCCAGCGATTCGACGCCCCTTTTTATCGGCTCTGCGAACCCCCGGTATGCGACAGTTCATTATCATCGGCCATGACGCCCCCGTCGAGTCTGATTTCGCGCTCTCGGATCTCGCGGGCGGGGCAGGCCGCCTCGACGTACTCTGCCGGTGTGTCAACTCCGCGTTCTTCCTTTCACATGACCTCCGCGAGGACGTCCGCGTCCATCTCGTTCTCCAGGACGAGTTCACTGTCACCTTCGAGGGCAGCGATCTCCGGCGACTCAACCCCGATGAGCGCTCGACTGCCGCGCTTGTCCGGAACGCGCTCGAACAGCGTCAGGAAGCGATCGGTCATATTCCTGTCGAGACGTCGCCGGGCGTCTCGCTCACGCGGATCGGCTTCGAGGAACTACTCGACGATGTCGACAGCGAGGGAACGATCGTCCAACTGCACGAGGACGGCGATCCCGTCTCGGACGTCGAACCGCCGACCGATCCGATCTTCGTCCTTTCGGACCACTACGATTTCGAGGAGTGGGAGGCGGAACTGCTGGCGTCGACGACGGATCGGCGGGTCCGACTCGGCCCGAATCGACTCCACGCTGATCACGCGATTACCGTCGCCCAGCACTATCTCGATACCCACGGCTACACGCGATTCTGACGCTCGTCTGATCGCAGTCCGGAAGCGTTAAAAACGATACTCCCCTTCCTTCGTGTGCGGGCCGGTGGGGTAGCTTGGTATCCTTCGGCCTTCGGGTGGCCGTAACCGCGATTCGAATTCGCGCCGGCCCATTTTCACCCCACTCTACGACGACGAGCGACAGCGAGGAGTCCAGAGTGGGGCAAAATCCATCCAAGCGAATTCGAATAAGACCAGTCGCGCGCAGCGAAGCGAGCACGTCTGGGCGTAATTCGAACGTCGCGCCGGCTCTGCTCACAGACGCTGTCTGAACTGTTGAGGATACCGAACTGCCGGCGGCAGTGGTTTGGTTCCGGGCGCTGAACTGTCGACGTATGGACACTCTGGAGATCGGTCTCCGGCTGGTCGCCGGGGTACTGTTTATCCTGGGGAACGCCTTCTTCGTCGCCACCGAATTCTCGCTGACGCGTGTACGCCAGTACGACGAGTCGGAGTTCGCAGAACCGGGCTTGCGGCGCGCCTGGGAGATGACCGAGAATCTGGAGATCTATCTCACGAGCTGTCAGGTTGGGATCAGCGCGACGAGTATCGCCGTCGGCATCGTGGCAGAGCCCGCGCTTTCGGGGCTGTTCGAGCCGTTCTTCGAGAACACAGTGCTCGCGTCGGTCGGTGCTGCTGGGATTATCGCCTTCGTCATTATCAACCTCGTCCATCTGACCCACGGCGAGCAGACGCCGACCTATCTCGGGGTCGAGCGGACGAAGTTCGTCGCACGCCACGGCGCGACGCCGCTGTACTGGTTCACGAAACTCATCTCGCCGGCGATCGCGATCGGCGATAGCGTCGCCAAGTGGACGCTCAGCCTGTTCGGCGTCGAGATGACGGGCGCGTGGCTGGAGAGCCAGACCGAACGGGTTCGATCCCGGGCGGAGCTTCGTCATCGGCTCACGACGCTGCTCGACCGCGGGGACCTCCCAAGAGAGCGCCTCGAGGAGGTGCTCAACGCGTTCACCATCGGCGAGATTCAGGTTCGAGACGTCATGACGGATACCGAGGACATCGTGTTCGTCTCGACGGCGCTTCCGGCCGAGGAGAACCTCGACCGGATCGGATCGAGCCCCCACACTCGCTTCCCGCTGATCGGCGAGAAGCCAGCGGAGTTCCTGGGGATCGTCTACGTGCCGACCGTCGTCGATGCGTTCGACGAACTCCGGGCGGGCGAGCGCTCGTTCGAGGATATCGCGACGCCGCCGATGACCATCGGTGCGGATGTCCACCTCAGCGAAGCGATCGACCGGTTTCAGGCCCAGCAACAGGAACTCGCGCTGGTGCTGGACGACGACGAGGTAGTCGGGCTGATCACGGCGACCGACGCGCTCGAAGCGGTGGTCGGAGAGCTCGAAGACCCGCTCGATGTGGAGATCACCGAGTAGTTTCAGGGGTGCCAGAATCGACGTCCTGCTCGACGGTGCCCTACCGCGAACGTGGATGGACCTCTACAGCAGATCGCCAAGCAGATTTTTCTCGGCGCGCTGGAGGTGTTCCGCCACCGTCGACGGGTCGAGTCCGAGTTCGTCGGCGAGTTCGTCCGTCGATATCCGGCGCGGGACCTCGTAGTAGCCCCGATCGTACGCCAGTTGGACTATTTCGCGCTGCCGATCGGTGAGTTCGTCCAGCGGTTTCGTCCCCCCTTCGTAGCCGCCGAGCTTTCGCAGGTCGGGCGAGACGCCCGACCGCTCGTACTCGTCGATCGTCCCCGAAATCGCTTCCTGTGGACCGACGAGTGAGACGGTCGCACCTCGGTCGTCTATCTCCGGATCGCAGGTGCCGACGAGGTCGTCAGCCCGCTTCTGGAGGTCCTCGGAGAGGTTCGGCGCAGTAAACGCGACGACGTAGACGTGTCTGCCGTCGGATTCCGTGACGTGGGTCCAGTGGTCGACGCAGTCGAGTTCCGAGAGCCGTTCCTCGTCGTACCGGGAGTCCAGTTCGATCTGGACGACAGCCCCATTGCCGTGACAGGTGAGTTCTTCGAGATCCCTGAGTCCGGCCTCACGAGCGAGCGAGATGAGCTCCGCGATCCCCATGGAATCGAACTCCGAGTCGTCGACCGCGAGGTTCGCTTCTCGCATCGTCCTATCGGTAGTTCCACGAACACTCGGTAAAACGTTGTGCCCATTATGTTGGGTGGACCGGTGCGATCGGACGGTTCGACTCCAGTTAACCGGCGGGAGGCCGGCCTCACCAGCCGTTTCTGGCTAGCTCCTCTCTGATCGCCGACCGCTTGACGAGCGCGAAGCCCGTGCAGATGAGGGCGAACCCGGCGACGGTCGTGAGCGTAAGGCCCTCGTCGAGCAGGAGCCAGCCCACCAGCGCCGCAAAGACCGGTGCCACGTAGGAGACGAGGTTGATCTCGATGGGGCCGACCCGGTCGAGCAAGTCGAAGTAGATGAGGAAGCCGAGGCCGCTGGCGACGACGGCGAGGTAGCCGAGCGCCAGCAGGGACTCGCTCGTCCAGACGATAGCGCCCATCGATTCGCCGAGTACGAGCGCGACCCCGTGAGTGAGCACCGCGCCGACGAGCATCGACCAGGCCTCCATCGTCTCGATGTTCATCCCGGAGTCGAGCGCCCGCGTGAGGACGGAACCGAGGGCGAACGATGTCGCGGCGAGAAGGACGAGGAACTTTGCGGTGGTGCCGTCTCCTGTCAGGTTTGCAGGGTCGGGGGACGCAAGCACGATCGCCCCGACGAGACCGATCAGCAGGCCGGCGACGCCGACGAGCGTCAGCCGTTCGGAGGGGAGGAAGGCCCGGGCGAACACGGTCGTCAGGAGGGGCGAGAGTCCGACGATGACAGCGGCGATAGCGCTGGTCACCGCGGGGCTGCTCTCGCCGTAGAAGAGGAAGGCGTGGTAGCCAGCGATGATCAGCGTCGCACCGATGGCGACGTCGGACCACTCGCGGCGGCCACGCGGGATCGGATCGTCGACGGCGTAGGCCGCGTACGCGAGCATGATGACGCCGGCGACGTCGAACCGGAGCGCGGCGAACGTTACTGGCGGAAAATACGCTAACCCGGCGTTGATAGCTACGAACGCAGAGCCCCAGACGGCGGCGAGCAACAGGAACAGCGAGAGGGTACGATAGCGGCTCACGGCTCACCTGCTCGCGCCACTGGCCAAAAGCTTGCGGAAACGGCTCGGAGAAGGGGCCGGTCGGGGGAGTCCCTGCACCTTACTCGTCCGCGGGCGTCGTTGGGGCGGGCTCCGCGAGCGGCTCTGCAATATCGAGCATATCTGCGCTTTGCTCCCAGAGGTGCTGTGCGGCGACGCTGTCCTGTGCCGCATCCGAGGGCGTCGTAACCTTCTGGCCGGAGAAGTAACGCCCGGAGACGTCTGCGGTCCGCGGTGAGACCGCGAGATTGACCAGTGCGGCGGCCCCGTCAGCCACCGACGTGACGCCGGGAACCGCTTCGAGTTTCCCGATCAGGCTCGAGAGTGGGCCGGGGAGGAACCGGCTGAAGCCGCTGCCAGGGATTGCGCCCGGATGGAGGCTGTTGGACGTGATGTCCCGATCAGCGGCGTCGAGCCGTCGAGCCAACTCCTTTGCGAAGAGGACGTTTGCCAGTTTCGAGTGGCTGTACGCCCACATCCCGGCGTCCGGTTCGGTGACTCGATCCAGGTCCAGCGACGTGCCCTGATGTGCTCCCGAGGCCGTCGTGACGACGCGTGCGTCCGGAGCGAGGTGATCCAGTAGCTCTGCGGTCAGCAGGTACGGCGCGAGGTGATTGACGTGGAACGTGTACTCGACGCCGAGGTCGGTCAGTTCGCCGCCACGGAAGAATCCGCCGGCGTTGTTGACGAGCACGTCGAGCCCGTCGGTTTCCTCTCGAACCGTCGCCGCGAGTTCCTCGACGGCGTCGGTATCGGAGAAGTCGGCCCGGACGAACGCCGCCTCCGCACCGAGCGCGGTGAGTTCGTCGACCACGCTCTCGCCTTTCCACGGATCGCGGCCGTGGACGATCACGTCCGCGCCCAGTCGACCCAGCGCCAGTGCGGCGTGACGGCCGATACCGCTCGTCGAACCGGTGACCAGCACTTCCATTCCGGTACAGTCGACGTCGTCGACGCCAGCGATCAGTTCTGGGAGCTTACTCATTATCGGTGTCAGGGACCGGACAAACAAAACTGCACGGATGGTCGCGCAGGCGACAAAAACGCACTCGGTGTGTTCGGAGTTCCCTCACGATCACGACGGTCCAGTGACGGGGACCGCCCGGAACACCGCATACCTCGAACCTCACTCCACGAGTCGTACAGCCATCTCGGTGGCCTCCTCGGGCGGGAGTGCGACGGTTACCGCCGGGACAGTTTTCGCCCACCGTTCGTACGCCTCGCGGTTCGGGAAGGCCCTGACGTACGGACAGACGGCCGAATAGACGTCTTCCAGCCCCGGCGCTACATCGGACGGCGGTTCGACGTCCTGACCGATACCGAAGGAGAACACCGCCGTCTCGGGTGTGACCGACAGTTCGTCGGATCCGACCGCGTGGGCCTCGATGATCGTCCCGTCCGGGCTCTCGGTGTGGATATCGACTGGCTCGTCAACGAGTGCGGACAGCACCACTGCGTCGTAGAAACAGCGGAAGTGATGTCGCTCGCCCTCTATCTCGCCCCAGTGGCTCGTCTCCTCGCTCGCGTAACAGAGGTCCTCGACCGCGATGGGCCCGCCGCCGGTGCGCCGGCGACACTCCTCGATCCAGTCACCCAGCGTCTCGATGGAGTCCTCGCCGAGGAACCGACCGAGCGTAGTGCGGACCTCCGCGGGCAACGTCGCATCGATAGTCGGGGACTCCGTACCCCAGCGGTAGTGAAACCGTTCGTTGGTGTCGTTTCCGTCATCCGATTCGCCACAGCAACTGCACGCCGTCGCGTCGACGTTCGTGGTTGGGTCGCTCATGCACTCTGTTTCGAGGGTCGCCGCGGGGGTGGGGTTTGCTCCCAACCCGTTGGATGCGTTTATATACTCAGGCGATATCGGCCCGCTCGAACCGATAGATGCCGAAGAGGATCGGGACGACGAGCCAGACACACAGCAGGAGGAAGCCGACCTCCGGCTGAAGATACCACGAGAGGCTCTCCGCGGCCGGTAGCTCCATCGCGGCCGTCATCTCGGCCGGGAAGGCCCCGATAGTCGAGACGAAGTACGCCTGCGTCGGGTTGGTCAGCATTCCGAGGAACTGGATCGGGTCATCCCCGACGCCGAGGCCGAGCAGGTCGTTGAGGACGTACTCGATCGCGGCTAGCGCCGAGACCCGATCGAACAGCGTCATCAGGTTCGTGACGAAGTAAAACCCGATCGCGCCGGCCATCGCTCGCGACCGGGAGGAGGTCGCTGCCGAGATGCCGATAGCGACCGCCACGTACGCCAGCGCGTAGATCGTCGTGAGGACGGCGATTCGGGCGAAGACGTCGGCCATGAGCGAGTCGAACAGGACCGCCGAGAGGGCCGCAGCGAGGACGAAGCCGAGCAGTAGCGACGCGCCGACGATCATCGTTCGCGAGAGGTACTTTCCGACGACGACATCGCGGCGGCTCACTGGCGTCGAGAGCAGGTGTTTGATGCTCCCGGATTCGCGCTCGCCGGCGATAGCGAGGTAGGCCGCCACGAGCGCGATTGCCGGGACGAACACCGCGCCGACGAACACCATATTCCAGAGCGCTTCGAGCACCGCAGGGTGGCTCCCCGAGTCGCTCACCCAGACCTGCAGGAAGAACAGGACGGTCAACAGCGCGTAATGGCCGCCGACGAACCAGACGATCTTCGACCGTCGGGCGTCGAGGAAGTCCTTGTGAACGACGCTTCTGACAGTCATGGTGTCACCCCCTCAGGTGGTGCTCGGGAGCCATCGTCCGTCGCCGTGTCGGCCGCTCGCTGGCCGGTCGTGTAGCTGTTGAATAGCCGTTCGAGCGACGTGTCTTCCGAGGCGATATCGAGCACCCGCGTTCGGTCGTCGAGCCGTCTCACGACCTCGACTTTCGCCGTCGAGTCCATGACCGAAGCGATGACCGTGGAGTCCTCGACGCGTGCCTCCCCCACACCGTCGATGTCCTCCACTCCGAGTTCGTTAGGGACCTCCTCGACCTCGACGCTGATACTGCCGCCGAGATCGAGGCTCTCGCGGAGCGCTTCGGGGGACCCGGTGGCGACGAGTCGGCCCTCGTTCATGATCCCGATCCGATCACACACCGCCTCGACCTCGCCGAGGATGTGACTGGAGAAGAAGACGGTTCGACCGGTGGCCGCCTCCGCTCTGATGATCTCCCGGATCTCCTGCATCCCCGCCGGATCGAGGCCTGCGGACGGTTCGTCGAGGATCAGCAACTCGGGATCGCCGACCAGTGCGAGCGCGAGTTTGAGACGCTGAGCCATCCCCTTGGAGTAGCCGCCGACCGGCCGGTCGATGTCCTCGGGCGCGAGGCCCACCCGCTCACGGAGCGCTTCCACGTCCACGTCGACGTCGTTCGCCCGCGCGATCCACTCGACGTGTTCGCGACCGGTCAGGCGATCGTAGAGGGAGGTGCCTTCGGGCAGGACGCCGGTGCGACGTCTGATACCATCGGCGTCCTCCTGCGGGTCGTCTCCGAGCACTGACGCCGACCCGTCGGTCGGCCTGACGAGGTCCAGCAGGACGTTGATCACGGTCGACTTGCCGGCGCCGTTCGGACCGAGGAACCCGAACACTTCGCCCTCCCGGACGCGCAGGTCGAGACTGTCGACGGCGAGGACGTCACCGTCGAAGCGCTTGGTGAGTCCGTCGGTCCGGATCGCAGTCATGGTTCGCCCTCCCTGCGTGACGGTCTCTCCATGTGCCAGTCGAATTGATGACTCCACTGTCGGCCGCCCCAGAACGCGATGCAGGCGACGACTATTGCGACCACCGTCGCGACTGGGTAGCTCAGTGCGACGATGGGAGCGACGAACAACCCCGCCGTGACCATTGCTCCGCCGAGGGTCCGCCGTTCGAGATGAGCCGAATCGTGGTCGTTGCGTCTCGGTCGCATCACAGTCTCTTCAACTGTCTGTGGCCCCGTTTCGGTGACTCCCAACGTGCTGGGTGGGTTTAAGTAGGCCCCGAGGGCGGTCCGAGAACCCCCGGATGCCGGCTACAGATCCCCTGATCGGACCCACCTGTCGACGAGTCCGCCGCTCGCAACGTCGTCTTTTACCACCTCGGCGACGTGCTCGCCGCTCAGGAGACACATCGGGACGCCGATTCCGGGGTTGACGTCGCCGCCGACGTAGTAGGCGCGCTCGACGTTCGGAACCTTGAACCCGGGGCGCATCGGTCCGGTCTGTTCGAGGGTGTGTGCGAGGCCGAGCGCCGTCCCGCCGAGTTTGTTGAACTGGGCTTTGTAATCGCTGACGCAGGCCGAGTGCTCAACGCGAATCCGGTCGTGCAGGTCGACGCCCACGTGCTCGGCGAGGCTGTCGAGCACGTCGTCACGGAACCGTTCCCGTTGCTCGGGGTCGTCGTCGAGTTCGGGCGCGACTGGGACGAGGACGACCAGCGTCTCGGCGTCCTCGGGTGCGACCGAGGGGTCGGTCTGGGACGGGACGTTGACGTAGTACGCCGGATCCTCGGGCCACCCGGACTCCTCAAAGATCGACTCGAAGTGGTCGCTCCAGTCCGTCGGGAGCACGAGCGTGTGGTGCTCGAACTCGTCGAGGTCGCCGTCGATGCCGAGATACAGCATGAACGCCGAGGGAGCGAGGGTTCGACTGTCCCAGTACTCGCCGTCGCCGCCGACCAGCGAACCGATCGGACGTGAGCCGACCACGTCATCCGGGAGGAGGTCCCGCTCGACGTGTGCAGGCGGGGCGTTGTTGACGACCCGGTCATGGCTCGTCGTCCCCCCGCGGTGGTCGACGGAGATACTCGACTGGCTCGGAACCAGCCCGGTCACCGGCGTCTCCGTCCGAATCTCGACGCCCTGCTCGCGGGCGACCGACTCCAGCGCGTCGATGAACGCCGACATCCCGCCCTGCGGGTAGTAGACGCCCAGCCCGTAGTCGACGTGGCTCATCAGGGTGTACAGCGCCGGCGTGTTGTACGGCGACCCACCGAGGAAGACCAGCGTGTACTGGACGAGCTGTTGGAGCTTTGGATGATCGAAGTACTCGCTGACGTGCTCGTCCATCGTCCCGAGGAAGTTGATCCCCCGGCCCGAGCGCGCGACGTCGGTGGAGACGTAATCGCGGAGCCGCCAGCGGTTGGCCATGACGAACCGGTTCATCCCTATCTCGTAGGCCTCTTCGGCCTGCTCGAGATACCGCTCGAAGGCCTCGCCACCGCCGTCCTCGTAGGACTCGAACAGCTCCGCAGCGGCGCCCGGATCGGCGGGCACGTCGACACTGTCGCCGTCCTTCCAGTAGACCCGGTAGTTCGGGTCGAGCCGTTCGAGGTCGTAGTAGTCAGCCGGCTGACTGTCGAAGTGATCGAAGAAGCGCTCGAACAGTTCGGGCATCAGATACCACGACGGGCCAGTGTCGAACTGGAACTCGCCGTCGACCAGTGTCCCTGCGACGCCACCGACCTCCGAGCGCTGTTCGTAGACCGTTACGTCGGCCCCGTCCCGGGCGAGATACGCCGCCGCGGAGAGGCCGCCGATGCCGGCACCGACGATGCCGATAGACGTGCCAGCGAGGGACGTATCAGCGAGAGTTCGTGTCACACTCCGGCGGTTAGGACTGGACTGCCGAATGAGTGGCCCGTCCGATGTGGGGTTTTTAGGGAACGTACCAGATCCCCCGCTTGAAGTCGAGCCACTCGCCAACGACGACGTGCGGGAGGGCGACGATACAGACGAAGATAGTGTAGAAGGCGACCAGTCCCGGCAGCAGTCCCGCGTTGCCGAGCGGGTTAGGCGCAACGAGCCAGAGTGTCGCCGCGACGAGTCCGGTCGCTAGCGCGCCAACGATCAGGACGCCCCAGACGACCGGGACGGGGAGCCCCTGTCCGTCGTCAGGCTCCGTGCGGTTAGCGACGAACGTGCGGCCCGACTGTCGCATGGAGTACCAGAGCGGAAAGTACAGTCCGATCGAGATAACCACGGGGACGGCGGCGAAGTAGCCCACGAGCAACGACGTCTCGCCGACGTCGGCGAGCCACTCCTTTGATCCGCCGCTAGTCACGTAGCCCCAGACGAGATGGGTGAGTAGCGCGAGGCCGTAGACGCCACCCAGCAGGGGCGTCATCAGCTCCATCCGGCCGTGTAACGCCCCGACTGCACCGGTGTCGAACATCGAGACCATGTAGGAGGCAAAGCCGTAGAACGTCTCCGGCCAGAAGAGTAGCGGGACGATCATCACCGCGCCCCCGCGGACGAACGCGGCGAGGGAGCGCTGTGGCCCGCTCTCGAGGTGATTGCTTCCAACCAGCGCGTCCATCACCCGGAGGTCGCCGTGGCCGCCTTTTGCCACCGCCGTTGCAAAGGCCAGCGAGAGTGCGAGCAACGGCGCGACGAAGAACAGGGCGATAAACCCGGCCACGAACGTTACGTACATCGCGACGTACTTCGCGCCCATCGGGAGCCCTCGCCGCCGGAGGTTCTCGAAGTGCTCGTAGCCGCCGTGGGGGAGATTTAGCCCGACCATCCCCACGAGATAGATGACCATCTGGAGTTCGAGCGAGGGCATCGTCCCCGTGAGACCTGCGCCGACGAAGACGACCAATAGCGCGAGCAGGGCCCCTCGCGACGCGTGAATCGCCCAGTTTTCGATCCGTTTCGTGCGAGTCTCGGTTAGTTGCCACGTTCCCGTTCCCATAGGCGTCGCTTAGGATCGGAGTCGGTTGTTCGACTGGGTCCGTTCTGTGGTGTTTTATACGCTCAGCTTCTGTGTGCGCCGGTTCCGGCCCGTTCGATCGCTTCGAGATCGATCCGTCCGTCAGGCATCGAGACGCCGTCGTAGGGTTCCTCGTCGAGCAGCAGGGAGCCATCGAGATCAGCGTAGTCGAGCAGTGGTGCGAGATGCGCAGCGGCGGCGATCGACGCGTTGGACTCGTACATGCAACCACACATTACCTCCAGTCCGTGGGCGTGAGCAGTCTCGACGATCCGTCGGGCCTCCCGGAGACCGCCACACTTCATGAGTTTGAGGACGGCGACGTCACACCGGTCCGCGATCCGTGGGATGTCCGTCGCCCGCTCGACGGATTCGTCGGCCGCGACCGGTAGCTGCGAATGCTCGTAGACGTAGCGAAGCCCCTCGGGATCTTCGGCTGGAACTGGCTGTTCGACAAACTCGATCTCGTAGGGGGCGATCCGATCGATGGTCTGGATCGCTTCCGTGGGCGACCAGGCCTCGTTGGCGTCGACGCGAATCGTCGCGTCCGGGGCCGTCTCGCGGATCCTCCGGACGATCGCCTCGTCCCGATCGGTGCCGAGTTTGACCTTCAGAATCTCGTAGCCCCGGTCGGTCGCCGTCTCGACTTTCTCCCGGATCGTCTCCGCGTCGTCGATGCCGATCGAGTACGAGGTCCGAATGCTCTCACTCGGATCGAGTCCCCAGTAGCGGTACAGCGGGAGATCGAGCCGTTTCGCGACGAGGTCGTGGAGCGCGATGCTCACCGCCGCCCGGGCGCTGGGATTCCCCCGGACCGTCTCGTACATCCGGCGCTCGATCATGGCGAGGTGGTGTGGATCCTCGACGGTCTCGACGACGTCTAGCAGGGCCGGCAGGACGGCTTCGACGGTGTCGACAGTCTCGCCGTAGTGAGCCGAGGGTGCCGCGCCGCCGATTCCGGTTCGGCCCGCTTCGTCTTCGATCCGCACGAGCACGGTTTCGGCGTGTGTCGTCGTCCCTCGCGCAATGGTAAATGGGAACTCGAACGGCAGTTCGATACGCTCGACGGCGGTATCGAGCGTCATAGCAGGACCTCCAGCAGGTCGTCTGTGCCGTTCCGGAGCACGTCGGTCGCCGGCGCGTCGAGGGCGTCCGCGTAGTCGACAACGGCTTGCTCGGCTTCCCCGTCGTCGAGTCCGTGCGTGTTGAGCGCGCCGGCGACGACCGACGCCGAACTGACCGGCCTGGCGAGGCCCTCGTAGAGGTCGACGTACTGCTCGACCGGCGGGAGCGAGAACGACTCGTAACCGTGGATTCGTTCTCGACCGGCATCGTGACAGAGGACCAGCGCGTCGGGCATCGCGCCGTGGAGGATCCCGCAGGTCACCGCGGAGTAGGCGGGGTGGACGATGCTCCCTTGCCCCTCGACGAAGAGGTACTCGTGCTCGTCGCCCCGTTCGAGTATCATCTCCTCGACTGCCCCCGCGGTGAAGTCGCTGACGACGCGGTCGACCGGCGTCCCCCACCCCTCGATCATGATGCCGGTCTGGCCCGTCGGGACGATGGCGGCGTCGTGGCCGGCGGCGCGGGCGTCCCGGGCCAGTTCCATCGTCGTCGTCATCTTTCCGACCGAGCAGTCGGTGCCGACGGTGAGGATCACCTCGGCGTCGACCTCCCCTGCGATGCCCCTGCTGACCGTCAGATTCTCGGACGGCCGGCGGACGTCACGTAGCTCACAGCCGTTTTCGGCGGCAAGGTCGGCGAACTGCTCGTCGTCGGCAAGGAAGTAGTGCAGTCCGGCGATCACGTCACAGCCACGCGTGAGCGCGGCCACCACGTCGGGTCGCCAGCTATCGTCGAAACCGCCGCCGATCGGCGCGATTCCGATGATCAGCGCGTCGACCGGTTCCGCCACCTCCCCGAAGCCAGCGACGACTGGCGCGTCCTGGACGTCGGGGACGTGCTCGTTCACTCGCGTCCCTGCTCGTTCGCGGTCGATAACGGCGGCAACGTCGTAGTCTGCGTATCTGAGGATTCCTACCGCGGTCTTTGCCCGCTCTGGGAACTTCCCGTGGGCGAGAACAGCGACGCGCATGGCCGATGCATCGGACACTGGCAACTTAATGACTGCTGGTGGCGTGGCTCCTAGCTCTCGACGGCACCGATATACTCCGGCTGGCGGGCGTACAGCCCGGTATAGCCGCCCAGAAACGTCGCTCCGGCGGCCGTGCCGTAGACGACGACTTGACTGCCGGTTACCGCCATCACGGCCGTGACGCCGACGACGCCGGCAACCGTCGCCAGGAGGGCGATTACGATCATGTCGCTCAGCATCTCGTCCGTCGAGTGGTCCCCGAGATACCCCTCCCGGTCGAAGGCATCGCCCGATCTGGATCCGTAAAACAGGAGAATCGGCGTCGCGAGACCGAGACCGACTGCAAGCGACCGCGGCCCATCGAGTACGAATCCCGCAATCGGCGTGGTCACACCGGCTAACACCGCCCCGAGCGCGAGGCCGACCCACGGATGTGGCTGATCTTCGCTCATACAGAGCGCACGGCCGAGCAATCCTTAGATGTACTGGTTCAGGGAATCAGGGGGTCTTCTCGACGTGTAGTCTCTAAAGTGGTTCGTGCTACGGGCAATACGGGTCAAACCGTGCGATATAATTGTGGATTAAAAACTATATCTATCGCCCTCCCACCTCGGCTTTTCCCGATAACTCCATTTTGAAAGCTTTCTTGATGAAGGAATGTTGTAATTTATCCACAATACAAAGGTCTATATCTGCAGGGTTCATACCACGGGCATGGACAAAAACGTCGGCGCGACGGATCAGCAAGTCAGAACAGTTGTCGGAGCGCTCGCCGGAACCGGATCGATCGCAATTCTCGCCGATGCGCTTTCCCTCCCCGAGATCCTGGCCCCGGTGCTAGGCGTAGTCGCCATCGCGATGCTCGTAACTGCGGCGACGGGAACCTGTGGACTGTACTCCCTGATCGGCGTCGACACCTGCCCGATGGACTCGGACGCGGCGTAGTAACTTCGCTACGCTCGTGCCGAGCCTCGTCAGCGCCTCGCACAGTTCGCGCTAACGAAACACCGTCGTTCCGCTTCGCTCCACGACGAGCATCGTTACTGGCTCGCACACTCGCCAGTAACGAAACACCGGCACTTCGCTACGCTCGCGGCGAGCTTCGTCATTGCTTCACAGGCTTAGCAATGACGAAACAGCACCCTTTTCACCCCGCTAACGATATGAGAGGGTAATGGGTAGACGAAAGAAGATCGTCGAGGAGTGCGAGCGACTGATGGACGAACCGGAGAACATCCGGAACATCGCCATCGCCGCACACGTCGACCACGGCAAGACGACACTGACCGACAACCTGCTGGCCGGTGCCGGCATGATCTCCGAGGACACCGCAGGCGAACAGCTAGCGATGGATACCGAAGAGGACGAGCAGGAACGTGGGATCACCATCGACGCGGCGAACGTTTCGATGACCCACGAGTACGAAGACACCAACCACCTGATCAACCTCATCGACACGCCGGGCCACGTCGACTTCGGTGGCGACGTGACCCGAGCGATGCGCGCCGTCGACGGTGCGCTCGTGGTCGTCGACGCCGTCGAAGGGGCGATGCCCCAGACCGAGACGGTGCTCCGACAGGCGCTCCGCGAGGGCGTCAAACCGACGCTGTTCATCAACAAGGTCGACCGACTCATCTCCGAACTGCAGGAAGGCCCTCAGGAGATGCAACAGCGTCTCACCGCGGTCATCCACGACGTCAACGAACTGATCCGTGGCATGACCGAGGAGATGGACGACATCGAGGACTGGACGGTCTCCGTCGAGGAGGGTACCGTCGGCTTCGGCTCCGCACTGTACAAGTGGGGCGTCTCGATGCCGTCGATGCAGCGCACCGGAATGTCCTTCGCGGACATCATCGACCTCGAACAGGCCGACGAGCGCCAGGAACTCCACGAGCGCACGCCGCTGTCGGACGTCGTGCTCGACATGGTCTGTGAGCACTTCCCGAACCCCGTCGACGCCCAGCCCCGTCGTATTCCGCGGGTCTGGCGTGGCGACGCCGACTCCGAACTCGCGGACACGATGCGTCTGGTCGACGAGGACGGCGAAGTCGTGCTGATGGTCACCGACATCGGTGTCGACCCGCACGCTGGCGAGATCGCCGCGGGCCGCGTCTTCTCCGGAACGCTGGAGAAGGGTCAGGACCTCTACGTCTCCGGGACGGCCGGAACGAACCGCGTCCAGAGCGTCGGTATCTACATGGGTGGCGAGCGCGAGGAAGTGGACCGCGTTCCCGCAGGGAACATCGCGGCGGTCACCGGTCTGGCCGACGCCATCGCCGGTTCGACCGTCTCCTCCGTCGAGATGACGCCGTTCGAGTCGATCGAGCACATCTCCGAGCCCGTCATCACGAAGTCCGTCGAGGCGAAGAACATGGACGACCTGCCGAAGCTCATCGAGACGCTTCGACAAGTCTCCAAAGAGGACCCGACGATCCAGATCGAGATCAACGAGGAGACGGGCGAACACCTGATCTCCGGGCAGGGTGAGCTTCACCTGGAAGTTATCGGTCAGCGTATCGAGCGCAACCAGGGAATCCCGATCAACACCGGCGAACCGATCGTCGTCTTCCGCGAGATGCCACAGAGCGAGAGCCGCGAAGTCGAGGGGATCTCCCCGAACCGACACAACCGCTTTTACATCTCCGTTCACCCGCTCGACAAGGACATCGTCGACGTGATCAAGAAAGGCGAGGCGAGCATGGACATGCCCGAGCAGGAACGGCGTGAATCCCTGCAGGAAGCCGGTATGGAGAAGGATACCAGCCAGAACGTCGAGCACATCCACGGGACCAACGTCCTGATCGACGACACGAAAGGTATCCAGCACCTCAACGAGACGATGGAGCTGTTCATCGAGGGACTCGAAGACGCCCTCAACGACGGCCCGCTGGCAGCAGAGCCGGTCCAGGGGTCGCTCATCCGGCTTCACGACGCGCGTCTCCACGAGGACACCATCCATCGCGGTCCGGCACAGGTCATCCCTGCGGTCCGGAACGCGGCCCACAGCGCGCTGATCGACGCCGACATCAAACTGCTCGAACCCATTCAGGACGTTCGGATCGACGTTCCGAACGACTACATGGGCTCGGCGTCCGGCGAGATTCAGGGCCGACGTGGCCGCGTCGACGACATGTATCAGGAAGGCGATCTGATGGTCGTCGAAGGGATCGCACCGGTCGAAGAGATGATCGGCTTTGCGAGCGACATCCGCTCCGCGACCGAGGGTCGTGCCTCCTGGAACACCGAGAACGCGGGCTTCCAGGTCATGGCCGACAACCTCCAGCGCGAACAGATCATGGACATCCGGGAGCGCAAGGGAATGAAGCTCGAACTCCCGCAGGCAGTCGATTACATCTAGCGACGCCGTCTTCTTTCTCCGTTTTCGATGCGCGATAGCGACTGCGTTCGATCGTGTCTACACCGGGAGATAGCGGTCGTACAGGTCGTCGATACGCTCGTTGATCCGCTCGCCGTCCTGTGATCCCCAGGGGTGTCGCGAGAAGTAGAAGACACAGGCGACCAGCATCCCAAGTGGCTGGGCGAGTCCCGGTGTGACCGATGCGGTGAGTGCAATCGTCACTGCCGAGAGTACGATTGCTATCAGTGCGTCGAACAGTCGACGGTAGACGGACATGGTCTGTCGTTCACTCGCTGCGAGCAAAAAGTCGCCGACTCCGTGTTACTCGGGCACAGTCGAGAATGGCTGAACTCTTATACCTCCCCCCCGTCAGGGATGGATATGATCGTATCCGCCAAGGAATCCCCAGTTGGGGTGTTCCACGATGACTGACGACGCCGACGAGGAGGCCGAGACGGACGGCGGCCAGCACGTGCAGGCGTACACCGTCCGCCTCGAACTCGTCGACGAACCGGGCGAGCTACTGAACGCGCTGCAACCCATCTCGGAACACGGCGCAAATCTGCTCTCTATCTTCCACGAACGGGGCAACGTCACGCCGCGTGGTCACATTCCTGTCGAGGTCGACATCGAGTGTCCGCCGGATCGGTTCGAGAATATCGTCCAGGCGCTTCGTGACGCCGGTATCAACGTCATCCAGGCCGGCGCAGAGCGGTACAGCGAGGAACTCACCGTGATCCTCGTCGGCCACCTGATCGACACGGACCTCTCCGACAGCCTCACACAGTTCCAGACCACCTCGCGAGCGGAGGTCGTCGACGTCTCGCTCTCGGCACCCGAAGGAACCGAGGGCGTCTCCAGTGCACGTCTCCGGCTTGCGACCGAAGCCGACCGCGCCGAAGAGGTCCTGGAGACCGTCCGGGATATCGCCGAGGAGAAAGATATCCACGTTATCGAGCCACAGCTAGCAGGGGGATCGGCATGAAACTCGCCGTTCTCGGTGCCGGCGCAGTCGGTCGCTCCGTCGCCGAACTCGCCGGCCAGTACGGCCACGAGGTCGTCGCTATCGCCGACTCCAGCAGTGGCGTCGTCGACAGCAGTGGGATCGACGTCGACGCAGTGCTCAACCGGAAGGAAAGAGAGGGAACTGTCGGCGACGGATCGCCTGACGACGTGCTCGTAGCCGACTACGACGTGCTCGTCGAAGCGACGCCGACGACGCTCGGCGACGCCCAGCCAGGGTTCGGCCACGTCGAGACGGCGCTCTCACGCGATCGCCACGCCGTGCTAGCGAACAAGGGTCCGGTCGCCGAACGATACGGCGAACTGATGGCGCTGGCAGAGGACAGCGCAGGCGACGTGCTGTTCGAGGCGGCTGTCGGCGGCGCAATCCCGATCCTGTCGACGATCGATGACTTCGGCGCGGGCCAGATCACGGCGGCCCGTGGCGTGCTCAACGGGACGGCAAATTTCATCCTCTCGCGGATGGCGGCCGACGGACTCGATTACGAGCACGTCCTCGCCGAGGCACAGGACCTCGGCGTCGCGGAAGCCGATCCGTCCTTCGACGTCGACGGCACGGACGCCGCGCTGAAGTTCGTGATCCTCTCGAACGTCCTCTCGCAGGGCGAGCGCGAGTACACCCTCGACGATGCTACGGTCGAAGGCATCCAGAACGTCCCCGGGAACGCGCTGGATCTCGCGGCCGAGGACAACCGGACAGTCCGGCTGATCGGCGAGGCGACGCCCGACGGGGTGCACGTCGCACCCAAACTCGTCCCACAGAACGGCGTGCTCGCGGTGACGGGCACCAGAAACATCGTGCAGTTCGAGACGGAGAACGCCGGCGAGTTGAACATCAGCGGGCGCGGTGCCGGTGGGCCCGAGACGGCCACGGCAGTGCTCGCTGACGTCGGTCGTCTCCCGCCGCTGTAACCGCGTTTTCCGGGTGCGATTTACGACTCCTCGCTGGCTATTCCTGACAGGGCCGTGTCAACGTCACACAAACCGCATGAGGGCTTCGGGATGCGCAACACACTGTATCGAAATCGTTTTAACTGCCACAGGCGAAAGAATCCGATATAGCGCCTCTGCGCGTGAGATACAACAATGAGCGACCAACATCAGAACCTGGCCATTATCGGCCACGTTGACCACGGGAAGAGCACGCTCGTGGGACGCCTCCTCTACGAGACGGGGAGCGTACCAGAGCACGTCATCGAACAGCACAAAGAAGAAGCCGAGGAGAAAGGCAAGGGTGGCTTCGAGTTCGCCTACGTCATGGACAACCTCGCCGAAGAGCGAGAGCGCGGTGTCACCATCGACATCGCCCACCAGGAGTTCTCGACCGACGAGTACGAGTTCACCATCGTCGACTGTCCTGGCCACCGCGACTTCGTGAAGAACATGATCACTGGCGCGAGCCAGGCCGACAACGCGGTCCTCGTCGTCGCGGCAGACGACGGCGTCGCACCCCAGACACAGGAGCACGTCTTCCTCGCCCGTACGCTGGGCATCGACGAGCTCATCGTCGGCATCAACAAGATGGACCTCGTCGACTACGAGGAGGCCAAGTACAAGGAGGTCGTCTCCGAGGTTACTGACCTGCTCAACCAGGTCCAGTTCAGCACCGACGACGCGGAGTTCATCCCGATCTCCGCCTTCGAGGGCGACAACATCGCCAACGAGTCGGAGAACACGGACTGGTACGACGGCGACATCCTGCTGGAGGCCCTCAACAACCTCCCAGCGCCGGAGCCGCCGACGGACGCCCCGCTCCGACTCCCCATCCAGGACGTTTACACCATCTCCGGTATCGGTACCGTCCCGGTCGGACGACTCGAGACCGGTGTCATGAACACCGGCGACAACGTCTCCTTCCAGCCCAGCGACGTGGGCGGCGAAGTGAAGACGATCGAGATGCACCACGAAGAGGTGCCCAAAGCGGAGCCCGGTGACAACGTCGGATTCAACGTCCGCGGCATCGGTAAGGACGACATCCGCCGTGGTGACGTCTGTGGCCCCGCCGACGACCCGCCAAGCGTCGCCGAGACGTTCCAGGCGCAGGTCGTCGTCATGCAGCACCCCAGCGTGATCACCGCGGGTTACACCCCGGTCTTCCACGCTCACACCGCACAGGTCGCGTGTACGATCGAGTCCATCGACAAGAAGATGGACCCGTCCTCGGGCGAAGTCGCCGAGGAGAACCCGGACTTCATCCAGTCCGGCGACGCCGCGGTCGTCACCATCCGACCGCAAAAACCGCTCTCGATCGAGCCCAGCAGCGAGATCCCGGAACTCGGTTCCTTCGCGATCCGAGACATGGGTCAGACTATCGCCGCTGGGAAGGTCCTGAGCGTCAACGAGAAATAAATGCAGCAAGCACGTGTCCGCCTCGCGGGAACGAACCCCGAGGATCTCGACGACATCACCGCGGACGTTCGCGAAATCGCAGACAAGACCGGCGTCGCGCTGTCGGGCCCGATCCCGCTGCCGACCAAGACGCTGGAAATCCCCACCCGCAAGTCCCCTGACGGCGAAGGGACCGCGACGTGGGAACACTGGGAGATGCGCGTCCACAAGCGCCTCATCGATCTGGACGCCGACGAGCGCGCACTCCGTCAGCTCATGCGGATCCAGGTCCCCAACGACGTCAGTATCGAGATCGTCCTCGAGGACTGAGCGAACTGACAGGTTCGCGAACGTTGAAGGCTCTTTGATCCTTCAGAACTGAGGAATCCGAAGGACTCCGACGTTCGAGACGCGCCCGCGGGGCGTGACTCGGGACCGACCGGAATCTTCGATTCCACGAGGGGTGAAAGACACCTCTTTCAGAACTGACCGCAGGGACCATCGCGGCCGGACGACATTACCCCGTCGTCATCGAGCGGAACCGCTGCACGCGCGTGCACTTTCTTCGATTTATCATCCCTGAGTAGCCTCTGGGCTGGCGCTCGTTCAGGCTTTTGTTCCTTGATTCCCTACCTATCGTATGGCCGGGTCCCCCGACAGTCGGAGCCCAACACTGGAGCTACTGGTAGTGATTGGCGCCGTCTTCGTTCTCCAGCAGTTGGTCGCGCTCGTCAGCCAGCCCCTTGCACTGGGTCTGTTTACCCTCCGCGCGCCGATCCTGGCCGATCCCTGGGCGCTCGTCATCAGCGTATACGCCCACAGCGGGCTCGATCATCTGCTCGCAAACGCCATCGCGCTGGCTGTCGTCGGCTTCCTGCTCGAACGCTACACGACCCGCCTGCGGTTTCACGCCTTTTTCCTGGTGACGGGTATCGCCGCGGGCGTCTTCCAGATCGGCCTCGCATCGCTGTTCGGCGTCGACGTCGCCCTGCTCGGCGCCAGCGGCGCGGTGTTCGCGCTGATCGGCTACCTCGTCACCGGCAACCGCCTGAGCGGCCGGCTGTTCGACCGTTTCCAGCTATCGGGGCGCGTAACACTCCTGCTCTTCGTCGTCCTGGCCGGGCTTGTGACGTTCGTCACCGCTGCCCCCGGCGTTGCCCTCGCCGCTCACTTCTTCGGCTTCCTGCTCGGACTCGTCGCCGGAAAGCTCAATCTGCTTCGCCCGCCAGCGACCGGAAACGCAAGCCTGAAATAGGCTTCTCCGATTACGAATAGGTGCGCGGGCTCGTAGATCAGTGGTAGATCGCTTCCTTCGCAAGGAAGAGGCCCCGGGTTCAAATCCCGGCGAGTCCATTTCCTTCCTCACTTCGTTCGTCAGTCAATGGCCTCGCCGACCCTCGCAAACGCTGTGCGTTTGCTCAGTCCCGACGAGTCCACTAGCTTGCGGCGCGAACAGACTCGTGAGCGCCGCAGATAGTCGTCGAAGATGGGGATTTGAAGCCCTAGAAGTCGCCTCCTCTGCATTCGGATATCAGGCGGTTGGGTCAGTCGGTACGATCCCGAAAGACGGGTTCCGACTCGACGGCTTGCTCAACGACGAGGGCGAGATCGACGGCGAGCATCATACGCATATCCAGGATGAGGATTCGGGGAGGTGGATCGTCGAAGTCGTCGAGGATCTGTAGACATAGAAGCGCCCTTGAACCAGTAATTGTACTCAGAGCGACTGAGAACCGAATCTACCTGTCATTCTGACCACGATGCCGGTGAAAATGACAGATACTGTCGCCCCCAAGAGCACCACCTGGTCATCTGCGTCTAGCATAACCTCACCGACTTCGCTCGGGGTGAATTCGATTCCAAATATCGTGAGTTCGACCGCGGCTTCAGACTGCAGTCCAAGGGCTATTAGATACACTCCAAAAATCACAGTCCCGATACAGCCGAGCAGAAAGACGACCTGAAGGATCGTTCGGACCCGTATCCACAGCGTTTCGAGTTTGATCTTCAGATCACTCATGTCAGTATATTATCTGGTACCTACTTGAAACTAGTCCAGCAACTCAGAAACGTGGGGCCTACCGGAGCCAGTCGACTGTTCCGTGTTTTCGCTGCTGAGTTGTCGGCGAGTACGCCCCACTAGTGTTCGAAGAACGCTTCCAGATCGGTCCAGTGCCGCTTGTAGACGAGTGCTTCCTGCTACGACCGATTGCTCAACTATTGGGTGACGATTGTCGGGCATGGATAACTTCTCATCAGTAGTACAGACGACCCGCTGAATGGACAGGCGAGGGTGGGTGTCAGATTGCTGATCCACTCTCTCGTCACGGTTCCGGCAGCGACTGACAGCGTTCCTGGTGGCGTGAATCGGGGAGTCTACTTCAGTTCGAACTCGGTCTGGGCCTGTCGCTTGAGTTCCGCGGTCTCCTGTGCGACCGCCAGCACTTCCTCGAAGGCGTCGTCGTATTCGCCCTCTTCGTACTCCTGTGTGTAGTCGATCGACCACCCTTCCTCGGGGACGCGCGAGAGATAGCGGACGCGCTCGTCGGTCGCGAGGATCAGGTCGTCGGTGTGCTCTTCGTCCGGGCCGTCCGGCCCGCCAGCGCCGCGGACCATGACGACGGTGGCTTCTCGCACGCTAGCGCTCGCGTCGAGCGAGTCGACGGCGTCGATCGTCAGCGAGGCGTCCGGCAGCGATGAGAGGATGGGTGCGTCGTCGTCCATACCGACGGATTATCGCGGAGCGGGAAGTGTTTGCTGACTCGGCCGGAGAGTGACCGTCGAGTGCGACTTCCGCAGCGACGCGATTCGTGAGCCCACCGCCCTGGCTTGTGGGTCTGATCGTTGCTTCGATACCCAGCCAGTAGAGCGTCGATTCGACGACAAACCGGGACGGATAGAACAGTCATCTAACTAATACGAACGTGAACGTGTTCACTCAGTGAACGAGCGGTATTAAACGAGGTGCGAACGGAAACTACGGATACGACTCGAAGATACGGTCAAAAAGTGGACAGGTATGTTGCTTTTTGATCGGAATGTCGACGTATAATGTGGAATCAGTCGTTTCGAACGCTGGGACGTAATCATTGCGTTTTTTGACTGGTCGGGTGTAGGTGGGGGTATGAGAAACGCGAAAATTGTCTGTACCATCGGCCCGGCATCGGACTCCCGGAGCATGCTTCGGAACCTCGTCGACGCGGGTATGTCCGTCGCACGGATCAACGCCAGCCACGGCGACCGTGAGGACCGGTCGGCGCTGATCGACCGGATCCAGTCTGTCGGTCGAGCCACCGACGAACCGCTCGCCGCGATGCTCGACACGCAGGGGCCCGAGATCCGGACCGCTGATATCGAGGGCTCGATCGAACTGGAGACCGATTCCGAGATCCGACTCTACGAGGGCGACGACGCAACCCCCGAAGCGGTCGGCCTCTCGATCCCGATTACCGGCGTCGAAGCGGGCGACACCGTCCTGTTCGACGACGGCCGGATCGAACTCACAGTCACCGAGGTCGACGGCGACGATGTCTACGCAGCGGTCAAAAGCGGGGGGGTACTGACGGCCAGAAAGGGCGTCAACGTCCCAGGCGTCGATCTGGAACTCGATGTCGTCACGGAGAAGGACCGCCGCGACCTCGCACTCGCCGCGGAGAAGGAGGTCGATCTGGTCGCGGCGAGTTTCGTCCGCGATGCTGACGACGTCTACGCCGTCAACGAGGTCCTCGAAGAGCACGGCGCGGATATCCCGATCGTCTCCAAGATCGAGCGCGCCGGCGCGGTCGAGAACCTCGACGAGATCATCGAGGCGTCCTATGGTGTCATGGTCGCGCGTGGCGACCTCGGCGTCGAGTGTCCGATGGAGCAGGTACCAGTCGTACAGAAGCGTATCATCCGCAAATGTCGCGAGGCTGGTGTCCCAGTCATCACCGCGACGGAGATGCTCGACTCGATGGTCCACGCCCGTCGTCCGACCCGTGCGGAGTCCTCCGACGTGGCAAACGCCGTGCTCGATGGCACGGACGCCGTGATGCTCTCCGGCGAGACCGCGATCGGCGATCACCCGGCCCGCGTCGTCGAGGCGATGGACCGGATCGTCCGCGAGATCGAAGGCAGTACGGAGTACCGCGAACTCCGCGAACAGCGCGTCCCCACCGCGGACAACACGCGCACAGATGCGCTCGCCCGCTCGGCGCGCTATCTCGCACGCGATATCGGCGCGACCGCCGTGATCGCGGCCAGCGAGTCCGGCTACACCGCGCTCAAGACCGCGAAGTTCCGCCCCGGCGTTCCGACCGTCGCCGCGACGCCAAACGAGGATGTTCGGCGACGACTCGCGCTTTCGGGTGGTGTTACGCCGGTCACCTCTAGCTTCGTCGAGGAGGGCTCGGACAAACTGATCGAGAACGCCGTCCAGGCCGCTATCGAGGCCGGCGTTACCGAGAGCGGTGACACCGTCGTCGTCCTCTCGGGTATGATGACCGAGTTCGAGGACGTGAGTTCGACGAACGTGCTCAAGGTCCACGTCGCCGCCGAGACAGTCGGCTCCGGCCGCGTCGTCGTCGACGGACGCGTCTCGGGACCGCTTGTCCGGACGAAAGACGGTGATCTCTCCTCGGTGCCCGAGGGTGCAATCATCTCGCTGGGACCGAACTTCGACGGCGAGTTCTCGGGCGAGACCGAAAAGCTGGCCGGCATCGTCGATGCCCGCCCCGGAATGACCGGCTATCCGGCGATGGTCGCACGCGAACTCGACATCCCGATGATCAGCGGCGCGCCGCTGGGCGATGCCGTCGAGCGACTCGACCGAGTGACGGTCGACGCCGAGCGTGGTGTCGTCTACGGCGGCGACATCCTCCGCGCACGCAGGGACGTCTCTGAGAGGTAGTCGGGCGGAGAGCCGCGGCCTTTTGCTGCTGGAGAGACAACCGAAGGTATGACCGACGCCAGCGACGACTCGGAGGGCAACAGCGAGTCCGACGAGAGCCCTACTACGGGTAGTGCAACTGATGGAGGCCACCACCCGGAGCACACCGGCGACGACCCACCCCCAGAGCAGTGGCAATTCGACGTCGAAGACGTCGACAAGGACGGCGTCATCAAGACGACGATCGAGCCGGAATCCGTTGACTGGGAGAACGCCGTCTTCGTCGTTCTCGGTGTCGTCCTCGCGCTCTTGATTCTCGTGCGGACCGTAACCGTCTTCGCCTGACTGACAGGGCTGCACAAAGGTTAATCGGCCACGTACCCAAGAGACGGTATGGTCCTGCAGGCTATCGACGCCCCAACGCTGCTGGTGATCGCCGGCATCATCCTGCTGATGATGGAAGCGATGGCTCCCGGCGCTAATTTCATCGTTCTCGGAGTCGCTCTCCTCGTCGCCGGACTGTTAGGGCTCGCAGTCGGCAGCGTACTGGGTGGTACCGTCTCGACGCTCGCGCTCGCCGGGATGGTGCTGGTAACCGGAGCCGTTGCGCTGTTTGTCTACCGCGAGTTCGATCTCTACGGCGGTACCGAGGCCGGACAGACGAGCAACTCCGACTCGCTCACCGGCCAGACCGGCTACGTTACTGAACGAGTCACGAATACCGACGGCCAGATCAAACTCGAAGACGGCGGCTTCAACCCCTACTTCCAGGCTCGTAGCATGGATCAGGAGATCGAGGAGGGGGCGGAAGTGATCGTCGTCGACCCAGGCGGCGGCAACGTCGTCACCGTGGACTCGTTCGAGCACCTCGACGAGGACGAGATCGACCGGGCGCTCGCGCGTGACCGCGACGTCGACAGCGACACGACCGAGAGCGACACCGACCGATCCAAAGACACTGCTCAGTCGGCAACCGAAAACCAGTCTGAAAGCGCCGAAACCGAGCAGGCGACGGAGTGAGCCTCCCGGCGACTGACCAGTAACTGATGGGCACGAGAAGGATTTTTACGTGCGCATCCGCAATTATTTATATGGCAGTTACAATAGCCCTGATCGGAGTCGGTCCGACGCTGTTGGTCGGACTCGTCCTATTGCTTGCGATCGTCACCGTCGCGAGTATGGTCGAGATCGTCGACGCGTACGAGAAACGCGCGTTGACCGTGTTCGGCGAGTATCGGAAGCTTCTCCAGCCCGGTATCAACTTTGTCCCGCCGTTCGTCTCGCGTACGTACGCGTTCGATATGCGAACGCAGACCCTCGACGTTCCACGTCAGGAAGCGATCACGCGGGACAACTCCCCGGTGACGGCTGACGCGGTCGTCTACATCAAGGTCATGGACGCCAAAAAGGCGTTCCTGGAGGTCGACAACTACAAGAAAGCAGTCTCGAACCTCGCACAGACGACGCTCCGCGCCGTGCTGGGTGACATGGAACTGGACGACACGCTGAACAAACGCCAGGAGATCAACGCGAAGATCCGTCGCGAACTCGACGAACCCACCGACGAGTGGGGAATCCGCGTCGAGAGCGTCGAGGTCCGCGAAGTCAACCCCTCCAAGGACGTCCAGCAGGCGATGGAACAGCAGACGAGTGCCGAGCGCCGTCGCCGCGCCATGATCCTGGAAGCGCAGGGTGAACGGCGCAGTGCCGTCGAGAAGGCCGAAGGTGACAAACAGTCCAACATCATCCGTGCGCAGGGTGAAAAGCAGAGCCAGATCCTGGAAGCGCAGGGAGACTCGATCTCGACCGTGCTCCGCGCGAAATCCGCCGAGTCGATGGGCGAGCGCGCCATCATCGATCAGGGAATGGAGACCCTCGAAGAGATCGGCAAGGGCGAATCGACGACCTTTGTCATGCCCCAGGAACTCACCTCGATGATCGGTCGCTACGGCAAACATCTCTCGGGCAGCGACGTCCAGCAGGCCGACGGCTCCCTGGAGAGCCTGGACTTCGACGACGACACCGCCGAACTGCTCGGCCTCAACGATATCGAGGAGATCCTCGGTCAGATCGACGAGGAAGCCGAGCTAGATATCGAGGCCATGGAGGAAGAGGCTCAGAAGATCAAGGAAGGCAGTGCCGGAGCGGACATCAAGAGTGCGGACGAAGTCGTTACCGAGATGGACAAAGAGATCGAAGACGGCGAGGTCGAACTCGAAGAAGACGTGTAGTAACGACGACCCTGCCGACACTTTTTTCGACTGTGTAGATGGTGTTCCGGGCCAGTCCCACACCAGCAGGTCCCCGGACATCGGTACCATGTGACCCGAAGCGGTTTTATTACGGAGCCCTCTATACCGCAGTAGATGTCGGATCGTCCAGTCGACGAGGGAAAGCGCGCGACGTTGCGCCGGTTCGCAGCACTCGGAGCAGCCAGCCCGCTTGCGGGCATCGCCGCAGGCTCCGAAGGCGACGGGGAGGACGCCCGTAGCGAACCGCGCTCCGCAATCGAGGGCTACCTCTCGACGACGCCCGGCGCGCACTTCTCGAAGATCCGTGACGATCTCCAACTCGGTACCGGCGAGGCCCAGCACCACTTGCGCGAACTATTGGATACAGGCCGCGTCGAGACCCGTCGGGACGGCGACTACAAGCGATACTTCCCGGCCGAGCGCTTTTCCGCGTTCGAGCAGGTCGCGCTGGGCTATCTGCGTCGGGAGACCCCACGCGGCATGATACTCGAGTTGCTTCGCGACCCCGACGCCGCTGGCAGTGACCTCGCCGCCGCCCTCGACGTCTCGGAGCCAACTGTCAGCAAGTACGCCAGCAAGCTAGAGAGCGCGGAACTGCTCGACCGCGAGTCAGGCTACGCAGTCGTCGAGCCAGAGACGGTGCTAACGCTTGTCGTTCGATACGCCGACTCGTTCGGTCCGGATGCGCAAGCGCTGGCGGCCGATGCGGACGGACTGATCCAGTTCGATCCCTGAACGCTACCAGAACTCAGGCAGTCACTTTCCAGGTCGTACTCGACGAGTAGCCCCACTTCTCGACGTCGATTCCCACCGCACCCTCCTGAATCGCGGTCATGTTCGCCCCCACTTCCTTGGCCGTCATGTCCAGCGCATCGCCGATGTTGCGGGATTTGAAATAGGTCTTTGTTGCCGCCTTCTCGCGGAGGTGCTCGAGGATCCGACGCTGCTTCTCGCTCAGGTCCAGTTCCAGCGCGTCGTCAGTGGCGGTCGTCGCGGCGGTCGTGCTCATACTATATGAGAGAGGGCCGACTCCCTTAGCGGGTTTGGTACGGACGGCTAACTCGGTGCAGTCATGCGATTTTGACGTCACAATCCCTCGGAACGAACCCCCGGAGTAGCTCCGTTGGTACGGCTGGTTAATCGCTCATCGGTCGTACTCGCTCGTGAGGAACGGACCCAGCGCGCTGGCGACGGCGTGGACGAGCGCGGAGCGTCGCGAGATAGCGTTTCCCGTCAGGACGCCCGCTGCACCCTCCTGCTCGGCGACGTCCGACCGATCTAGCTCGTCGTCGAGGATCGGCCCGAGTTCCTCGCCGGCGCGCAGACGCTCCCCGATCCCCGTAGGGAGCGGAATCGTCGGCCCGCCGCCGCGAACCAAGCGATCGCCGTCGGTGACTGCGGCCCACATGATAAGCGAGAGACCGGGTGTCGCCTCCGTCTCCTCGACGCCGCCCTCGATGCCGACAGCCAGATCGTAGGGCCCGGTGTCGATTGCCCGCGTGGCACGGTTCTCGGCACCCTCGATGGTCTCCGCTCGGCCCCACGGCTGTTCGGGAACCCCGGAGTCGACGGCGATACTCTCGACCTGGACGCCTGCGATATCGGAGAGAGCGTCTTCGACCGCTCCGATCTTGACCGGATTCTTGCTGCCGACAGCGACACGCATTGCTGATGGGCAGGTGCTCGGCGGAAGTGTAAGCTACGGTTCCGCGTCAGGAACCCGTAGTTCGCGCTACTCGTTTCGGGGGTTGCTTGGGTGGTAGTCGGTATCGTACTCGCCGAGGTCGCCGTCGACGCGGTCGGGGTTGATCCGCCCCGAGAGTAGCATGAAGTCCACGAGAGTCAGCGCGAGCATCGCCTCGACGACCGGGACGCCCCGCGGCGGAAGCACGGGGTCGTGACGGCCGATGACCTTCTCCTCTTTGAGTTCGCCGGTCTCCCAGTCGGCGGTCTGCTGGCTCTTGGGGATCGAGGTCGGGGCGTGAAGCGTCACCTCGCCGTAGATCGGTTCGCCGGTCGTGATGCCGCCCTGTAGCCCGCCGTGATCGTTCTCGACGGGAACGGGAGTGCCGTCGTCGTCGAACTCCCAGTCGTCGTTGCGGTCCTTGCCGGTGTACTCGCGGGCCTCTCGGCCGAGGCCGAACTCGAACGCCGTCGTGGCGGGCACGCTCATCATCGCCTGGCCGAGTCGTGCCTCGACCGAATCGAATCGCGGCGCGCCGAGTCCTCGCGGGAGTCCTCGAACCTCGAAGTAGATCGAGCCACCGATCGAGTCGCCTTCCTTCTGGTACTCTTCGATCAGTTCCTGCATCTCGGCGGCCGCCTCGGGGTGGGCACAGCGCACGTCGTTCTCCTCCGAGTGTTCGAGCATCTGCTCGAACGAGACCTCGGGCGCTTCGACGTTGCCGATCCGGTTGACGTGCGCTTTGAGTTCGATGCCTTCCTGTTCGAGCAGTTTCTTCGCGACTGCCCCCGCCGCCACCCAGTTCACCGTCTCGCGCGCCGAGGAGCGCCCGCCGCCGCCCCAGTTGCGCGTACCGAACTTCGCCGAGTAGGTGAAGTCGCCGTGCGAAGGTCGCGGCGCAGTGATGAATGGTTCGTACTTGCCCGACCGGGCGTCCTTGTTCTGGATGACCATCCCGATGGGCGTGCCCGTCGTGTAGCCGTCCTGTGTGCCGCTTTTGATCGAGACGGCGTCGGGTTCGCCGCGGGACGTCGAGATCATCGACTGGCCGGGCTTGCGCCGGTCCAGGTCGCCCTGGATGTCCTCCTCGGAGAGTTCGAGGCCTGCCGGACACCCCGAGATGGTGACACCCATCGCCTCACCGTGACTTTCGCCGAACGTGGTCACCTGAAAGAGGCGACCGAATCGATTCCCGTTCATTACCGTTCACTGAGGGGGCCGGGCATTTAGATGTTGCAATACTGTGCCCCGGGCCGACAGTCAGATCACGCCGGTCTGTTTGGCGACCTCCCGCGCGGCCGTCTCGTCGATACCGTCGCCCAGGATGGTGTAGCGGTCCCGGATCTCGTGGGCGGTCGTTAGCGCCTCGAGCACCTCGTCGTCGTCGAGGTTCAGTTCCGCCGCAGTCGTCGGGGCGTCGATGTTCGCCAGCGCGTCACGGATATCCCGCCAGAGGCCGTTCTCGCCGCTGTGCAGGTAGGCCGTCATGATCGATCCGACGCCGACCTGATGGCCGTGGCTCGCCCGGCCGGGCGCGATCCGGTCGAGTTGGTGCGAGAAGAGGTGCTCCGCGCCGCTGGCGGGCCGTGAGGAGCCAGCGATGCTCATCGCGACGCCCGAGGAGACGAGGGCCTTGACGACGATCCACGAGGATTCTTCGAGGCCGGGGCGAATCGAATCGGCGTTGCCGACCAGCATCTCGGCGGTCATCTCCGAGAGTGCGGCGGCGTACTGGGAGTACGGCGCGTTCTTGAGTCGGTAGGCGAGTCGCCAGTCCATCACCGCTGTGTAGTTGCTGATGATGTCCGCACAGCCAGCGGTCGTTAGCTCCCAGGGCGCGTTCGCGAGGATTTCGGTGTCCGCAACGACGGCCAGCGGTGGTTCGGCGGCGACGCTGTGGCGAGTCCCCTCCTCGGGAACCGAGCCACGATTACTGACGATACCGTCGTGGCTGGCTACCGTGGGCACGGAGACGAACCCGCGGCCGACGTCGTCGCTCGCCATCTTCGCGATGTCGATGGCTTTGCCGCCGCCCAGACCGATCAGGAAGCCGGGGTCGACATCGCGGGCACGCTCGATTACCCGTTCGATAGCGTCGAAACTCGCCTCCTCGACGACGACGACCGCCGGTTCTTGATCCCACGACGCGAACTGGGAGATGATCCGATCCCCCGCGATTTCGTATGGCGTCGGACTGGTGACGATCAGGGGCTGGCCCCGCAGGTGGAGCTCCTCGATGGCTTCTGCGGTCTGCTCTAGCACGCCGTGGCCGACGAGGACGTTCCGGGGGAGTCGGATCCACGTCGATTTGTCGAACATACCCGAAGCGTCTCAGTCCAGCGTGAAATGGGTTTCTCCGTAATGAGCTCTTCGGGTGGTACTGCAAACGCGAACCTGCCGACTGAAGTATTATAGCCCGCGATCGAGCAGTGAAAAAGAATAGCGAACGGATTGCGCCGCGTTCAGATCTCTTCGAGTCGCCAGTGCTGGTTGTCCGCACCGGCGTAATCCCACTGGTGAACGTTCGCACCGTCGTCCGTCGAAGCATCGGCGATATCCAGCACCTTCCCGCTGTGGACGGCGGTGAGGCGGTAGAGTCCGTCCTCGATCTCGTCGATCGCCCAGCGCTGGTTGTCCGCGCCGACGTCCTCCCACTGGTGGACGTTCGCGCCGTCGTCCGTCGAGGCGTCCGAGACGTCCAGCACCTTCCCGCTGTGGTCGGCGACCAGACGGTACTCGTTATCACCGGTTCGTTCGACCGTCCAGTGCTGTTGGTCGACGCCGGCGTACTCCCACTGCTGGACGTTCGCGCCGTCGTCGGTCGAACCGGCGTCGACGTCCAGCGCCTTCCCGCTGTGGTCGGCAATCAGCCGGTACGTGCCTTCGAGGTTATCGGCCTCGTCACCGTCCGGATCGGTCAGGACAACCAGATCGCCGACTTCAACGACGACCGTATCGCCGTTGTCAGCCACTTCGACATTCTGGTCCTTGAAGAGGTCGTAGGTTCCGTACTTGGCCTCGATCTCGACCTCTGTGTTGCCGTCGCCGAAGTGGACGATGGTAGCGACCGTCTCCGGACCGGAGACGTCGTTGAGCGCCGAGGCGTCCCGCTCGAACAGGAGCAGTTCGTCGTCGTCGGCCGCGTCGAACCAGATACCGTCGAACGCGGCGTCGGGCTTGAGTGCGTCGAGGTCGTGGTAGAGGTCGATCAGGTCCCGGTAGAACCCGGTGTGGTACTCCGGTTCCTCATTCCAGTTCATGAACGCCCGCTGGCGACCGCCCTCCCGGACGTCGGCCGAGACGTTGATGCTACCGTCGTCGTTGTAGCCGCGGTCGTCGCCATCACCTCGATGTCGACCCTCGCCGTAGCGACTGATCTGGCGTTCCTGCCCGTAGTAGACGTGTGGGACGCCGGGGAGCGTAAACGCCGCCGCGGCACAACAGCGGACGCGGTTGGCGTAGAACTCCCACGTGCCGTTATCGAGATCGTCGTGGTTCGGATCGGAGAGGTCGATCGCCGCCTGGTTGAGCGCGCGGTGCTCGTCGTGGTTCTCCAGCGCGTTGACGATCAGCGAGTGATCGGGCATCCCGATCTGTGCGCGATCATCGATCGTGTCGAAGAGCTCCCCGCCGTGTTGCTCGTCCGCCGAGACGCCCTGTGCGGTGTTCGTGAACCCGGCGGTGTCGTGGTGCATGTCGAACTCGCTTTCGGAATATCCGGCGTTCCGCGGGACGGTCTCGTCGAACATGAGGAACTCGCCGCCGTTGTGCTGGGCGATCTCCCGCAGTTCCTTCCAGAAGTCGTGGGGGACGCCGTACGCGATGTCCGCACGGAAGCCGTCGACACCGACCCCGCCCTCGTTCTGTGAGCGCGACCAGAAGTCCGCGACGCCCAGCACGTACTCACGGAGCGCGACGTTCTCGTAGTTGAGGTTCGGCATCACCTGCAGGTCGGCGAAGCCGACCGGTCGCGGTTCGGCTTCGAGCAGGTCACCGTCCTCGTTCCGTCGCGGGACTTCCGCGCGATCCCACCAGTCGAACGCGCGGTGGTTGTCATCCCACTCGGTGACCGTCGGAAACGTCCCTGGCCCGTCTTCGGACGCCGAAATCGTGTCCTGGAACAGCTCGTTCGTCCGTCCGGCGTGGTTGATAACGATATCGAAACAGACCTTGATATCCCGCGCATGCGCTTCCTGAACGAAGTCCCGATAGGCGTCGACCGGATCGTCGTACCCATCCGGGACGAGGTCCTCGGCGATGCCCGTGTAGTCCGCGGTGTCGTAGCCGTGTGGGCCGCCGCCAGGGAGCTCGCCGTCCTCGTGGCGCTCGACGCTGGTCGCCGGCACAACTGGCGTAAGCCACAGCACGTCGACGCCCAGATCGTCGAGGTAGTCCAGCCCGCTCGCGCCGGTGTCGGCGTCGCCGTCGATCAGCGTCTCGAACGTCGTGGCGTCGAGTTCGCCCGCCCACGCCCGCGGGAAGATCTGGTACATGACGCCGTCTTTCATCCACTCCGGTGCCCGGTTCGGCAGAGTTACCCCGCCGTCAGGTTGGAGTTCGACGACGTCCTGTGCGCTCTTCTTCCAGACGTTGTAGTCGTAGACTGCGGCGTGGACTCGGGCGGATTCGCCGGCGAGTGCCCCCTCGGGAACCGTCGCGGTGAGCCCGTCGTCGCCAACCTCGATGTCATTCGAGTCGAGTGCGTCGCGGTCGTCCGCGAGGAACTCCGTCCAGAGGTCGTCGAGCGACGAGCCGGCGTCCGGGGCTGGGCGGGCGTTCGTCTCGACGACGAACTCCCCGGCGTCGGCGTCGTACTCGGCGTCGAGGTCGAGCCGCGGCGCGTTGTTCGGATTGCCCTTGTATACGGCTGCGCCGCCGTCGTCGCCACGGTCGAACGCGTAGAGAGTATGATAATGCGTACCATCGGGTGCGTCGAGTTCGAGGACGTACTCGCCGGGAGCGTCGGCCCGGAACTCGCCGACGTTGTCCCGTCCCTCGTCGTAGCGTCCCAGGTCCTCGCCCGTCGCCGTCCCAAAGGAGAGCACCTCGCTCGGTCCGCCGCTCTCGTCGGGCCAGCCGACCAGCGTCCACTCGAAGTCGCCCGTGTCGTAGCTGTCCGGACTCGCCCGCAGTTCTGGGAGTCGGGGTGCGAGATGATCGCGGCCCTTGTCCCAGAGCGCCCAGGCGGGCGGTTCGTCCGCATCCAGACCGCGCGTGTCAGCGCCGAGCGCCCAGATCGGATTGACGAGGGGCTCGTCGACGCTGACAAAGCGTGGCGCGCCGGGATGGTGGGACTGGACCGGCGTCTCCGGCTCGAACCCGGAGGGGAACAGGCTGCCCGAATCGGTACCCTCCGCGGTGGCGGTCGACCCGACCGCCGTCATCGCGCCCATTGCGGCGATACCGCCGAGTACACTCCGTCGGGTGAACTCCGGTCCGCGGGAACCTCCGGTATCGTCGGTCATCTATCGACCGCTCCCTCACGCTCGGCGTGATACTGTTTCGATATAGTTCGTGACGTGGTGTCGTGATGCATATCCAATTCTGTTGTAATAGTACATCATATATAAGTATTTTTTATAGACATATAACTAATAGCTAGTAACTCTGGAAAGAATATAACAGAGGTCTCTCCCGCTTTCGGAGTTAGAATCGCCATCGGCAACCGAACTGCTAGACAGTACTACAGCGTATCCAGTACGCCCAGCACTCGTTCAGTATCGGCCCGGTCCGGCCCGTTCTCCCGCCCCGTCCGGTCGCTCGCAAGGTGGTCCTCGACGGCGCGCTCGTAGCCCGCCTCCACACTGATCGGATCCCAGCTCAGATCGGCCAGTTTCGCCGTCGAGAGGACGTGTGGGTACGACCGGTACAGCGGGAACTCCTCCATCCCGATGCCGGCGGTCGCCAGTTCGCGCTTGCCCGCGGTGACGATGTCGACGTCGGCGTCCTCGACACCGGCCGCCACGAGCGTCTCCGAGATGGTTTCGACAGTCTCGCCGAGCGTGAGCATCCGTCTGTCGCCGACGTTGTACGCCTCGCCCGGGTCGCCCTCCTCGGCGACGACTCGGAGCGCCTCTGCGACGGCCGAGACCGAGACGCGGTGCCAGACGTTCGAGCCGTCGCCCGGAACGAGCACGCGGTCGTGATTCAGCACCCGATCGATCCAGTAGTCGGTGCGTGCGGTGTAATCGTGGGGGCCGTAGACGATGCAGGGTCGGATACTCATCGCGTTGACCCCCCGTTCGGCGGCGGCGAAAACCGCCCGGTCGCCCTCGGCCTTTCGCGGGCCGTAGCTCTCGGGCGAGTCGTCGATTGCCTGCTCGTCGGTACACTCACAGAGGCGCGTCTCGTCCTCGCGTTTCGGAATCTCCTCGTCGCCGTACGCTGAGCCACTCGAGATGTAGACGTAGGCGTCCACGTCATCGAACACGCGCGTTGCGGTGCGGACCTCGCGGGGCTTGTACGCCACGCAGTCGATTACGACGTCGGGGTCCAGTGTGGCCGCCTCCGCCATGTCGCTATCGTCCGTGCGGTCGCCCTCGAAATGGGAGACTGCGTCGGTGTCCGCGAAGGGATTATCGTGGTTTCCGCGATTGAACACGGTTACCTCGTAGTCGTGTGCCAGGAACTCCTCGACGGCGTGACGGCCGATAAAGCGGGTCCCACCGATGACCAGAACGTGGTCGTCGTTCATGCCTGTGGCTTCGCCGCGGACCACAAAACACTGCCGGAGGCCGCTTCCGTCGCACGAGTGGTTGTATATTCATGCCGTATCGTTATAGGTAATGGCTACAAACATTTCCATGCACGGGTTTGGACGGTCCAGATCCGCTGGCTCTGACATGGCCACAAAACGGGGCCTAGCCCCGTGATTTTCGCGCGTCGATTAACTACCCGCAAAGTTATACATACGGCTGTCATGTTGGGCGTATGATTGCCGAATTACGCTTCGACGGCTTTGTTGAAATCCTATTGAACTAACACTTTTAGCAGTGACACAGCTGCTACGTAGATGTGGGAATTGGCTGTTTCTTGAGCGATTACTCACTTACAACCCGTTTTTTATAGACT
>Ga0075105_1000102_pt1 | contig 53242 bp, 53 predicted proteins | sample AntDeeMetag02WF5_FD_69800 | JGI IMG/M metagenome (GOLD analysis project Ga0075105, IMG submission 69800) | Saline lake microbial communities from Deep Lake, Antarctica - Antarctic Deep Lake Metagenome 02WF5 | ecosystem: Environmental > Aquatic > Non-marine Saline and Alkaline > Saline | place... | reverse complement strand
GAGGCCGACGAGCGTCGACAGCACGCCCGGAGTGATGCGCTGGCTGATCTGGCTCACCGTCGTCACGTCGAGTGTGGTCGGGACGAAGCCCAGCCACTGCAGGAGCCACCCGGCGACCGCGGCGCCGACGGCGGCGGCTCCGAGGCCGACGACCTGCGCCTGGAGGCCGTTCCGTATCATATCGTTGTCGGCCGTGACGATGCCGGTGGCCGCGCTGAGCGAGGAGCCCACCTGCGGCGCGATGACCATCGAACCGACGACGATGGCCGAGGAGTCGAGCAGCAGTCCGGAGAGCGCGACGACCGCCGAGAGCAGCGTGAGGGCGTAGTAGGCGGCGGTGTTCGGCGACATGTCGCGGGCTTTCGCCGCCAACTCCTCGGGCTGGATGGAGTCGTCGCCCTCGCCCCCGGTGACGTAGCGTTCCTCGAGGTCCTCGAAGTGCTCGGAGGTGACGCTCTCGGCCGACGTCACCACGACGTACCTGTCCTCGAGACCCTTCGACCGGAGGTCGTCGAGTATCGGTTCGACGGCCTGCGCCGGGAGCGGGAACTGCGCGATGGTCTCGTCCTCGCCCTCGATGACGACGTAGTCCACGCCCTCGTCGTCGAGCACGCCGAGAACACTCTCGCCGTCGTCGGGCGGCAGCGTGAGTTGAACCAGCCGCACACGTCCAGATTCACCGTCGAGGCCGAAAACAGTTGGCCTGCTGCCGGGCTACTGCACGGCCGCCGTCGCCTCGCGCATCGCGTCGAGCGCCTCCCGAATCTCGGCCATGTCCGTCGCGTAGGAGATGCGGACGTACCCCTCGCCCTCGTCGCCGAACGCGCCGCCGGGGACGACGACGACGCCGCGGTCGAGCACCTCGTCGACCCAGCCCGCGGGGACCTTCGGCATCGCGTAGAACGCGCCGTGGGGCGTCGGCACTTCTAGACCCATCTCTTCGAGGCCGTCGAGGAGCACGTCGCGGCGCTCCTGGAACGACGCCACCATCTCGTCGACGACGTCCTGCGGGCCCGAGAGCGCGGCCTCCGCCGCGTACTGGGCCGGCGCGCTGGCACAGGCCTGGGCGTACTGGTGGACGCGCAGCATCCGCTCGGCGCGGCGCTCGCTAGCGGCGATCCAGCCGAGTCGCCACCCCGTCATCGAGTACGTCTTCGAGCAGGCGTTGACGACGACCACGTTGTCGGTCTCCGCGAACTCCATCGGGGAGCGGTGCTCGCCCTCGAAAACGATGTGCTCGTACACCTCGTCGCTGATGCAGAGCACGTCGTGTTCGTCGGCGATGCGCGCGAACTCCCGCATGTCGTTGGGCGTCTGCACCGCGCCGGTCGGATTCGACGGGCTGTTGACGATGAACGCCGCCGTGTCGTCGGTGATGCGCTCCTCCACGGTGGCCGGGTCGAGAGTCAGGTCGTCGCGCAGCGGGAGCCCCACTGGTTCGCCGCCAGCGATGCGGGTGAGCGCGTCGTAGGAGACGAAGCCGGGGTCCGGGAACAGCACCTCCTCACCGGGGTCGACGTGGGCTTCGAGCGCGATGTGGAGCGCCTCGCTCCCTCCCGCAGTGGCGATGACGCCCTCTGGAGCCACGTCGACCCCCTGGTCGCGCGCGTGCTTCTCGACGATAGCGTCGACGAGTTCGGGCGTCCCGCGGTTCGACGTGTAGCCGTCGGCTTTCCCGGACTCGATGGCGTCCACGGCCGCCTGTCGCGCGTGCTCTGGTGTCGGGAAGTCCGGCTGTCCCAGACCGAGGTTGATGGCGTCCTCACCCGCCGCCTCGAACACTTCCCGGATGCCGCTGATGGATACCTGCTCTACCCGCGCCGAGAACTCTGACATACCTCAACGGGCAACGCGGGTCCTGATAACTCTTGGCGAACCGGGTCGAGCAGAACGACCAACCAGCGGTCGAGCATCCGCGACCCGAGCGGGTCGAAGACCCCGGAAGGGTCGCGGTTCGCCGCGCGACCGGAGGGAGCGCGGGAAGTTTTTAGCGTAGCTTTTTGCGAGGAGCGGTGCGCGCTCGGCGCGCACCCGACGAGTAAAAAGGTACTATTGGAACATCCGCATCGGCTGTGCTTGCGTCGACTCCTCCTCGTTGGCCTCCTGCATGCGTTGGGCGAACTGCTCTTTCTGGTCGCGGATGTCCTCGGCGTGCTCGACCAGGTCCTCGGTGGAGACGTCGACGCCGGAGAGCGGTTCGATGGCGTCCTGGATGAGGTGTTTGGCGGCGGCGGGGTCGGGGAACTGGGGGTCGGAGTCGACGACAAGGCCGATGGCGTCGAGGCCGTACTCGCCGGCGCGGTTGATGAGGGCGCCCGTGGGCCCGCCGACGATGCCGCGTTCGGGGGGCCGGCCGACGTCCAGATCGTCGAGACGCGCGACGGCGTCGCCGGTGCCGATGCCGAAGACCTCGGGGACGTCCCCGGGTTCGTAGTCGGCCTGGGGGAGGCCGCTGAGGTACAGCGGCGTGACGTCGTTGTCCTGCAGCCACGCCGTGATGCACTCCGCGAACTCGTCGCCGCCGCCCCGGGAGATGGGGACATCGCTCTGGAGCGCAAGGACGTCCTCGGACTCGTTCGCGTAGATGCGGACGGGCGGGAGGACGTGGCGGGCGCCCTCGTCGTAGATGGTGACCTGCGGGATGCTCGCGCAGTCGACGCTGGCGACGTAGGTCATGTCGAGGGTGTCGACGAGGTGGTCGGTGGCGATCTTGCCGACGAGGCCGATTCCGGGGAGGCCCTCCACGAGCGTCGGGGAGTCGAGGTCCAGTTCGGACTTGACGCGGACTTGAGCCATGGTCGAGCGTTGGCACGGCCGTAGCATAAAGCCGGGGCAGACGGGGCGAGCGGGTGGGCGTCTGGAGCGCAAGCCACAAACCGCCCTCGGGCCTACCGGGGTGCAATGGACGCGCTCTCGCGGTACGAGCCGATCATCGACGACTTCGACGCGTTCCTCGACGCCTGCGAGCGCCCGCTGCCGACGACGGTCCGCGTGAACCCGATCAAGGCGACGACCGACCGCGTGGTCGAGGCCCTCGACGACGAGGGGGTCGGCGTGGAGCGCCGCGACTGGCACCGGGGCGTCCTCGAATTGGACACCGACAAGCCCGGCAACACGTGGCCGTACGTCCACGGCTGGATGCACGGCCAGGAGGAGGTCTCCTCGGTCCCGCCCGCCGTGCTCGACCCCCAGCCCGGCGACGTGGTCTGGGACTCGTGTGCGGCGCCCGGCGGCAAGACCGCGCAGCTCGCCGCCGAGATAGACGATCGGGGGCTGGTGGTCGCGAACGACGACAACCTCGGACGGCTCTCCGCACTCCGGGGGAACTGCGACCGCCTCGGCGTCACGTCGGCGGCGGTGACGAACGGGGACGCCCGCCGTACGACTCTCGACGCGTTCCCGAACGTGGACGCCTTCGACGCCGCGCTCGTGGACGCCCCCTGCACCTGCGAGGGGACGATTCGGAAGAACCCCGACGCCCTTGAGAGCGCGGGCGCGTCGGCCAGCCGGAACCTCGGCCGACTCCAGTCGGACATCCTCGAGCGCGCCGTCGAACTCACCCGCGAGGGCGGCAGCGTGGTCTACTCGACGTGCACGTTCGCCCCCGAGGAGAACGAGGCCGTCGTCGACGCCGTCCTCGACGCGGCGGACTGCCGACTCGTCGACTTCGACACCGGCCTGACGTCTGCGCCCGGACTCACCGAGTGGGACGACGAGGCCTACGACGAGTCGCTGACGAAGACGCGGCGCTACTACCCCCACCTCAACGACACGGGCGGGTTCTTCGCCGCGAAACTGGAGGTGACGGCGTGAGAGACAACAACGGCCGGCGCTTCGACCGACTGCCCGAGTCCGGCGCCGACCGCGAGGTCGAGGGGCGGCCCACCCGGCAGGCGGTCGTGGACTGGTGGGTGCAGCGCTTCGGCGTCCCCGAGGACACGTTCGAGGGGTACACGCTCTGGGAGAAGGGCAAAGGGAAGGTCTGGGGCCTCCCCTACGACCTCGAGGGGCCGGTTCCCATCGAGGCGCTCGGCCTGAAATTGCTGCGCACGCGCCAGGAGCACTGGAAGCCGACGACGGACGCCGTCCAGCGCTTCGGCCGCGCGGCCACGAAGAACGTCCTCGAACTCGACGACGAGCGCGCGAAGCGCTTCGCTGCGGGCGAGGACCTCGAACTCGAGTGGGACGGCGACTGGGGCTACCTCGTCGTCGCCCACGAACTCGCGGGCGGCGTCGAACCCATCGGCGTCGGCCTGTTCACGCACGGCGAACTGAAGTCGATGGTGCCGAAGGGCAAACAGCGGGACCTCTAGGCTTCAGAGCGCCGCGATAGCGACGGTTACGGCGACGCCGACGAGCACGGAGTAGGTGAGGTTGACGAGCGTCCCGGCGAGGTAGAAGAGGCTGTTCTTCTCGATGTCGTCCTTGCGGACGATGCCTTTCGCGGCGAACACGACGGCGAGCGCCGTGAACGCGCCGGCGAGGACGAACGTGAGCGTGAGGACGTTCTCGCACTTCCCGATGAGCACGCCGACGTCCCGTTCGCGGCCGGTCGGCACGTCGTCCTCCGAGGGCACCAGCCCCAGCGCGCGCGTGACGACGAAGCCGCTGGTGGCGAGCAGTACGGCGTAGCCCGCAGCGGCGATGACGAGGTGTTCAGCCGTGGCGGCGAACGGGAGCGCGCTCATACTGCGCGGAACGTTCGTTGCAATCTGGTTTCAATCTCCCGGATGGCCGGCCACGACGCGCGGGAGAGCGCCTGCGAGACCGCTGACTGGGAGACGCCGAGGCTGTCGGCCGCTGCGGCCTGCGAGTCGGCGTCCCGGTAGGCGTCGACGACGCGGCGCTGTCGGTCCGTCCACCGCGCCTTCAGGAGGAAGAGGAGGTTCACCTCGTCGGCGAGCGCGCCGTCGAGGGGTGCCTGGTCGAAGTCGAACGCGACGCGCAGCGGCGACGTTCCGAGGTCGGCCAGGAGTTCGTCGGCGCGGTGGAACGCCGGCCCGTCCATTCGGGAAACCTCGCCGGTGTCGAGGCCGACGTCGACAGCCCCCGCGGCGACGGAGACCCGGAGTTCCTGGGGGTGGAGGCGTTCGCGCAGGTCGTCGATAATGTCGTACAGGGGCGCCGGGTCGACGAGCACCCCGCCGACTTCGTCGACGCCCTTCAGGGGTTCCAGCGGCGCGTCGAACGCGTCGGCGTGGTCTTCGGTGACTGCCGCACAGGCGTCGACGAGTCGGTTCCCGAACGCGCCGCGGTCCTCGATGCGCCGGGAACCGACGACGTCGCCGAGGACGACGTAGCGAGTCGGCATCACACTCACCGACGACAGTATAACACTTAGAAGTTATGTTTCTAGATATAACCTCTATAGATTATTTTTCGTGGAGCGTCCCACCACCTAGCCCCTCCCACTCGACGCGGTAACCGAGACGGGAGAGCGCGGCACTGGCGTCCTCGATGCCAGAGTCGTCAAGGGTGGTTTCGGCTTCGGCGCGGGAGAGCCCCACCTCCAGTTCGGCGGCGACGGCGTCGAGCACCGCGGGCCGAACGAGCGTCCGGCCGACGCGCTCGTGCGCCGGGAACGACTTCGCCTCGACCGCGTCCTCGCTGACGCCGTGGGTAGCGGCGAGGTCCCCGAGCGTCACGACGTCGGCGTCGGGGACGAGTTCGTCGGGGAGGTCCGCGGCGTTCGCGGCCACGAGGTCGGCTTCCAGTTCCCGGAGCGCGTCCACGACGTCCTTGACTCGCACGGACCCGGTGTACTCGACGACGCGGTGGTCGCGGGCCGCGATCTCCTCGCCGACGCCGAGGCTCGCGTCGACGGCGACCAGCAGCGTCTCGTCGGTATCCTCCAACTGGGCGAGCTTCTTCTCGACGTACTCCGGCGTCCAGAACCCCATGATCTCGAAGTAGACGCGGGCGTCGCCGTAGTCGTACTCGAAGGCGAAGTCGGGCACCATCAGGCGGTCACCCGCCGCGAGTACGTCGGGTTCGCGGACGAGCGTCCAGTCGAGGTCCAGCGAGTCGAAGCGCGTCGCGAACTCCCGCTCGACGTCGCTGTCGAAGGACACCTCGGCGACGGGGTCGGCGTCCGGGACCGAGACGTCCTCGCCGGTGAGCACCAGCAGGCGCTCCGTCCCGCGGTCGTCGATGGTCGCCTCCAGGCGCCACTCGTCGGCGGTCGCGACCGCCCGGAGCACGCGAGCGAACCTGGTGCCGTACCGCCGGGTGTTGTGGAACAGCGCGTCCGGCCCTGTCAGAACGACTTTTCGCCCCTCGTCCGTGGGAATGACCTCGTACAGCAGCCCCAGGCGTTTGACCGCCGAGACGAGCGAGCGCGGGTCCGTCGACTCGACGCGGACCTCCGTCGCGTCGAACAGCGCCGTCTGGGCGAGCGAGAGGTTGTACTGGGCGACCAGTTCGGCGGGCGACCAGCGCGGCGCGACTTCGACGAGGACCTCGCGAGTTTCCCGGTCGGCGTACAGCGACTCGGCGAGGGCGTCGGGCGTCGGGTCGCCCGGGAAGCGCTCCGCGGCGGCGGCGAGCGCGGCCTCCCGTTCGTCGGCGGTGACGACCCCGACGTCCTCCGCTGCGGTGAAGGCGGCGCGGCGCGCGCTCTCGGGGTCGAGGGGGGCTTCGACGGCGAACGTGGCGTCGCGCTCGACGAGGTGGGCGAGGCCGCGCACGAGTTTGAAGTCCTCGGCGTCTGCCTCGAGGTCCGCGAGCGCGTCGCGCAGGACGCCCCGCTCCTCCCCGACGTGTCCCTGAAACGTCCCGAGGACGCTGGCGGCGAGCGCCTCGCTGTCGGCCCCGGCGAACTGGGGCTGATAGCCGCCGCCCGCGCGGGACACGCGGAGGAGGTCCTTCGTGAGCACGGCGCCGGCTACGCTCGCCGCCCACAAAAGGATGCAGAAGATACTTGCCGACACGCCGGAACCGGAGGGTATGAAGCGGCGGACTCTGCTCGGACGCGCGGCGGCCGCCGGCGTCACCCTCGCGGTCGCGGGCTGTCTGCGCCGGGGTCGCGACGAGAACGTCCTCGAGGTAGCGGACTCGAACTTCGAGGAGGGCGAGGACGGCTCGCTCGTCTACGTGGTTACCGTCTCGAACCCCAGCAGCCGGGAGGCTTCGGGCACCGTGTACATCAACAGCGACCTGAACGGCGAGGCGTCGACGAAGGTGCGACAGGTGTCCCTCGACGCCCACTCCTCGACGATAATCAACATCACCTACGACGTCCAGTTCTCGGAGATCGAGAACTTCAACCCGAGCGTGAGCATCGAGGAGGACTAACGACGGCGGTCGGCGACGCGCTCTTCTGCGGTGTCCGCGCTCACCAGTTCGTACAACAGTGCCCGGCCACCGTCGTCTTTCGGCCGCAGCACGCGCCCGAGTCGCTGCGTGAACTCCCGCTCGCTCCCGCTGCCCGCGAACACCACCGCGACGTTCGCGTCCGGCACGTCGACGCCCTCGTCGAGGACGTTCGCGGTCACGACCCGCGAGTACGTCCCGTCCCGGAACTTCTCGAGAATCTCACGGCGTTCGGGGGCGCCCGTCTCGTGGGTGACTGCCGGCAGCAGGAACCGCTCGGAGAGACGGTAGACGAGGTCTGTCGACGCCGTGAACACGATGACCCTGTCCCGACGGTGGCGGTCGAGAATCTTCTGCAGTTCCGCGACCTTGGCGTCGCTCTCCCGGACGATGCGGCGGGCGCGCTGCTTGGCGAGTAGCGCCTCCCGCGCCCGGGGGTCGGTGCCCGAGCGCTTGACGAGTTCCTGGTAGTCGCTGCCCGAGCGCAACTGCACGCTCGACTGCTGGAGGTAGTTCGTGAACGTGCCCTGGGCGTCCTCGTAGCGCTCGCGCTCCGCGTCGGTGAGCGGCACCTCGATGCGCTTGACGTCGTACGCCGCGAGGTGCTCGCCTGCCAGGTCGTCCGCGGAGATGCGGTAGACGGCGTCGCCGACGAGGTCCGCGATGACGACGTGGGCGTTGTCCGGGCGCTCGAACGTCGCGGTGAGGCCCATCCGGGCGGGCGCGACCAGCATCCGGGCGATGTCGCGGAACCCCTCGCCGCCGAGGTGGTGGACCTCGTCGAAGACGACGAGCGCGAACCGGTCACCCAGGTCGTCCGCGCGGAGGTACGCGGAGTCGTACGTCGCGACCGTCACCGGGCCCACAGTCTGCTCGCCGCCGCCCAACTGGCCGATGTCGCAGTCGAACTCCCGGGCGAGTTCGCGCTTCCACTGGACGAGCAGGTCGATGGTCGGGACGACGACGAGCGCGCTCTGTCCCACGGCTTCGATGGCCTTCAGCCCGATAACCGTCTTCCCGGAACCGGTGGGGAGTTCGAGCACGCCCCGGCGGTCGTTTGCCTCCCAGGCGTCGAGCGCGTCGCGCTGGTAGTCCCGGAGTTCGTAGGCCGACGCGACGTCGAGCGGGTCCGCGGCGAGCGCGTCGTCCTCGAAGGGGATGTCCCGGTGGTCGAGGTAGTCGACGACGTCGGCGTAGCGGTGGGCTGGTGCGCGACCGGTCTCCGTGCGCTCGTCGTACTCGACCCCTGGGAGGGCTTCGAGGTCCGGGAAGTCTTGGCCGTCGCTCTCGACGCGGAGCGTCCCGTCCTCGAACGCGAGACGGACCGTCACGGCCGACCGTACGTAACGGGGCGTAATTAGTCGTCGGACTGGCCGGAACTCAGCGCGACGGCGAACACCGCACCCATGCCGAGACCGACGGCGAGTGCGAGCGCGACGCTGTCCGCGGCGACGAACATGGCGGCGGCGACGCCCAGCCCGATGACGAGGCCGGAGACGACGCCGGTCTGCTTGAGTTCGAATTCGTCTGCCACGCGGCCACGGACGCAGTTCCGACCGATAGTTGTTCTGGCCGTCGCGCGCGTCCCGAAATCCGTAAATCCGCGCGCCCGTTTCCCCCAGTATGAGCAACGACGCGGAGCAGGCCGCCGGGGAGGCGGACGCCGACGAGGACGTGGACCGGGGAGCGGAGTCGGAGACGCTGGCAGCCCGCGTCCGCGAGCACGACGCGGACCTCGGCGACGAGGTGGCCCAACTGGAGGGCGAGCTGGCGGACGCCGAGGCGGAGGTCGAGGACCTTACCGAGCGCCTCCAGAGCAAGCAGGCGGACTTCCAGAACTACAAGCAGCGCGCGAAGCGCCGGCAGGACGAGATTCGCGAGCGCGCCACCGAGGACCTCGTCGAGCGCATGCTCGACGTGCGGGACAACCTCGACCGGGCGCTCGACGAGGACAGCGGCGACGCGGACGGACTCCGCGAGGGCGTCGAACTGACGCGCAACGAGTTCGACCGCGTGCTCGACTCGGAGGGCGTCGAGGAGATAGCGCCGGACCCGGGTGCGGACGTGGACGCGCAGCGCCACGAGGTGATGATGCGGGTCGATTCCGACGAACCCGAGGGAACAGTCGCAGAGCTCTACCGGTCGGGCTACGAGATGGGCGGGAAGGTGCTCCGAACGGCGCAGGTCACGGTGAGCGACGGGAGTAGCGGCAAGTAGTAGCGGCGACCGCAGGACGGCGGTGCGATGGCCCACTGGTTCATCATAAATCCGCCGGCTAGGTCGGCGAGATATCCCGGAAACCGCACGATGAAGGCGCGTAGCGCAGTCGTGGTAGTCGGTATCACTAGCAAGGTTTAAAGGGAAAACGCGGCTTACATCCGGGTAACATGGCAAGCGAGAAGATTCTGGGCATCGACCTTGGCACCACGAACAGCGCGTTCGCGGTGATGGAGGGCGGCGACCCCGAGATCATCGTCAACGGAGAGGGAGACCGAACGACACCGTCGGTCGTCGCGTTCGACGACGGCGAGCGCCTCATCGGCAAACCCGCGAAGAACCAGGCGGTCCAGAACCCCGACGAGACCATCGCGTCCATCAAGCGGCACATGGGCGAGGAGAACTACACGGTCGAACTCGACGGCGAGGAGTACACGCCCGAGCAGCTCTCGGCGATGATCCTCCAGAAGATCAAGCGTGACGCCGAGGAGTATCTCGGCCACGACGTCGAGAAGGCCGTCATTACCGTTCCTGCGTACTTCAACGACCGACAGCGTCAGGCCACGAAGGACGCCGGCGAGATCGCCGGCTTCGAGGTCGAGCGCATCATCAACGAGCCGACCGCCGCGTCGATGGCGTACGGCCTCGACGACGAGTCCGACCAGACCGTCCTCGTCTACGACCTCGGGGGCGGTACGTTCGACGTCTCCATCCTCGACCTGGGCGGGGGCGTCTACGAGGTCGTCGCCACGAACGGCGACAACGACCTCGGCGGCGACGACTGGGACGAGGCCATCATCGACCACCTCGCCGAGGAGTTCGAGAACAACCACGGCATCGACCTCCGCGAGGACCGCCAGGCCCTCCAGCGCCTGAAAGACGCCGCGGAAGAGGCGAAGATCGAACTCTCATCACGCAAGGAGACGACCATCAACCTCCCGTTCGTCACGGCGACGGACTCCGGCCCGGTCCACCTCGAGCAGGACCTCACGCGCGCCACGTTCGAGAACCTCACCGAGGACCTCATCGAGCGCACCGTCGGCCCGACGGAGCAGGCCCTCGAAGACTCCGGCTTCTCGAAGGGCGACATCGACGAGGTCATCCTCGTCGGCGGCTCCACGCGGATGCCCCAGGTCCAGGAGAAGGTCACCGAACTCGTCGGCCAGGAACCGAAGAAGAACGTCAACCCCGACGAGGCCGTCGCGCTCGGCGCGGCGGTCCAGGGCGGCGTGCTCTCCGGCGAGGTCGACGACATCGTGCTCGTCGACGTCACGCCGCTCAGCCTCGGTATCGAAGTGAAGGGCGGCCTCTTCGAGCGCCTCATCGAGAAGAACACCGCCATCCCGACGACCGCCTCGAAGGTGTTCACGACCGCCGCGGACAACCAGACGAACGTCCAGATCCGCGTCTTCCAGGGCGAGCGCGAGATCGCCGACGAGAACGAGTTCCTCGGTGACTTCCACCTCTCAGGCATCCCGCCGTCCCCCGCGGGCGTCCCCGAGATCGAGGTCTCCTTCGAGATCGACGCCGACGGCATCGTCAACGTCGAGGCCGAGGACAAGGGCTCGGGCAACGCCGAATCCATCACCATCGAGGGCGGCGCCGGCCTCTCCGACGACCAGATCGACCAGATGCAGGAGGAGGCCGAGGAGCACGCCGAGGAGGACGAGCAGCGCCGCGAGCGTATCGAAGCCCGCAACGAGGCCGAGAGCGCGGTCCAGCGCGCCGAGAACCTCCTCGAGGAGAACGAGGAGATGGTCGACGACGACCTCGAGTCCGACGTCCGCGAGGAGATCGAGAGCGTCGAGGAGGTCCTCGACGACGAGGACGCCGACGCCGAAGAGCTGGAGGCCGCGACCGAGAGCCTCAGCAAGTCGCTCCAGGAGATCGGCAAGCAGGCCTACCAGCAGGAGGCCCAGGCCGGCGCAGCGGGCGCCGGCGGTGCGGGCGCGGCCGGCGCGGGCGGCATGGGCGGCGGCCCCGGCGAGGGCGCCGACCCCGAGGACTTCGTCGACGCCGACTTCGAGGACGTCGACGACGAGGAAGACGCGTAAGCGTCTGACGAGTCGTCGGCTCGGAAAGCGAGCGTAGCGAGTCTTCCGTAGTTTCAGAAACCGAGCGGAATCGAGGTTTCTGAATTAGACGATGACGAGCAGTAACGGAGCAGTCGGCCAAGTGACGCTCTCACGCTATTCTCGCGGCCACGTCTCTCTTCCGTTCACTCCGCCTCGTGGAGCTTCTCGCCGCGGTGGAGCCGCGTAGCGATGGAGAACGTCTGCTCGTTCGAGCGGCGCGTCGGGAAGTGCGCGGCCATGTAGCGGGCGGCGGCCATCAGCGCGAGTCGCTTCTCCCACGCGTCGTCGACGGCGTCGTGGCGCGCGAAGTGCCCCTCGACGTTCTGGATGGTGTGGAAGCCGGCGTCCTCCCGGAGGAGCCCACGTCCCAGCGCGCGCTTCAGGTCATCCACGTCGCCGCCGGCGTCGAAGTGCTCGGAAACGAGTGTCGCCGCACTGTTCACCTGTCCCTGTTCGTCGAAGCACGCGAGGAGGTCCTCGCGGACGTCGGCGGGGTCGCGGTCAGAGTCGTCGGGCGTCGGGAGCGGCGCGCGCGGACTGTTGAGGAAGCGGTCGAGATAGATGGAGATGGCGGCGTCGAAGCAGCCGCGGTAGAGCGCCGTCGCGTCGGTGCGCTGGGTCGCCTCGAAGACGGCGTTCGCGTACGAGAACGTGTGGTGGACCGTGTTCCAGTCCGAGAACTCGTTGTTGGTGGCGAACCAGGCGACACGGCGGGTCGCGGCGCGCGCGACGGCGTCCGCGAGCTCCGTCTGTGTCGCGCCCTCACGGATGGCCCCGGTGAGCGCGTCGACGACGTGCTCCGGGTCGTCGACGAGCAGTTCCTCGACGAACGCCACCGGTTCGTCCCACTCCTTCCCATCGCCCGCCGCGACGAGGTCGGGAAGGCGCTCGTGGACGTCGAACACCAGTTCGGCGACGTCGACAGGGGTGCGCCACGACGACAGCTCCTCCGAACGGGTGGCGTCGGTCAGTTGGTCGACCGTGGAAGCGAGGACTTTCGCCGCGTTCGGGTCCTCCCCGTCGCCGTGCCACCCGACGTGGTCCAGCGTCGTGAACGCCTTGTTCAGGAAGTCGACCGTGTGCCCACCGTTCAGGTATAGGGAGTCGGTCGCCGCGGTGAACACGATGTCGGCGACGTCCTCGGGGTCGAGACAGGCGACAGCCGTGAGCAGGCAGCGTTCGGCGCCGTCGTCGTCCCGGACCTCGACGCTCTCCCGGAACCAGGATTCGAGGCGGTCCTTCGAGAGGTCCCGGTTCTCGAAGGCGTACTGCTGGAACCGCGGGGGTTCGCCCGCGCAGTCGTCGGCCACCTCGCGGACGCCGGTGAACATGGCGCGGCGCTTGTCGCGGCCGCCGACCTGCGAGTAGAGGTTCGCGGTGCAGCCCAGCGTGGTGAGTCCGCGCCCCCAGCCCGCCACCCGGTACTTCGTCCCGAAGTCGACGGCCGTCTCGATTGGCGTGTGGAACCCCTCGTCCTCGTCGTCGAGGCCGACGACGGCCTTCGCCATCACGAGCGAGAGGTTCTCGTGGAGGCCATCGGCGAGTCGGTTCCGCCAGTGGACGTTCGGGGGGACGGTTCGTGGGGGGTCGGGGTCGAGGTACACCTCGCCGTCCCGGATTTCGACGGGGAAGGTCTGCACGTCGTCCGCCCACGGGTCGAAGGTGTCGCCCTCCTCGAGTTCGAAGCGGGCGTGGTGCCAGTGGCAAGTCAGCACGCCGTCGTCGAGGGTCCCGCGCGTGAGCGGGAACCCCATGTGCGGACAGCGGTTGTCGACGGCGTACACCTCGCCCTCGTGGGAGAAGAGCGCGATGGCCTGCCCGTCCTCGGTGACGACCATCCGTCCCTCTTCGTCGAGTTCGGCTCGCGACGCGACGGGGCGCATGTCGTCGGGTTCTGCGGCCATGTGCGTGAAGAGGTGGCACACGCACTTGGAGGTTCCCTGAAACGAGGTTCAGTACGCCCGCTGGAACGTCCGCTCCGCAACCCGTTCTTTTCAAGTGTCTCAGCCCAGTAGGAGCGTACAACGAATGAGCGAGGACTTCTACGAGGTGCTCGGCGTGGGTCGGGACGCCAGCGACGAGGACATACAGCAGGCCTACCGCGAGAAGGTGTCGGAGTACCACCCAGACGTGAACGACGACCCGGACGCCGAGGAGAAGTTCCGGAAGATACAGAAAGCAAAGGACGTGCTGACCGACGAGGAGAAGCGCCAGCAGTACGACCAACTCGGCCACGATCGGTACGAGGAGGCCGAGAAGCGCGGCGGCGCCGGTGGTGGTGCGGGCGCCGGCCAGGGCAACCCGTTCGGCGGCGCCGGGGGCGCTGGCGGCATGGGCGACATCTTCGAGCAGTTCTTCGGCGGCGGGGGCGGCCGCGGCCAGCAGCGCCCCCAGCAGGGCCGCGACCTCCGCACGCGCCTCGGTATCGACCTGGAGGAGGCCTACGAGGGCGTCGAGAAGCAGGTGACCGTCCGGCGGCCCGAACGCTGCCCGGACTGCGACGGCGCCGGCTACCCCGAGGACGCCGACGTCCGAACCTGCCCGCAGTGCGACGGCCACGGGCAGGTGACGCAGGTCCGCCAGACCCCGCTCGGCCGCGTCCAGCAGACCCAGGAGTGTTCGCGCTGCGGCGGCGACGGCGAACTCCACTCCGAGACGTGTTCGACCTGCAGTGGTCAGGGCCAGGTCCGCAAAGAAGCCACACTCACCGTCGACGTTCCCGCTGGCATCCGCTCCGGGCAGACCCTCCGCATGGAACGCGAGGGCGCGCCCGGCGACAAGGGCGCCCCGAACGGCGACCTCCTCGTCGAGGTCGAGGTCGAAGAGCATCCGGACTTCGAGCGCGAGGGCGACGACCTCCACCACCGCCACGCCGTCTCCTTCCCGCAGGCCGTCTTCGGCGACGACATCGAGGTGCCGACGCTCGACGGCGCCGCCTCCTTCGACCTCGAAGCCGGCACGCAGAGCGGCGAGACGTTCCGCCTCAAAGGGAAGGGGATGCCCCGTCTCCGCCGTCGCGGCCACGGGAACCTCTACGTCACCGTCCAGGTCGTCACGCCCGACTCGCTCAACGAGGAGCAACGCGAGGCCCTCGAAGCGTTCGCGGAAGCCGGCGGCGAGGAAATCGACGTCGACCAGGGGTTCTTCGAGAAGCTGAAAAGCTCCTTCTGAAGCACTTTTTGCTGCGCTCGGCGCGGCTCCGCTGCGCCTCGCTGGCAAAAACTTGCGGAAAAAGCACTCCTCACCCCCCTTCGGGGGCTCGTCGGCCTCCGCTCACTTCGTTCGCGGAGTGAACCACTTCACTCGGGTTCTTCGAACCGCTCGCTCGGGGACGCTGTCCGATTCCTTGCGTAGGTTGAAGTACCAGAGCGGGACCATCGCCGGCCGTGAACTGAGAACTGCCGCGGGGCGTCAGGCGCACTCGACGAGCGGCAAACCGCGAGCGCCGACCACGGAGCACGGCACGCCGCCCCGCGAACGGAAGTGCCGTCTGTCAGCCCCGACCCGGAAGGCGTTTGCCGGCGACGCACCGATAGTTGAGCATGGAGACGCTCGCCGACGTCGTGGCGGCGCTGGACGACCCCGGCCGACCGGCGATTCAGGCGGAGCGCGTCCACAGCGCCCGGGAAACGCGCTCGCGGGTGTACAAGACGGGGAACGCGCTTCGACACCGCGGCGTCCGGGAGGACGCGGGGGTCGCCGTGCTCGACGTCCCGGAACCGGCTGCGCTGCACAGTTTTCTGGGCGCTGCGCTGCTGGGCTCGACGGTTACGTTCGACCCTGACTTCGTCGTCGTAGCGCGCCTGCTCGCCGGTCCGACCGGACAGCTTGGCGAGTACGACCTCCCGCCAGGTGGCCAACGCGTGGGCTGGGGCGCGCCGCCGGCAGACCCGTCGTGGATGTACTTCGAGCGGGACGTCTGGAGCGAGAACCCGGCGTTCCCGGAGCCATCCGTGACGGCCGAGACAGAGCTGCTGCCGGGCGTGACTCACGGCGAAGCGGTAACTGCAGCCGAGTCCGTGGCCGCGGACCTCGACGAAGATGATGCCGTGGCGCTGCGCGCGCCGCTCTCGCATCCAGGCACCGTAATCGCAGGCGTCGTCGCTCCGCTGCTCGCTGGTGCGTCTGTCGTGTTGCCCAGTGCGAGCACCGACGGAACGGTCGCAGTGACCGACGGCGAGGCCCCCGAGGAACGTCGGATAACGCCGGACTCCGCGGCGCCCGAGTGAATGCGAACCATTCTCTCGGAACGGATTTAGGCCGGGGCTGAGATGCCGCACACATGCCAGGTGCAGTGTTTCGGCGCGGCGACCGGGTGACCCTCCGCCCGGTCGAGCGCGCGGACGCCGAGTTCATCCAGCGCGGCCACAACCATCCGGAGGTCGGGGTCTCGCTGGGGTTGAACAGACCGGAGAACGAGTCCGAGGCGGAGTCCAGCATCGAGGGCCACGAGGACGACCCGCTGAACGTCGGTCTGCTCGTCTGCCTCGAGGACGGCGACGAGCCGACCCCCATCGGGAAGGTGTCGCTGCAGAACCTCCAGCACACGCGCCCCGAGCTCTCCTACTGGATTCTCCCGGAACACCACGGGAACGGGTACGGCACGGAAGCCGTCGAGGTGCTCGTTGACTACGCGTTCAACGCCCACGAGATCCGTGGCCTGCAGGCGCAGGCGTTCGCCCCGAACGAGGGGTCCGTCGGGGTCCTGGACAACGTCGGCTTCACCCACGAGGGGACGCTCCGGGACGCGCGATTCCGCGACGGCGAGTACGTCGACGTGGTGTGGTACGGACTACTCCGTGAGGAGTGGGAGGACCGCTAATGCCGGGTCCGATTCTGGAGGTGGGGGACGACGTCGTGCTTCGGACCGTCGAGCGCGACGACGCGGCGTTCCTCCAGCGCCTGTTCACGGACCCGTACGCACGTCTCGGATTCCACGAGCAGAGCCACAAGAACGAGAACGAGGTCGAGGAACTGGTCGAGGAGCAGATAGAGGACGAGAGCAACGCAGGCTACCTCGCGTGCGTCGACGAGGAGGACGCCCCATGGGAGCAACCCGACGACGGCGACACGACGCCAGTAGCGTTCGTCTACGCGAGCCACGTCGACCGCGACCGGCCGCGACTGGTCCTCTGGGTGCCACCCGAACACCGCGGCGACGGCCACGGCACGGCCGCCCTCGAACTCGCGCTCGAGGGGCTGTTCCGTACGTACGACGCCCACACCGTCGGCGCGGAGGTGCTGGAGGGCGACGACATCGCGAGGGAGGCGTTCGAGGCCGTCGGCTTCACTGACGAGGGCCGCGGCCGCGAACTCGCGTTCGTCGAAGGCGAGTACCGTGATCTGATCCAGTTCGGACTACTCCGCGAGGAGTGGGAGGACCGCTAATGCCGGGACCAGTCGTCGTCGCCGACGACGACGTCGTGCTTCGGACCGTCGAGCGGGACGACGCGGCGTTCCTCCAGCGGTCCTGCACGGACCCCCGCATCCGGTACTCCCTCGGATCGATCCACCACCGCTCGCTCTCCCAGCAGGAGGAGGGCATCGAGCACTGGGTGGAGGAAGACGGCAACGCCGTGTTCGTCGCCTGCGTGGACGACGAGGATGCGCCGGCGGGCCACCCTGGCGAGAACGAGACGACCCCCGTCGGGAGCTTCAGCGCCCGGCACGTCGACGGCGACCGGGCGTGGCTGGCGTACTGGCTCGTTCCGGAGTTCCACGGCGAGGGCTACGGTCGCGAGATGGCCGAACTCGGCATCGACTACCTGTTCGAGAACTACGACCTCCACGGCATCAGCGCGGGCGCCTACGAGTTCAACGATGCGTCCCGCGGACTCCTCGAGGCGATGGGTTTCACGCAGGTGGCGCGTCGCCGCGAGTCCCGCTACATCGACGGGGACTACTACGACGAGACCCAGTACGACGTGCTGCGGCGGGAGTGGGAGGACGACTGATGCCAGGGCCGGTCGTGGAGCGCGGCGAGCGCGTGACCTTCCGCACCGTCGAGCGTGAAGACGCCGCGTTCCAACAGCGCGCGGCGACCGACCCCCGTGTCCGCTACCTCCTCGGACTGGCCGAGTACGAGAACGAGGCGACGGCCGGGGAGCTCATCGAGCGCCGCAGCGAGAGCGACAGTACGCTGAGTTTCGTCGTCTGCCTGGACGACGAGGACGCGCCTGCCGGCCACCCGAACGGCTCCGAGACGACGCCAATCGGGATGGTTCACGCCCACGGCGTCGACGGCGAGCGCGCCCCACTGGCCTACTGGCTGCTCCCGGCACACCACGGCGAAGGCTACGGCAGTGAGGCAGCCACGCTGCTCGTCGACACCGTGTTCCGGACGACGAGCGTCCACAGCGTCAGCGCGGGCGCGTTCGCGCACAACGACGCCTCGCGCGGCCTCCTGGAGTCACTCGGGTTCACCCAGGAGCGGCGCCTGCGGGAGGCGACGTACGCCGACGGCGAGTACCGCGACTTCGTGGACTACGGACTGCTCCGCCGCGAGTGGCGCGAAGAATAACGCTTTTTGGTGCGTGACGGTTCGGTCGGCCCAGTGTCTGAACCCCGAGCCTACTGTGTGGTTCGCCGCGACGGCGAGTTGCTGGTCGAGGAGCGCGTCGACCAGACAGCGGGCGAGCGTGCATTCAGACCGCTCGGCCGTCGCGTCGGCGACGGCTCCGCGGAGTCAGCCGTCGCCGAGGAGTTCGCCTCGGTGCTGGGCGTCGACCTGCACGGGGTGTCGCCGCTCGGTGCATTCGACAGCATGCGGGTCCTGGAGGGGAGCATCGAGGCGGCCTGGCCGTACGCCGAGTCCGGCTTCACGGTGTACGACCCCGAGACGGAAGAACGCAGGAGAGTCTGCTGGCTCCACGTCGACGACTTCAGGAAGTACGGCGAGACGCTGGAACCCGAGGGGCTGCTGGAGACGCTCTAGGAGGCGTTTCTGAGGGCTTCGAGGGCGTCCGGATTCTCGATGCTGGAGAGGTCGCCGATGTCCTCGCCAGTGTAGGCGCCCTCGATGGCGCGCCGGATGATCTTCCCCGACTGAGTCTTCGGGAACGCGTCGACGAACAACACCTCGCGCGGGCGGAATGGTTTGCCGAGTTCCGCGCCGACGTGGGCGCGTAGTTCCTCGGCGAGTTCGTCGCTGGGTTCCTCGCGGTCCTCGAGGATGACGTACGCGACGACTGCTTCGCCGGTGGTGTCGTCCGGGACTCCGACTGCAGCGGCCTGGTTGACCGCCTCGTGGTCGATGAGCGCACCCTCGACCTCCGCGGGACCGACCTTCCGGCCCGCGACGTTGATGGCGTCGTCGGCGCGGCCGTGGAGGAACCAGAAGCCGTCGTCGTCCATCTGCGCCCAGTCGCCGTGGTTCCAGACGTCCTCGAAGCGCGACCAGTACTCGCGCAGGTAGCGCTCGTCGCCGCTCCAGAGGCTCTTCGTCATCGCCGGGTTCGAGGAGCGCGCGACGAGGTAGCCCCGTTCGTGGTCGTCCCTGATGGAGTCGCCTCGCTCGTCGACGATGTCGATGTCCATCCCGAGGCCCGGTCCACCGAGCGTGCAGGGTTTGAGCTCCTGGATGGGCATCGGCATCAGGAAGCAGCCGAACACCTCCGTCCCGCCGGAGATGTTGATAATTGGCGCTTCGCCGCCGCCGACGTTCTCGTAGAACCACTGCCAGCTCTCGGGGTCCCACGGTTCGCCCGTGGAGCCGAGCAAGCGGAGGCTGGAGAGGTCGTGGCCGTCGAGCCACTCGTCGCCGTACTTGCGGAGCGCGCGGATGGCGGTCGGTGAGATGCCGAACTGGGTGACGCCGTGGCGGTCGATCAGCTCCCAGAAGCGGTCGGGCTCGGGGTGGTCGGGCGCACCCTCGTACATGACGATGGTGCCGCCGAAGGCGTGGTTGCCGATGAGCGTCCACGGCCCCATCATCCAGCCGATGTCGCTCACCCAGAAGAAGCGGTCGGCGGGTTTCTGGTCGAAGCCGAAGTGAATCTCCTTTGCCGGCTGGACGAGCGCGCCGGCGTGGGTGTGGACGATGCCCTTCGGCTTCCCCGTCGTTCCCGAGGAGTACAGCAGCATACAGGGGTCGCTGGCGTCCATGACGCGCGTCTCGAACTCGTCGTCCTCGGGTTCGACGGCGTCGGCCCACCACTCGTCGCGGCCGTCGTCCCACGGGATGTCGAGGTCGTCGTTGGGGTCGCTAGAGCCCAGTCGGTCGTAGACGATGGTGTGTTCGACGTGGCCGGCCTGCTCGATGGCCTCGTCGGCGGTCTGTTTCAGCGTGATGGGGTCGCCGCGGCGGTAGAAGCCGTCGCCCGTGAACAGCACCGAGCACTCGCTGTCCGAAATGCGCGTGGCGGTGGCGTCGACGCCGAACCCGGAGAAGATGGGGACGGCGACGGCGCCGACCTTGAAGACGCCGTAGAGGATGCTCTGGACCTCCGGCACCATCGGCATGTAGAGACCGACCGTGTCCCCCTCGCCGATGCCGCGGGCCTCCAGGGCGTTCGCGACCTTGTTCGCCTGGCGGTGGAGTTCGTGGTACGTGACCTCGCGCACCTCTCCGGGTTCCCCCTCCCAGATGCAGGCGACGCGGTTGCGGTCCGGGGAGTCCGTCGCCGCGTGCCGGTCAACGGCGTTGTGCGCGACGTTCAGTTTCGCCCCCGGGTACCACTGCGTGAACTGCGGGCCATCCGTCTCGTCGCGCACCTGGTCGTACTCCTCGTGGAAGTCGAGGCCGAGGTAGTCGGGGAGTTCGCCCCAGAACCAGTCGAGGTCGGTCGTCGTGCGCTCGATGAGTTCGTCGTAGTCCGCGATGTCGTGGGCCTGCATGAACGCCCAGACGTTCGTGGACTCGACGAACTCCTGGGTCGGTCGGTGGACGACTTCGTCCACTTCGTCGAGCGAATCCATGTGTCCACCCTCTCCGTTTCGCGCCAAAGTTGTTTCGCAGTGAACGCAGCGGCTGCCGTGCGAGACGCGGGGATTCTCGGGCGTAGCGGGTGGCCGTTCCAAAACGATTATTGCGGCGACAGGTCGTTTGTCAGCGTGTATGCGCGGGAGTGCGCCGAGTCACCCGACGAAGATCGTCCTCCTCGCCGTGGTCGTCGTCCTCGCCAGCGTCGGCGCGGTCGGCGGCATACTGACAGCGCCGACGACGGACGCGGGGGACGGGCAACGACTCGGCACGGACGCCGCGGAGCGGTACGCGTCCATCGAGGGGGTGGCTGCGACGAAGGTGACGGTCGTCGAGCGAGGGACGGAGACGAGTCGCACCGTCACCGAGATTCGCAAGCGGCCCGGGACAGACGCCAGGCGCGAGGCGGTCGTCGGCGCCGCGGACCGCCGCCACGACCTGACGGTGTCGAACGGGTCGACGATGTGGCTCTACGACCGTGACGCGAACGTCGTCGAGCGGTTCGCGCTCTCGGGCAGCGAGGAGGGTTCGCGTGGGGAGCAACTGGAGCGACTGTTCGCCCGACTGAACGTGACCGACCCGTCCGAGTCGGCCACCGCTCCGACGAGCCCCGCGATATCGCCGCTACCGGTCGTCGGGTCGGCGGGGAGTACGCCCGGCGGCGGGGACCCCACGGAGACGACGGCACACGGCGTCAGCTACAACGGGACAGCGACCGTCGACGGACGGACCACGTACGTGCTCGAGATCGAGCCACGCGGCGACGCCGGGAGCGCCTACCGGCAGACGCTGTGGGTCGATGCGGAGCGCTTCTTCCCCCTGAAACAGCGCACGCAGTGGACGGCGGACGGGGAGCGGGTGTCGACGACCACGACGTACAGGAACGTGACGTTCGACCCGGGGCTGGCCGACTCGACGTTCGAGTTCGACCCGCCCGCGAACGCGACGGTCGAGACGCTCGACGTGCCGAAGACGACCACCTACGACAGCGTACGGGCACTCCGGTCGAACGCCGAGATGGCCGTGCCGACGCCAGAGCTACCCCCCTCGTTCGGGCTGACGTACGCCTCCCACACGACGGGGCGGGTTCGCGGGGTCGGGCTGGCGTTCGCGAACGCGACGGCCCGAATCACCGTCGCGACGTACAACCGGACGCTGCCGGTGAGCGACGGCGAACGGCAGGTGACCGTCGGCAACCGGACGGCGGAGGTCGCGCGTGGCCCGACCACGTCGGTGTCGTGGAACTGCGATGAGTACAGGCACACGGTCAGAGGTGAGGGCGTCCCGGTGTCGCTGCTCGTCGAGGTGGCGCGATCAGTGCAGTGCGGGTGACGCCGGGCCGCGGTGAGTGCCGGTTTCGAGCGCGCTACGAGTAGTTCCGTTCGAGGACGTTCATCTCCCCGTCGACGACGAGTTCGAGCGTGTCGCCGTCGAGTTCGACCGCGAGTGCCACCGCCCAGGGGTCCCGCGAGCGCACCGAGACGCAACGGTCGGTCATCGCGAACTCGAGGTGCCAAACGGGTTCGCTGGTGACGTCGAGGCCGCGCTCGTAACAGAACGAAATCAGGGCGGGGTCGTACAGCAGCGCCTCGCCGACGCTGACGTACATCTGGGACCCGCAGTGGCCACAGGACTGGTGGACCGTGACCGAGCGGTGCTCGTAGTCGGCGAACGGCGACGCCTCGCCGTCGATGAGTTTGGTGTTGAGGCGGTTCACGCAGGTCGGGCAGACGCCGCGCTGGAACGCGAGGCGCTGGTGGCGCGTGTACTGGTTCAGTCGGTCCACCAGCTCCGCCTCGTCGTCCGGGTCGAGTTGCTCGGGCGGCGCGAGCACGAGGTCGTACAACGTCTCGCAGCCCCGGCACTGCACCGTGAACATGCCGTCGCCGTAGACGCCCTCGGCCCGCGTGCCGCAGTGGTAGCAGTCGAAGCCGACGTCCACTGGGCCGAACGACGCGTCGCCCGTGAACGTTCCCGCCCTGATGGTCCGGTACAGCGTGGACCCGACGGGTTTGAGCCGGTAGCCGTCCTCGGTCCGGTCGACGAAGTTGCCGACGAGCTGCTGGAGGTGGTAGTTGAACTGGCTGGACACTACGTCGACGTCGACGGCGTCGTGGAGGTCCGAGAACGAGAGGATGGGGCGCGGCCCCTCCTGGCCGCGCTCCTCGCCCAGCGTCCGGATGATGGCCGCGCGGGTCTCGTTGCCGATCAGGGAGAACGCCGACTCCTCGCCGTCCACGTCGGCGTCGACTTCCGGGCCGCTCGGCCACCCCGGGAGAATCTGCTCGCCGGGTGCGTACGCAGACTCCGGCGCGGGGTCCTCGTCCTCCGCCATGGCGTTGGGTTGCGGGCGCGCCGAGTAAACGCTTCTGCCGGGCGGTCGACCGTGGCGTTTTTGTTCCTGTCATCGGTACCACCAGACATGAGGCGTGCAGCTATCGCCGGGGTCGTCGTCCTCCTCGCAGCCGCGACCGTCGCCGGCGCAGTCCCCGCAGCAGACCCGAGCGCGAAGGTCGTCGCCCGGTTCCCGAGCGACGGCGAGATGGTCGAACAGACGGTCGTCTCGCCATCGGGGGTCGAGACCGTGAGCGAATCCAGGGAGGGGCAGACCGACTGGCAGGTGCCCGTGACGCTCACCGACTCGGCGGCCGCGTCGTTCGCCGAAACGCTCGTCGACGCCGGATTCACCGGCGAGGGCGTCCAGTCGTGTGAGGCCGACGCGGAGCGCAACGACGAGGGGTACTGTTTGCTCACCGTCGTGGACGGCAACGTCGTCAGCGCGTACGGCCTCGGGCCGGGTCTCGCCGACGCCATCGAGTCGGGCTCGTTCGAGTCGAACCCGCAGTTCCTCTTCATGGTCCAGAACGAGACGACGGCGGAGCGCGTCGCACTGACGTTCGGTTGGCAGCCCTCGAAGACGACCACGGCGACGGGATCCATCACCGAGAAAACCAGCGAAACCATCGAGACGACGACCGAGAGCGATAGCGGCGAGTCGTCCGCCGCCGACGTTCCCGGGTTCGGTGTCGTCGCGGCGCTGCTGGCTGTCGCCGTGGCGATCGGAGGGCGTCGCACTCACTGAGGGTCGACGCGACCGGGCCGCTCCTGCGAGCGCCTCGGACCTACCTGCCAGCAAACTCTTTTCCCCACCCCGGTCCAAAGGGAGAGTATCATGCACGCACGGGACGCCGAGAAACACGAGGAGGTGTGGCTGCTCGACCGCCTCGACGAGTACGGGTTCGAGGACCCGGCGTTCCGCTCGCGGGACTACGTGCTCGCCATCGAGGACGACAGCCGTGAGCGCGCCGGATTCGCCCGACTCCGGGCCCACGACGCCGACGGACCGGTCTGCGAGTTCACGAACATCGGCGTGCTCGAGGAGTACCGCGGCCAGGGTGTCGGCGCCCGCCTCCTCGAGTACCTCATGGGGGAGGCCCGCGAGCAGGGGTTCGAGGGGGCGTACGCGCTCTCAGAGGAGGGCGACTACCTCTCGCAGTTCGGCTTCGAGCGCGTTGCCGCCGAGGAACTGCCCGCCCCGCTCCCGGAACGACTCGACGCCGTCCGCGACTACCGGCCGGACGCGGACCCGTTCTACCTCGGCTTCGAGGCGTTCGAGATTCCGCTCCGCCTGCGCCGCCGGTTCTCCGACGAGGAGGGCACCGACGACCCGGAGACGCCCGAGGACTTCGGCATCGACCCGGACTCGGCGACGTACAAGTACGACACCAGCAGCAAGTGACACACTGAGTGGCACACCCAGGGAACCCTTTTCACGCGGGCGGCTGACCGCGGTAGTATGACGGAGTTCGTCACGCCGCCTGCGATGGAACCCGGCGACAGCGTCGCCGTGGTCGGCCCCTCCTCCGGCGGCGCCCGCAAGGCACCGCACCTCCTGGAACTCGCCGTCGAGCGTCTCCGCGAGGTGTTCGACCTCGACCCCGTGGTCTACCCGACCGCCCGACAGAGCGACGAGTTTCTGCGCGACCACCCGCGGGCGCGCGCTGCCGACCTCCACGCAGCGTTCCGCGACCCTGACGTCTCCGGGGTGTTCGCCACCATCGGCGGGGCCGACCAGCTCCGCGTGCTGAAGCACCTCGACCCCGACGTGCTCCGCGAGCACCCGACGCGGTTCTACGGAATGAGCGACAACACCAACCTCGGGCTCTACCTCTGGCGGGAGGGCGTCGTCTCCTACAACGGCGCCCAGCTCCTGAACGAAATAGCGACGCCCGGCGGAATCCCCGAGTACACGGAGCGCTACTGCCGACGGGCGTTCTTCGAGGAGACGGTCGGCGAGCTCGAAGCGAGCGACGAGTGGACCGACGCGCCGAGTCACTGGTGGGCCGACCGCAGCCTGATGGACGAACGGCCCGCGTACGAGCCGAATCCCGGCTGGCAGTGGGCGGGCGGCACCGAGCCGGTGTCGGGCCGGCTCTGGGGCGGCTGCCGCGCCATCATCGACTGGCACCTCGCCAGCGACCGCTACCTCCCGGCGGCGGAGCGCCTGGACGGCGCGGTGCTCTGCATCGAGACGGCCCAGGACCTCCCGTCGCCGACGATGGTCGGCGGGAGCCTGATGGCGATGGGCGAGCGCGGCCTCCTGGAGCGCTTCGACGGCGTGCTCTTCGGGCGACCGCCGACCCGGAGCTACGCCGACGATCCGCCGGGCGGCGACCGCGAGCGCTACCGTGAGGAGCTCTACGACGCCGTCGTCGAGTGGGTCGGCCGATACAACCCGAACGCGCCAGTGGTGTGCGGCCTCGACTGGGGACACACGAATCCCGTCGCGCCCCTCCCCATCGGCCGGCAGGTCGAGGTCGACCCGGAATCCGAGCGCGTCGTCGTTCGCTGACGCTGCAACAGCCACCGAACGTGCAACCATTAAGGTCGCCGTCCCGTACTCTCAGGTAATGTACGACTCCGAGGACCTCGAGCGCATCCGCGAGTCCCGGGAGGAGTGGGAGGCCGACACCCTCGGGCCGACGCTGGAGCGCTTCGGCGAGCGCCAGGAACAGTTCACCACGGACACCGGCGGCCAGCCGGTCGACCGCCTCTACACGCCCGAGGACGTCTCGGAACTCGACTACGACGAGGACCTCGGGTTCCCGGGCGAGGAGCCCTACACGCGTGGGCCCTACCCGACGATGTACCGCGGACGGCTGTGGACGATGCGCCAGTACGCGGGCTTCGGGACGCCCGACGAGACCAACGAGCGGTTCCACTACCTGCTCGACCAGGGCCAGACCGGGCTCTCGATGGCGTTCGACCTGCCGACCCAGATGGGCTACGACTCCGACGCCACGATGGCCCAGGGAGAGGTGGGCAAGTCCGGGGTCGCCATCGACACGCTCGCGGACTTCGAGCAGGTGTTCGAGGGCATCCCGCTGGACGAGGTGTCGACGTCGATGACCATCAACGCGCCAGCCAGCGTGCTGCTCGCGATGTACATCGCCGTCGGCGACAAGCAGGGCGTCGACCGTGAGGAACTCCGGGGGACCATCCAGAACGACATCCTCAAGGAGTACATCGCGCGCAACACCTACATCTTCCCGCCGGAGCCGTCGATGCGCATCATCACGGACATCTTCGAGTTCTGCGCGGACGAGACGCCGAAGTTCAACACCATTTCCATCTCCGGCTACCACATCCGCGAGGCGGGCGCGACGGCGGCCCAGGAGATCGCGTTCACGCTCGCCGACGGCATCGAGTACGTCGAGACCGCCCTCGAAGCCGGCCTCGACGTCGACGAGTTCGCGCCCCAGCTATCCTTCTTCTTCAACGCCCACAACAACATCCTCGAGGAGGTCGCGAAGTTCCGCGCCGCCCGCCGAATGTGGGCGACGATAATGGAGGAGCGCTTCGGCGCGGAGAGCCCCAAATCGAAGCAGCTGAAGTTCCACACCCAGACCGCGGGGTCGACGCTCACCGCCCAGCAGATCGACAACAACATCGTCCGCGTGGCCTACCAGGCGCTCGCGGCCGTCCTCGGTGGCACCCAGAGCCTCCACACGAACGGGAAGGACGAGGCGCTCTCGATTCCGACGGAGGACTCCGTGCGCACCGCGCTTCGCACCCAGCAGATTCTCGCCCACGAGTCGGGCGCGGCCGACACCATCGACCCGCTCGCCGGGTCGTACTACGTCGAGTCCCTGACCGACGAGGTCGAGGCCGAAGCGCTGGACCTCATCGACGAGGTCGAGTCCCGCGGCGGGATGCGCCAGTCCGTCGAGGACCAGTGGGTACAACGCCAGATTCAGGACGTCGCCTTCGAGCGCCAGCAGGAGGTCGAGGACGAGGAACGCATCATCGTCGGCGTCAACGAGTTCGAGGTCGACGACGAACCCGAGGTCGACATCGAGGAGGTCACCGAGGAGGACGAGCAGCGGAAGGTGAACGGCCTGGATTCCGTCAAGGACGACCGGGACGAGGCGGCCGTCGAGGACGCACTCGCGGCGCTGGAGGACGCAGCGAACGGCGGCGAGAACGTGATGCCGTACATCGTTGACGCGGTGAAGGCGTACGCCAGCGTCGGCGAGATCTGCAACACGCTCCGCGACGTCTTCGGCGAACACCAGCCCGGCGCGGCGGTCTGAGTCGGTCAGGGGCGGTCGCGGCGACGCCGACTGCGGCACCCCGGACCTTTGTCACTCCGTCACGAACCACCGGCCATGAGTAGCGACTGGACGCCAGAGCAGCTGTCCGCCCAGGCCGGCCGGCACGTCGTCGTGACCGGCGCGAACAGCGGCGTGGGCTTCGAAGCGGCGCGGGAGTTCGCCGCCGCCGGCGCGCACGTCGTACTGGCGGTCCGGAGCACCGAACGCGGGCGGGAAGCGAAACGGGCCATCGAGGAGGACTACGCGGGCGCGTCGCTCACCCTCGCCGAACTCGACCTCGCGGACCTGGACTCCGTGCGGTCGTTCGCGGAGTGGTACCGGACGGAGTTCGACGCCCTCGACGTGCTCTGCAACAACGCCGGCGTGATGGCGATTCCGCGCTCGGAGACCGCTGACGGCTTCGAGACGCAGTTCGGCGTGAACCACCTCGGTCACTTCGCGCTCACAGCAGGCCTCCTCGGCGCACTGCGGCGAACGAACGGGCGGTCCCGCGTCGTCACGCAGTCCAGCGGCGTCCACGAGCGCGGCCGCATCGACTTCGACGACCTCCAGGGCGAGGACGACTACGACAAGTGGGCGGCGTACGCGCAGTCGAAACTCGCGAACGTGCTGTTCGCCTACGAACTCGACCGGCGACTCCGCGCCGCGAACGCGAGCGTGGCGAGCGTCGCCTGCCACCCGGGGTACGCCGACACGAACCTCCAGCGTAGAGGCCCCAAACAGGCCGGTTCGCGGCTCCGCCTGCTCGGGATGAAGGTCGCGAACGTCGTCTTCGCCCAGAGCGCCGAACGCGGTTCGTGGTCGATGCTGTTCGCCGCCACGCACCCCTCCATCGACGGCGGCGAGTACGTCGGTCCCGGGGGGTTCCTGAACATGCGTGGTCACCCAGCCAAACAGTCCTCCAGCGCCCGGTCGCACGACCGCGACGTCGCCCGCCGACTCTGGACCGTCTCCGAGAGACTCACCGGCGCGCGCTTCGACCTCCCCACGCCCGAGGCCGCCCCGCAGTAGCAGTGACCTCCTGGTGACTGTCCAGGAGGGTGGCCGAGCGACCAGTTCCCACGTCCCTCCGGCGCTTCCTTCCGGCGGACGCCGTAGCCTTGATTGCGGACCGCCGTCTCCACGCGAGTATGCACGTAGACCACGTCGGCGTCGCCACTGACGACGCCAGCAGCCTCGCAGACCTCTACACCGAGTTGTTCGACGCGCCCGTCGCGCACGAGGAGACGTTCGACGGCCTCCGCGTCGTCTTCCTCGAACTCGACGGCGAGGGATACTTCGAACTGCTCGAACCGGTTGAGGACGGGACGACCATCGGGCGATACCTCGAGAACAACGGGAGCGGCATCCACCACGTCGCGCTCGCCACCGAGGACATCGAGGCGGCGCTCGACACCGCCCGCGAAGCCGGCGTCGAACTCATCGACGAGGAACCGAGAGACGGCGCGTGGGGCCACGACGTCGCGTTCCTCCACCCTAAGTCGACGGGCGGCGCGCTCGTGGAGTTCGTCGAGCACTGACAGTCAGGAGTCGTTCACGGCGTCTCGCTCCGGAACGTCCGGGTCGGTGACGTACCCCGCGGCGTTCTCCGGGAGTTCGTCGAACCACTCGACGTCCAGAATCTCCTCGTCGGCGTCTTCGTCCCAGCGCTCCGGGTAGCGATCCGCCTCGCCGCCGGCGTACGCTGCGGTGAAGAAAACGGAGAGCAGGTAACCGCGGCGCTCGGGGTCCTCGCGGTGGACGAACCGGCGGCGCTTGACCTGCCAGACGCCCGTGAGTTCGCAGTCGACGCCCGTCTCCTCCCACACCTCACGGACTGCGGTCTCCGCGAACGACTCGCCGGGTTCGTGTCCGCCCGCCGGCAACACCCACTGTCCGGGGTCGCGCGGGTGGCGGATGAGGAGGACGCGGCCCTCGTCGTCGGTGACGCGCGCTCCCGCCCCACCCCGGCCGCCGGCCTCGAAGAACGCTGTGCCGTGTTCGAACAGGCCGGGGTCGTTCTCGACCGTCTCCTCGTGGACCGGGAACTCGCCGTACGTCTCGCGGAGTGCGTCGATGCGGCGGTCTATCTCGCGCCTGGAGCGAACGCTGATGGCCACGGAGACGCGACTAGTCGGCGTCCGGACAAGTCGATTTCGGTTACGGCGCGGGGCCGAAGCTCTCGACCTTCGCCGTCTCGGTGTCGAAGCCCGCGGCGTCGAGGGCCTCGACGGCCTCCTCGCAGAAGTCGCTGAACCCGTAGACGAACGGCGCAGCGTCGGGACTCTCGGCGATGGACTGCACCGCGTCCGAGAGCGCGCCGGTGACGAAGACGACGCGAGCGCCCGCGACGGAGAGGCCGGCGAGTCGCTCCTCGTGGACCGGTTCGTCGTCCCGGTAGACGAGCGTTACGTCCGCGTCTTCGGTGATTGCGCGTTCCGCGATGCCGATGGCGGGCCCGACGCCGGGGCCGCCCGCGAGCAGGACAACAGACTTCTCGCCCTCGTAGTAGTCGTCGCCGTAGGGGCCCTCGATTCGGACCTCGTCTCCCGGTTCGCGGTCGGCGAGCCACGGTCCGAGCGTCCCCTCCGGGTCGACCCCGACGGTGACCTCGAACGTGCCCTCGACGGTCGGCGAGGACAGCGTGTAGTAGCGCCCCTCCTCCTCGCCGTCGAACTCCGCGAGGATGCGCACGAACTGTCCGGGTTCGGCCGCGAACTCCGCCGGCGCCTCGAACGTCAGTGCGACGGTGTCCGGTCCGACCTCGCGGACCTCGCGAACCGCAACTGCAGTCTCGTCCATGCACCGAATTCACGGTCGCGGTTCAAATGGATTGGCTTCCGGCCCCACCGTCACGAGTCCGTCGGCGACCCCGGTTTCGCCACGGCGTGCGCAGTAGACAGTCGGGCGGTACTGAGTTCCTGAGACACCAATAGGCCCACCCCTGGGCCAAGAACTGGACGTTCGTCCAATTCAACACGAGTCGAGCGCTGAGTCCGGCGTTTGGACGCGGAATGCGGCTTCAGAAGCCTTTTTGCTCGCGGCGCGGCAAGCCGCTAGCACATGCACGACGACCTGAACTGGGCCATCGGCGGCGAAGCCGGCGATGGAATCGCTTCGACCGGCAAAATCTTCGCTCAGGCGCTCTCGCGCGCCGGCCGGCACGTGTTCACCTCGAAGGACTTCGCCTCTCGTATCCGGGGTGGCTACACGGCGTACAAGGTCCGGACGTCGGTCGACCAGGTGCAGAGCGTGGTCGACCGCCTCGACATTCTCATCGCGCTCACCGAGCGCACCGTCGACGAGAACCTCGACGAACTCCACGAGGACTCCGTCATCATCTACGACGGGGAACGAACGGAGTTCTCGGACTTCGAAGCGCCCGAAGACGTGACCGGGCTGGACGTCCCGCTGAAGTCGCTGGCCGAGGAGGCCGGCGGCGCCATCATGCGGAACGTCGTGGCACTCGGCGCCGTCTGCGCCGTCGCCGACTTCCCCATCGAGAACCTCGACGAGTCCCTGGAGAAGCGCTTCGGTGACAAGGGCGAGAGCATCGTCGAGAACAACAAGCAGGCCGCCCGCCTCGGCTCCGAGTACGTCGAGGAGAACTTCCCAGCGGAGGGCCCCCGCTACTCGCTGGAGACGACCGACAACGACTACGTCCTGCTGAACGGCGACGAGGCCATCGGCATGGGCGCAATCGCCGCCGGCTGCCGGTTCTACGCCGGCTACCCCATCACGCCCGCGACGGACGTGATGGAGTACCTCACTGGCCGCATCGACCAGTTCGGTGGTCACGTGGTCCAGGCCGAGGACGAACTCGCCGCCATCAACATCGCGCTCGGCGCCGCACGCGCCGGCGCTCGGGCGATGACCGCGACGTCGGGCCCGGGCATCGACCTGATGGCCGAGACGTTCGGCCTCGTCGCGACCAGCGAGACGCCGCTGGTCATCACGAACGTGATGCGCTCGGGTCCCTCCACGGGGATGCCGACGAAGCAGGAGCAGGGCGACCTCAACATGATGCTGAAGGGCGGCCACGGCGAGGTTCCGCGCTTCGTCGTCGCGCCCACCTCCGTCGCGGAGTGCTTCCACAAGACCGTCGAGGCGTTCAACCTCGCCGAGAAGTACCAGATACCGGTCTACCTCACCGCCGACCTCTCGATGGCGGTTACCGAGCGCACCTACGAACCCGACGAGTTCGACATGGAGGCGGTCGAGGTCGACCGCGGGAAACTCGTCGATGAGGGCGAGATATCGGCCTGGCAGAACGAGAAGGAGCAGTTCAAGCCCCACGCCGACACGGCCGACGGCGTCAGCCCGCGCGCGCTCCCCGGTACGAAGGGCGGCGTCCACATGTCCACGGGCCTCGAGCACGACGAGCTCGGCCGACGGACCGAGGACACGGACGTCCGCGTCGAGCAGGTCGACAAGCGCTACCGCAAGGTCGACACCGCGATCGAACAGGAGAACTTCGACTACCGCGAGTTCGGCGACAGCGAGGCCGACAGCCTCGTCATCTCGTGGGGGTCCAACGAGGGGACGCTCGTCGAGGCCCTCGACTACCTCGACGCCGACGGCGTGGACGTCCGCGTCATCTCGGTGCCGTACATCTTCCCCCGCCCCGACCTCAGCGACGAGGTCCAGGCTGCGGAGACGGTCGTCGTCGTCGAAGCGAACGCGACCGGCCAGTTCGCCGACGTCGTCGAACACGACGTCCTCGAGCGGGTCGAGCGCATCAACAAGTACGACGGCGTCGACTTCAAGGCCGACGAACTCGCCGCCGAGATCAAGGAGACCCTAGCATGAGCTCAGAGAACGTCCGATTCACCGACTTCAAGTCCGACAAGCAGCCCACGTGGTGTCCCGGCTGTGGCGACTTCGGCACCATGAACGGGATGATGAAAGCACTCGCCCAGACCGGCAACTCGCCCGACGACACGTTCGTCGTCGCGGGCATCGGTTGTTCGGGCAAGATCGGGACGTACATGCGGTCGTACGCCCTCCACGGCGTCCACGGCCGCGCGCTCCCGGTCGGCACCGGCGTCAAACTCGCTAACCCCGACCTCGAAGTGATGGTCGCGGGCGGCGACGGCGACGGTTACTCCATCGGCGCGGGCCACTTCGTCCACGCCGTCCGCCGGAACGTCGACATCACGTACGTCGTGATGGACAACCGCATCTACGGCCTCACCAAGGGCCAGGCGTCCCCGACCAGCCGGTCGGACTTCGAGACGGCGACCACCCCCGAGGGCCCGAAGCAGCCCCCGGTCAACCCGCTCGCGCTCGCGATGGCTGCCGGCGGCTCGTTTATCGCCCAGAGCTTCTCCTCGGACGCGAAGCGCCACACCGAGATCGTCCAGGAGGCCATCGAGCACGACGGCTTCAGCCTGGTGAACTGCTTCAGTCCCTGTGTCACGTTCAACGACGTGGACACGTACGGCTACTTCCGGGACAGCCTCGTCGACCTCTCGGAGGAGGACGACTACGACCCGTCTGACTACGACCAGGCGAAGGACGCCATCCTCGAGGCCGACAAGGAGTACATGGGCGTGCTCTACCAGAACGAGGACTCCGTCCCCTACCACGAGGCCCACGGCATCACCGAGAACATGGCGGACATCCCGGACGGCGCCCCCGACGGCGCGACGGACCTCGTCCGCGAGTTCTACTAACGGACCTTTTTACTGCGGAGGGTCGCCTTCGGCGACCCCCACTTGCAAAAAGCTACGCTAAAAACTCCCTGCGCTCACTTCGTTCGCGCAGTGAACGGCGCGCTCCGCGCGCCGATGCTGGCCTCGTACGCCACCGGACCAAAGTTTACCCCGCTTCCACCCGTCGTTCCAGAGGTGACATCCTACTGGGACGAACGCCACGAGATGTCCGTGGACCCCACGACTGACGCGGACGTCGCCGACCAGAACGGCGTCCGCCATCTCGTCTTCCTCGCGCGCGTCGACGACGAGAGCGTCCGCGAGACGCTGCGCCCGACGCTCGACGCGCTGTCGGAGTTCGACTGTCTCGCCGTCGTCCCCGAGCAGTACCTCCACGTGACGGTGACCATCGCCGGGAACGTCGGCTCCGGTCAGCGGCTCTCCGAGCACGAGGAGGAGCGCGTCGCGGCGGCGGGCCGAACGGCGTTCGCGGACGCGTCGGCGTTCGAGGTGACGTTCCCGCAGTTGGACCTCTTCCCGTCCGTGGTGTTCGCGTCGGTGGACGACGGCGGGTCGTTCGAGGGCCTGAACGAGCGGGCGTGTGGTATCGACGGCATCGAGGTCCACGGCCGCGACGAGGGGTACGTTCCGCACCTCACGCTCGCGCAGTTCCGGTCTCGCGATGAGTACGAGGACCTCCTCGCGTGGCTGGAGAGCAACCGGTCACTTGAGGCGCCGTCGACGCGAGTGACCGACGTCGACCTGGTGGCGGTCGACCGCGACGAGCGATTCCCGGAATTCGAGACGGTGGCGCGGTATCCACTCGCCCACTGACCAGGGGCGTCGGCGCGGGGAACACCGTGCTTTTCCTGACTGGCCACGAGGAGACGGCTATGACGGACACACTGCCGGAGCCGTTCCGGTACGACGCCGAGGTCGACCCCGGGGAGAAACGCCACATCCGCTACGAGATCGGGGAGACGTACCTCGGCGACCCCGTGGAGATGCCAGTGACCGTCGTCAACGGGGACGCTGGCGGCCCCACGGTGTTCCTCTCGGCTGGCGTCCACGGGGACGAACTGAACGGCGTGAAGGTGCTCCAGGAGGTCGCCGACCGCTACGAACCGGGCGACCTCCACGGGACGCTGGTCTGCCTGCACGTGGTCAACGTCCCCGGCTACCTCGCCCAGCAGCGCGACATCCCCATCTACGACCAGGACCTCAACCGGTCGTTTCCCGGCCGGGAGCGCTCGAACACCGCCGAACGGATGGCCCACGAGGTCTACCGCCGGTTCGTCAGCCAGGCAGACCTCGGCATCGACCTCCACACGTCGACGCGGAACCGGACGACGATGTACCACGTGCGCGCGGACATGTCGAACCCCGAGGTCGAGCGCCTGGCCGAGGCGTTCGGCGCGAACGTGATTCTGGACGGCGCGGGCGACGGCGGGTCGCTTCGCGGCGTCGCGACCGGGGACGGCATCCCGACGGTCACCGTCGAGATGGGGAAGGCCCACCGGTTCCAGCGGCCGCTCATCGAGAAGGCGAAGACCGGCGTCGAGAGCGTGCTAACGGAGTACGGGGTCCGTCCCGGCGGCGAGCGCGCGGACCCCCACTGGCAGAAGATTCTCGGCGGCGACCAAGAGAAGCGGTGGCTCAGAGCTGACACGGGTGGCCTCGTGGAGATGCAGTGGGGGCCGGCGCCCCTCGTCCACGAGGGCGAGACCATCTGCACAATCAGCGACCACTTCAGCAGCGAGGAACACGTCGTCACAGCGCCGTTCACGGGGATTCTCGTCGGGGTCCTCGAGAACCCTGTGGCGCTGCCGGGGCACCCGCTCTGTCACCTCGCACGCATCGACGCCGAGACCCACGCCGAGATAGAGCGGGAGATCGAACGCGGCGAGTTCGACGGCTACCGCTCCCTCGGTCTGCGGTGGATGGGCGACGGGACAGAAGCGGAGTGACCGCGGTCGGCGCGTCGTCGAGTCGGCGCCGCGGGAATTGCGCCCTCTCGCGGGCGTCAGGAACGTTCCCGCGTGTTTTTTATCGTTGACCTGAATTAGTTTGCGTAACCATGGCCAGGGACGCAGCCAGCCGCCGTCTCCGTCGGCCCGCGACCTCCGGTCCGGCCACCCACCGGTCGGGCCGCCGGTCCGAGCGCGACGGGCGTGGCCGCCACACGAGCGACCCCTCCGAGGAGTTCTCCTATGTCTGAGCATTACGACGTCGTCGTCGCCGGCGCCGGCCCGGCAGGAGCACAGTGCGCGAGAGACCTCGCCCGACGGGACTACGACGTCGTGGTCCTCGAGACCGAGTCCGAGGACGGGTTCCCCCGGCAGTCGAACAAGTCGACCGCGGGAACGTTCGCGTCGATGACCGGCGCGTTCGGGATTCCGGACGACGTGGTGATGCATTACACCGACGACGTGATCCTCGAATCCCCCAACGAGCACTTCGTCCAGCACCAGCCTGGTGCGGTCCTGGAGTTCGCTGACTTCAAGCGCTACCTCGTGGCCGACGGCCGCGATGAGGGCGCGGAGTACCGCTTCGACTCGCGCGTGAACAACCCCATCGTGGAGGATGGGGAGATTGTGGGCGTGAAGTACGCGGGCTCCGAGGAACTGTACGCCGACATCGTCGTCGACGCCACCGGGCCGGCGGCCCCGCTCGCGAAGAAACTCGGCGTCTGCGACCTCAAGCGCAAGCACCAGGCCATCGGCGTGGAGTGGGAGATGGAGGGTGTCGACGTCGACCACGAGGACTACGCAGACCTCAGCGACGCGATGATGCTGCGCCTCGACCACGACCTCGCGCCCGGCGGCTACTCATGGATCTTCCACACGGGCGAGGACACCGCGAAAGTCGGCCTCTGTTACATCCAGAACGAGAGCTACCAGCGCTTCGGGAACTCGGGGATGGGCATCGACGACTACCTCGGCTACTGGCTGGAGTCGGACCCCCGCTTCGAGAACGCCGAGAAACTCGAGGGCAAGCAGCACCGCGGGTCGGCCCACATCCAGATGCCCAGCAACCTCAGCACGGACAACTTCATGGCCATCGGTGACACCGTCCCGACCATCGACCCGCTGTGGGGCGAGGGCATTCACAAGGGGATGGAGTCCGCCCGCGCCGCCGCCATCACCGCCGACCGCTGCCTGATGGGCAACGAGCAGGACACCTCCGCGGACTCGATGTCCGTCTACGACGAGCTCTGGCACAGCCGCGTCGCGCCCGACATGCGTACCCGGCTGACGATGACCCAACTGCTCTACCTCGCGCCGAACGAGCGCTACGACACGCTGATGCGGGACCTCAACGACGCCGAGATGGAGACGCTGAGCCAGGCCAACGAGGGCGGCTGGCGCTCGCTCACGAAGCTGTTCCACCTGAGCGACCTGCCGCTGCTCGCGCGGTTCGCGAAACAGCGCCTCGCCGAGTAGCCCCGGGTTCGCGCCCAGGTGGGGTCTCGCCGGAGCCCCAATTCCTAACCGCGCGCCTCTCCTTTCCCCGACCATGTCACAGGACTCGGAGCGACGCGCACCGCTATCGAACGGGATACCCACCCTCGGCATCGGCACCTGGCAGAACGAGGACCACGACCAGTGCGCAGAGAGCGTGCGCACCGCACTCGACCACGGCTACCGGCACGTCGACACCGCCCAGGCCTACCGCAACGAGGAGGCGGTCGGCCGCGGCATCGCGGAGGCTGACGTCGACCGCGAGGACGTCTTCCTCGCGACGAAAGTGTGGACCAGCAACCTCGCGCACGACGACGTCCTCGAGACGACCGAGGAGAGCCTCGACCGCCTCCGCACGGACTATCTCGACCTGCTGTACGTTCACTGGCCGGCCAACGAGTACGACCCCGAGGAGACGCTGTCGGCGTTCGCGGAGCTCCGCGACGAGGGGGCCATCGAGCGCATCGGCGTGAGCAACTTCGAGCCACGTCACCTCGACGAGGCCCGCGACGTGCTCGGCGAACTGCCGTTCGCGAACCAGGTGGAGTTCCACCCGCTGCTCCCCCAGGAGGACCTCCAGGCGTACGCCGCGAACGAGGACCTCGAACTCGTCGCCTACTCGCCGCTCGCGCGCGGCGAGGTGTTCGATATCCCCGAGATACAGGACGTCGCCGAGAAGCACGGCGTGAGCGAGGCCCAGGTCAGCCTCGCGTGGGTCCGCGAGAAGGGTGCGACCGCCATCCCGAAGGCCACCGGGCGGGACCACATCGAGGACAACTTCGCCAGCCTCGACGTCGAACTCGACGACGAGGACGTCGAACAGATCGACAGCGTCAGTGGACGGGACCGGCAGGTCGACCCGGACTTCGGTCCCTGGAACTGAGATAGCGGCCGCTTCGCTCGGTTCTCCCGTCTTCGAGGCCACGTCCAACAGTTGCAATTTCGTCGACGCGATGGAGGACTCCGGGTGACCGGACTCCGGGTGAACCCGGTGTCGTGCTCAGGGTTCGAGACGGTCGGGGTCCCGCGGGAACAAGATCGCCTCCTTGACGTTGTCGACGCCGGCGAGCTGCTGGATGAGGCGGTCGATACCCAGGCCGTACCCCCCGTGGGGCGGGACGCCGTACCGGAACGCGTCGAGGTAGAATTCGAAGTTCTCCGGGTCGACGCCCTGCGCGGTCATCGTCTCCCGGAGGCGGTCGACGTCGTGTTCACGCTGGCCGCCCGAGGAGAGTTCCTGCCCGCGGTACAGCAGGTCGAACTTCCGGGAGGCGACGTCGTCGCCGGGGACGCCCTGCATGTAGTAGAACTTCTCGTCGGGGTAGCCGACGACGAAGACGGCGGGGTGGCCGCGCTCCTCGAAGTACTCGCCGAGCAGGCGCTCGCCCTTCGTGTCGAGGTCGGTGTCGTCCTCGGGAACGTGGTCGTACTCCTCGCGGAGAATCTCACGGGCCTCCTCGAAGGTGACCCGCGGGAAGTCCTCCTCGGGGACCGCCAGGTCGGCGTCGAGGACGTCGAGTTCGCGGCCCGCGCGTTCCACGACGGCCTCGATGGTGTGCCGCAGGGACTCCTCCTGGACGTCCATCACGTCGTGGTGGTCCTCGACGTAGCCGAGTTCGACGTCGAACATCGCGATCTCGGAGACGTGCCGGGAGGTGCCGAAGTCCTCCGCGCGGAACGCGTGCCCGACCTCGAAGAGGCGGTCGAAGCCCGAGGCGACGAGAATCTGCTTGTACAGTTGCGGGCTCTGGGAGAGGTACGCCTCCTGGTCGTAGTAGACGACCGGGAAGAGGTCTGCGCCGCCCTCCGCGCCGGCGGTCGACAGTTCCGGCGTGTCGACCTCCTCGAACTCGTTGTCGTAGAACCACGACCGCATCGCGCCCATCGCTTTCGAGCGCAGCGAGAAGACGGCCCGGCTCTCGGGTTTCCGGACGTCGAGGTGGCGCTCGTCGAGGCGCGTCGAGAGGTCGGCGTCGACGTCCTTCGAGATCTCGATAGACAGGTCGCCGCTGGCCTCGCTGACCACGGTCAGTTCCTCGGGCGCGAGTTCGACGCCCCCGGGTGCCTGGTCGGTCGCCTCGAGCGTGCCGCGGACCTGCACGATGTCTTCGCTGGACAGCGCCTCGGCGCGTTCGAAGACCTCCGGGGTGTCGTCCTCCTTGACCACGACCTGCAGGAGACCGGTGCGGTCGCGGACGACCACGAAGAGGATGCCGCCGAGGTCGCGGAGTTCGTGCACATGACCGGCGATGGTGGTTTCGCTGCCGTCGTCGTCGGGCGATACGTCGTCGATGTAGGTTCGTTCGAGCATGGGTGTGTGGGTGTCTGCGAGCAGTCGGCTGCGGTACCGACCCCTGGTGAGGGGCGACCGGTCGGAACGGACGATAGAAGTTTGTGGTGCACCTGCTCACGCAGGCACATTATTCGCGACCACGGCGACACGCCGACCGGCCGACAGGCGACGCCACTGCGAGTGGGACGTCGACCGGAGTAGGCGCGTCGCCGCTACCATCTCTGCCTCCAACTGACCACCTGCGGTTTATAGCAGTTTTGAAGACGAGTGACAGCGGGACGCTACGCCTCGAGAAGTGACCCGGAGCGCTCTTTCGGCGGCAGCAAAATGGCCCGACTTACATGTAGCCGAGGTCGCGCAGGCGCTCCATCAGGTCCTCCTTGTCCTGGGCGCGGCCGGCGCGCTCGGTGGTGTTGTCGAGGTCCTGGAGCCACGCGGGCTCCTCGGCGGCCTTGTCCGTCGACACCTCGCTGCCGAGCGAGCGGAAGCCCTTGAAGTACTTGGGCGAGACCGGGATGTCCTCGTGGGTGAGGCCGTTCGGCAGGTCGTCGTAGCTCTGGGGGACGTAGCCGTCGTCCGGGTAGCCCTCGACCGTCTCGGGGACGACGTAGTACCAGAAGGCGTCCCACACCGCGGCCTCGTCGAACTGGAGGATGGGCTGGATGCGGTCGTGGGGCGGGTAGACGTCGGGGTCGTGGCGCGGGCTGAAGAACGTCTCGTCCGCGCGGGCCTCCTGTTCGTCCCAGCGAATACCGCTGAGGATGCCGTCGACGTCGTACTCCTCGAGGGCGTTGTTGAGCGCGACGGTCTTCAGGAGGTGGTTGCCGACGTAGGTGTCCAGCAGGAACGGGAAGCTGTCCTCCTCGTACTCGAGGAGGTCCCGGACGTGGTGCTGGTTCTGGTCGTTCAGTTCGTCGATGGGGATGTCGTCGCCGGGGGTGAGCCCGTTGGCGTCGACGTAGTCCCCGACGTCGGTGTTCTGCGCGTAGATGACCTCTAAGTCCCACTCGTCGGCCCACTTGTCGACGAAGCCGTGGAGTTCGTCGAAGTGCTGGAAGTGGTCGATGAAGATGGCTGGCGGTACCTCGAGGTCGAACTGCTCGGCGACCTCCTTGACGAGGTACAGCGTGAGCGTGGAGTCCTTCCCGCCGGTCCACATGATGGCGGGGTTCTCGTACTGCTCGAGGCCCCTGCGGGTGACCTCGATGCCCTTCTCTATCTTGTCCTGGAGCGTCGGGTAGTCCTCTGAGGATTCGCCTTCGCCGTCACTGTAGTCGACGTCGAGGTACTCTGGGAATGCCTCGCCCATACCAGCGGTGTCAACGCCGCTCCGTATAGGCCCTTGGTTCTCGGCGCGTCTAACCTCGCTACGGACCGGGGGTAGGAGCCGCCTTCTGAAGTGCGGTTTCGGCGATGTTGCCGCCGTAGTCCGCGCTCCGGGAGAGGGAGTCGACGACGAGACCGAGGTGCTGGGCCTGGCGGGCGTCGAGGTCGTGCAGAAGGTCGTCGACGGCCCGGGTCTGTTCGTCGATCTCCCGGACCTCCGCTCGCGCCTGGTTGGCGAGCTGGGTGGCCGTCTCTGGGTCGTCGGCGAACAGCGCGTCCATCGCGGTCTGGATGATGTCGGTGGCGTCGGCCTCGAGGTCGTGGAGTGCGTCCATCACGGCCTCTGGGACTTCGGCGTCAAGGTCCTGGGTGACGCGACTGATCTTCGCGGCGTGGTCGGCGACGCGCTCGAGCTGTCGCGCGCTGGAGTGGTAGTCGAAGGCCGTCTCCCGGGAGACGCCGATCTCCTGGGCGACCGTCGGTGAGCGCAGCGCCCCGCGGTAGATGCGGGAGACTACGTACCAGAGGCGGTCGACGTCGTCGTCGCGCTCCATCACGTCCTGTGCGATGTCGGGGTCGCGGTCGCCGAGCGCCTGCAGGGCGTCCCCGAGCATCGAGACCGAGATGAGGTGCATCCGCCTGACGGCGTTGTGGATCGAGAGCTCCGAGGAGTCCAGCAGGTCCTGGATGACGACGCGGTTGCTCGTCTCCTCGAGCACCTCGAGGCCGACGAGGCCCTGGGTGGCGTTCCGGATGACACGGCGCTGGTCGGCGTCGATGCGGTCGGCCTCGAGAACGAGCACGTCAAAGCCGCTGACGTACATCGTCATGACCGCGCGCATGAGTTCGTCGCCCTCCATCCCGGAGATGTCGAGGGTGCCCTCGTCCTCGTCCCCGGACGTGACCGGTGTCAGTAGCAGCGACCCGCTGTCCGGGTGGAAGCCCACCTCGTCACCGGCCTCGACGTCGTGGTCCCGGGCCCAGTCTTTCGGGATGGACACTGTGAACGTCGACCCGCCCGTGACCTGGACCTTCCTGCGTTCCATGTCCGGGCGTTTGGACCCACCCCATATAAATCCATTCAAGCATATATATTTTCCAGCCGGCGTTACCCATACCCCGATACCGGAACCAGAGAGCCCTCTTCCGCGCTTAGGAGCGCCCTACAGAATAAGTTCGGCAGTAGGATGCCCGTGTTACTCCGTACATAGATACGCCATTATAGCCATCATAGTAGGGTACTTATTCGTCGCTTCCCCAGATTCCACCGATGGATGGAAACGACCGGGAGCGCGTGCGCACGCGCCGCCAGGTCCTCGCCGGCGCCGGGGCCCTCGGTGCAACGGCGCTCGCAGGCTGCTCTCGGAACACGTATCCAGACAACGACGCATCGACCGGCCTCTCGGGGACCGTCGACATCGCCGGTAGCTCGACTGTGTTCCCCATCGCGACCGCGTTCGCCGAGATATTCGGAAAGAACCACAAAGACGTCGGGTTCAACCTGCAGTCGACCGGGAGCGGCGGCGGGTTCGCGAACCACTTCTGTCCCGGTCGGACGGATTTCAACAACGCCTCGCGACCCATCCGCGAGCCGGAACAGAACCAGTGTGCCGCCAACGGTGTCGAGCCCGTCGAGCTCGTCGTCGCGACCGACGCGCTCACCGTCATCGTCAACGACAACGCCGACTGGATCGACCGCGTGACCGTCGAGGAGCTCGCGACCATCTGGTCCGAAGAGGAGAGCCCCGAGACGTGGAACGAAGTCAACGACGACTGGCCCGACGAGGACATCGAACTGTTCGGCCCGTCGGACGCCTCCGGGACCTACGACTACTTCATCGAGGCCATCCTCCACAGCGGCGACGAGAAGCTGAGCCACCGCCAGGACTACTCCGGCACCGAGCAGGACCGCACCATCCTGCAGGGCGTCGAAGGCTCCGAGTTCGCGATGGGGTATCTCGGGTACGCCTACTACTCCGAGAACACGGACGTGGTCCGTGGAGTTCCCGTCGACGACGGCGACGGTGAGCCCGTCGAACCGTCCCTGGCGAACGCCCGGAGTGGCGAGTACTCGCCGCTCACCCGGCCGCTGTTCACGTACCCGAAGCTGTCCGCGCTCGCCGAAGAGCACGTCGCGGAGTTCGCGCGGTTCTGGATTGAGAACACGACGAACGGGGACATCATCGCCGACGAAATCGGCTACGTCCCCCTCGACCAGGAGACCAAACAGGAACAGATGGAGACACTCGAAGCGGCGATCGTGGAGGCACAGCAATGAGCGCCGACGACCTCGAGGACGCACTCACCCGTCGCACGCAGAACGCGCCCCCGGAGCTCCTCTCACGGTCGTTCTTCTTCGCGTGCGCGGCGCTCTCCATCGCGACGACCATCGGCCTGGTGGTCCTGCTGACTGGAGAGGCCGCGAAGTTCTTCAGCTTCTCGGCAGCCCTCGTCGGCGTTACCGGCGAGACGGCGACCGTCGTTGAGTTCCTCACTGGGACGACCTGGGAAGTCACGAGCGGCAAGTTCGGCGTACTCGCCCTCGTCACGTCGACGCTGATGGTGATGATTGGTTCGTCGCTCATCGCCCTGCCGCTGGGCGTCGGCACCGCCATCTACCTCAGCGAGTACGCGAGCCCTCGGCTGCGCTCGTTGCTCAAGCCCGGCCTCGAGATTCTGGCCGGTATCCCGACGGTCGTCTACGGCTTCTTCGCCATCATCTACATCACGCCCGCGCTCCAGCCGTTCGTCCCCGGCCTGGGGACGTTCAACATGCTGTCGGCGTGCATCGTCGTCGGCATCATGATCATCCCGATGGTCGCGTCCATCAGCGAGGACGCGATGTCCGCCGTGCCCGAAGAACTCCGGCAGGCTGGCTACGGGATGGGCGCGACGAAGTTCGAGGTGTCGACCGGCATCGTCGTCCCGGCGTCGCTTTCGGGCATCTTCTCGTCGTTCATCCTCGCGCTCTCGCGAGCCATCGGCGAGACGATGGCTGTCACCATCGCCGCCGGCTCGCAGGCGAAGTTCCTGAACCCGTTCAATCCAGGCTCCTACACGGAGGCCGCCCAGCCGATGACCGCCGCGATGGTCGAACTCGTCGGCGGCGACATCACCGGGGGCGGCATCGCCTACCGGAGCGTGTTCGCCATCGGGTTCACGCTGTTCGTCATCACACTCGTCATGAACATCGTCAGCGACCTCGTCGCACAACACTACCGGGAGGAGTACTGAGATGGCGACACAGAACGACTCCACGGCCGCTGGCGGCTTCGGTCGCGTGAGCCGCACCGCTGGGACCGTGTTCCGATACCTGCTGCTCGCCGCCACCCTCTTCGGGCTGGTGGTGATGACGATCCTGCTCGTCTACGTCGCCAACGACGCCTTCCAGCCGCTGACCGCCGACACCGGCTGGCACCTGACGTACCTGGCGACGCTGCTCGCACCAGCGCTCGCAGTCGGCGCGTACCTCTACCGAGCGAACGTGGAAGCGCTGCAGACTGGCGCGCTCGCGGTCGGCTTGCTCGTCGTCTCCCTGCTGTTCAGCGGTGGCGCCGCGTTGCTGCTCGTGGACGTCGTCGCCCCGCTGGAGCTGTTCGCGGTGGCCGTCGCGGTACTCGCACCGATGGCCGTCGTCGTCGCTGTCGTCAGCCGCGACCGCGCACTGTCGTTCACGGTGCAGTTCGCGACCACCACAGCGGCCTTCTACGTCTCGCTGTTCGGGCTGCCCGGCCCAATCGGGAGCCTGCTCGACCTGCCGTTGGTCGTGCCGAGCCTCGTCGACGTCGTGCTGTACGCGCCGTACGCCCCCGACCCGTGGCTCGCTGTGACGCTGGTCGTCGGCGGGCCGGTGGCCCTGGCGGGGAGCCGGTTCGTCGCCGCCGACCGAGGGCGCCAGACGGAGGCGACCGTCGCCGCCGCCGTGCTCGTCGGCATCGCACTCGGGGCGCTCGTCGGCCCGCTGCTCGGCGTCGACTCGATGCCCGCGACCGTCGTTGCGGCCGTCGGCATCGCGCCGCCAGCAGTCTACGCTGCGGGCGTCGGAGTGAACCGCGAACACGAACGACTCGGCCTCCTGTTGCCCGCGGTCGTCATCGCGGGCACCGGTGTCGGCGTGCTCGCCACCGACGCGCTCGGCTTCGCCGGCCCCGACTCCTGGGTCACGTGGGCGTTCCTCACCAGCCCGCACAGTCGCTTCGCGGAGCAGGCGGGCTTCTACCCCGCCATCGCCGGGTCGATCATGCTGATGCTCGCCGTCGCCGTCCTCGCGTTCCCGGTCGGCGTCGGCGCCGCCGTCTACCTCGAAGAGTACGCCCCGGAAAACCGATTCAAGCGCGTCGTCGACGTCAACATCTCGAACCTCGCCGGCGTACCGTCGGTCGTCTACGGGCTGCTCGGGCTCGGCATCTTCGTCACCTACCTCGGGCGCTCGGCCGGCACCATCCTCGTCGGCGGCGCCACCCTCGGGCTGCTCATCCTCCCCATCGTCATCATTTCGGCGCGGGAGGCCATCCGCTCGGTCCCCCAGGACGTCCGGAACGCCTCCTACGGCATGGGCGCGACCCGCTGGCAGACCGTCAAGAACGTCGTGCTACCGCGGTCGTTCTCGGGCATCCTCACCGGAACAATTCTCGCGCTCGGCCGCGCCATCGGGGAGACCGCACCGCTCATCATGATCGGTGCACCGAACGTGAAGTTCGCGGCGCCCACAGCACTCGGCGAGGCCGCCAGCGCGATGCCCCTCCAGGTGTACGCGTGGTCCAGCCTCTACGCGGGCGAGGAGTTCTACCAGAAGGTCGTGCCGGCCGGCGTCGTGGTGCTGGTCGTCATCCTGCTCGCGATGAACTCCGTCGCCATCGTCCTCAGAAACAAGTACCAGACCGGAGAGTGAGTACACAATGACAGAGAACACGACAGAGACGACAGCCGAACCGGACGGCGGGACGACCGCCGACCCTACAAACGACAACATGGTCATCGAGACGGACGTCGCCAGCGCGACCGACGGCCACGACTCGACCACGACCCCGGACCCCATCATCCGGTCGCGCGACCTCGACGTCTTCTACGGCGAGGAACAGGCCCTCGACAGCATCGACATCGACATTCCCGAGAATCGCGTGACCGCCATCATCGGCCCCTCTGGCTGCGGGAAGTCGACGTTCCTCCGATGCATCAATCGCATGAACGACCGCATCGCCGCCTGCCGCGTGACTGGCGAACTCTCGCTCCGCGGGAAGAACGTCTACGACGACGACGTCGACCCCGTGGCGCTGCGGCGGCGCGTCGGCATGGTGTTCCAGGAGCCGAACCCATTCCCGAAGAGCATCTACGACAATGTCGCCTACGGGCTGGAGATCCAGAACGTCGAAGGTGACCACGACGAGATCGTCGAGGAGTCACTCAAGCGGGCGGCGCTCTGGGACGAGGTCAGCCACCAGCTCGACAGCTCCGGTCTGGAGCTATCCGGCGGTCAGCAACAGCGGCTCTGTATCGCGCGGGCCATCGCTCCCGACCCCGAGGTCCTGCTGATGGACGAGCCCGCCTCCGCCCTCGACCCCGTGGCGACGAGCCAGGTCGAGGACCTTATCGAGGAGCTCGCCGAGGACTACACCGTCGTCATCGTCACCCACAATATGCAGCAGGCCGCCCGCATCTCCGACAAGACCGCGGTCTTCCTCACGGGCGGCGAGCTCGTCGAGTTCGGGAACACAGACCAGATATTCGAGAACCCGGACAGCCAGCGCGTCGAAGATTACATTACCGGCAAGTTCGGGTAATACGTATGGCCAGAGACAGCTACCAGGAGAAACTGGAGGCCCTCCAGAGCGACGTCCTCTACATGAGCGAGGTGGTCACGGACCGCCTCCGCCTCGGGCTCGAGGCGATGGAGCAGAAGGACACCGACAGCGCGTGGGAGGTCATCGACGGCGACGACGAGGTGAACCAGCTCTACCTCGACCTCGAGGAGGAGTGCATCGACCTGCTCGCGCTCCAGCAGCCGGTCGCGGGCGACCTCCGGCTCATCGCCTCCTCGTTCAAGATCATCACTGACCTCGAACGCATCGGCGACCTCGCGGTGAACCTCGCCGAACACACCCTCGACGCGAGACGGGACATGTTCCCGGAGGTCGACATCCAGGCCATCGGCAACACCACCGTCCAGATGGTCGAGGACGCGATGGAGGCGTACGCCACCGAGGACATCGACGCCTGCTACGCCATCGCGGCCAGCGACGACGACCTCGACGACCGCTGCCGTGACGCCTCCAACACCGTGATGCGGGACCTCATCGAGACGGAGATCGACGACGAGACCGAGGAGGCCGAGGTCGAGGCGCTCATGCAGGACGTCTCGCGGCTCCTGCTCACCATCCGCGACCTGGAACGCGTCGGCGACCACGCCGTCAACATCTGCGCCCGCACCGTCTACATGGTCGAGAAGGACGACCAACTGATCTACTAACGTACCTTTCTCCAGGACCTTTTTACTTCGACGGGTTTCCTCGCTCGCAGCTACGCTGCTCGCTGCGGGAACCCGTCTCGCAAAAATCTACGCTAAAAACGTCCCGCGCTCACTCGCTTCGCTCGTTCGCGCGGCGAATCGGCGGCCTACGGCCGCCGAATGCTCTGCGATTGAATGGAGATCTAGAACGGCGACTGAATCTCGTCGTCGACGCTCTCGTCCTCGACGGCGTCAGCGTTCTCCTCTTTGAGTTCGTCGCCGAGTTCGTCGCGCTCCTCGAGTTCCGCGAGGATGTCGCTGCCGCCGACGAACTCGCCGTCGACGTACGTCTGTGGGATGGTCTCCCAGCCGCTGTGCTCCTCGAGGGCGACGCGGAACTCGTCGAGGCTCTGGAGCGCGTCCACCGTGTGCACGTCCGGGCGGTACTGAGAAATCAGTCCGATTGCGCGCTCCGAGAAGCCACACTGAGGCATCCGCTCGTCGCCCTTCATGAAGAGGACGACCTCGTTGTTCTCGATCGCGGTGTCGACGATCTCGTCGACCGCCTCCTGGTCCATCGAGGAGTCCATTGGGTCGAAAGCCATACCCAACGTAGCGCGACCGCGGAGAAAGGCCTTGCGCCGTCTGCCTCAGGCCACAGTCCCGGCGTGGCGCCGCTCGACCAGCCAGAATGCTCCCACAGCGACGACGACTCAGGCGAGCGGTCCGAGGAGCGGCGAGTCTCGCAGCACCAGCGAACCACCGTAGCGGGCCAGGACGGAGACGGCGAAGAAGTCGAGGAGCGCGGCGACGAGCAACGAGAGCACCCCACCGGCGAGGACCGCGCCGGAAGTCCCCACTGAGGACCCAGCGAGCAGCTGGCCGAGCGGGGCGAACGCGAGACTCAGCGCGAGCGTCCGGTCAACCAACCGAAGTACGCGGCGCACAGTACAGCCGCGAAGCGGACCCGCAAAAATCCCTGCGCTAGCAAACGGACTTCGCGTTCACACCCATCCCCTCCAGGGCGGCGACGTACTCCTCGTAGGCGGCGTCGATGGCGCCCGAGGCAGCGGCTTCCGCGCGCTCCCAGTCGTCGTCGCTCTCGCAGGTCGCGGCGAGGAGTTCGACCGCCGCGTCGGTGTCCTCACTCGTCTCGCGCTTCAGGTCGCGGAACAGGTCCGCGCGGGACTCGTCGGCGTTGTTGACGAAGTAGCCGACGAACTGCGTGAGCGTGCGGGTGGCGACGAGGCCGCGGCCAACGACTGCACCGGCCCGCGACACGGGGTCGTCTTGCTCGCGGAGGTAGTCGTGGACAGCGCCCGATTCCTCAGCCACGTCGTCGCCAAGTTCCGCGACGACGCGGTCGTAGTGCTCGCGCTCGCGCGCGGCGAACGATTCGAACGTCTCGGCCGCGTCGCCGTCGGTTTCGGCGGCCCAGGCCTCGAACACGCCGGTGGCTGCGGCTTCGCTGGCGGCGGCCGCGCGGAGGACTGTCTCCTCGGAGAGGTCGGCACCCGTGATGGCGACGAGGCGCTTCGACGAGCCGAGGCGGTCGAGTTGCGTCGCGTTCGCCGCCTCGACGCTGTCGCGGAAGTCGTCGGCGTGCATACCACGCCGTAGGAGGCAGGTGAACGTGAGTTTTTGGCACGCGAGCGCATAGGTCCACCATGACCACGACGTCCGTCTCGCCGAGAGACCTGTACGACCGCATCCGGCGCGGCGACGTGAGCGTCCTCGACGTGCGCAACCGCGACGAGTTCGAGGCCTGGCACGTCGACGGCCCGGACGTGACGGCCGCCCACGTGCCGTACATGGAGTTCGTCTCCGCCAAGGTCACCGGGAACGCCGCGGACCTCCTGCCGGACGACCTCTCGGAACCCATCGTCGCCGTCTGTGCGGTCGGGGAGTCCAGCGGGGAGGTCGCCGAGTCGCTCCGGGAAGACGGCGTCGACGCCGCGAACCTGGAGGGCGGTATGGCGGCCTGGGCCGAACTCGTCGTCAGTCACGACCTGGGAGACAGCGTCGTCCAGTATGAGCGCCCCTCGAGTGGCTGTCTCTCCTACCTCCTCTCCGACGGCGATGAAGCCGCGGTGGTGGACCCGCTCGCCGCGGCTGCAGACGGATACGCCGACGACGCCGCGGAGCGCGGCCTCGAAATCGAGTACGCCGTCGACACCCACGTCCACGCCGACCACGTCTCCGGAGTCCGCGCGGTAGCCGAGGAGACGGGAGCCGAGCGCGTCCTGCCCGAGGGCGCAGCAGAACGTGGCCTCGAGTACGACGCGACGCTCGTCGACGATGGTGACGCGATCGCAGTGGGCAACCGGGAACTCGTCGTCGAGCACGCGCCCGGCCACACGACCGAACTCGTCGTCCTCGAGTGGGGCGGGGATTTGCTAACGGCGGACTGCCTGTTCCTCGATGGCGTGGGCCGGCCGGACCTGGAGGACGAGGACCGCGCCCGCGAACTCGCTGGCCGGCAGTACGAGACACTCCACGACGTCGTGTTCGCCCACGACGACGAGACGCGCGTGCTCCCGGGCCACGTCGAAGCCACCACCCGCCCGGGGGACCGGGGGTTCGCGAGTCCCCTGAGCGAAGTGCGCGAGCACCTCGGACTCGGCGAACTCGATAAGGAGGAATTCGTCGAGCGACTCACGACGGACCTCCCGCCGCGGCCCGCGAACTACGCGGACATCGTGGCGGTGAACCTGGGAAGGCGAGAAATCGAGGAGGGGACGCTGGAACTGGAGCGCGGGCCGAACAACTGCGCAGTGTCGTCGGCGTAAAGTGTAGGTAACGCTGTACTCAGTCGTCGTCCGCAGCGGCGGCATCCGCTGCGGCGGCGTCCTGCTCGATGCTCGGCGGGTACTTCCCGCGGTCGAGGACGAGGTCGGACTGCGGCCGGGCCATGCAGGTGAGTGCGTACTCCTCGGCCTCCTCGTCGGTGAGGCCGCGTGCGGCGGGCTGGGTGACTTCCCCCTCCTCTATCTTCGCCGAGCAGGCCAGACACATGCCGACGCGGCAGGAGTACTCCTGTGCGATGCCCTCGCGGAGGCACGCCTTCAGGACGGTCTCGGTGCCGGAGACCTGGATCTCCTCCCCGGTCCCGACGAACTCCACGGTGTACTCTGTCATGTCTGCGGGTTGGTCGACGGCGGGTAAAACTCTTTGTTCGTCCCTGTCCTCGCCTATCCGACGGATTAGTGCATAAAGAGTTTTCCTCGGGGGCGTCAACTCGCGAGTATGACTACCTACGAGTACGACGTGGCCGTCGTCGGGGCCGGCACGTCGGGCTGCTACACGGCCGCGACCCTCGCCAGAGCGGGCTACGACGTCGCCGTCGTGGAGCGGAAGTCCGAGGCTGAGGCCGGCCACATCGCCTGTGGTGACGCGCTGAAGGGAGCCGACGCGTTCCCCGAGGCCATCCCGAAAGAGCGCCTCGAACGCGCGTTCACGAACACGGGCGTCGACCACGGCCGCTTCGAGATTCCCCAGGAGGACACCGTCCTCGACATCCCCGTCCCCGGCGAACTCGCGGTCATCGACCGCTGGGAGTACGGCCGCTGCGTCATCGAGGGCGCCAGCGACGCTGGCGCGGACTTCCACTACGACGTCGTCGTCCAGGACGTCGTCCAGGACGACTCGGGCCGCGTGACCGGCATCAAAGGCAAGCACCGCGGCGACGTGGTCGACTTCGAAGCAGACATCGTCGTGGACGCCGCGGGCGCGCTCTCCGTCCTGCAGGACAAGGTCGACGTCGCTGACGCGACCTTCGACACGAACGTCTCCTACTCGCAGTTCTGCTCGGCGTACCGCGAGATCGTGGAGGTGCCCGAACCCGTCGAGTGGGACGACGCGCTCGTCTTCAAGCCGACCGAGCGCGCCGCGGGCTACCTCTGGTACTTCCCGCGGACGGACACCGAGATCAACGCCGGCCTCGGCTTCCAGATGAACGAGGAGCCGATGAAACTCGTCGACGACCTCAAGCGCGACCTCCGCGCGCGCCCCGAGTTCCAGGGCGCCGAAGTGACAGACAAGCTCGGCGCCGCGCTCCCGACGCGACGCCCGTACGACTCGGCGACGGCGCCCGGCTTCATGGCAGTCGGCGACGCAGCGGGCCACGTCAACCCGACCACGGGCGGCGGCATCGCGGGCGCCGCGTACGCTGGCAAGTACGCCGGCGAGCAGGCCATCGAGGCACTCGAATCGGGCGACGTTTCGGAGGCCGCGCTGTGGGAGTACAACGAGCGTGTGATGGACCACTTCGGCGCGCGCTACGCAGGCCTCGACGTGTACAACGTGCTCTCGACGGCCGTCGACGTCGACGACCTGATGGGACTGCTGGCCGCGCTCCCGGGCGAGAAGCTCGCGGAGGCGTTGTACGCCGGCAGCACCGACTTCAGCCTCCGGCTAAAGGTCGCGACCGCGCTGAAGTCCTTCGGCTACTGGTCGAACATCTGGGAGTTCTACAAGACGAAACAGCAGGCCGACCGCCTCATCGACCACTACGAGGACTATCCCTCCAGCCCAGACGCGATGCCGACCTGGCAGTCGCGCCGCGACGACATCATGGAGGACGTCTACGCGGTCACCGGCGCCGACCCGAAGTACTGACGCGAAGTCGCCTCCTCCTGAACTTCAAGTGCGAAGCCGGGACCAGCCCACCCCGTGAGCTGACTGGACGCGGGGCGGCGACATCGGAACGGCGACGCACCGCCCCGTACTCGTAGTCCGCGTCGTCTGCCAGCCCCCGCTACGGACGCTGCTCGCCGACCGCGAGGATGGACCGGGAGAGCGCGTCGATGCCGATGTCGAGGGAGTCCTCGTCCACGTCGAACGTCGGCGTGTGGTGGCCGCCGGGGTGGTCGGTTCCCACGCAGACGTAACACGCGAGTCCGCCCCCATCCTGGACGCGCTTCATGAGGTAGGTCGCGTCCTCGCTGCCGCCGAGGTCGTCGCGCTCCATCACGTTCTCGACGCCGGCGAGCGCGCTCGCTTCGCCCGCGAACACGTCCACGAGCGCCTGGTCGCTCGTCGCGCTCGGTGCCTCGCCCTCCGTGGAGAGCGTGACCTCGCAGTCGTGCATGTCCGCCGACGATTCGAGGACCCGCTCGGCCTTCTCCTTCATGTAGCGCATCAGCTCCGTGGTCTCGCCCCGCACCTCTCCCTCGACGAACGCCTCCTCAGGGACGATGTTCGTCGCGGTGCCGCCGCCCGCGCGGCCGGCGTTCACGCGAGTAGCGCCGCCGTCGTGTCGCGGAATCGCGTAGAGGTTCTGAATCGCGGTTGCCATCGCCTGCACCGCGTTCCGACCCTCCTCGGGGTGAGCGCCCGCGTGCGAGGACTCGCCCTGGAACTCCGCGAGGAGGTGGCTCACCGCCAGGAAGCCGTCGATGCCCGCGACCACCTCGCCGGTCGGGTGGTCGAGTCCGAGGTGGACCGCGTAGAAGTAGTCCACGTCGTCGAGGTGGCCGCTCTCGGCCATCGCCTTCCCGCCGCCGACGCGCTCCTCTGCTGGCTGGAAGAACAGCTTCAGTGTGCCCTCGAAGTCGCTGTCCGCGACCGCTTCGAGCACGCCGATACCGAGCGTGATGTGCCCGTCGTGGCCGCAAGCGTGCATATATCCCTCGTGCTCCGAGCGGAACCCCTCGCTCTCGGGGTGGTGGTCGGCGTCGCTGGACTCCGTGATGTGGAGCGCGTCGATGTCCACGCGCAGGCCGACCGTCGGCCCGTCACCCCGCTCCAGCACTGCGACGACGCCCGTGTTGCCGCCCGCCAGCTGGGAGACGACCGCCTCGTCGGCGCCGTCCTCGAGGGCGCGTTCGCGCCACGTCGCCAGCGTCTCGTCGTCCGGAACGGCCATCCTGGCGGCGGGGTCGATGGCGTCGGCGCCGACGTACAGTTCGTCCACGCCGATTCGCTCGCACTCCTCGACGACGCGCGCGGTCGTGTAGAACTCGCACCACGCCGGCTCGGGGTGCCGGTGGAGGTCGCGTCGCAGTGCGAGAAGCGGGTCGAGTTCCGTACTGCTCATGTCTGTTGAGGGAGCGCCAGTCACTATAAATCTGTCATAAGTGGTCTCTGGAGGTAAGTTATTTACAACGTGGTTTCGATTTTGTATCGTGTTAGCATGAGTAATGGTGATGAGTACGACGAAGAGGTAGGGGAAGCCGAGGCGATGGCTACGGGCGAGGACAGGGGCGCTCGTATCGACTTCTACGGCGGGAAGTGGATGAGCGCGTTCCCACTCGCCTTCTTCGTGGTGTGGGCCATCTTCCAGAGCGGCATCCTCCGAATCGGTGACACCACCGGTCTCGTCGCTGGGATGCTCGTGGGCCTCATCGTGGGCCTGCTCTTCGTAAAGGGATCGTGGAAAGGCTACGCGAACACCATCTTCGAGGGGATGACCCGTCGGGTCGCGGCCACCGCAGTCGTGGCGTGGCTCTGGGCGGGGATGTTCGCCGAAACGATTCAGGTGGGCGGGTTCGTCGGCGGACTCGTCTGGGCGGCCGACGCAGCGGGCATCGGTGCCGCGCTGTTCCCGGCCGCGACGTTCATCCTCGCGGCGTTGCTGGCGACCGGCATCGGCACCGGATACGGGACGACCGTCGCGTTCACCACGCTGTTCTTCCCGGCAGGCGTCCTGCTGGGCGCCAGTCCGGTGTTGCTGTTCGGCGCCATCCTCTCCGGGGCCGTCTTCGGGGACAATCTCGCGCCGGTCAGCGACACGACCATCGTGAGCGCGGTCACCCAGGACTCCGACATCGGGGGGGTCGTCGCCTCGCGGTTCAAGTACGCCATCGTCGCGGCCGTCATCGCCTTCGCGGGCTACCTGAATCAAGGAGAGAGTCCCGCCGTTCACGGCGGGCGTGAATCCGACACTCCACGGCACAAACCACGTTCGACGCTTATTCAGGGGTATCCTCTCTGACTTTCTTCTCTCC